>Ga0207661_10002848_pt1 | contig 11950 bp, 5 predicted proteins | sample KBSC713LmetaG_FD_184337 | JGI IMG/M metagenome (GOLD analysis project Ga0207661, IMG submission 184337) | Corn rhizosphere microbial communities from Kellogg Biological Station, Michigan, USA - KBS C7.1-3L metaG (SPAdes) (version 2) | ecosystem: Host-associated > Plants > Roots > Rhizosphere ... | reverse complement strand
TATGCGGCCATGAAGGGCGCGCTCTCTGTCGGCGAATTCGGAGGCATTCTCAAGTCGGTTTTCCAGAAGAAGGCGCAGGCCACCTTCAAGTGGAAGGAAACGGACGAGCTGAAGGGCGGCACCGTACAGGTATTCGACTACACGGTGGATAGGGCTCACTCGGGCTTTGGCGTGGTGGGTACGAACGGACGCGAGGTGATTGCCGGCTTTCACGGAAAGGTGTTCGTCGACTCGGCGACCCATAGTGTACGGCGCGTCACCCTCATCGCCGATCTGCCTGCCGATGTGCCCAGGGATTTTGGGACGCGCGCCTCCAGCCTGAGCGTCGATTACGATTACGTAGCAATCAACGCGCATGATTACCTGATGCCGGTGAGCGCGGAGATGCGGCTGGTGAAGGGGCGGCACTCAGCGGCGCTGAACACCATTGAGTTCCGCAATTACAAGCGCTTCGGCTCAAACATGCGGATCGTGGACTTCAAGCCGGTGGATCAGCAGCCGAAATAGCGGTACTCGCCAAAACGGAGGATGCGGGGAACCGCATCCTCCGTTTTATTTACACTGAAAGCAATGAAATCCTCTTTGTCGCTGTCGATTGTGCTCTGCCTCGCCTCCTGGGCCGCGGCTCCGCGGGGCGTGTGCGAAGGAGGACTGCAGACGCGGCAGACGAGCGTTGACGAATTGTTGCGTAAGGCAATCTCAGAGCAGCAAAGCGGCGACAACGGCGCGGCGATTGCGGATTATCGCAAGGCTCTTGCGCTCAATCCCAATATGCCCGAAGCCATGGCGAACCTTGGTGTTGCCCTCGCCGCGGTGGGAGATTTCGACGGCGCCATCGAGCAGGATTCCCGCGCTCTGGCGCACGCTCCGAATCAGACTGCCGTGCGCATGAACCTGGCGCTGGCCTACTACAAGAAGGGGGACTGGCCGAAGGCGCGCGCGGAGTTTGGGAAGGTGCACGCGGCCCAACCGGACGAATTGGGTGCGACGGTCCTCCTGGGGTATTCCGATATCAAGACCGGGCGGGCGACAGAGGCGGTGAATCTGCTACGGCCATTGGAGCCGGGCCGGGAGAATAACTCCGACTTGGAATATGTGCTGGCTTATGCGCTGATCGAGGCCGGCGACGAGGACGAAGGGTTGCCGCGGATGGAGAAGGTAGCCCGCACGGCGCAGCAGGTGGATGCGTACGTGATAGCCGGAGAAGCTCGCCTGCACCGTCGGCAATTCAAAGAAGCTCGTGCGGATCTGGATGCGGCGGTGGGACTGGATCCAAACTTCCCCGGCGCGCAGACACTGGCAGGGCAGGCTCGCGACGCTCTGGGGGATGCCGCAGGCGCGCAGCCCGCATTTGAAGCGGCGCTGAAGCAGAATCCGCGGGACCTGATGGCCAATCTGTACCTTGGGACCATGCGCCTGAAGGATCGGGATCTCGATGGCGCACGGCCGCTGCTGCAGACAGCGATTCAGCTGGCGCCGAACATGCCGCAGGCCCGTCTGCAGTGGGCCCGCCTCAATAGCATGGATGGGAAATACGCCGAAGCGGCCGCCGACCTCGAGCAACTGGAGAAGGCGGATCCGGGTTGGCTCGATCCGCATATCGAATTGGCGGCGCTCTATTACAAGCTGCATCGCCCTGACGATGGCAAGCGCGAGCGCGATATTGTGCAGCATCTCGAAGCCAAGGATCAGAATCAGGGGCCATCCCGGTGAAGATCCGGCCCGCATACGCGGTGCTGTTGGCACCCGCATTTTTGAGCGGGCTCCAGGTTTCGCCTGCGCAATCCTCCACTTCGCAACCCGAGAATCTCGTGCGCAGCGGTGTGGCGGCTCGCCAGCACGAAGATTTTAAGACTGCCATCGCGGACTTCAGGCAAGCTCTGACACTGCGCCCCGGAATGGTGGAGGCTCAGATCGGACTGGGCGAGGCTCTGGCGTCGGCAGGCGACCTTGACGAGGCGATCGCGCTGGACCGCCAGGCGCTCGCCGCGTCGCCCGGCAACGCTGGTCTGCAGACGAATCTCGGGCTCGCCTACTACCGAAAAGGTGACGTGGCGGATGCGCGGAGACAGTTCGAGGCCGTGCACAGCGCTCATCCCGATGACCTGAATGCGGCGGTGATGCTCGGCTTCACCTATAACAAGCTCGGCAGGTCGGCAGACACGGTCGCGCTGCTCGGTCCGCTCGAAGCGGGACACGAATCCGACCTCGGCCTGAAATATGCGCTGGGATTTGCCATGCTCGACACCGGCGCTTCGGCAGAGGGCCTTGTGCGCATCGAAAAGGTGGCGGCTGCGAGAAATCAGGCGGACGCGTGGATGCTCGCCTCCAGCGCCAGGCTCCAGTTGCGGCAGTTCAAGGAAGCGCTCGCCGACGCTCAACATGCTGTGCAGGCAAACCCATTATTGCCGGGGGTTCACACGGTCGCGGGGCAAGCTCTGTATGCAACCGGCGACTGGGAGAAAGCGGCTGGAGAATTTCAAGCGGCGCTTCGCCAGAATCCCCGCGACTTCGTTGCCAATCAATATCTCGGTCTTCTGCGCTTCGGCCAGCGGGATCTGGCGAACGCGGAGCCGCTGCTGGAACTCGCGCTGAGCATTCATCCAAAGGACCCGCTGACCAGGTTGACGATGGCGCGCTTGCGCAACCTGCAAGGCCGCACGGACGAGGCTCTCGCCCTGTTGGAAGGGCTGGAGAAGTCAGATCCAGACTGGATCGACCCGCACATTAACCTGGCCGCGCTGTACTACAAGTTGGGGCGCCCCAAGGATGGCCAGCGCGAGCAGGACATCGTCAAGCGGCTCGGGGAATTGGAAGACCAGAAGACGCCGCACAAATAGTCGCTTCCTCAGCTGCAATGACGTGCAGCTTCCCGGTGTCTGCGCACCGCCGCATCGAAGGCGTCGCCGTCGACAGACGCGGGCCTGCGCAGACGCATGGCAGTCCCGCTCTGGCCTCGGGTATGCCCACCTGCCCCTCACGAAGATGCACTCCTGTTGATTCGCCTTGAGCATCTTGTGAACGGGACTCGCATCCCAAAGCGTTCAACACGCTCGGCACAAAAAAGAAGGGGATGGCCGAAGCCATCCCCTTCGAGAACCACTTCTATCGCAATCTTAGAAGTAGTATTTGACCGCGAACTGCATCCAGCGATATCCGAGCTTGGCAGCCGGAGTACCGGTGGTGCTGGCGTTGGTGTTGTGGAATTGCGTGGATGCCGTGGTCGCGCCATTGAACACGAGCTGGTTATCCGCATTCCCATCCAGGCCGAACTGAGCGTTCGGATGGTTCAGCCAGTTGGTCGCCGAGATACGGACTTCGACACGCTGAGCGTCCGTAACGCGGAAGGCCTTGAACACCGCGGCGTCGCTACCGAAGTAGTGCGGCGTGCGGATGTAGGGCCAGATGTACTGACCGAACTGTCCGGGGTGGCTAGCCGATGGAGGCTTGGGCGAGACGAAGCAGTTCGGGTTGAAGTACTGACCCTTGGCCAGACCCTTACGCGGATCGCAGACAAGAACCGGCTGCATCTGCGGGTACTGGTTGCTGCCATACCAGGTCGTGGTGCTGATCGACGTGGTCTGGTTCGTGCCCGGGGCGGCCGAGGCCGGCATGGGCATGGTGTAGACCTGCAGGTAATGACCCGACGGATCCTTCGGATCGTTAAAGCTGGCGTTCATGTTGGCAGATGTCGCCTGGTACGGGGCGCCATCCTGGTAGGTGGTGTAGGTCGTCAACTGCCAGCCGTTCACAATCTCACCCAGAAATGCGTTGTTGTGGATGGGCTTGGGAAGCTTATAGCTGGCCGAGAAGTTGAAGATCTTCGTGTGGTCATACTGCAGCGGGCCGTAGTTGTGATCCAGATTGAATGGATCGACCACGGGGCCGTTGCCGTTTCCGTTGCTCGTAGAGCCGTCGCGCGTACCCAGTACCTTGCCGAACGTGAAGTTCGTAAAGAGGTACAGGTTGCCCGACTGCTTCTGCGCGGAAACCTGCAGCGAGTTGTAGTTGGCATATCCACCATGCGTCTGCACGTAGATGCTGCCATAGTTCCTCAACGGACGGTAGTTCTGCGCGTTCTGCGTTCCGGGGCAATTGACGTTGTAGCCGCAGAACGGAGACGGGTTGTGATACGTTTGGTCCGTCGGATCCTTTCCGAACAGTACGCCGGGCAGGATCGGGTTGGCATTTGAAATGTGACCGTTCTGGCCGTTCAGGAACTGATTACGGCTCATGCTGCCCACATACGAAATCTCCATCACGGTGTGCGAAGGCAGAGCCTGCGCAACGCCGAAGCTGTAGGTATTCGCATATGGCACTCTGTCGTCGCCCAGCTTATCGGCAATGACGCCGTCCACGTGGACCTGGTTTACGCCCTGCGGCGTAGTCAGAGTGGTTGTAGTGGCGTTCTGAACGGTCAAGGGATTCTGCGTGAACACCGTTCCGCCCGCGACCCCATAGCCATAGAAGCCATTCAGGCCGTTGCTGCCGGTGCTGAAGCCGAACGATCCCAGAGGACCGCTCATCGCCTTGCTGCCGTCATTACCGGAAATCTGGTAGCGGAACGTGCCGAAGCCGCCACGCACAACCGTCTTGCCGGTTCCAAACACGTCATAGGCAAAGCCTACGCGCGGGTCATAGAGGAACAGCTTGCTCGGGAACCCGGAGTTCGGGATCTTCTTGTTGATCGCCGTCCACACCAGGCCGGTGTTGGCCGGTGGGTTGCTGCTGTTGTCATAGGTTGCGGGATCCCAGACCTGGGTGCCGCCCTTCTTGTCATACCACTGGCCTTCGTGATCGGCGCGAAGTCCGACGTTGATGGTCAGCTTGCTGGTTGCCTTCCACGAATCCTGCGCCCAGATGGACCACTGGTGATACAGGATGTCGGGCACGGCGTCGTAGTTCTGCTCGGTGTACGACTGGTTGCGTGCCATCAGGCGGTCGAGGGTTTCGTTATAGGTCGAGCTCGCGCCCCAGTTTGCCACCGAGAAGGTGCCGTTGACCGGATCGCCGTTCGACTGCAGGTTCTCCTCAGCATCCCAGTAGAAACCTGCCTTGATCGAGTGCGTCTTGACGATCTTGGTGAAGGTGTCCGTAATCGCGGGCGCCGTGGAGGTCTTGCCGAAGGTGTTCTTGCCGTAGATGCCGCTGTTGAAGTCGAATTCCTGGATCCACGGTGTACCCGTCTGCCAACCGCCCTCAAAGTTCGGGAGTTGATCGGTCTTCGGGGAGCCGAAAATGCTCTCCGACGGGAAGCCCAGCTTGGCGCGGCTTACGCCGGCCGGATTTTGCAGGCTGTTGTTGTTCACGAACTTCGAGTAGGAGAATACGAACTCGTTGGTCGAAGTCGGGCTGAACACGTGCGTGAAGTTGACCAGATAAACGTTGGCCTGCTCCTTGCCCACCGGGTTTCCGGGGTAAGGAACGGTCCACGGAGCTGTCCACCAGACGGACAACGGGTGTTCGTCGGTTTCCTTCTGCAGCGCGTAGGAGCCCCACAGCTTGTTGTTGTCGTTGAAGGCGTAGGTGACCTTGCCGGTGACTTCCCAACGATTCTGGGGCAGCGACGGCGCAAAGCCATAGTTGTTCCAGCCGTTGAACACGGTCGGGGTCTGGTTCGGCATGGGGAGCATATTGGTGATCGCCACACCGAGCGGATCGAAGTACTGCTTCACGTTCGGCACCGGACCGGCACCGTAGCCACCCCACGGAGAATTCGCGCTGCCGCAGCCCTGCCACCCATCGTCTGTATTGCAAGGAGCGGTGTATGCCGGAGCGTAAACGCCCGTGCCATCGGCGCGATTGTAAATCTGGGTTGGAATTCCGTTGTTGTTGAAGTCTCCATTACGCTGGTCCGGCGTGGGAACGTTCATTTCCGCCGGCTGCGTGTAGGGGTGCTGGATCATGTCCTCATAACCGGCCCAGAAGAACAGCTTGTCCTTGTTCTTGTTGAAGCCGAGGAAGGAGATCGGTCCGCCAATGTTGCCGCCAATGTAATAAAAGTCCTGAGGCGGCAGGGGGGCGTCAGCTCCGTTTACGTGTTTGAAGTTCCAGTCCTTGGCATACCCTACTGCCGTGTTGCGGGCATAAAGGTATCCTTCACCGTGGAACTTCTGGCCGCCGCTCTTCGAGAAGGCTTCCAGAACCGCCGGGCCCTTGGCATATTCCGCGCCATAGGAGGCTGACAGATACTTAACGCTGTCCGTCATGTCCTGGTTGATGTTGGCAACCTGCGTGCCCGCGTTACCCGGGTCGATCAGGTTGGCGCCGTCCAGAATGATGGCCGTCGAGCCGTAAGGCTGCGTGCCGTTGGCCGAAAAGCTGCCAGCGGGGCCGTTGTTGGTGCCGGTTACTTGGCTGTTATAGCTGGAACCCGCGCCACCGCCGTTGCTGAACGCCACGCCGGGCATCATCTTGATCAGCTCGGAAGCGTTGCGGCCCGTGAGAACTGCGGAGTCGACCAGCTCATTGTTGAGCGTGGCGCTGACTTCAGCCGTATCCACCGGGACTTCAACGTCCTGGCCGGAGACAACGGTGACTTCGGCGGTCTCAGCACCGATCTTGAGGTGAATGTTCGGAATCGTACGGCTGTCGCCCTGGTTCAGGGTGATTCCGTTCATTTCCCACGATGTGAACCCTTTGGAAGAAATGGTGACCGTGTACTGGCCGGGCGGCAAAGCCGTGACCGAAAAGAATCCGGCGCTGTCAGCCTTTGTGTTACGGATATCCCCGCTGGCATCGTTCTTCACCACAACGGTGGCGCCTGGTACACGCGCGTCCGTCTGGTCCATTGCCGTGCCGCTTAGGGTTCCTGTCAATGTTTGCGCGTTGAGCATGGTTAACGACGACAACAGGACTGCTACAAGCAGCCATGCGGTACGCCGCAACCAGTTGGACAACATGGATCTTTTTGATCCAACTGTTTGGATTTGGTACATCTGGTACGCCTCCTGCAATTGTGTCTCCGGTTAATGTGACGGGTCCCGATTCCGGCTAAACAATACGGCTCTTCTTTCCGGACGTTCGATTACACCGCTTCCAGAAGCCGTTTTTTTGGTCTCCGGTATCGATATCACTTTCAACATAGAACCGGCAAGTGTTTTTTGCGGTTCACCCACCTAGTAAAACGGTTTCGCTGGATTTCCGCAGGTTTGGAATCGACTCCGAATAGTCCGGTTCGGTAACCCCCATTCGTAACCGATTCCCGGATGCGAGCTTTGGACAAAGCTCACGCCTGATTGACCCGGAATTCTGGAAATGGCGACCAGGCGAAGATGTGAACAGGTCTGGCGCGGTGACAAACCGGCTTCTTCGTTCAGAATGCGGTACTTCAGGAAGGGGAAGCGGCCTCAGATCCGGGAAAATGGGCGGCCGGGGACGATCCCCTTCCCTTCCAGAATGGTCACCAGGCGGTCGGCGGCCTGCCCGGGATACTTTTCCACGGCCCCCGAAGGCCAGTGCACCTCGATATCGGCGGCGGTCTCGGCGCCCAGCCCGAAATGCAGCCGGGGGTCGTTAGACGACATGTAGCTGGACTGGCTGAGCACCGCCTGTGCCTGCACCTTTCCGCCGTAATGCGCCAGCACGCGTGCGCCGATGGCGCTGCGGTTGCTCTTCGTCCCTTCCAGCCGCACCTTGAGCCAATGGTTTTCTTTGGGGCAGTCGTTGCGCAGCAGGCTCGGTGGCTCGTGCTGGTTCATGATGACCATATCGATATCGCCGTCGTTGTCGAAATCGCCGAACGCCACGCCGCGGCTCACATGACGCGCGTTCAGGTCGGCGCCCGCGCCATCGAGAATCTGCTCGAACTTGCCATTTCCACAATTGCGGAAGAGGATGCGTGGGCCCTTGTAGGCGAACTTGGGATTCACGCGCTCCACCTCGGCGTAGACATTGCCCGTAACCCAGAACAGATCGGGCCAGCCGTCGTTGTCGAGGTCGGTCATGCAGATGCCCCAGCTCACGAAGCGGCGTTCGCCGGCGATGCCGGCTGCGCGCGCGACATCCTCGAACTCGCCTTTGCCCGAGCCGTGATACAGGCCCGTAGCATCGAGCTGAAAGTGCGTCTTGGCAAAGTCGATTTGTCCGTCGAGATCGTAGTCACCCACCCCCACTCCCATCCCCGCTTGAGCGTTCCCCATGGGGCTGATGGCGACGCCCCGCAGCAGGGCGTCTTCCGTGAAGGTGCCGTCGTGATTGTTCATCAGCAACAGCGTTGGCGTGGTGTCGCAGGCCACCAGGATGTCGGGCCAGCCGTCCTCGTCGACATCGAACGCGACCGCGGTCAGTCCATACGATGTCCGGATGGCCTCGATGCCCGATTCTTTCGACACATCGGTAAAGGTGCCGTTCCCGTTATTGCGGTAAAGCCAGTGCCGCGGATATTTCAGCCCTTTCGGTCCGCACGCTACCGGGACGCCTTCGTAGTTGCAGTTGGGAACATCCATCGACGGTTTGGGGGGGTGGTTCATGTCGATGTCTACATAATTCGAAACGAACAGGTCGAGGTGCCCATCCCGGTTGTAGTCGATGAAGGTGCAGCCGGCCCCAAAGTGGACCGCCTCGCTCAGCAGTCCCGCTTCTTTGGTCACATCGGTGAATGTGCCGTTGCCGTTGTTGCGGTAGAGCTTGTTCTGCCCATAGTAGGTGACGAACAGATCTTCGTACCCGTCGTTGTTGTAGTCGCCGACGCAGACGCCCACTCCCCATCCGGCATCCCAGAGGCCTGCTTCCTTCGTTACATCTTTGAACGAGCCGTCGCGATTGTTTCTGTAGAGCCGGTTCGACGCGCCCTCGGGTACGCCCGCAAGCGTTTGGCCGCCGACAATGAAGATGTCCATCCAGCCGTCGTTGTCGTAATCGAAGAAGGCGCAGCCGCCGCCCATCTCCTCGATGATGTAGGTAACGCCCTCGGGCACTCCATAAACCATCGGAGCCGTGAGGCCCGCCTGCCGCGCAACGTCAGTGAATATCGAAAACGGTTTGCCCTTGGCCTTGGCTGGAGCGGCATGCGCGTCAGCATGCGGTGCGGCAGCCTGCGCTCGAACGCTGCGGGGCACGAGAGATGAAGCGCACAGAGTGGCTGCGGCGCCTAGAAACTTTCTGCGAGTCCAGGGAAGACTTAGCCGAAACTTCGTCATTGGTTCAAGTCTGCTGATTCTGCCACCGCGCAATGTGCTCTGCCAAGTTCAATCAACTGGAGAGCCCTCTGTGCACTCTAGTATGACCCGTTATTTGGACGCACCCCGGGGATCGCGCGCAAGCTGATCGCTCAGCTCTTTTGCCTGCTGATTGTGCGGATCAAGTTCGAGAGCCTTGCTAACCGCCACGCGCGCATCGACGAGTTTTCCCGTAACGGCCAGTTCCGCGGCCAGGTTGATCCACGCCTCGGGCCAGCCGGGCGCCGCATTCACCGCAGCCCGAAAGTGCTCCACTGCCGACTCCGCCTCGCCTGAGCGGCTCAGAAGGTATCCCAATGCGTTCTGTGGGCCGGGCAGCCGGGGGTTGAGTGCGATGGCCTGCTCCAGCTCCGAGCGCACTCCCGCTGCATCGCCGGCGCTCTCCAGCGCGATCGCCAGCTTGTAATGAAAGTTCGGATTATCCGGCTGACTTGCGATCGCCTCTCGGTAATGGGGGATCGCGTCGGCGGCCTTTCCCGCCTGTAGCGCCTGATCTCCCTGGGCCATCGCCTCCGCGGCCTCCAGCCGGGTCTCATCGTCCTTCTTCATCTGCTGATACTTCAGCATCTCCTGGCGCGCGCCATCGGCGTCCCCCAGTCCCTGCAATGCCTTGGCTAAGCCCGCGTGCAATTCGGGACGGGTATCGCCGGTCTGCAGAGCCTGGTTCAATTCGTCTTTTGCTTCCTGCCAGCGCTTGAGAATCACCAGGGTGTTTCCCAGTTCAAAGTGCAGGTTGACCAGGTTCGGCTGCAGGGCTTCCGCCTGTTTCATCAGCTTGCCGGCCAGTTCGTAGTCTCCCGCCGAGCGCTCCATCAGGCCGTTGAGATAGAGCACCTCAGGATCCTTTGGCCGGGCGGCCAGCAGCTTGGGGCCCAGGACGCGCGCCTCATCCAGGTGCTCGGCCAGAACCAGCAGCCGGAACAGGTCCATCTGCGTATCCATGTTCCCAGGATGTTTCTCGGCCAGGGTGCGAGCCAGCTTGATGGCGTCCTCGTGCTTACGCTGTTTGACCAGAACCACCAGCATGGCCTGGCCCAGGTCCAGCGAATCCGGATGCTGCTGCAACGCCTGCGTGAGAACCTGCGCAGCCTGGTCGGTATAGTTCAGCAATCCGAAGGCTCGCGCCAGGGCGATCGAAAGCTTCTCCGTGCGCGGTGCGTCTGAGAGCAGGTGGATCACGCCCGGGTAGTCCTTGCGCCGCATCAGCAGCCCGGTGAGTTCATCGAGAGCCTGCTCGGATTTTGGATCGATAGCCAGGGCGCGCCGCCACTCGCGTTCCGCCCCATCGGAGTTGCCCTGGCCGTCGTAAATTGACCCCAGCAGCAGGTGCGGCTTGAGGGCCGTCGCATCCAGCGCTGCCGATCGTTCCACCTCCGGAATGCCGTCCGCAGCGTGGCCGTCAGTGATGAGCGACAGTCCCAGAAGGTAGTGCAGTTGGGCGGAACGCGGCTCGGCCTTCAGCCCGGCTCGAAACACCTCGATGGCACAGGCAAACTGCCGATGATCCGCATACCAGGTTCCCAGCGGCACAGCGGTCGCCGCCCCTGCATGGGCGCGCATTTTAGCCACCATGGCCTCGGGCCCGGTGCACACTGCATGAGCGGCTCCCGCAGATCCCAGGACGGCAGCCAGAAGCAGGCTTTTAAGCCCGGGACTACGCAAACTGCTCATCAATGCTTCCCCCATCGCTTTTGGGGCCAGAATACACGAAACGCGGCTCTAACGCGTTGCGCCGGCCTCCTGCGCCAAAGCGTCGAGGGCCTTGCGCAGCGCGGCTGCCGCATCCTCCTCGTGGGCCGCCTCTGCCAGGGCCACCGCTTCGCGCAACGCCTGAACTGCCTCGGCAGGCTGGCCAGTCTTCTCGTAAGCCTTCCCCAGCTCCGCGAAGCCGCGCCAGTTCCGTCCTCGGCTGTAACGGATGGAATCCTTGAGCGAGCCAATCGCCCCGGCAAAATCGCCACGCGACTCCAGCACCACGCCCAGGTTGAAGTGATATTCGGCCGATGTGGGTTCGTCCGCAATCGCCTTGCGTAGCTCCTCCACCGCGCCCTGCGAATCGCCGTTCAGGTCCATGGAAATGGCCAGGTGGTCGCGGAACGTGGCGCTTTTCGGATTCAGTTCGACCGCTTTGCGGTACTCGGCGAGGGCGTCGGCCTCTTGATCGTTGCCGCTAAGAGCCGTCCCAAGCATGTAATGCGCCAGCGCGTCCGTGGGGTCGCGCTCAATGGCCTGCCGCATGGTCGCGATCGCTGCCACAAGTTCACCCGACTGCATCTGCTTGAACGCCCGGTCGAACAGACTGTAGAACTCGGTCGCCTGCGGATCGATCGCCGCAATTTCCTCTCCCGCGGGCACGTTGAGGAACTCGGGAATATTCACCGCGCGATTCGCCGCTGTCATGTTCTCCACTACGATTGCCGGCGTGTCATTCCCATCCGCGTCAATGTGCGTCAGCATGAGCTGCGTATACGGTCCCCGTGCCTTTGACGAAAACGCCAGCCAGCGTCCATTCGGCGAGAACGAGTGCCAGGAGTTCATGCGCGGCGTATTGGCTGTAAGCGGGCGCGCCTCTCCGCCTTCAAACGGAACCATGTAGAGCCGGCTGTCGGGCCGCATCAGAAGACCGTTTTTGCATTCCACGAAAACGATCCACTTGCCGTCCGGCGACACTTTGGGGAAGTTGTTGCTCATCCCGTTCGCTGACGCGCCCTTCACCGGCTCGGCAATACCGCCGCGGCCGTCGTTAAACGGAATCCGGTACAGGTCGTACT
>Ga0207661_10002847_pt1 | contig 11951 bp, 15 predicted proteins | sample KBSC713LmetaG_FD_184337 | JGI IMG/M metagenome (GOLD analysis project Ga0207661, IMG submission 184337) | Corn rhizosphere microbial communities from Kellogg Biological Station, Michigan, USA - KBS C7.1-3L metaG (SPAdes) (version 2) | ecosystem: Host-associated > Plants > Roots > Rhizosphere ... | reverse complement strand
AGTCCTGGAAACTGCCAGTTTCTCGCGAGAGCTCGCGACTACACACCCCTGAGCCAGACCAGCTTTTCCGTTCTGATGTGTCCGAAATGTGTCTGACCGGGTGCCGGGGAGCTGAGGTCTCCTCTTCAGGCTCCGGACTTGACAGCGATCCGGACTGGCCGGGCGTGGCATTAATAAAGAAGGCCCGCACATGCGGGCCTTCTCTCTGGCACTTGACCGGCTTGCAGGCTTAGCTCTTGACGAGCTCCCTGGGCTTGTGCACGACGACCTCGCCGGCGGTGATCTTCGGCGCGTTCGGGAGGGCGCTGCCAAGCTCCTCTTCGCGTATCCAGTCGGCCGCGACCTTCGTCGACTCGTCGGCCTGCGCCGATGTCTCGTAGAAGGCGACCGAGCTGATCACGCCGTTGCCGGTGTCGATCAGGGAGTAGCCGCCGAAGCCCGGCAACTCGTTCAGCTTGGGGAGGAGGCCCTCGTCGACCTTCTTGGCAAGCTCGTCGGTGCGGCTCTGGTCGACTGACTCGTAGCGTCGAATCGTGGCAAACATTGGTGGTTCCAACTCTCTTCTCAGGGGCGGAGAACTCGGTTGAGTCCTCCTGTGCGCGGACGAGTGACAGGCGAGGGCTTGGTGCGCCCCACGCTGTCGTGAGGGTCCGGCGCATGGCGAACACTAGCAGGCTTTCTAACTAACGTTTGATTACGTAGACATGTGGTCCTACGTTGAGATTGTAGAATCGAACGCCGATGTGCCCATTCTCGGTCACCGTGCAGCATGTTCCGGATCGAGAGCTCGGACCGCTACTGAGCCAGCTCTCACGAGCCGGCTTCGACAATCCGACCATCAACTACGTCGATGCGGACAATGCAGTCGAAGGAGCCGCTCGCCGGGATCCTCGGGAATCCGCGGACCTTCCGGAGGATTGGCGGGTCGTGCGGGAACGGAAGGGCGAGTCATACCGCTGGCCGCAGGAGCGCGATCGCTATTCCCGCTATCGGGTGTTCGTCGGCACGACGCGCGCAGAGGGTGCTGTGCAGATCGGGCTTGGCGAGACGGTTCGCAAGAACCGCTGGGGCCGTGACCGCAAGTACGTCGTCGCCTTCCTCAGCAGCGGAGCCCCCCAGCAGCCGCTGGTCGAGTTCCTCGCGGCTGACGACTACGCCAAGACCCGCGAGCTCGTCGCGGTCATCCGCGGCAGCGACGGCGGGCGGCGCATGTACGGCGCCGGCGATCCGCTGCCCGCGGTCTACACCGAACGCTTCCGCACACAGCTCTACAACGAGCGTGTCGTGCACCCGGGCGTGTGGAGCAAGCTCGCCGTGGTCGCCCGCGAAGACGACGACGAGGCCATCCTCAACCACGCGCTGATCCAAAGCCGACGGCGCTACCCGGCGTAGCCGATTCGCTCGACGCGATCGGCACCAACTTCGAGGGCGCCCGGCGGCGAAGCTAGGTCGAATCGAGCCATCCCCGGACGGTGTCGTGGTGTGGCTGCCAGGCGGCCCATACGTCGGCGGCCCAAGCCTCGACCGCCATGGCATAGGTCTCCGCTCCCTCGGCATCCAAGACGCTCTGGATCGTCAGAGTGCCGTTAGGGCAGGGTGGATCCAACCAGTACAGAGAGGGTGCCTTGCGATGGCGCCGGAAGCCGAGCACCGGCACGACTCGCCGATCTTCGGCGCCACGCTCGAGGAGTACGCACAGTCCCATAGCGTGGATCGCGACCGACTGCACCGAACGCATCTGCGGCTTCCCTGGATGCTGAACGGCGTAGGCGTCGAGCGCCAATCGGCGAACGGTGTCGCCCACCCCCTTCACCCCGAACGCAGTGGGCAGCTGGCAATACAGCGACCAGCATGCCGGCGAGGCGCCCACGTAAGCATGCGTCGGGCCACTGTGGAGCGCTAACACCAGCCCACAGCCCGGGCAAGCGGAGAGCCCGCGCGCCTCGAGCCGAGCATGCTGCAAGGCCAGGCTGGCCCCGGCTGTGCGACCCGGTTCGCGCGCGGGAGGGCCGTGCGATCGTGTGTCCGCAAGGAGATTGGGCTGCGGTACCGGTGTGGGCATCGTACGGGCCTCCTGGCTTCCTTCTGTGACGACGCACGAAGGAAGAAGGAGTAGAGACCCCGAGCGATAACGACACACCCAGTCTAGCCTCGGCCGGACGCACAGCGGCCGCGGACAGCAGTTCGCATCAGGCGCGCCGCCTCAGCGGCCGCGCTGGTTGGCTTGCCCGTTGCCGCTTACACGTCAGCGGCGGGCGAGCCGGCGTCCGCTCTCGGTGTTGGGCGGGGTGTAGTTGAGCTCGTAGTGGTGATAGAGGGCCGACTCGTCCGCCTGAGAGAGCTCCTCGCCGTGTTGCTCGATGTTGGGCGCTGACTTGACCTGCTCACTCGACACCGGCACCTGCAGCTCATCGGGAGCGACCTTGATCCCGCCCAGCGGTACGAAGGTCAGGTGGCGGCCGATGAAGCCCTCCTTGACGGTGCCGAACTGCGGCTCGTCGGTCTCGACGTCGACGTAGACGTCCTGCAGCTTGCCGATCTTCTCGCCGTCGCGGTCAACCAGCATCTTGCCGTGCCACTCTGCGACGTTCCACTCTGATTCTGGCTGCTGATCGGTCATCGGATAAGCCTCTCGTCTCGCGTTTGTGCATCCGAAATCTAGCTGCGAGCCGGGCTCGGCTACGCCGCCGACAATCCTGACTTAATGGGTCGGAAAAGTGGTAGATTAAGTAGTGCGCTCAGTGAGCCCCCAGCCCTTCTCGCTTTCGGTGCGCTCACTTCGATCAGAGGGGCAGAGAGGCGGTTGGCAATGGCCACCGCGTCAAAGAAATCTCGGGCCCCTCGTCGGACCTCCGGCAATGGAGGACGTCTAACGAACTCGGCGTCGTTGGAGTTCCTGGTCTTCGAGGACAACGGTGGGAATTTCCACTGGACGGTCGTGACTGCCAGCGGAGAGCGACTCGCCCAGTCGCCTCGGTTCGGGTCGTACGAGGATGCCGACGCTGCGGCGCGCCGGGTGCGCGACGGAGCTGGCTCAGCTCGCTTGGAACGTCATGAGGTGGCGGCTCTCCCGGTAGATCTGGCCGCTCGTCGCAAGGCGGCGTCGCACGACGACTTGGACGCCGAGCGTTGGCTGGACGAGGGCGGCGCATACAGCGCCGCGGTCGCCGCGGAGTTGCCGCCGCGATAGCGGCCGGGGCGGAAGCGGTGGCGCTGGTCGGGCTTCTGCCTCTCCGGCTTTTCAGCCAGTGAAGAGGACAGCCGCGCTGCCGGCGACCTGGTGGTGCCGCAACCCTCCGTCCGGCGGGGCGACCGTCCGGGAGGCGTCACCGCCCCGGCGCAGCTCACGATACGCCGTTGGGGCGGCCGTTGCGCTGCGCGCCGGCATCCGCCTGCTCGCGGGCGCGCCGGAGCCTCCGCTCGGCGAATTCCGAGGCGAGTCTCAAGGCTCGCAGCCGAGCTGGGCTGGTCGCTCGCGGGCCGTACACCTTCGCTCGGTAGAGGGCGTAGCGCTCCCGGTGGTAGCGATCCTCGCGTTCGAGGTCCTGGATTCGCATCGCCCGTTCGCGTTCGTCCATTACGGTCACCCCGATCCCCTGCCTGTTGGCACTTCACCGGGAGGAGGCACGAGCACGAACGTCTCGACAGCGAGATCGGGGTCGATGTGGTTGTTGCTCATGAACGCGGTCACGGTGCGGCCGCTGAGGCCTTCGACGGCAGTGATTGCCTGATCCCGCATCAGGCGCTGGATAGCACTGCGCTGCTCGAGCACGAGCCGTTCCTCGCCGGCGTCGACGAGCTTGCGCTCGCTCTTCGTGAGGGTGTCCGCCAGCAGGCAGACGATCAGATCATTGCTGATCGTTGTACGGGCGCGAGTCGGGCCGCGACCGCTGTACTCGTGGAGGAGTTGCACCATCGCCTTCGAGATCGCGGCCGCGCGTGGGCCCGTTTCGAGCTCTCTGTGATCGGGGCTGGTCATGCCAGCCTCCTCTCGTGGCCTCCTCTGAGGATGAAACGCGCCGCAAGATCGAAGGACACGAATGAACCCGGCGGGGCGGCTAACTGCCAGTTACAAGTGTAGGTCCAGGCTGAGTGATCGTCGGCGGCGCCCGCATTAACTTCGCGGCGTCACCAGTCGTAGGTGCAGCTCCGCGGAGGCCCGCTGCTGCCGGCGCGGTACAAACGACCAGGCGTACAGCCACAGTGCGGCCTTCTCGTCGGCGCTGAGGCCAGTACGCTCGATCAGCTCGAGATCGACCTCATCGATCGAGTCCCCGTGGCGCATCCGCCTGCGGATCTCGCCCAAGATCAAGGCGCTCATTCGAGACTCCCTTCCGGGATGCCGGTGGGCGCGTGCCTGACGAAGCGTCCGGCTTCCGCTCGGGCGAAGCATGCCCGCTCGGTGGTCGACTCTGCGCGCGGGATCCCCGTGTGGAGCTGGTCGTCACGGTGCAGCGGGGCACGGCAATTCGGGCAACGGCTCTCGGCGGCGGCGCTGTAGCCCAAAGACGCGCACCGAGGGCAACGGAAGTAAGGCATGGGGTCCGGCTCCTTCCTCGCGTTCCGTGCACCGGCGGCTTTGGCATCCCGACGTCCGGCCCGCGATGAAGTCGATTCCGGCTCTTGCCGGCGGGGTGGCAGCGGTAAATATGAACCGCCGAGGACCCCGAGGTAAGGTCGGCGACCAGCTCCCAGCCTACGCCCCACCGGCCGAAAACGCGAGGACCTGCACCACCTCAACGCGCGCGTCGTCTTCCCGCAGGCACGCAGGCTCACACCCGCACCACCACGACACCGTAGCCCGGCTGCGCTGGTTGCCCCACCCGAGTACCGCTTGGTAGAGCCAAGCCGACTATCGGACTCGAACCGATGACCCCCTCCTTACCATGGAGGTGCTCTACCAACTGAGCTAAGTCGGCGCAGCTGCCGAGTGTAGCTGTCGGCACCAGCGGGTAGCCGTCCCCGCCGGTGAGCTCACGAGCGCCCGAACGACCGGCGTTGCCGCGGCAAACGGGTGGCATGATTCGGCGCGGATGACGACCGAGGCAACGCGCACGCAGCTCGACTCGGACCTTCTTCGTCGCTTCCTCGACGGCGAGCATCGCGAGATCCGCGAGCGCGTCCGCGAGCTCCTCTCCCGCCCCGAGTTTGCGCCACCGCGCGACGTCACGAGAGAACAGCACCGCGACCTCATGCTCGATCGCATGCGCGCGCTCGCGGAGGAGGGCGGCACCGCGATCGGCTTCCCGATCGAGTACGGCGGGATGGGCAACGTTGGCGGCTCGATCGCCGGCTTCGAGACGCTCGGCATCGGCGACCTGTCGCTGCTTGTCAAGTGCGGCGTGCAGTTCGGCCTCTTCGGCGGCGCGATCCTCCACCTGGGCACCGAGCGCCACCACAAGGCCTACCTGCCGGGCGTGATTTCGACGGACCTTCCGGGCTGCTTTGCGATGACTGAAACCGGCCATGGCTCGGACGTGCAGCGGCTCGGCACCACGGCCACCTACGACGAGAACACGGACGAGTTCGTCATCCACACGCCCGACGAGCTCTCGCGGAAGGACTACATCGGCAACGCCGCGATGCACGGCCGCGCCGCCGCCGTGTTCGCGCAGCTCGTGGTCAAGGGCGAGCAGCACGGCGTCCATTGCCTGGTGGTCCCGCTCCGCGACGAGCAGGGCAGCACGCTGCCGGGCATCCGCATCGAGGACTGCGGCGAGAAGCTCGGCCTCGAGGGCGTGGACAACGGGCGGATCTGGTTCGACCAGGTGCGCGTACCGCGGGACAACCTGCTCAACCGCTACGCCGACGTGGACGAGCACGGCAACTACACGAGCCCCATCGAGAACCCCAACCGCCGCTTCTTCACCATGCTCGGCACGCTGATCCAGGGCCGGGTGAGCGTGGGCGGCGCGTCGATCACGGCATCCAAGCTCGCCCTCACGACAGCGATCCGATATGCGTGCGGGCGCCGGCAGTTCGGCCCGCCCGGCTCGGACGACGAGGCGTTGCTCATGGACTACCGCGTGCACCAGCGCCGCCTGATGCCGCTTCTCGCCAAGACCTACGCGCTCCACTTCGCGCAGGAGATGCTCGTGGCGGAGCTCCACCGCGTGTTCAGCAACGAGTCGTCCGACCGCGACCGGCGCAAGCTCGAGGGACTGGCCGCCGGAGTGAAGGCGATCGCCACCTGGCACGCCACGCACACGATCCAGACCTGCCGCGAGGCCTGCGGCGGTGCGGGCTACATGACGGAGAACCGCTTCGCGGACCTGAAGGCCGACACCGACGTGTTCACGACCTTCGAGGGAGACAACACGGTGCTCCTCCAGCTCGTGGCAAAGGGTCTTTTGACCGACTACTCCGCCCGCTTCGGTGACCTCAGCCAGCTCGAGATGGTGCGCTTCGTGGGCGCCCAGGTGTTCGACACGGTCGTGGAGCGCTCGCTGGCGCGGCAGCTCGTCGGCGCGGTGCTCGGCGCGGTTCAGAGCGACGAGGAGGAGCCCGCTGTCGAGACACGTGACTTCCACCTCCAGCTCTTCCGCGGCCGGGAGGAGCACGTGCTCGGCGGCGTGGCGCGCAGGCTCAAGCGCGGCATCGACGAGGGCCAGGACTCGTTCACCGTCTTCAACGAGTGCCAGGACCACGTGCTCGAAGCCGCCCGCGCGCATGTGGACCGTCTGATCCTCGAGTCGTTCGTCGCAGCGGTGGACCGCTGCGACGACGGCCCGCTGAAGGACACGCTCTCTGCGCTATGCGACCTCTACGCGCTCTCCACCATCGAGGCCGAGCGCGGCTGGTACTTCGAGCACAGCCGCATGTCCGCGCGGCAGTCGAAGGCGATCACCCGCGCCGTCAATCGTCTGTGCGGCGAGCTGCGCGAACAGGCGATCACGCTCGTCGACGCTTTCGCGATCCCCGAGGAGCTGCTCGGGCCGATCGCGCGCTACGGCGCCTAGCTGCCGGGCAGGCTCGAGCCGGCGAAGCCGAAGAACCAGATCCCGAAGCCCACGAGCGCGACCGAGACCGACACGATCATCGTCATCTCGAGCACCGACAGCCGGCGTGCCGTAGTGCGCTCGCCGCGCATCGACTTGAGCCACGGCGCACGGAACTGCACCTCGGAATCCTGCCCCGTCACGCGCGCGTATATATGGTCGAGCCCGAACAGCAGCTTGCCGAACAGCGCCATCGTGATCGGGATGCCGAAGATCAGCAGCACGTACGGTCCGAGCGAGGGCTGTGAGCTGTCGACCATGCGCGATACGAGGTAGATCCAGCCGACCGGGATCCCGATCCAGAGGAACACGCTGCCCACCGCCATGAGGGCGATCAGGAAGAGCGCAACCGGCGTGGCGATGATCGTCTGCCACACGGTCCGCTTACGCGGTTCTGGCGCACCGGCATGCTGCTCATGTACTGCCATGTTTCCCACGCTGCTAGATGTTCCCACGTCAATAGGCGTACGAAACAGGGTAAGTAGCGATCACCCGAGTCACACGGAGGCGAAATGGCGAGTCAGATCAGCGAGCAGGAAGCACGGCAGGTCGCGGAGTCCGCGCGTGAAGCGGAATGGAGCCTTCCCAGCTTTGGCCGGGAGCTCTTTCTCGGCAACTTCCAGCTCGACCTGATTCACCCCCAGCCGAAGCTTGACGCTGAGGCGGTCGAGAAGGGCGAACGCTTCCTCACGGAGCTGCGCGCGTTCCTCGAGGAGAGGGTCGACCCGCTGCAGATCGAGCGCGACGCCAAGATCCCCGACGCGGTGATCGACGGGCTCAAGGCGATGGGCGCGCTGGGCATGAAGGTCAGCGAGGAGTACGGCGGGCTCGGCCTCTCGCAGGTCTACTACAACAAGGCGCTCCAGCTCGTGGGCGCGTGGCACTCGTCGCTGTCGGCGCTCCTGTCCGCGCACCAGTCCATCGGCGTGGCGGAGCCGCTGCGCCTGTTCGGCAGCGAGGAGCAGAAGCGCAAGTGGCTGCCGCTGGTGGCCAAGGACCACATCTCCGCCTTCCTCCTGACCGAGCCCGACGTTGGCTCGGACCCGGCGCGCCTGGCCTCCACCGCCGTGCCCACCGAGGACGGCTCGGGCTACACCCTCAACGGCCACAAGCTGTGGGCCACCAACGGCGCGATCGCGGACATCGTCGTGGTCATGGCCAAGGTGCCGAAGAGCGAGGGACACAGGGGCGGCATCTCCGCCTTCGTCCTCGACTACCACTCGGACGGCGTGACGGTCGCGCACCGCAACCAGTTCATGGGCCTGAAGGGCATCGAGAACTCGGTGACGATGCTCGAGAACGTGTTCGTGCCGAAGGAGAACCTGATCGGGAAGGAGGGCGAGGGTCTGAAGATCGCGCTCTCCACCCTGAACACCGGGCGCCTGGCGCTCCCGGCGATCTGCGTGGCTGCCGGCAAGTGGTCAACCAAGGTGGCGCGCGAGTTCGCGGCCGAGCGCGTGCAATGGGGCGCGCCGGTGGGCAAGCACGACGCCGTGGCGCAGAAGATCGCCTACATCGCGGGCAGCGCGTTCGGGCTCGAGGCGATGCTCGACGTGGCGTCGCGGCTGGCCGACGACAAGCGCCAGGACATCCGCATCGAGGCCGCACTGGCCAAGCTCTATGCGTCGGAGATGGGCTGGAAGATCCTCGACGAGCTGATGCAGATCCGGGGCGGCCGCGGGTACGAGACCGCCGAGTCGCTGAAGGCGCGCGGCGAGAAGCCGGTGCCCGTCGAGCAGGCGCTGCGCGACATGCGCATCAACCGCATCTTCGAGGGCTCGACGGAGATCATGCATCTCTTCATCGCGCGCGAGGCGGTGGACCAGCACCTGTCGGTGGCCGGCGACATCCTCGACCCCGAGGTGGGCGCGGGCGACAAGGCCAAGGCCGCGATGCAGGCCGGCGCCTTCTACGCCAAGTGGCTGCCCTCGCTCGTGATCGGCGATGGCCAGAGGCCGGGCTCGTATTCGGAGTTCGACTCGCTGGCGCCGCGCCTGCGCTTCGTCGAGCGCAACGCGCGCAAGCTCGCGCGCTCGACCTTCTACGCGATCAGCCGCTACCAGGCGGGCCTGGAGAAGAAGCAGGCGCTGCTCGCGCGGATCGTGGACATCGGCGCCGAGCTGTTCGCGATGTCCTCGGCGGTGGTGTACGCCAACACGATCAAGGCCGACCATCCCGAGCGCGGCGAGAGCGCGTTCGAGCTGGCGGAGCTGTTCTGCGCGCAGGCCGAGCGGCGCATCGGGCAGCTCTTCCACGACCTCTGGTCGAACGACGACGCCGACAACTATCGCGCGGCGCAAAGCGTGCTCGAGGGTCGTTACGAGTGGCTCGAGGAGGGAATCCCGGATCCGTCCGGCGCCGGGTCGCCGGTGGGTCAGGTGGACGAGCCGACCACGGAGTCACACGGCCGCGAGCGCCGCGGCTTCAGGCGCAAGAAGGAAGCGGCGGCCAGCGGCTAGGCCGCGACTTCGGCCCGCAGCGCGGGAGCGACCTGCTTGGCGACCAGCTCGAAGGACTGGTAGTCGTAGGGCGCGCTCGCGCCCAGCAGGAAGTCGCCGCCGCCGAGCTCGGCCCAGGGCTTGAGCGCCTCCACGAGCTGCTCCGGCGTGCCGAAGAACCATTCGAAGCGCGACGGGCCGCGGGACTCGAACTCGGCCTTGCGCTCCGCCACGGCCGCCTCGTCCTCGGCGAGCACCGCGCGCAGCGTGATCGACTTGCGGATGTCGGCTGGGTCGCGCCCCACGTCGGAGCAGTGCCCCGCGAGCACGTTCAGCTTGTGCTTGAAGACCTCGATGTCGCCGAAGAAGGTGTTCCAGATGTCGCCGTGCTCGGCCACGATGCGCAGCGTGCGCTTCTCGCCCGAGCCGCCGATCACGAGCGGCATGTGCTCCTGCACCGGCTTCGGGTCCATCTGAGCGTCCGTGATCTTGTAGTGCTTGCCCTCGAAGCTGAAGCGGTTCTCGGTCCAGAGGCCGCGCATCACGTGGCAGGCCTCGTCGAGCATGTCCATCCGCACGCCGATGCGCGGGAACGGGATGCCGTACTGGTCGTGCTCCTTCTCGAACCACGCGGCGCCGACGCCGTACTCGGCGCGGCCGCCTGAGATGTGGTCGATCGTCGCCGCCATGTTCGCCGCCACGGCCGGATGGCGATAGGTCACGCCGGTCACCAGCATGCCCACCCGGATCTTGCTGGTGACCGCGGCGAGCGCGGCCATCATCGTCACGCCCTCGAAGCAGCCGGCCTCCGGGTCGCCGAAGATCGGCATGAAGTGGTCGAACACCGACACCCAGTCGAAGTCCAGCTCCTCCGCCCGCTTCCACATCTCGGACAGCTGCTCGTAAGTGGCCTGCTGCGGCCCCGCGTGGATGCCGAAGCGGATCCTGTCGCCGAAGATCTGCACGGCGACGAAGGATAGGGTGAAGGCGATGCCGGCAGCATCCACATCTGGCCCGAGCTGGTCGGCCGCCGGCGAGGGCGAGGCCTTTTGGTTCCTTGGCACGCTGGCCGTGATCCGGATGCCCGGCGCCGTCGTGGGTGGCCGCTACTCGCTCGTGGAATCGCTGTTCCCGCGCGGCGCGTCGCCGCCGCTTCACACGCATCCACAGGACGAGAGCTACATCGTGCTCGAGGGGTCGATGACGATCGTGGCCGGCGGCGAGCGGATCGAACTGGGAACCGGGGCGGCGGCGGCCGTGCCGATGAACCTGCCCCACACCTTCCGCGTGGACAGCGAGACCGCGCGGGTGCTCCTGATCAGCACGCCCGCGGGCATCGAGCAGCTGTTCGTAGACGGCGGGGTGCCCGCGCAGGCGTTCACGCTGCCGCCGCCGGATACTCCGCGACCCGCGCCGGAGGAGATGGAGCGGATCTTCGCGTCCAACGGGTTGCAGATCGTCGGCCCGCCGCTCGGTCCGCAAGACTGAGCGGATGGCCGGCCCCCTTCTGATCGTCGACGCACCGTCGCTGCTCTACCGGGCGTTCTTCGCCCTGCCCAAGTCGATCAAGGGAAGCGCCGGGACGTCGGTCAACGCTCTGCTCGGATCCGCCAACCTGATCCTGCGCGAGGTGGAGGAGCACTCGCCGCGCGCGGTGGTGCTGTGCTTCGGCCCCGACGCCGCCGAGTACCGGGTGGAGCTGTACGAGCCCTACCACGCGGCGCGCCCGCCGGTGCCCGACGAGCTGGCGCCCCAGTTCGACGCCGCGCCCGGCTTCTTCGCATCGTTCGGCTGGACGTCCGCCATCTCCGAGGACCACGAGGCCGACGACGTGATGGGCTCGCTCGCCGTCGCCGAGGAGAAGGCCGGCGGCGCCGCGCTGATCCTCACGGGCGACCGCGACATGTTCCAGTGCGTGACTAAGAACGTGAGGGTGCTCTACCTGAAGACGGGCGTGCGCGGCGGCGAGCTGGTGGACGCCGCCGAGGTGAAGAAGCGCTACGGCGTGCCGCCGGAGCTCGTGCCCGACTTCATCGCGCTGCGCGGCGATCCGTCGGACGGCCTGCCGGGCGCCAAGGGCATCGGCGAGAAGACGGCGGCCGACCTGCTGCAGCGCAACGGGTCGCTCGAGGGCGCGATCAAGAACGCCGTGCGCGAGCGCCCGGCGCGCGTGTCCGGCGCGCTGACCGGCCAGGCCGACGAGCTGCGCATGTTCAAGGACATCGCCACGCTGCGGCCGGTGAAGGTCAAGCGCCCAAAGGACGCCGAGACGAACTACAAGCGCGCGGCGAAGGCGGCGGCGGACGCTGGCATGGGCGCGCTGGCGGGTCGGCTCGAAAAGGCCGCGGGCTGACCGCTACGGGCGCTGCCTGAGCCCGACGGGCTTGCACTTGACGTTGCTGTGCCCGCGGAACTGGACCCGGTGGCAGGTGGCGCCGGACCGCATGCCGCCGATCCGCTTGCCGTCGTGAATCGCTTCCATCGAGAAGGCGAATCGCAGCGTCCGGTGGAAGGG
>Ga0207661_10002844_pt1 | contig 11964 bp, 9 predicted proteins | sample KBSC713LmetaG_FD_184337 | JGI IMG/M metagenome (GOLD analysis project Ga0207661, IMG submission 184337) | Corn rhizosphere microbial communities from Kellogg Biological Station, Michigan, USA - KBS C7.1-3L metaG (SPAdes) (version 2) | ecosystem: Host-associated > Plants > Roots > Rhizosphere ... | reverse complement strand
CTTCAACACCGTCTCTCGCTGGGCGCGGACCGGCCAGCTGCGGGTTGCGGGCAAGCGCGCGGTTCCGGGCGACCGGGTCGAAGCCGGGCAGGAGATCCGGGTGCCGCCGGTCGAGCCCGCACCGGCGACGGGCGGACGTCAGCCGACGCGCGCAGCGTTGACCGCGGACGAAGAGCAGTTTGTCCGCGACATGGTCGTCTACGAATACCCAGGCGCGTTCGTGCTCAACAAGCCGCCCGGGCTGGCGACGCAGGGCGGGACGAAGACCCACCAGCACCTCGACCGTCTGCTCGACGGACTCGCCGGTGGAGGGGGGCGGCCCAAGCTGGTGCACCGCCTGGACAAGGACACTTCGGGAGCGCTGCTCGTGGCGCGGAGCGCTCGCGCGGCGGGACATTTCGCCAAGGCTTTCTCCGGCCGCACGGCGCGCAAGGTCTATTGGGCGATCGTCGTGGGCGTGCCCGACGCAGAGCAGGGGACGATCGACGCACCGCTCGCCAAGCAGCCGGGCACCGGCGGCGAGAAGATGCACGTCGACGAGGAGCATGGTCTGCCGGCCAAGACGCGCTGGCAGGTGATCGACCGCGCCGGCAACCGCGCTGCATGGGTCGAGCTGCAGCCGCTGACCGGCCGCACGCACCAGCTGCGCGCGCACATGGCCGCGATCGGGCATCCGATCGTCGGGGACGCTAAATATGGCGGTGCGGAGGCGTTCCTGACCGGCGGCATCAGCCGCAAGCTCCATCTCCACGCCCGGCGCATCCGGATGGATGCGCCCGATGGGGGCGTCATCGACGTCACGGCCGAGCTGCCGCCGCACTTTGCCGAGACTCTCGCGACGCTTGGATTTGATCAAGGCGCGGGCGATCGTGAAATCGCAGAGCGGCCGCCGCAGCGGCGCGCGGCAAAGCCGAAACCGCCGACTCGCCGCGGCGAGCGCCGCTCACGCGGATCGGACAGGCGCACGAAGCGGCGGTGAAGGAGCAGATTTATGGATGAAGACGTCGAACGGCGCCGGCTGCTGATCTATTCGCTCGTTCGCCTCGGCGGACTGATCATCTTCTTCCTTGGGCTGGCGATCATCTACACCAATATCGTGCGCCCCGGCGGCTGGCCGCAGCTCGGCGCAATTGTTGCGATCCTCGGCGTCGTCGATTCGGTACTGGCCCCGCGGCTGCTCAAGCGGGCATGGGACAGGGGAGACCAGTCGAAGCCGTGAAGCGCTTCTGGAAGGACGTCACGGTCGAGCCTGAAGGCGCGAGCTGGGGAATCCAGCTCGACCGCCGCCCGGTCAGGACGCCGGCCCGCGCGCCGCTGCTGCTACCGACGAGGGGCCTCGCAGACGCGATCGCCAATGAGTGGCGCTCGGCTGGTGAAACGATCGACCCTCGGGCAATGCCGCTGACGGGGCTTGCCAATGCGGCGATCGACCGCGTTGCGCCCGACCGGCAAGCCTTTGCCGCGGGATTGGCGCGCTACGCCGAGGCCGATCTCGCGTGCTACCGCGCCGAAGGGCCGCGTGCGCTGGTCTCACGTCAGGAAGAGGAGTGGGACAAGCTGCTCGGTTGGGCGCGGCGGCGCTACGATATCGATTTCGTGACCACCTGCGGGCTGAGGCACGTTGAGCAACCCGCCGCCACCGTCGAGCGGCTGAGCCATGCCGTGACGGCGCTCGACCCCTTCCGATTGGCGGGTCTCTCGCCATTGGTCACCGTGGGCGGGTCGCTGATCGCGGCGCTGGCGGTGCTCGAAAAGGCCATTGCGCCCGAGCGGGCGTGGGATGCGGTCAGCATCGACGAGCAATGGCAGCTGGAGCAATGGGGCGCCGATGCCGAGGCCGAAAAGGCGCTTGCGGACCGCCGCCGCGACTTCCTTTCGGCCGCGCGCTTTCTTGATCTGCTCGACTAGTGCGCCGGACCAATCAGATCGCGCACGAACTCGACCAGGCCCGTCTGCCTGACGCGCTTTGACCGCTCGGCGGTGACGATCGCCCGCACCTGGTCGAGGCAAGCCTCGATGTCGCGGTTGACGAGAACATATTCATATTCGGCCCAGTGATCGATCTCGTCGGCGGCGCGCCGCATGCGGTCGGCAATGACCTCGTCGGAATCGGTGCTGCGCGCATGCAGACGGTGCTCGAGCTCGGCCATCGTCGGCGGAAGTAGGAAGATGGTGACGAGATGCTCGCCAAAATCCGGCTCGAGTTGCCTCGCCCCCTGCCAGTCGATGTCGAACAGGATGTCGCGGCCTCGCCGCAGCGCCTGCTTCACCGGCGCCTTCGGCGTTCCATAGCGATAGCCGAAGACATAGGCCCATTCGACGAATTCGTTCGCGGCGATCATCCGGTCGAACTCGCCGTCGTCCACGAAATGATAGTCGACGTCATCCACCTCGCCCGGGCGCTTCGGCCGCGTCGTCGCCGAGACGGACATCGTCACCTCTTTGTCGGCGTCGAGCAGCAGTCGCGCGATCGTCGATTTGCCGGCGCCCGACGGGGAGGAAAGGACGATCAGGAGGCCGCGGCGCGGGCGGGTAGGCTGGTCCATGGCCGTTCTTGCTTCGGGCGAGCCGTGCGCGTCAAGCGACGGAATGTTGCGACGCACAAAAAAGCTCTTGAAATGGTGCGCCGCAATGAATATTGTGCAGTGCAACAAATTTAGAGGAATAGAGTGATGGCAGACGAAACCAAGGTTGAAGCCCAGGCTGTCGCGGAAGCTGCCGCCGAAGCTCCGGCCAAGGTCGCCGAAGCGGTTGCCGACACGGTCAAGACGATCGTCAAGGAAAGCGCGAAGACTGCCGGGCGCACTCGTGCCGCTGCAACCCGTCGCGTGAAGCGCGAGGCAGCCGCCCAGAAGACTGCCGCCAAGGCTGCGACTCGCCGCACCATTCGCAAGACCCGCACCGCCGCGCGGAAGTCCGCCGCGGCTCAGGAAAGGATTGAAACCGTGACCAAGACAGCTTTCAACGGCTTTGACGCGATCCCCGCGTTCGCGCCGTTCCAGACGATTTTCGAAGAGGCGACCGGGCGCAGCCAGGAACTGGTGAAGCGCAGCCAGAAGGTTGCCGAGGAGCTCGCCGATCTCGCCCGCGCCAATGTCGAGGCGGTGGTCGAGGCCGGCCGCGTTGCCACCGAGGGTGCTCGCACCATCGGCCAGGACGTTGTCGCCAAGCAGCGCGACAGTTTCGAGCAGGCAGCGGACGCGATCCGTTCGCTCGCCGAGGCAAAGAGCCCGACCGAGTATCTGCAGCTGCAGAGCGACTTCGCCCGGGCGTCGTTCGACCGCGCGGTCGCCGAGAGCTCGAAGCTGACCGAGTCGCTGGTGAAGCTTGCCGGCGAGGCGTTTCAGCCGCTTTCGAACCGCGCGTCGGCCAATGCCGAGCGCTTCAATACCCTCGTTGCCTGACCCTCTCCCCTCCTAAAGTCAGGGCAACGACTGTCGGCGGCCGCTCCAGTAACGGGGCGGCCGCCATTTTTTTAGCGATTTGATGCTAACTGCCGCCTTGCCGCGTTTTCGCGGACTGCCATATTTTAGCTGTGATGCTTCTGCGACCGATCTTGATGGCCAACGGCGCCAGTGACGACGGCCTCGATGAGGGCGAGACCGGCGTTGCAACGCGTACGCGCCCGAAGACCAAGAAGCCGTCGAACTACAAAGTGCTGATGCTCAACGACGACTACACGCCGATGGAGTTCGTCGTCCTCGTGCTGCAGCGCTTCTTCAGCATGGGCATCGAGGACGCCACGCGGGTGATGCTCCAGGTCCACCAGCAGGGCGTCGCCGTGTGCGGCGTCTTCACCTACGAGGTCGCCGAAACGAAGGTCACGCAGGTGATCGACTTCGCGCGCGAGAACCAGCACCCGCTCCAGTGCACGCTCGAGAAGGCGTGATTTAGCTCCTCCCTGTCGGCAAAGGCGATGGGGAGCTGGCGGTCACGCCTAAGCGTGGCTGACGGAGGGGCCGGCCCCTCCACCATTCACTCTACGGTGAATGGTCCCCCTCCCCACCAGCTGCGCTGGCAGGGAGGAATTTCCGCCGCTAAAGCCCGTTCGTGGACAGCATCTGGATCAAGGGCGGGAGCACGCTCAAGGGCGAGATCCCGATCAGCGGCGCCAAGAACGCGGCGTTGACGCTGATGCCTTGCGCGCTCCTCACGGAAGAGAAGCTGACGCTCACCAATCTGCCGCGCCTCGCCGACGTCGACACCTTCAGCCACCTGCTCAATCAGCTCGGGGTCTCGACGCATGTGGCGGGCGTGAAGAAGGGCGAGGTCGGCCGGCGCATGACGCTGCAGGCGGACGAGGTCGTCTCGACCGTCGCGCCCTACGACATGGTCCGCAAAATGCGGGCATCGGTGCTGGTCCTCGGGCCTATGCTGGCGCGGATGGGCGAAGCGACCGTCTCGCTGCCCGGCGGCTGCGCGATCGGCGACCGGCCCATCGACCTGCACCTGAAGGCACTCGAATGCATGGGCGCCGAAATCGAGCTCGCGGCCGGCTATGTGAAGGCGAGCGCGCCCAAGGGGTGCCTTCCGGGCGGCGACTTCAGCTTCCCGGTGGTCTCGGTCGGCGCGACCGAGAACGCGGTCATGGCGGCGGTGCTGGCGAAGGGCAAAACCCAGCTGTTCAACGCCGCGCGCGAGCCGGAAATCGTCGACCTTTGCAACCTGCTGGTCGCCATGGGCGCGAAAATCCGCGGGATCGGGTCGGCGCACCTGATGATCGACGGCGTCGAGGCGCTGCACGGCTGCACCTACGAAGTCATGCCCGACCGCATCGAAGCAGGCAGCTACGCTTGTGCGGCGGGGATCACGGGCGGCTCGGTCGATCTGATCGGCGCGCGCCCAGACGACATGCAGGCGACGCTCAATGCGCTCGCCCATGCCGGGCTGGTTGTCGAGTTCCACAACCGGGGCATCAAGGTCAGCGCCAACGGGGGTTTGAGGCCGCTGGCGCTGTCCACCTCACCATTCCCTGGGTTCGCGACCGACATGCAGGCGCAATTCATGGCCATGCTGTGCCTCGCTGAGGGCGACAGTTTCCTCGAGGAGACGATTTTCGAGAATCGCTACATGCACGTGCCCGAGCTTAGGCGCATGGGCGGCGACATCGACATCCATGGCCGGTCGGCAATTGTTCGAGGAGTGCAACAGTTGACCGGCGCGAGCGTCATGGCGACAGACCTTCGCGCATCGATGAGCCTGGTGCTCGCCGGGCTTGCCGCCGAAGGCGAGACCGAGGTGCTGCGCGTCTACCATCTCGATCGCGGTTACGAGCGGCTCGAGGAGAAGCTCAGCGCCGTCGGCGCGACCATCGAGCGGCGGAGCGCGGGCTAGAGCTTCTTCGCGAAGCGGATGCTGGTCCGTTCGTAGCCCAAGTGCCGGTAGAAGGCGTGGGCTGCGGCGCGTCGGTCGTTGCTCGTAACTTCGACCAATTGGCAGCCCTCTTTCCGCATCCATTGCTCGGCCGCCTCGACGAGCGTTCGGCCGATGCCCTGGCCCTGCGCATTCTTGCTGACCACCAGCGCCGTGATGCGCCCGAGCGGCGCAGGGCGATGGATGACCACCCGACGTCCAACCCCGCACATGCCGACGACCAATTTATCGAGCGTCGCCACCAGCGGCGTCTCGCCCGTCTTTCTTAGGGCCGCGAGGTTCTTGCGGACGCGCTTCTCGTCAATCTCGTGCTCAAGCTCGCGGATGAGCTCGACCAGCCGAGGCGCATCGGACGGCTTGGCATCACGGATCTTCGGCTTCGGCTTGGGTTTTGGAGGCGGCGGAGGAGGAGGTGGTGGTGGCGGGCTCCGCTTGAGCCTGGGCGCGGGTTCGGTGTCATTGGCGGCGTGCGGCTTCGGCGCAGTCCTTTTCTTCCGCGGCAACACCGCGACATCGAGGGACGCGCCCCAGTCCTTCGCGTCGAGGTTCCTGAGATACTCCTCGACCGCCTCCGGCGTCGCCGTCGGGCCTTTCGCGTCCATGCCGAACAGCGGCCTGCCCTTGGCGTCGGTCAGGCCGACCTTGCCGAACCGCCGCTTGCCCGGGGTCCTGACGCGCGAGCGGACGAGCTTGAGGCCGCGATTGCGCGCGCTTTCCGCGAGGATATCGAGACGCGGATCGGTCACAGCTTATCGCCTGCGTAGAGGACAAGGCCGACGAGCCCGCCGACCAGAGTGCCGTTGATCCGGATGTACTGGAGGTCTCGGCCGACCGCCGCCTCGAGGCGGCCGGTAACCGTCCGCGCGTCCCAGCTCCGGATCGTATCCGAGACGAGCTTGACGATCTGCGTTCCGTAGCTTGCCGCCATGCCGACCACGGCGCGGCGCGCGAACTGGTTGATCGCGCCGCGGATGCGCGCATCCTTCTCGAGCGTGCCGCCCATCGATTTCAGGATTTCACCGAGCTTGCCGGCGAGGACCGCATCGGGGTTGCGCGCCGCGCGGATGATCGCCTCGCGGCCCTTTTGCCACAGCGCGTCGAGCCACAGGCTGACGGACTTGTTGTCGAGCAGCTGCTCCTTGATCGCTTCAACGCGCTCACGCGTTTCCGGCTTTGTCTGAAGGTCGTTGGCGAGCTGGGCGAGCGCTTCCTCGACCTTGATGCGCACCGGATGCGCGGGATCGGTCGACATTTCGGCTGTGAGCTTCCTCAAGCCCTCGATGATCGCATCAGCGAGCTTGGCGTCGAGCCCGGCGAGCTTGAGCACCCAGTTCGCTTTCTTGTGCACCATCTCGCGGATCAGCTGCTCGTTCGCGTCGAGTGCCCGCGCGGTCCAGCGGATCGCCGCCTCGAGCATCGGCACGTGCCGGTCCTCGTTGATGGCGCTGGCGAGAGCGTGGCCGAGCAGCGGCGCGACCTCGGTCTTGCGCAGGCGCGACGAGACGGCGCCCTTGACGATGCCGCCGAGGCGTTCGTCGTCGAGGCTCTCGAACATGTCGGCGATGAGCCGCGATGCCCCGGCACGGATCCGCGACTGCTCCTCCTTGCTCGGGCTTTGCAGGAAGTGCCCGACGGCGCCCGCGACGTCGATATTGCGCATGCGCCGGGCGACGACCGACGGAATGAGGAAATTCTCCTGGAGAAAGCGCGCCAGCGCTTCCCCGATGCGGTCCTTGTTGCGCGGGATAATCGCGGTGTGGGGGATCGGAAGGCCGAGCGGGTGGCGGAACAAGGCGGTGACCGCGAACCAGTCCGCAAGGCCGCCGACCATCGCCGCCTCGGCAAAGGCTTTGACGTACCCCAGACCTAAATAGCGGTGCTCGAGCGCGCGCGCTGCAAGGAAGACGCCGGCCATGAACACGAGCAGGCCCGTGGCGACGACCTTCATCCCCTGCGTGCCGGGCTGCGCAGGGTTGAAGCGGGACAGGGCGCTATTGGCCATCATCCTCATGCCGGCTCAATAGCCGACAAGGACAGGAGGTTCACTCCGCTGGAACGAGATCGCCCGCCGAATGGGCGCTACTGCCGACGAACTTGTGGAACAGCTTGCCGATCCGGCTCTCGATCGAAATCGCGATCGAGAAGTAGGACGGGACGAGCAGCAGGGTCAGGACTGTCGAGAAGATGAGGCCGCCGATCACGGTGATCCCCATCGGTGCGCGCCAGCTATTGTCGCCGCTGATCGAAATTGCCGTCGGGAGCATGCCCGCGACCATCGCGACGGTCGTCATGACGATGGGCTGCGCGCGCTTGTGGCCGGCTTCCCAGATCGCGGCATTCTTGGCCATGCCATGGTTCATCATCTCGACCGCGAAGTCGACCAGCAGGATCGAGTTTTTGGCGACGATGCCGAACAGCATGAGGATGCCAATCAGCACGAACAGCGAGACCGGTTGGCCCGCGATGTGCAGCGCCACGGCCGCACCCAATGGCGCGAGGATCAGCGAGCCCATGTTCACGAACGGCGCGAGGAAGCGGCGGTAGAGCAGGACCAGCACCGCAAAGACCAGCAGCACGCCGGAGATCAGCGCGACGGCGAAGTTGAACAGCAGCTCGGCCTGCCATTTCTGGTTGCCGAGGTTCATCTTCTGCACGCCCTGCGGCAGGTTCTTGACCGTTGGCAGCGCGTTGACCTTGGCCCAGACATCGCCCTCGACGACGCCGGGAGCGAGATCGGCGCCGATCGCGAGGCGGCGAAGCTGGTTCGAACGGTTGATCGTCGTCGGTCCGGAGCCGAAGCCGATGTCGGCTACGGCCTTCAGGGGCACGGAACCGCCGCCGGTAGTCGGCACGGGCAGGTTCTGGAGCGTCGCCAGGTCGCGGCGGGCATTTTCAGACAGCGACACCTGAATCGGGACCTGACGGTCCGAAAGCGAGAATTTGGCGCTGTTCTGCTCGATATCGCCAAGCGTGGCGATGCGGATCGTCTGGCTGAGCGCCGCGGTCGTCACACCGAGGTCGGCGGCAAGGTCGAAGCGCGGCTTGATGGTGATTTCCGGCTGCGCAAGCTGGCTGCCCACACGCGGCGCGCGCAGACCCGGCACCGTCTCCATCTCCTTGGCGATCTGGTTTGCGACCGCGGTCAGCTGGACCGGGTCGTCGCCTCCCAGATACAGCATGATGTCGCGCGAATCCGGATCGGGACCGCCGCCGTTCTGGCTTTGGAAGCTCACGCGCGCATCCGGAAACGAGGACAGTGCCGGCGACAGATTCCGCTCGAATTCGGTGCTCGTGACCTTGCGGTCCTTCTTGAGCACGATGTTCACGCGGCCGCTGCCGACGTTCACCCGCTCGAACACGCGCTCGACGGTCGGATCCTTGATGACGACCGCGGCGACCCTGTCCGTTGCCGCTTCGGTCTGCTTCAGGGTGCTGCCCGGCGGCAACGTGATGTTGACGCGCGAATAATCGCTGTTCTGCGGCGGGAAGAAGGATTGCGGCAGCATCGCGAAGAGGATGGCGGTGAGGATCAGCGTCACGAACCCGGCCCCGACCATCGCCATGCGGTGGTCGAACATGCTCGCCCAGGCCAGCTTGACCAGCGACTGGCACCAGGCGGCAAAATGGCTGCGGTCGAAACCGACCACCACGCCGACGACGAGGCCGGCCAGGATCGTCAGAATGGACAGCACGACGGCGGCGAGCAGGAACGTGCCGATGAACGCGAAAATCAGCAGGATTGCTCCGGGCTTGGCATCCGGCGCCGCCTTCTGAAACATCATGAAAACGTTGAGCAGCGACAGCAGCCCGGCAAGACCGAGCGGCACCGCGAAATAGGGGATGCGGATCGCGACCTTTGGGACCGCCGCCCGGCGTGCGACTGCTTTGCCCGTATCCAGGCTCCAGTTGAGCACCTTGAGATAGATGTCCATCCACCTCCACGCGGCGTGCGGCTGCTGGCCGTGCGACCGCAGGAAGTAAGCGGCAATGAGCGGCGTCACCATTCGCGCGACCAGCAAGCTCATCAGGACCGAGAGCACGACCGTGAAGCCGAAGGCCTTGAAATATTGGCCTGCGATTCCGGGCATCAGAGCGACCGGGAAGAAAACCGCGACGATCGCCATCGTCGTCGCCAGCACCGCGAGACCGATCTCGTCAGCGGCATCGAGGGCGGCCTGATAACCCGATTTGCCCATCCGCATGTGGCGGACAATATTTTCGATCTCGACGATCGCGTCGTCCACCAGCACGCCGGCGACGAGTCCCATCGCCATTGTCGACATGAAGTTCATGGTGATGCCCATGAGGCTCATGAAGAAGAACGCCGGGATCGCCGACAGCGGAATCGCGACGGCGGAGATGGCAGTCGCGCGGATGTCGCGGAGGAAGAGGAGCACGACGAGAACCGCCAAAGCGGCGCCCTCGATCAGGCCTTCCATCGCCGAGCTGTATTGCGCCTTGGTATAGTCGACCGTGTTGAAAACCTCGTTGAAGTGAACCCTGGGGTTCTCCTTTTCGAGCTTCTTCAGTTGCTTCCACGCATTGTCATAGGCGGTCACTTCCGACGAGCCCTTGGCGCGCTGGATCATGAAGGTGACGACCTGCCGGCCGTTCATTTTCGCGATCGACCGCTGCTCGCTGTTGCTGTCCTTGACCTGGCCGAGGTCGGCGAGCTTGACGAACCGGCCGCCGGGAAGCGCGATTTGAGTCTGCGAGAGCTGGTAGGCGTCCTGTGCGTTGCCGAGCACGCGGACCGACTGTTCCGAGCCGGCAATCTCCGCACGCCCGCCGGCGCCGTTCATGTTGCTTTGGCGCAGCTGCTGATTGACCTGTGCCGCAGTGATGCCCTGAGCCTGGAGCGCGGTCGGGTCGAGGGTCACACGGATCACGCGGTCGACGCCGCCGACGCGCGATACGGCTGCGATGCCTTCCTCGCCGAGCAGACGCTTGGCGACATTATTGTCGATGTACCAGCTGAGCTGCTCCAGCGTCATGTCGGTCGTCTGGGCGCCGACGTAGGAGATCGGCTCGTTCTCTGCATCGACGCGCTCGACCTGCGGCTCGAGGATTCCCTCGGGCAGGTTGCTGCGGATCTGGGCGATGGCATTGCGCACGTCGTTGACCGCCCGGTCGGTTGGGGTGCCGAGCTGGAACTGCACAAAGGTCGTGCTGTTGCCCTCGACCACCGTGCTGCTGATCTCGTCGACGCCGGTGATCCCGCGGATTGCGGATTCGACCCGCTGCGTGACCTGCGTCTCCATCTCGTTCGGGGCGGCGCCCGGCTGGCTGACCGAGACGATGGCAGCCGGGAAGTCGATGTCGGGCGCGTTGTTGACCTGCATGCGGGAGAACGACACCAGGCCGGCAAGCATGAGGCCGACGAACAACACGATCGGGAAGACCGGGTTGCGGATGCACCAGGACGAAATGTTGCGGAAGTTCATGACTCGATCGCTTTCCTGGCGCTAGCGCGCGGCCTCGCGGTGCGGATTGACCTTCTGCCCCGGGTTGAGGAACGGACCCGCGGACAGCACCACCGCCTCGTTCCCGCTGAGGCCGCTGGCGATCGTCACGCCATCTTCGTTCACAGTGCCGATTTTGATGTCGCGGCGCTCGACCTCATTCTTGGCGTTCACGATGTAGACGTAATTGCCCCTGTCATCGCTCAGCACCGCGCTCTGCGGCAGTAGCGGAGCGCTCGTCGTGCCGCTGCTGATCTTGGCTTCGGCGTAGCCGCCCGGACGGATGGCGGAGCTGTACGGGACCGCAATCCGGACAAGGCCGAGGCGCGATTGCGGATCGATGACCGGCGCCACCTGCCAGACAGTGCCGCTGACGCTGGTATCGGCGCCAATCGGAGTGACCTGGGCCGGCATTCCGACATGGACGTAGGCGAGGTCCTGTTGCGCAAGCTGCGCCTTCATTTCCATCGCACCGCCTTCGGCGAGACGGAACAAGGCGCCCGATGCCGGGCTGACGATCTGGCCGAGCTCGACGTTGCGCGCAAGGATCAGCCCTGCGCTCGGCGCGGTGACGTTGAGCTGGCCGATCTGCGCGCGGGTCGCCCCGAGCTGGGCCTCGGCCACGCGCACCTGCGCGAACGCGGCGTCGCGCGCGGCCTTCTTCGCGTCGATCTCGGCCTTCGAGATGAAGCCGCGTCCCTGCAGCGCGAGCGCGCGGTCGTAATCGGATTGAGCGAGCGCGGCATTGGCCTTTGCCGCCGCGATCTGCGCCGCCTGCTGCGCCGCCTGCTGGCTCTGGACCGAGCGGTCGATCACCGCCAGCACCTGCCCTGCGCGAACCCAGCTTCCCGCGTCGACGAGGACGCGAATCACGCGACCGCCCTGGCCGGCAATTCCGACCGGCTGGTCGCGGCGGGCACCCAGCGGGCCGCTCGCAGTCACGACGCGGCCGACCTGGCTGCGGCCGGGAACGACAACGGTGACGCTCGGGACCTGGCCCGCCGCGCTATTCTGCGCCGCCTTGGGCGAGCCGCCGCGGCCCATGACGACAAACAGAACGACCAGAAGCAGGACGATCGCGATGCCGGCGGCGATGACGAGCTGACGCCGCCGCCGCGACCGGTCGACC
>Ga0207661_10002843_pt1 | contig 11964 bp, 8 predicted proteins | sample KBSC713LmetaG_FD_184337 | JGI IMG/M metagenome (GOLD analysis project Ga0207661, IMG submission 184337) | Corn rhizosphere microbial communities from Kellogg Biological Station, Michigan, USA - KBS C7.1-3L metaG (SPAdes) (version 2) | ecosystem: Host-associated > Plants > Roots > Rhizosphere ... | reverse complement strand
TGGCCAAGGAAGATTTCGGCGGCGACTTCTTCTCGCCAGAGGCGGAGGCTTTGACCGAAGACGATCGGCCGTTTTGACGGGACGGTTCGCTGCCGGCTCGGTCAGAGCCCGCGATTTGAGTTTCTGGGCCGGAAGATCCGGCCCGGGCCAATAGCTCCACGAGAACGCGTCGGTTCGAGTCTCTCAATTCCCTCCTACGAAAAATCGCCGGCCCGTTTGAAGGGGGAATCCGGCTTGCAATTGAGAGGTACCCAAGTGATGATACCCGCACAATAAAAAGATTGATGCGGGGACGGAACGCTTGCGGCTTACACAGCAAACGATCGTATTTTCCATTTTCGCTGTGATGTTCGCCGCGTTTGCGATCTTCCTGCCGGGCTTTGCCACCACCCAGAATATCTTCACGCTGCTGCAGAACGTCGCCGTGCTCGGCATTCTCGGGCTTGGCATGGCGATCGTCGTGATCGGGCGCGGCATCGACATTTCGCTGATTGCAACGCTTGCAGTGCCGCCGGGCCTCGTGCTGCAGATGGTGCAGGACGGCCATGGCCTGCCGTTTTCCATTACGACCGCGCTGCTGCTGTCGCTCGCCTTCGGCGCCTTCAATGGCTGGCTGATCGCGTATGCCGAGGTGCCGTCCTTGTTCACGACGCTGGCGAGCGGCTTGCTGCTGGCCGGCCTCGGACAGGCCGTGCTGTTCAAGCTCGACGTCGTGCAATGGAGCCCCGGCATGGAGGGCTTCGACTTCCTGGGACAAGGCAATGTGCTGGGCGTGCCGATGCCGATCATCCTCTTCGCCATCGCCTGCGCGCTCGTCGCCTTCCTGCTGCGCCGAACCCGGATCGGCGCCTACATCTATGCGATCGGCGACAACCCGTTCGGCGCACGCGTGACCGGTATCCCGACCCGTCCCGTCATCGTCCTGCAATATGTCCTCGCCGCCCTGATCGGCTGCTTCGCGGGCCTGGTGATGGCCGCCTCCGTCAACTCGATGCCGACGCGAATTTTCAACTCGACCCTGATCTACGACGTCATCCTGGTCGTGGTCCTCGGCGGCATCGGCCTTTCCGGCGGTCGCGGCGGGGTCGTGAATGTGGTGATTGGCACGCTCCTGATCGGCACCATGCTGAATGGCATGACGATCATGGACGTATCCTATTCGGCGCAGAACCTGGTCAAGGGCATCGTGCTGCTGGCGGCCGTGATCACGGATTCGCTGCTCAATCCGCGCAACGAGGAAACTGCGCAACAGGGCGACATCTGAGTAACTCAATGAAGATGGGAGGATGCGATGTTCTGGAAAATCACGAAATATCTCGCCGCCGCCGCGCTGTGCGCGTTCGCGGCCTCGCCGGCTACCGCCCAGCAAGGGCTCGACGAACCGTTTCAGGCCTCCTTCAAGCAGGCGCTGGCCGGCAAGACAGTCGCCTACATTCCCGTCGCGATGAATTTCGATCTCACGGAAGGCTGGTTCGCGGGCGTCAAGAAGGAGCTCGAGCCCTATGGCATGAAGGTGATCGTGCGCGATGCGAACTGGAGCACGAATGCCGGCGCCCAGGCTCTAACGACGCTGATTTCGGAGAAGCCGGCCGCCATCATCGTTCATAATCCGGACGTGCAAACCTACGCCAAGCTGATGCAGCGCGCCGAGAACGAGGGCATCTTCATCATTCAGATCAATATGGGCTCGGTCTACCGCAGCTCCGCCTTTGTCGGCGCGAACTGGATCGAGATCGGCGAACGCGACGCCGAGGCGGTCGTGAAAGCCTGCGAAGGCAAGTCCAACAAGATCGCGGTCGTGCAGGGCGCGCTCTCGGCGGCTGCCTCCGCCTATACGCTCAAGGGCGTCGAGAACGTGCTTGCCAAGCATCCCGAGGTGAAGGTGGTGTCGAGCCAGGCCGCGGATTGGGACGCCGCCAAGGCCAAGGCGATCACCCAGACCGTGCTGAAGCAAAATCCTGACCTCTGCGGCATTGTCGGTTTCTGGGACGGCATGGACATCGGCACCGCGGCGGCGGTGAAGGAGGCGGGACTGACCGGCAAGGTGTTTGTGGCGACATCGGGAGGCGGCGAGCGCAAGGGCGCCTGTGACCTCGTGAAGTCAGGCGCCTTCGACCTCAATGTCAGCTATGACGTGCCGACCCAGGCGGCCGACATGGCGGCGATGATCAAGTGGCTGCTGTCGTCGGGCGTGAAGCCGGGCCAGGTCAAGGGCTCCGCCTATACGACGCTGATCCCGATCACCAAGGAAAATGCCGACAGCAACACGGCCTGCTGGAATCTTGCTGATCTGAAGAAATAGCGGTCGTCGCGACAACGGCTCCGGCGTTCATTTCGAACGCCGGAGAGGGGGGTTGAATTCATCATGGTTTTCCGATGCAGGAAGCGTTCGTTCGATTGAAGGCCAGATACTGGCCCGACCATCTGCTCGGCGAAATTCTCTCCAAGCGCTGGACCGAGACGGCAATCCCGGTGATCGTGCTGATCATCGTCGCTGTTCTGCTGGGCCGGTCGATCGACAATTTCTTCTCGCCCGCTGCGCTGGCCGACACCGCGCGGCAGGCGGGTGAAATCGGCTTTATCGTGCTCGGCATGGCGCTGGTCGTGATCGTCGGCGGCATCGACCTGTCGGTCGGTTCGATGTTCGCGCTATGCGATTTCTGCGCGCTCTATTTCCTCGATGTGCAGAATTGGCCGGTCGCGGCCGTGATCGTCGTGACGCTCGTCTGCGGTGCGCTGCTCGGTGCGGTCAATGGCCTCCTGATCGGCTATCTCCGCTTGCGCGCTTTCATCACCACCCTGATCACGCTGATCATCTACCGCTCGACTTACGATCTCCTGCTGTTCAGCAATTCAACCAAGATTGCGGCCGCATTTCCCGACTTCCCGTCCTGGAACTTCATCGGCGGCGGCGATGTGCTGGGTGTCCCGAGCGTCGCCATCCTCTATCTCGCCGTCGCCATCTTCGGCCACATCTTCCTGACGCGGCTGCGGCCGGGCTGGCACATCACGGCGATCGGCGGTTCGCGCCGCTCGGCCTATAACTCCGGCATTCCCGTCCGCCGCACCATTGCTTTGTGCTACGTGGCCTGCGGTGTGTTGACGTCGATCGGCGCGATGTTCTTCGCGGCGCGACTGGGGACGGTCGGCGGCGACGTGGGTGTTGGCCTGGAGGTGACCGTGCTCACCGCAACCGTGCTGGGTGGCATCACGCTGGGCGGCGGCAAGGGATCTGTCGCCAAGGCGGCGGCCGGAACGCTCATCGTCCTGCTCGTCACCAATGGATTGACCACGCTCTCTGTCCGCGGCGGTTTCAACCGTATGGTGCTGGCGGGCACCTTGCTGGTCGCCGCCGTCATCGACATCCGCTGGCTGAAGAACCGCACGCGGATCATCAGCAAGGTCTATGTCGCGCCGACCTATCACCGCCTGCCTGCGCCGCCGCCGACCGAGATCGGCGGAGGCGGACCGTTCGAGCAGAACGACAAGCTGCGCGACGTCTCGCTGATCGGCCTCGGCCGCATCGAGGCGCCTGAGGACGTGATCCTGGATCGTCACGACAATCTCTATGCGGGCTCCCGCCACGGCGACATCATCCGCTTCCTGGCGCCCGATCATGAGAAGATGGAGGTATACGCCCATATCGGAGGCCAGCCACTTGGCATGGCCTTCGATCGTCAGGACAACCTCTATGTCTGCATCGGCGGCATGGGGCTTTATCGCATCACGCCGGACCGCAAGATCGAGAAGGCGACCGACGAGACGAATCGCAGCCTCTCTTCCGTCAACGACGATAGCCGGCTTCGCCTCGCCGACGATCTCGATATCGCCGATGACGGCCGCATCTTCTTCTCCGAGGCCACGATCCGCTATGAAATGCATGAATGGCCGGTCGATGGCCTGGAGGCACGCGGCAACGGCCGCATCATCTGCTACGACCCCAAGACCAACACGACACGCACTGTCCTGCGCAGCCTGAAATTCCCCAACGGCATCTGCGTCGCGAGCGACCGGCAATCCATTCTGTTCGCCGAGACCTTTGGCTGCTCGATCAAGCGCTATTGGTTCGATGGTCCTAAGCAGGGAGCGGTCGAGGTTGTCATGGACAACCTGCCGGGCTTTCCCGACAACATCAATCTGGCGTCAGACGGCAACTACTGGCTTGCCATCGTCGGCATGCGTTCGCCCGCGCTCGATCTCGCCTGGCGGATGCCGGGTTTCCGGCGCCGCATGGGCAAGCGCCTGCCGGTCGACGAGTGGCTGTTTCCCAACATCAATACCGGCTGCGTCGTGAAGTTCAACGAGCAGGGGAAGGTGCTGGAGTCCTACTGGGACCTCAACAGCATCAATCACCCCATGATCACCTCGATGCGCGAGCACCGCGGCCATCTCTATCTCGGCGGCATCTCGAACAACCGGATTGGGAAGTACAAGCTGGAGAATGCGGATCCGAATTTCGTCCAATACGACAAGCGCTGGGGGAAATCGGCGTGATCCCGGCATTGGAGGATTTTTTCGATTCTATCCTCGGGCGAGGGGACGCCGCGATCACGGTGCCTCCATTCGACGGCTCGCTGAAGCCAAACCAGCTGCTCGAACATGCCGCTGTCGTGGGTGAATTTGCGGATCCGGAGGATTTAGCGGTCGTTGACGGCGCGCTTTATCTCGCGGACGGACCTGTGCTGCGGCGATGTGAGGGAGCCTCGTCGCAGGAGGTTCGCCGGTTTGATCGGGTCATTACCGCGCTTGCCGCCTTGCCAGGCGGTCGGCTGGCCGTGGCGCTCGGAGGCACCGAAATACGCGTGTTTTCCTCGCCCAAAGGAACGGACGCGGGCAAGGCGATATCGGGCGGCATGAGCGCGGTCAATGCGCTCGCAGCGGGGCCTGACGGCAGCCTGCTCGCAACCGATGGATCGGCGAACGCGCCTTATGAGGATTGGGGGCGTGACCTCCTCAATCGCGGCCGGAGCGGGCGGTTGCTCTCGATTGATCCCGGCACTGGTGAAATCAAGGTGAGAGCATCCAGTCTGCACTATGCCTTTGGCGTGGCCACGAAAGGTAACGAAGTTCTTGTCAGCGAAAGCTGGCGCCATCGCCTGGTGACGGTTGCCGGAAACGGAGCACAGCGTCCCGTGCTCGATCAGCTTCCCGTCTATCCGTCGCGCCTCACACCGGCGTCCGACGGCGGCTTTTGGCTGACTGCGTTCACCGCAAGGACTCAGCTGGTCGAGTTCGTTCTTCGCGAAAGCGGCTATCGCAAGCGGATGATGCGCGAAATCCCGCCCGAGTTTTGGGTCGTGCCCCGCCTTCGTTCGGGCCGGTCATTTCGCGAGCCGATGCAGGGCGCGCATTTGAAGACCATGGGCGTGGTCAAGCCATGGGCGCCACCGCGATCCTATGGCCTCGTCATCCGGCTGGCTGACGATTGCTCGCCGCTATATTCGTTCCACAGCCGCGTCGATGGCGAGAACCACGGCGTGGTCGCGGCCGCGGAATTGGATGGCGCGCTCTACGTGCTGGCAAAAGGTCCGAGGCGATTGCTGCGGCTACAGCTCTCCGAAGCGCAGAAGGCGCTGGCCGCATGACCGATAATGTCGTCGAATTTCGCAAGGCGACGAAACTTTACGCTGGCGTGCCGGCCATTCAGGACGTCGATTTCGAGCTGCGGCGCGGCGAAATCCATGCGCTGGTCGGCGAGAACGGGGCCGGCAAGTCGACCCTGACCAAGGCCATGGCCGGCGTGGTCACGCTCACCTCGGGAACGATGTTCGTCAACGGCGTCGAAGCCAGACCAAGCACTCCGCTCGAAGCGCGCCAGCTTGGGATCGCGATGGTGTTCCAGGAGAACAGCCTGGTGCCGACCATGACGGTGGCGCAAAACCTGTTTCTCGGCCAGGAGAAATTCTACAACCGGCTGCGCGGTATCTACATCTCGGCCCAGCAGTTTCTCCAATCGCTGAACTTCGATGTGACCCCGACCATGACGGTCGGCCTGCTGGGCGCCGCCAAGAAGCAGATGGTGGAGATCGCCCGCGCGGTTCTGCACCAGGCCCAGGTCATCATCTTCGACGAGCCGACGGCTTCGCTGACGCCGGAGGAGAAAAACTACTTCTTCGACCTCGTGCGCTCGCTCAAGAAGCGCGGAGTCTCGATCGTCTTTATCTCCCACGCGCTGGAGGAGGCGCTGCTGCTCGCCGACCGCATCACCGTATTGCGCGATGGCAAGCATGTCGTCACCGACGAGGCCTCGAAGTTCGATCGCGCGCGGATCGTGCAGGCCATGGTCGGCCGCGATCTGTCAAATTCCCTCTACGGCAAGCGCAAGACCGAGGTGCGCCCGGCCGGCGAGCGGGTGTTGACCGTGCACAATTTGAAGATGGCGCCGATGGTCAAGAACAATTCCCTGTCGGTGTTTGCCGGCCAGGTCACCGGCGTCTTCGGATTGGTCGGGGCAGGGCGCACCGAAACCTTCAAGATCGTCGCGGGCGTGCTCAAGCGCGACTTCTTTCACGGCGGTGAAATCCTGCTGCGCGGCCAACCGGTACGCTATCGCGTTCCGTCGCCGGCGGTGCGCGCCGGCATCGCCTATGTGACCGAGGATCGCAAGGTCGAGGGCTTCTTCGAGACCATGTCGGTGGCGCGCAATATCTATCTCGGGATTCTCGCCAAGTTTCCGCGCGGCCGCTTCTTCCTGTCTAACCGCGAATCCCAGAAAGCAGGCGACGACTGGGTTTCACGGCTGAAGGTGCGCGCCATCGGCACCAGGGCCAAGGTGGTCGAACTATCGGGTGGAAACCAGCAAAAGGTCGTGATCGCCAAATCCCTGGCGCAGGAGCCGGATCTCATCATCTTCGACGAGCCGACCCGCGGCGTCGACGTCGGGGCCATCGTGGAGATCCATGAGCTGATTAACCGGCTCGCTGACGAGGGCAAGGCCGTGGTCGTGATTTCGTCCTATCTGCCCGAAATACTGGCGCTGTCCGACCGGGTACTGGTCAGCCGGCAGGGCAAGGTGGTAGAGGAATTTTCCGCCTCGGAAGCGACCGAAGAGAAAATCATGTACGCTGCAATTCATTGAGAATAAAGGCAGCGAGGCTCCGTTGATCCCGAGATACTCCGATCATGCCGCCAATGAGCGGACTTTTCTGGCATGGGTCCGCACCGGCATCGCCACAATCGCGTTCGGTTTTGTGATCGAGAAGTTCAATCTGTTCATCCTGGTCATGGAAAAGGCCAATCAGATCTCGCGCAGCGAGCACCGCCTGCTCGGAAAGTTGTCGGGGCTGCTCGGGGAGTATGACGGCACGGTATTGATTTTCATTGGCATTGCACTGATCGCGCTCGCGACGATGCGCTTCGTCCGCACCTCGAAATTGATCGACGATGAGCAAGCGCATTCGGTGCAGAGCATTCGCACCGAGCTCGTGCTGTCGTTGGTGCTGATCGCGGCCGCGCTGGCGGCATATGTTGCGCTCGATTGACCGGTGACTCTGATGAACGAAACGCGCTGGCTCGGCTTGTCGAGGAATACTGCGACGCTGGTGCTGCTGCTATTCCTCGTCCTTCTCATCACCGATCTATCGATGATTTCGACGCGGCACGACAGCTTGCCCGGACATCCGAGCTTCTGGACCGCGGTTACGATGAGCCTCGTGCTCGTCGCCTTCATCCCGCTCTTCGTCAAGGCGCGCTTCAGCTTTGGATGGTTCGCCGGTATCAGCTTCTACAGCATGATTATCGGTTTTTTCTGGATCACCTATTTCACCAAAGACGCCTACGATCACACCTTGGCCCGCTGGTCGGCGGTCGCTTCGCTCTTGCTCTTCCTGTTGCCGGTGCTGTTCCAGACGTCGCCGCTGCCGGGCGGCTTCACGCTGTCGCGGAAGGCGATGGACCGCCTTGTCGTGATCCTGCTCTGCTTTGCCGTCGCTATCCTCGCCCTGAGCGCGTCCTATGGCTTCGCTCTGGTCGGTCTGACGCAATCCGAGGAATGGCGCGGCACGTTCGCGCGGCCGACGCTTTTGAATTATCTCATCGGCTGGCTGGTCGGCGCGGTGCTGCCCTTTGCGTTCGCCTACTTCGCCTGCCAGCGGCGGTACGTGCTGGCTTGCATTCCCATTCTCTTGATCTGGGGTTCCTATCCGATCGTGCTCAACAAGAGCGTGGCGTTCGGCGGCTTGTGGCTGCCATTCCTGTTCGTGGCGTTCCGCCTGTTTGAGCCAAAGCGCGCGACGATCCTGGCGATGCTGATCCCGATGCTGCCCGGCATGATCGGCCACGAACTGATGCAGCTCGATGTTATCGCTTCCCAAAGCTGGCTCGGTCGCGCGTCTACGTATTTGTTCGGCTTTGTGAACATCCGTCTGTTCGCATTTCCTTCGATCGCGATGAATCAATACTCGGACTTCTTCGCCAATCACCAGCTCACGCATTTTTGCCAGATCGGCGTTGTCCGCGCGATGTTTGGCTGTCCCTATCCGTTCCAGCTTGGTGCGGTGATGTCGGAGGCCTACCATATGGGCAGTCTCAACGGCTCGCTGTTTGCGACCGAAGGCATTGCCTCGGTGGGGCCGCTCTGGGCGCCGATTTCGGCGCTTGTCTGCGGGCTGATCGTCTCTTTCGGCAACAGCGCGTCCGCCCGCCTGCCGGCGCCGCTGGTCGCCACCTCGGCCGGGCTTGCGGTGCAGCAGGCGCTGCTCAATGTGCCGTTGTCGGCGAGCCTGCTGTCGAATGGCGTGCTGGTGCTGTTTCTCTTGTGGGCGGTGACCCCGCGGCCGGAGCAGGTGAAAACTTGAAGCTAGCGGCTCTGGCCAGTCGCAGCGCCGCGGCCGAGGGCAAACTGGCCGACGGGCCCTTCGACATGAAAGGGCTGTCCGGTGATCTTTTCGAACAGGTCGATATTGCTGGTGCCGATAGCGCAACCGCCGAGCCCCATGTCGGTCGCGGTCAGATAGAGCGTCTGCAAAAGTACGCCGACGTCTTTCAAGATCAGCGAATAGGCAATCGCGCTGTACTTCCAGGCGATGCGGTGGAAACGCGCGGCGATGGTGAAGAGAATCTGCGGCGTCGTGGCGGCATCCATGCTGAAGCTTGCAGCCGAAAGCTGCACTTCGAGCGCATCCGCGCGTGCCTCGATCCGCGCCAGCGCATGCCGCTCGGCGTCGTAGTGATAGAGTCCGCGCGGAAGGCCCTCGCAGGCGTCGACCGTCAGATAGAGCTCGAGCTCATAGGCGCTGCCGGCGGAGGGGTAGGGGCGCGAGGTGTAGTCGAGATCGGGGCCAACGCTGCCGTCGCCGAAATCGAGCGGGCTTGTCCATTTCGACTTCACCCGCGCAGCCCGGTCAAGAAACCGCGCGAGCTCGGCGAGCGTGATCGGCTTCGCACCGTCGAAATCGCGGACCGAGTGCCGCGCGGCCAGCAGCGTGGCGAATGGCGAGGTGGGCTCGCCCGGCGAAAGCGAAAATTCCTCTAGATTGATCAGCGTGCCGCTCCAGGGCGCGCGCACCGCCGGCGGCGGCTCGATCTTGCCGACATAGGGATAGCGGCCGCCCAACGGGTTGGCCTGGCGGCCTTCCGTGGAATGGGTATGGAACAGGAGATCGTGAAAATCCCAGACCACGAGATTTTCGTCGCCTTCGTTCGGCCGCAGGCCTTCGCTCTTCGCGTCAACCTTGAACAGGATCCCGCATTCGACCAAGAGGCCCAGCAGCGCCAGGCCAACGAAATCCTGCTCCTGGCGAAGCTTGCCGATCTTCTGCGGCGTCGTGAGCGCGGCAAGGGCTGCGGCTACCCGCGGATCGGCGATGCGAAACAGCGCGGTCGAGCGCGGCGATTCCAGCACGAGGTCGCTACCGCGGCGCCGAAGATAGGCAAAGCGCGACAACACGATGGTGTCGGCGCTGCCGAGCTTGGCCATCCCTGGCCAATAGTCAGGGGTCTGCGGCTCGACCGTCACCACCTCGCTGCCGTCGGGCCGCGCAAGGGCATATTCGAGGAGCCCCATGCGGGCGAGCTGTCGAGCCAATCCCTCGACTTCGCGGTCGGCGGCCTTGCGCGCGGGCGAGAACGAGCCGACCGGCAATCCTTGCGCCAAGCCCTGTGCGCGCTTCACCACGCCACGATTGATCATGCCGATTTCGATGGCATAGCCGTCGACATAGGCGCCGACCTTGCCATTGGCATAGATCTCGAGCGTCACCTGGTCGTTGACCCGCGCCAGCAGCGCGGGCGACGCCGCGGCCTTCGGTGCTCGCTTCTTTCTCGGCGCCTTCTTTGCTGCTTTCTTGAGCCTTCGCGAGCCGGGCATGGGAGCCTCAGGTGTGCGGCAGGAACGGTGTGAGTTCGTCCTCCCGGAGCGGGCGGTCGAGCCAGCCCATCTTCACGGGTACGTCGTAGAGCCGGCCCGGCCCAAAACGCTTGTAGAAGTGCCGCAGGCCCGGAACGATCACGCGCATCACGGGGACTTCGACGTCGGGCCGCGTCTGGTCGAGCACGAGGAAGTCGTAGCCTGCGCGGCGGGCGACCTCGACGCAGGCCTCCACCTGCTCCTTCACGCTGTCCAGCGGCACGTTCATGCCAAGCGGCGGCGCGGCGATAGCATGCTTGGCCGGAAGCAGGAACGGATAGCTTTCCAGCTTCAGCGGCGTGAGGCCGTCGAGCGACGACTTGTCGCCGCGCATGTCACCGGCGCCTATCACCCCGATCGACAGGAACTGGCTGAGCTCGGTCAGCGAACGCAGCAGCGCGATGCGGCGGTCGAAATGCGCGCCGGAGCCGAACTCGATATTCTCTTTGCCGTCCTGCATCCAGTGCATGATCGCGACATAGGCGGGAACGCCGAGATCGCTGGTGACGTCAAGCACCCAGATCCTGCGCCCGTGATCTGCGAACTGGGTCTTGATGTCGCGAATATAGGCATCGTCGAACTCGGAGAGATCGACTTCCGCGCGCCGCACGCGGTTGTACCACCAGATCGCATAGGCATCGCGTTCGACCAGCTCCAGGAAACCCTGGACGATGGCTTCCTCGCGGGTGTTGCCGGCTGCGCAGCCGTTCGAGTCCGTGTGGAAGTCCTCATAGAAGAAATAGAGTAGGCCGGTCGGCAGATATCTGAAGCGCTGGTCGCGCAGTGACCACATCGGCGACCATTCGAGCTTGTCGGAGGGATCGATCGGCTCGGAAACCTGATGCGAGTCCTCGGAATCATGGCTGTGGCGGCTCGCAAACTGCGTTTCGCTGAAGTGCTGGACGTCATTGGAAAGAATGGCGTCGCCTTGCGGAAAATCGGTGAAGCGGCGCGTGAGCCTGATTTCGTCGCCCTGGAAGATGCCGGAATAGCGCTCGATCGCTTCCATCAGCGCGCTCGCCTCGGCCTGCTCGGCGGTCGAGCCCTTGCCAAAACTGCCGCCGTTCAATCCCGACCGCAGCTGATCGACGCTCATCGCCGGCGCGGAGAAATTGTGCTGGGCGAAGAAATTGGTGTTGAGCGGCAACTCGCCGTCCATTTTCTCGAGCTTCGTCACCACGCCGGTGAGCGGGCTGACATGCTTGCGATACCGTGCGACCGTGGTGCGCGAGGACACCGAGCGATAGCCGCCGCTGGTCATGAGCAATCTTGTGCCGGCGTTGATCTTGACCGGCTCCGGGGTACGCTTCGGATTCCACAACTTCCTGTCGCCGCAGGTCGGACATTGCGGACGGCGCGCCACGAAGTGTTTGACGATCGTCGCGCCCATCAGGTCGAAGCTTGCGATGTGATCACGCAGGTCGGTGCGGAAGCCGGACGCGATGGCCTTGGCGATTTCGACAGCGGCAAACTGAATCGCGCCCTGCCCAAAACTGCTTTGCACCAGCGGCGATGCCGCGACGATGCGCGCCTCGGTGCGGTCGAGGAAGCCCTTGATTTCCCGATTGCGCAGCATGCGATCGGACAGGCACGTCCAGCAGGCGCTTTCGCCGGGCTTG
>Ga0207661_10002840_pt1 | contig 11968 bp, 11 predicted proteins | sample KBSC713LmetaG_FD_184337 | JGI IMG/M metagenome (GOLD analysis project Ga0207661, IMG submission 184337) | Corn rhizosphere microbial communities from Kellogg Biological Station, Michigan, USA - KBS C7.1-3L metaG (SPAdes) (version 2) | ecosystem: Host-associated > Plants > Roots > Rhizosphere ... | reverse complement strand
TGTTTCTTTGGTAACCGGCTTTTGCATATCCGGTTTTGCAGCAGCTGAAGATTTTCCTTTTATAAGCCCGGACACATCTTCACCCGGATTTCCCAAAATGGCCAAAAGATCATCAACCTGTATTTTTGAACCTTTATCCCCTCCGACATGTAATAATGTACCGTCTTTGTAACTTTCCAGTTCCATTGTTGCTTTGTCTGTCTCAATCTCAGCAAGCAATTCGCCCTTTTTTACTTTGTCTCCGACTTTTTTGTGCCATGCCGCAATCACTCCTTCGGTCATCGTATCGCTCAGGCGGGGCATCAATATCACTTCAGCCATGTTCTGTAGTTTAAAATTGCGGCGTGAAATTAACGTAAAACAAGGAAACGAGATGAATTAGACCATGTGGCAATATAAATGTGACCGTGAATCATCTCAGCCACCAATTATTGGCACTGCTTTAGGGCTAACGATGAAGCACCTGGGGCCAGATGAAGATTGTATGGCACCTCTAATCCTTTTAAAGATTTTCAAGCTAACTAATTTGGTTCTTTAACACATTTTCAATGGCTCCACATGGTATCATCAACGGCTTGTCTTCAATTACAATATTGAGCTGGTTACCAGAAACGGTATAACTACCACTTATGGTTCCGAAAACATTGATACTAAAATTACCACCACTTACATCTCCCGTAAAACTTCCTCCCTGGTTTTGCACTGCGGTTTTTGCCTTACTGAGAACTTGTTCGGGCGATCCGGAAAATGAAATACTGAAATTGCACTTTGACATAAAAATTTATTAATAAATCAAAATTTCTGCAAAGATGATGAAAGTTCATTGTTCATAGTCTTGCAACTCCATGTAAAAATTTGCTAGGGTAATGAGAAATCAACTTTGCACCTTGCCCAAAAATTCCACAGTTTTTCTTAAAACATTCTAAAACACCTACATCATTTACAATCCAACAAGCCAAATATCGAGGCATGTGATTTGTAAACTCAACATTATGAAAAATATCTTTTTTTACCCTATACTTATTTCGTGCCTGGTAGCCGCCTGTCAAAATGGAGGTGCTCATAACGATACCGATAACAATACAGCTGAAGCAAAAAAAAATATATCCAAACGCGATTATAGCATCAACAAATCCAATTCTTATTCCGACCTTTTTTTGGACAGCATTGCAATGGAAAAATACATTGCCTCCAAAAAGTTGTCTGATTCACTTGCCCGCCGTATGCGCAGCTTTTACAATACTCGCAACTACCAGTTTGCATGGTTCAGCGCCAGCGGTCTGAATGAACAGACCTATGCTTTTTGGAACCTTCATGACTATGTAACTACTTATGATAATGATACATCCTTAAGAGACAAAAAGCTGCAGAAAAAAATGGATGCGCTTGTTGCAGAAGAAAGTCTGTCACCACGTGCAACCGCGGATTATATCAATACCGAATTGACGCTAACGGAACATTTTATTAAGTATGTTTTGAATAATTATCAGAAAGGTTATGTGAAGCGTAAAGAAATGGAACGGTTCATACCTTTTAAACGACAGGATCCTCTTTCCCTGGCCGATTCACTTTTAAACAAAAAACACAAGGATGATAAATATTTCGAAGATGTGAATGCACCATATAAAGCATTGAAAGGCCACCTTGAGAAATATTATAACATTGCAAAGACGGGTGGTTGGACACAAATCACGTCTTCTAAAAAATCTTTGAAGAAAGGAACAACCGATCCGGCAATTCAAATGATTAAAAGAAGATTACAAATTACAGGTGAAATGATTGGAAAGGACACATCACAAGTATTCAATGACACACTTGAAAATGCAGTAAGAACTTTTCAAACTACAATGGGCTATAAACCGGACGGGATAATCACTGCACAGCTGATTAAAGACATGAATGTACCGGTTATTGAAAGATTAAAACAAATTTTGGTCAACATGGGACGCATGCGCTGGATGCCAATTGAACCCGATGGCCGCCTCATTATTGTAAACATTCCTGAATTTGCCTTACATGTGTACGAGAACAAAAGAAAAGCGTGGGATATGAATGTGGTCGTTGGTAAGGAAGGTCATAACACAACTATGTTTTCAGGTGATTTAAATCAAATTGTTTTTAGCCCTTACTGGAATGTGCCTCCCAGCATTGTTACGAAAGAGATTCTTCCCAAATTGGCTTCCAACCCAGACTATTTAGCCGGCCAGAATATGGAACAAATAGGAACCGATGAAAATGGGGTACCTAAAATCCGCCAATTGCCAGGCTCAGAAAACTCGTTAGGGAAAGTGAAGTTTTTATTCCCCAACAGTTTTAATATTTACTTCCATGACACCAATGCAAAGAGTTTATTTGAAAAAGATAAAAGAGCATTCAGTCATGGGTGCATCCGGTTAGCTGAACCAGAAAAGATGGCTCAATATCTTTTACGAGATCAACCCGAATGGACACCGGAAAAAATTGATGAAGCCATGAACAGCGGCCAGGAAAAATATGTGAAATTAAAAAGCCCGGTTCCTGTTATCATTACCTACTATACCGCCTGGGTTGATGATAATGGCCAGCTTAATTTTAGAGATGATATTTATTCACATGATGAAAATCTTGGAAGCAAAATGTTTGTCGGCGGCTATTAATTTCACCTTAATTTGCACCGTCGAAATTCAAAATGCAATTAATAGAAGTTACAGATAAATCGCTGGCACAAGATTTTATACGGGTAAATGTTCTTATAAATAAAGGCAATCCACATTACATCAGGCCACTGGATAAGGATGTAAATGATGTTTTCGATCCTAAAAAAAATAAAACTTTTCGTTCGGGAACAGTTATCAGGTGGATCTTGAAAAATGATGCAGGTGAATCAATAGGCCGCATTGCCGCCTTTATAAATAAAAAATATAAAAACAGGGGAGATGATGTTCCTGTGGGCGGCATTGGGTTTTTTGATTGCATCCATGATCAAAATGCTTCAGACATGTTGTTTGATGTGGCAAAACACTGGCTGATGCAGCAAGGGATGCAGGCAATGGACGGTCCGATTAATTTTGGAGAAAGAGACAACTGGTGGGGATTGGTAGTGGAAGGATTTCAGGAGCCTCTGTATTGCATGAACTACAATCCACCTTATTATGTCGCAATGTTCGAGTCCTATGGCTTCCAGCCTTTCTTTGACCAGATTTGTTTAGGAATGAATCCAAAACAAAAGCTGACCGATAAAATTTTTGAACGTCACGCCAACCTTGAAAAAAATCCTTCTTTTTCTGTAAAACATATCGAGAAGAATAATCTCAATCAATATGCTGAACATTTTACAGAAGTATACAATGCCGCATGGGCAGGACATGGTGGATTAAAGCAGCTAAAAAAAGAACAGGTCATGCTGATGTTTAAAAAAATGAAGCCGGTAATGGATGAACGAATTATTTGGTTTGCTTATCACGAAAAACAGCCCATAGCCATTTTTGTTAACATCCCTGACCTCAATCAATGGTTCAAATATTTGAACGGTAAATTTGACCTCATTCATAAACTGAAATTTTTATGGATTAAGGCAACAAAGCCCTGCAAAAAATTTACCGGGGTTGTTTTTGGAATCATTCCTGAGTTCCAGGGAAAAGGTGTTGATGCTTTTATAGTTGGTGAAGCTTATAAGGATGTGATAAAGCCTTCTTTCCCTTATGAAGAATACGAGATGCAATGGATTGGCGATTTCAATCCAAAAATGTTGAATGTGGGTTATAGTTTGGGAGACGTATTTCAAAGCAGAAAGTTAACCACTTACCGATATTTATTTGACAGAACAAAAGAATTTAAAAGACATCCAATTCTGTCCTGACCGTGCGAAAAACCGGTGTATAATTTAGTATTTCTTCACGTTACAATTCCCCTATCTTGCAAATGGTATTATGGAAAAGTTTATCGTTTCAGCAAGAAAATACAGGCCGCAGACTTTTGATACGGTGGTGGGCCAGGGCCACATTACAACAACACTTAAAAATGCAATAAAAAATCATCAGCTGGCACATGCATTTTTGTTTTGTGGACCGCGAGGTGTTGGAAAAACTACCTGTGCAAGAATACTTGCTAAAACCATCAATTGTGAAAATCCATCTGCTGATGGTGAAGCTTGCAATCAGTGCCATTCCTGTGTCTCCTTCAACGAAGGAACCTCGCTGAATATTCATGAACTTGATGCCGCATCAAACAATTCAGTGGATGATATCAGGAGTTTGGTGGAACAGGTTCGATTTGCTCCGCAAGCAGGTAAGTATAAAGTGTACATCATCGACGAGGTACACATGCTTTCGCAATCTGCGTTCAACGCTTTTTTGAAAACACTGGAAGAACCCCCGCCTTATGCCATTTTCATTTTGGCAACAACGGAAAAACATAAAATTCTTCCTACGATTTTAAGCCGTTGCCAGATTTTTGATTTCAAGAGAATTACGCTACAGGACACAGTAGATCATTTGCAAGGCATAGCTAACAAAGAACATATTAAAACCCAGGAAACAGCATTGCAACTGATTGCTCAAAAGAGTGAGGGCTGCATGAGGGATGCGTTGAGTATTCTGGATAAGATCGTGAGCTTTACCAACGGTGAGGTGACTTACGAGAACACGATCGAGCACCTCAATATTTTAGATGCAGAATATTATTTCAAGCTGATGGATTGCATGTTAGGCCAGGACCTGGCTGGTGCCATGTTGTTATATGATGATATTAATAAAAAAGGGTTTGAAGGCGATATGGTACTCAATGGTTTTGCAGAGTTCATTCGCAATCTTTTGATCTGCAAAGACGAACGTGTTGCATCTTTACTTGAAATAGTGGAAACATTCAAACAACGATATACAGAAACAGCTAAAAGAGCTGATGCCGGTTATCTAGTTTCTGCTTTAAACATTCTAAATGAAGCTGAGATCAACTATCGCTCAGCAAGAAATAAACGCCTGCATGTTGAAATGGCGGTTATTAAGCTTTGTTATCTGAAGCAGGCTTTGGAAATTACAGCTAACGGCACTTCCATTGATAAAAAAAAACTGGTTGAAGCGTCAAGAGTTGTTGCATTTAAGACGATTCAACCTATTGCGTCTCCAATAAAAGAAATAAAGTGTCAGGCACAACCAATTCCTACCTCAAACGAAGCCAAACTTATTATTGAAACCAGGGTTGAAAAAAAGGTGGCTGCAGAGGTGCCAAAAACAGTTCCTCAGGTAATTCACGAACCATCGGTAAACTATGGCAATAAACACGATAATGGCAAACCTAAACTAGGTTCGCTCGAGGCACTTCGTCAAAAAATTAAAGAAGAAAACTGCACGGATGAAGAAGTTATGGATCATCCTTTAGAGCTAGACAAACTAAAGAATGCATGGCATGTCTTTATTGATCAATTGAAAGAAAATAAAAACCCAGCATGGACAAGTTTTGAGCTGGCCGAACTAAAAATTAAAGACGCTAATATTTTCGAGGCTATTGTCAACAACAATATTCATCAAAAATTTTTGGAGTTCGAGCGAAATAAGGTGTCGGCATTTTTGCAGAAAGAATTGTGTAATCGCCAGCTTCAATTTAATATCAGGTTATTGGAAGGTAAACAAGACATTATTGCGAAAGACATGCCGCTGTCTTCAAGGGAACAATATCAAAAAATTGTGGAACAGTATCCATTAGTGAAAGAATTAAAAGATAAGCTACGGTTGGAACTGGACTATTAATAACCGGTATAGCCTCACGTTCGAATTAAAAAATTAAAAAAGCTCCATTCAAATTGAAGGGAGCTTTTTTAATTCAATTTCACCTATGTCTATGGGAAAATTCCAAGTTCAGCATAACTAGTGCCAACCTTATTGATGGCAACTACATATGCTGCTGTGCGCATATCCGGAATCTGAGGATTTTTTCTCCATTCATCCATGATTTCCCTTGTTGCGGTGATCATGGTTTCTTCCAGGCCACTATAAACCAGGTCTGCTTCTTCGGCACCATGCATAATAAATTGTCTTTCGTTATCCACAACTCTTTTGCCGGTTAACTCTTCGATCTGTCCAAGTATGTGCATGTTCATATTTTCGGTGAAACGTTTTTCCATACGTCCATAACGTACGTGGCTTAAATTCTTCAACCATTCGAAATAAGAAACGGTTACACCACCTGCATTCAAATACATATCCGGAACAACCAGGGTACCTTTTTGAACAAAAATCTCATCAGCTTCGGGCGTAAGAGGGCCGTTGGCACCTTCACCAATTATTTTTGCTTTTATTTTTGGTGCGTTTTCACCATTGATTACATTTTCTAATGCTGCAGGAATTAAAATATCACAATCATATTCCAGTGCATCTGTATTTTTTGCAAAGTTTTTCGCTCCGGGAAAATTTAGAATTGAACCGCTAGACTTGCGGTGCTCGAACACGGCATCAATATCTAAACCATTGTCGCTCCTGATGCCACCTTCATATTCTGCCAAAGCAATTATTTTCGCACCAGCATTATGAAAAAACTTGGCTGCATGATAACCAACATTACCCAAGCCCTGAACAATTACCGTTTTTCCTTCAAGGCCTGTTGTTAGTCCTTGTCTTTGCATCACATCGGACATATTACATACTTCACGAACGCCGTAAAAAATTCCCAATCCTGTCGCTTCTCTTCTTCCCCGAACACCACCTTGTGTAACAGGTTTGCCTGTTACACAACCTGCGGAATCAATTTCCCCGGGGCGCAGACCCTGGTATGTGTCAACAATCCAGGCCATCTCTCTTTCGCCCGTACCATAATCAGGAGCAGGAACATCGGTGCCCGGACCTATAAAATTTTTCTTAACCAATTCAGCAGTATAACGACGGGTAATTTTTTCCAGTTCGTACACCGAATATTTTCTTGGATTGATTTTGATACCACCTTTAGCACCGCCAAAAGGCACATTAACAATCGCACATTTAAAAGTCATGAGTGCGGCAAGTGCCATCACTTCATCTTGGTCTACTTCTGCTGCGAAACGGATACCACCTTTACATGGAGTTTTGTGATGAGAGTGTTGTACGCGATAGGCTTCAATCACTTCAATGCGTCCGTCATCCATACGCACAGGGAATTTCATACGGTAAACGGCATTACAAGCTTTGATCTGTTCCAAAACTCCCGGATCCCATTTGGTGAACTTGGCGGCCTTGTCAAAGCTCTTCTCCACAGCTCCAAAAAAACTATAGTCTGCAATCGTTGACATGATATACTTTTTATGTATTAATGATTAATCTTAGTTTCTTTTTCCAGTTTAGTTATTTTTCTATCTAAACGAATAAGATAAAGGATGATTCCTATAAAAATGGTCACAAGAACTGCAACAACAACATAAATCTTTCCGTTGCCCCTCATATTATCACCGAAGCTCTGAGCAAGCAAAGCATAACTGCAACTGATAAGAAAAATGGATAAAAAAAATCTTTTGATCATCTATAAAATGTTTTTTCTTTTAGTTTTTTCATCCGCACTTTCAAACTAACGATCCATACCCCTAGTAAGGTCCAGCCTACTACTGCAGGATAAAACACCATACGCATTCTTGCATCGATGTCCTGGGGATTTAATGCAGGGTTGCCCTGTCCACCAGGATGGAGGCTTTCCAGAATACGGGGAATAATCCAGATAGATGGGAATAATAATGCAAAGGCAAAAATGTTATATACAGAACTAATCCTGGCTTTTTTGTCAATATCCTCAATAGAATCTCTTAAAACCAGGTAAGCAAAATAAATAAGCAGTGCAATTGCAGCACCTATCAGTTTTGGATCTTTTGCAATGGATGCAAATGATGCGGAAGCCGGATTGTTGGGATCGGCCCATGTGAAAGAAGCCCAGATCATTCCGGTAGAATAACCCAGGATGCCAAACACAATTCCGACAACGGCATACTGCCTTGATAAAATGTCATACGTTAAATCATTGTTGCGCAAATATTTTACAGCGTTTACAACCGATACTGTAAAAAGTATCATCATGCTGAACCACATGCACACATGAAAATATAGATTGCGAATAGATTCCTGTATCACTTCCCGTTGCGGTACATTCATCAGAAACCCACCAATTATTGTATAAAGCAGTAAAACAACGCACAATATTTTCCACCACTGTTTTTTCATACAGGCTGTTGCCTTTAAATTGGCTGCAAAATTAAGGGTAAAGTCCAGATTCGCTAATAGATGAAATAAAATAGGCGAATGATAACCATCAGTAAGAAATTCTCCTTAGATCATTAGTCTTTCCAAAGGAAAGGAAACAGTATCACCGACAATAAAATCACCAATAGGTCGGAAGCAAAAAGCAGGAGGATATTTAAAAGAGGAATTGCTGTTGCCGTATTAAACACAGTACCGGATACCTTCATAAGTATAAGCAACTGAGGAATGATAATGGGAAAGCCAAGTATGGCCATGATTGCTGCATTTTGTTGTGCCTTTGCAGCAATAGCCGCCAAAAATGTAAATACAAGACTTAAGCTCCATCCTCCCAAAAAAACAAGACCTATAAATACAGCCGAACGTTCAACCGGGTAATTCATAAATAATGCAAACAGGACAAAACTGATTGCACTCATAACCAGCATTAAAACAGAATTGAACAATAGTTTGGCCAGAATGAAATTGACAGGTCCGGCAATCGATTGATAGTATAACATCCGGTTTTTGCTTTCCTGTAAAAAGCTTTTGGCAACTGCATTAATACTGATGAATAGTTGAATAATCCAGAATAAGCCATTCCATGTACCTGTATCTGGATTTTCAATAGCCATGAATAACACAAAAATGGTAGCACCGACGTACAGCAAAACCCCGTAAAAAGAATATTGTTGCCGTATTTCGAGCAGCAGATCTTTTTTAAATAAGGTCCATATTTGTCGGGAAGCAGAAATCTTTAAGTTTTTGCGAAAATAACCCAATCATTTTTTAAGATGAAAACCATAAACGTAATTTGAAGTACAATTGATGTTTATGATACAAAGAAGTTGTCTTTGGATGATTTGTTTTGTGCTATTTCTTGTTTCGTGTACTACAAATGAAAAAGAAAAAAAATACCCGGCACAACTTGAAGACAGTACAATAAATAAGGCAACACCTGATTCTGCAAATGGCATTACTTCCTCAACCATCGAAAAAGAATTTAGGGATTCTATTAACATAAAGCCTGCAAAAGATTCGGTATTGCTCAAGTTTAATTTTCAAAAAGGCAAAACCTATAATTACACGATGATGCTTGATGCTGTGAGAAAGAAAGATGACCGGAAAATGGGAACCATGATGAAGTGGAATTATGACATGCAGGTTCTAGATGAAAGTAAGGATGTAAAAACTTTAAAAACTACCTATAAGCGAATTGACATGACCATGGATGCTGGCAATGACCAAAAAATGGATTTCAGTTCGGAAAAACAAGTTGATGCAATGGACTTTATGCAAATGCCTTCAAAAATGTTTGGCATTATAAAAGGGAAAAGTTTTACTATGCAGGTGAACCAGAAGGGAGAAGTAGTTTCCGTCTCAGGCTTCGATAAAATAGGTGAAGCAGTGATTACCGAAATGAATCTTCCCGATGAAATGAAACCTATGATTCGTCAGAATTTCCAAAAGCAATTTAATGACGATGCCGTGAAGCAGATGTTTTCACAATCTTTCAATGCATTGCCAAATAAATATGTGAAGGTTGGCGATAGTTGGAAGGCAAATGCCAGTCTTACAACGCTCAAACAAGATATTTCTACTGTATATACAGTTCGCAGTATTAAAGGTTCGCGAATATTACTTACAGGGACATCCAAATTAAAATCTCCAGAAGGGCAAAATACTGGTACCCAAACGAGCAAACTCATTATTGATGCGAAAACGGGCGTAATGCTCGATGGGGTTTTTGACCAGAAAAGTACTGATGGACAGATGACCACAGCAACCAGGATTATTGGAAAAGAAATCTAATCCAATGCACCGTCAAGTTCATAACAAACACGACACCTGGGCTCATATGCATTCTTTGCACCAAGCATAATTTGTTCTTCATTGGGAATAATCCGGTAAGAATAGTTAGCAATGTTTCCGCACTTCATACAAATTGCATGTAGTTTGGTTACATAATCTGCTTTTGCCATCAAAAAGGGCATCTGGCCAAAAGGTTTGCCCATAAAATCCATATCTAAACCGGCAACAATTACACGCACACCTCGCTTTGCCAACTCATCGCAAACACCAGTAATTTGGTCATCAAAAAATTGTGCTTCATCGAGCCCAACCACATCAACGTCCTGTGCCATAAGTAGAATGGTTTGGGAATTATCAATCGGCGTGGATTGAATATAGTTTTCATCGTGAGAAACAATTTTGATTTCATCGTATCGTACATCTATGGCAGGTTTGAAAATCTCTACTTTAAGATTGGCAATTTTGGCTCTTTTTAGTCTCCTGATCAGCTCCTCTGTTTTGCCCGAGAACATAGAACCGCAAATCACTTCAATCCACCCCCGGCGTTCTCCTTTTAAAATCGGTTCGATAAACATTTGAGAAAATTATGGCTTGTTTGACTGTATTGACAAAGTCTTAGTACTTTTAGGCATATCTTTTCGTTATCAGAATATCCTATTCGTTAAACAGCGAAAGTACCAATTACCATGGAAAGAATCCAGGCACTTATTGACAAGTTGTATCAACAAAAACAACAAAACGGTAATCCTGCGCAAATGCTCTTTACTGTTCAACTGCTTCAAACAGAACTCCTCAAACTTCAACAGAAAAATGGCACCCTGGGTACTGCAAAAGTTGCAGTAACACTGCCGGTGAATATGAATTTTTCAGAAGAAGTTGTAAATGCACCCTTTGCTGAAGAGGAAAAATCAGAACCTATTATTGAACCAGTTGTTTCAAAGGTTGCAATTGAAGAACCGGTTCAACATGCTACGTATCAACCAAAGGAATATAACCTACGAAGGCCAGTAGTAGCAGAAGAAGTTTCGGAAGAAATTGTATCCCGATACGCTCCCCAGCCGCAGCAGGTATTAAATCCAGCATTTTCTTCAACTGTTGAATCACCAACACTGACTCAGTATCAACCAAAGAAGGAATTACATGAAGTAATTGCTGATAAAAAGGAATCGCTCAATGATCGTTTAAAGCAGGATAAAACAGAAGTTGCACATGCACTAAAAGAAGCTCCAATAAAGGACTTACGTAAGGGCATTGGAATTAATGACCGGTTTACGTTTGTAAGGGAATTGTTTCGTGGCGATGAAGCTTTTTATGAAAGAAGCATCAAAACCATTAATAGTTTCCACATTTTCTCAGAGGCTGAATATTGGATTAACAGGGAGTTGAAATATAAAATTGGTTGGGATGAGGATAAAGATGTTGTGAAACATTTTTATCAATTGGTAAGAAGACGATTTTCCTGAATGTATTGAATGATCTTTTGTGTAGCACCTAAATTTTCCTCAACATATTTTTTAGCAGCATTGCCTGCTTTCGATAATTCTGATGGATCATTTAAAAGGTGATCCATTTTTATTTTAAGTTCTTCAGAATTGGTAATACTGAATGCTGCGCCCTCTTTAATGAGATCTCTTGCTTCTTTAAACTTCTCATACTTCGGTCCGAATAAAACCGGCTTTCCATGTACAACTGCTTCCAGTGTATTGTGAATACCGCTTTTAAAGCCGCCACCAACGTAAGTTATCGTGGCATAGTGATAAAGTTTTGAAAGCAATCCCATACTGTCGATGATCAGTGTTTTTGCATTCACTAGCTGTTGAACGACATCATTTCCTTGTTGTTCAATGATAGTATTCCAAACCGAATTTTTTTGAATCTCACCCTTTTCAAATGCATTTTTTATTTCTGAATAGCGAACGCAAGCAGGAAATGCACTTTGAAGTTGAAGTATATGATCCTTTTTAATTTCATGAGGTGCGATAATAATTTTG
>Ga0207661_10002837_pt1 | contig 11972 bp, 19 predicted proteins | sample KBSC713LmetaG_FD_184337 | JGI IMG/M metagenome (GOLD analysis project Ga0207661, IMG submission 184337) | Corn rhizosphere microbial communities from Kellogg Biological Station, Michigan, USA - KBS C7.1-3L metaG (SPAdes) (version 2) | ecosystem: Host-associated > Plants > Roots > Rhizosphere ... | reverse complement strand
GGCTGCATGACCGTCGGACCGAGTTCGTTGTGACACCGGGTGGGGGGCCAGAGCGAGGCGGACTCGATCATTCTTCTCATCACTGGCGCCGCGCAGGGGGACCGATTCGATATTGCAGCGTTGCGCGACTAACGGCTGTCGGCTTCGAGACGTCGTCCTTGCGCAGATGCCGCGACATCCGCGGCCGGAACGTCCAAGGGCGTTTCCGCGAAATGGACGAAGTAATCGACCATCATCGTGAGCGCTACGCTGGCGAATGCGTCATTCAGCTCCTCGACAGTCCAGCCATACGCGCGCGCCGCCCCCCACGCGCCATCGTCGACGTATCCAATGTTTCGTGCGGCTTGGCGCGCGACCTCGAGCAGCGTCGACACCTTCGCGTCGTCACTGAACGTGCCCGCTGCGATCTCGCTCACCTGCTCCGGGGACCATCCGGCGCGGTTACAGAGAAACGAATTGACCGCCTGAGCGTATTTCGCGCCGTCGGTCGCGCTCACGGATAGCATGATCGCCGTTCGGGTTTTCATATCGAGCGTGCCGAACTGCTCGATGGCGTTGCGCATGCCCATGTATCCAGCAAGCGCGGCCGGCGAGCTCGACATCTGCGCGTGAAAGTTGAGTAGCGTGCCTGGAGTGAGAGAGCGTTCGCGGAGTTCGGCGAGAATCGGCCGCGCCGCTGCGGGCGCGCTATCAAGGGTCTGCACAGGTATTCGCATATGTCCTCAGAATCCGATGGCTTCGTTGATCAGAATGACAGTCGTTCGTGGGGCGAGGTAGTCACGATTGATAATTAGAATCTTGCTAACAGCGCTTGGTACGCCATATACCCGTTTCGTCCGCTCGGTTTCGAGTGGAAGTGCGTACGTCTCTATGCGCTGCAACGCCGTCTGGAGATCCGGAACGACCTTTTGCGCTCCAACCACGAGAATGAGGTGTCGCGCTCCCCCGGCGTAGGACGGAAGTTGACTGCCGCTTGCGGAAACGGCGACAAGTGATCCGGAGAGAGTCACTGCGCACACACTGCCGACGACGAAGTCCGGAGTGGCCATCAGGTTCCGAATTGCGTCGCCTTCTGTACTTCGGTTCATCGCATGCACGCGGGTCCGAATCGAGACGAAGGCGTCTGAGTGATTGAGATCATCGTCGATACCGCAGAGCCGGAGCGTTTCGCTCGCCGCGGTCAGCACGCTACTGCCTCCTGGAATCAATGAGCGAACACGCCGCCGTGCGTCCTCTGGGCGCTCGACGACTTGCGCGACGAAGCCGTTCGCCCGTAGGGCGTCGGCGACTTTCTGTAATTGGTCCGCAGGCGCGGGAACGGCAAACGAGTCGTCGGTCGCACGTGCGGACACCGTTGTTTGTGCGGACATAGGCTCTCGGAAAGTGATGAACCAAATGACCGGAGCACCGTGCGAGTCGTGACAGTCTCAGGCGTCGGGCAACTGTCTCCGGACGGCGCGTCGCGTGTCACATGGACAACTCACCGCCGGTCAATGTCTTTGCGCGGCAAAACGCCCACACTCATTAGCCATGCGAAACAGATGATGACTCCATTCGTACCACACGTACGCCGTCCGCCGGTTCGGCATCGCCGAGCCCACTCGATCCGCATCCTCGGCGACGTCTTCGGGTTCTCGATGCTGAGATGAGCTTCGTCGACATCGGCGAGGGCGATCCGATCGTGTTTCTCCACGGCAATCCGACGTGGTCCTATCTGTGGCGCAACATCCTCCCGCACGTCACTCCGTACGGACGGTGTCTGGCGCCGGATCTCATCGGGATGGGGCAGTCGAGTCCCGCACCATGGGCGAACTATGGTTTCGTCAGTCAAGCGGCGTATCTCGACGCATGGTTTGACTCGTTGTGCCTGAGGCGGCGCGTTGTTCTCGTCGTCCACGACTGGGGATCCGCACTCGGCTTCTATCGCGCCCTTCGCTTTCCCGAGCAGGTTCGCGCCATCGTTCATATGGAAGCGATTGCCACACCGCGAGTCTGGAGTGACTTTGGGCCAGCCGAGCCACTCTTCAGGAAGCTACGTTCGGATGATGGCGCCGGTCTCGTTTTTGACCAGAACATCTTTGTCGAAGAGGTGCTGCCCCGTGGCATCATTCGAGAGTTGGCACCGGAGGAGATGGCGCACTACCGAGCACCATATTTCGATCGACACAGGCGGCTTCCTACGCTCGTGTGGCCACGGCAAATTCCGGTGAGCGGCGAACCGGCCGAGATTACCGCCATCGTGGAGCGGTATTCAGCCTGGATCGCGACGAGCGCGATTCCGAAGTTGCTCGTTCTTGGGGACCCGGGCGCCATCGTCGCTGGCCGAACACGTGAATTCTGCGAGACTTGGCAGAACCAGGAAAAGGTCGTCGTTCGCGGACGGCACTTCCTTCAGGAAGATTCGCCGCACGAAATCGGAGTGGCCATCGCGACGTTCCTCGGTGGGCTTGAAGCATGATGTCGCAAGTGGATCGGTCACGGCCACACCTCGGGTAAACGTCGCACAGGAACAAGCGCTCCACACGCCAATGAGCGGAGGAAGGTCTTCATGGTGTCGGGCAGGATCCATTCGGGCGAGGCGCGGCCAATCGGAACACCGCAGAGCGTAACAAGCGCGTTCACCGCCGCCATCGCCGGTCTGAGCGGTGTTCAGGCGCGCAGCGCGCGCGGCTACCCGGCCGCGCTTTGTCACGGCACGATGTTCGCCGCGGTCTTTCGGCGCAGCGTTGTAGCGCGCCTGTCGCCCGACGACCGAAAACGCGCACTCGACGTGCCGGGCGCGAGAGTCTTCCAGCCGTCGCCCGGACACCACGTGATCGAATTCATCGAGTTTCCACGTGCGATCGCGGCGGATCCGTCGTTGATTCGACCGTGGGTCGAACGGGCATACTCGTACGTGACATCATGTTTGTCGACGCACGAGCGAACGATGAAGTGAGCGTCGTCTGGGCATTCTGCATCATGCGCCAATCGGGCCTCCAGGCGGTGCTCGATCCTCGATCGCGGCATCCGGAAGGCGCGTACTACCGCTTCTGCGTGCGCAATCGCATGCTGAGACACTCGAACGCACAGGTGCGTCTCATCGATGCGCTACAGCGCGTCCGCATCTAGAATGCCTTGGCCATCCTCACGCCTCGCGTACGCAATCCGAACCCGTCCACGCGTGTCCGTCGCCGCGGCGTTCGGGCTCGTCGCGGGCGTCACGGCGTACGTCGGTTGGACCGGCGCCCGTAGCGCATCGATATTCCTGCTGTGTGGGGCAGTTGCGCTGTCGCACGGCGCCGCCGGCGCGGCGGTCGGGCCGCGCTTGTTTCAGCGCGGAAACAACGCCAGGCGCGCGTTCGCGACCGGCGCGCGGGCGTCGCTCATCGCGCTGGCGCTGTTCCTGCCCGGATTCGCGTGGTGGATCGCGGCCGGCGACAACTCAGCGCGCAGTTTCGTGGTGCGGATCGTGTTCGTGATCTTCGTGGGCGTGACCACGCTGGTGGCCGCATGGTGGGCCATGATCTTGCTTTGCGGAATGACGGCTGTGCTGCTCTCGCGAATCGCGGCAGAGTAAGTGCTTCCACAACACGCGGAACCACTTGCTCCCCCATCGGCTTTGTTCGACGATGACACCACTGCACTGGAGACGTTCCGCGCTGCTCGCCATTTCGATCGCGACTGACGGCATGCCGGCATTCAGCGACCCCCCCACGTCCAGGCAACCGGTCGACCATGATGCGCAAGGCGCGAGGACTTCGGCGCGCCGATCCGTTGCTTCTCGTTCCTGTTCACGCTGACCGAACCGTCTGGTGTCCTCACCGGCTACGGGGCGTTCTCCGGCGAGACCGGGTCCAGTTGGCTGGCTTGCTGTGACGGGAAGAGTCGTCAATGCGGCCGCGAATCGTGACACGCGCAACCCGGGTGCTTCGTTCGGTCCGTCGTACGCCAGAGCTCGAGCGTGTCATACTCGCGACGATCGAGAACCCGGAGTCCGCACCGATGGATTCATTACCCGAGAAGGCGAACCTGTTCGGCGCGCGGATCGTGAGCCCCGATCTCACGCGCCCCCCGTCCTTCGATGTCCTCCACCCTCACACGCGAGAGTATCGTTTTGACTGCGCGGCGTGTGGCACCGTGATTCAGATCGATCTTGACGCCATTCTTTCGGAGGACGGGCGCGTTGACTCGATCCTCGGTGCCGAGAACGCCGCGGCCATCCGCGCGCATTTCGATTTGAACATGGTCGGCAAGTCACATGACGGCGGCTGGCCGCGATTCCATGTCGAACGGTGCAGCTCGTGCCGCACCGCGTATCTCATCTATGTCGGTGTGAAGGAGCCGTCGAATTCGCGTTTTCTCGTCACGATGCAAGGCATCACACAACTGGTCACGGAGTAGCGTTTCGAGAGAAGATACTTTGGTGCGACGGTCTGCGCGTCGAACGTGTCCGCGGTAGCATTTCGTCAGCGGTTGGCACGCGCCCGCGCAGCGCCGCGCTCGTTCGTGACGGCGCATTGCGAGCTGGCGGCCGACGCGGCTCCCTGCCGTTGCCGTCGTCGAATGCGCGCGGCCGTCGCCATGGGCCGAGCGCATCCCGACCGTCCGGTATTCGCGTTCCCAGAGACGGATCGCTGCCCAACCGGTGGTTCGACTCGAACCCACCTCCGCAGAGACCGGCAGCAAATTCTTCAACGATCTGAACCGCGAAAGCTCGCGGTTTTTGGGGCGAATAAATGTACGATCAACTGGCTGCTCCATCGCCGCCGTCACCGCCGATTCGTCGTTGCTCAAGGATGCATACGCGTCCTTGGCCGCACGGTCGCCGGTATTCTCGAGCGTTCGCACCCGGAGATACGCCTCATACCGCTGTAGCGCGACGAGCGCCTGGTTGGCCTCGGCCAGGCGCCGCATGAGCGAATTGGAATCGGCGCCTTGGGTCGCCCGGACTATTGAATCGATTCGGGCGTGGAGGGCTGCCCGGGCCGCGAATTCCGCTGAGGAATCGGAGAAATAGAGCGTGGGCGAGAGCCGCGGCGCGGGTGCAGAAGTGCCCTGGGCGTACGCCGCGGCGGCCATCACGAGCGACAGCATGATGGCGGTGCGAGGGACGATCGTTGTCATAGCGAATACTTGCCGCGTGGCGCGCTAGAAGTCCAATATCTAGTGGATACCACTCTCATAAGGATTGCTTATGGTGCACGACGTCGAGCTACGGCACTTTCGCTATCGCTCTGGATGACGGTGAAGCAATCGTCGCGCGCGAAAGAGACGAGACCGCACGGTGCCAACAGGTGTTCCAGGCAACTCCGCGGCCTCATCGTAAGAACAATCTTCGCAATCCACCAGAATCAGCACTTGACGATATGAGTCTGGCAGCGCCGCGACGGCGCGATTGAGGGCCTGCGCGAGGTCAATTCGGTCGAACTCGCATCGACGCCTCGCTTCATCGCGCCGTGATAGAGCATCGCTGAGGCAAGCGCCTCGGAGCTCGGGTCGTCCGCCGCGAAAAAGCGCACATCGCGCCGGCCAAGCCGAAAGTACGTGTTCCGACAAATCGCAAGCAACCAATTTCTGCACTCGGTGCCTGGTGTAAACGTGTGCCACGCCGCATAAGCCCGGAGAAACGTCTCCTGCACAAGCTCTTCATCGTCGCGAGCACGCCTAACCGGGCACCCGGTCCAGGATGGTCACCTGCCCGGCGAGGTCGTCGTCGCGATGTTCCATCGTCAAGCGCCGTCCGTCGTCGGACAACGACCAGTAATCGCGGAAGTGCATCCGTCGGCCTGCCTGGCTGACTTGCGACTCGATCAGCAACTCGCGGCCGACCCACTGCGATTGGCTGATCCATTCGTTGCCAAGCACGGTGTTTGTGACTTGCCCGCCTGACGAGCGAGCGGCGAACGCGATCACTCTTTCCTTGTCGTCCGCCCCGACGATCGTCATGTCTACGCGAAGCTCGGGCTCGAAGTGGGCGATGCGGACAACGATCGCTTTGGGCGTCGGACCGTGAAGCGTGCTCGCCCCGAGATCTACCTTCCATTCGCCAGTAAAGTCTGAACGTATCGGCATGGGTGAAGTGGCTCCGCTTCTCTGTACAGCCTGAGCGGGTTGGATAAGTGGAGGGGCGAGCGGGACTAGGCTGCGGCAGTCGGAGAAGTTGAAGCAAAGTACGCGTGGGCGGGGGTACAGTCGTTCAAGCTCGAGTGCGGCCGACGGGAGTTGTAGAGGGTGACGTAGCGCGCGATGCCGGCGGTGGCCGCCGAGACCGAGTCGTACCCGTGCAGGTACGCCTCTTCGTACCTGAGCAAGCGCCAGAGCCGCTCGATGAAGATGTTGTCGCGCCAGCAGCGCCGCCCATCCATGCTGATGCGAATGCCGCGATCGAGCAGCGCGCCAGTGAAGGCGGCGCTCGTGAATTGCGAGCCTTGGTCCGTGTTCATGATCGTCGGGCAGCCGTAGCGCCCGATGGGCTCCTCGAGGGCGGCGATGCAGAAGGTGCCGTCGAGCGTGACGGAGACGCGCCAGCTCATCACGCGACGACTCGCCCAGTCCATGACCGCCGCGACGTAGACGAAGCCGTGCGCCATCGGGATGTAGGTGATGTCCATCGCCCAGACCTCGTTCGGTTGCGTAATCGAGCGATGGCGCAGGAGGTACGGGAACACGGGATGGCCGCGGTGTGCCGGCGGCTCGTGCCCGGCTGCGGACAGATCGCGGCGATGGCCATGTCCTGCATCAACGTGCCGATCCGTCGTCGTCCCACCCCAGGAAAGTCGGCGCGGAGCAAGCGGCGCAGTATCCGCGCGCCAGCATCGCTTGGTGCTCAGCAGGCCGGCTTTGCCGAGCGCGTGTTCGAAAAAATCATTCTCGAGCGCCAGCTCGCCGATCTTGCCGTGGACGGTCTTCACATCCACTGCTGGTTCGGTCGCCACACTCGAGCCAAACACGCCGGCCGCGCCGGCGAGCAGCTGGTCCCTCCACGCGGTGATCTGACCGGGGTGCACATCGAATCGCTTCGCCAGTTCCGCGAGCGTGCCTTCGTTCCGGACGGCGGCCAAGGCGACCTTCGCCTTGAAGGGGCATGATTGCGACGGGGACGGTTCGACACCAGGAGCTCCTAGGTTGTGGCGAACATGTCGCCGCGGGAGCCCGCCGTCCAGCTATCCCGCCTGTTCAGATTTGCGGAGCCACTTCATTCACGATGAGGACAGTTCTGTTACCTATCTCCCCGGCTGTTGAGGCGCGCGACGCGTGAAGTACAGGACGCCATCGGCACTCCCCGCAACGGGTCGCCACCCGGCCTGGACCGCCGCACGAGCAAACGCACCCCGGCCGACCTGCCCAAGCCCGGACGGCTGCCAATCGATTTGAAGCTCCACCCAATGCCTGAAGTGCTCGCTCAAGCCGACGATAAGTCGGATGGCCATAAGGTCGATGTCTGTACTGATCATCTCCATTATGCGACTGGCGTGGGGAGGGTAAACCTGGAGCGTGACCGACCGCGCAGTGTGCTCGGCGTATTCGGGTAATACGATGAAGCCGACTGCGTCGGACCAATCAACAGCACGCACATAATAGAAGAGCCGATCCTCGCGCCTTGCGTCCTGATCCAGTCGGCTACCGTCCGGGAACGAAATAATCAATTTACTGTCACCATGGCTGTGATGATGGTCGCCGCCTTGTATCTAGCCGTCCGAAGAGTCTGCACGCATTCTGATCGCCGCGACAGCGAACGCCCGCGTTCAGCAGGACCCGATCCCTAGCCGCTACCGCATGATCGAGCGGTGCGAACGTTACGACGTGAGCCGTCGCATCCGCTATAAGTGGCTGGCGCGCTTCGCCGAGGACGGGCGGCGCGGCCTCGGCAACCGGAGTCGCCGACCGCCTCGTGAATCAGGCATGGGTCGAGTGTTTCGCGGATGGTAGCAGGTCGAGTGAGAAGCTACGGGTTCCGATAACCGGATTCGCGCCACCGCGCGTGAGCATCGTCGACGCGATGCGAGTGACCGCGGCGCGGCGCGCTCGGTGGCTGTCGGGACGGTAGGAGAGAACACGTATCGATCAAGCACCTATGATGACAGCCTGATCGTGGGATGGCATTCTCGGCAGCCTAGCGTCCGACGGCGTTCGTGAGCGTCTGAACCGCAAGACTTCCCCAGGCGTTGCCAGTGACGGACGGTATGACCGCGATCGCGTATCCGGATAGAAAGCTGAATGTAAACCCTTCCAGCCCTTCACCCACGATAAGGTGAATAGCGCCGTTGAACCCCGCGTAACCGAGGACCCCCGGCGCGAACCAGCCTCTGCGCGACGTCCTCGTGGCTGTTGCCAATTTCTGAGATATGTAGACGCCAAACAACCCTTCGGCCGCGCCCCACACCAGCACAGTGATGGTGAGCCCGACGAGTGCAGACAGCGGACTGGCTGCGAGCGACATGCGCACTGCCGGCTGCCGAGCGAGCGGCAGCCAGAGCACTCGATGTCTACTCAGCGAAAAGAGCACATCGTAAATCGCCGCGAACGCGAGCGCAAACCCAAGCGAAGGCGACAAGTTTCGTCGGATCAAGCCGAACTTCGATGCGCGCTCGCGGCGCACCAGCATCATGATCAGAGGGGCCAATCCCTCGAGTGTAAACTGGTACGCGGCCGCGAATAGCGCGCCGGCAACGCCGTGACCGCGACGAAGTATAGGATTCATGAACGGCACGCTCAGACTGCCCGCCGCGAACACTGCGAGCACGAACGCGAGGTCGACGACGGCTTTCTCGCGGTCTTTGGCCCACGTGAATTCAGTCACGGATATCGCACATGCTCGAGACGGCAGGTTTCTCCCTCAGAACACTATGCGCCCGTTCCATCACCGTCTTGTCGGGGAAAATGCGCGGATCCTTACGGCGGAAGATCGCGAGTACTCCAACGCCGGATTCGCCAGACGCCGTTGTCGCGCACCATGCCGAGCGTGCCCGATTCGTTTGCCTGGTGCGCAACGCCATTGAGGCGAAACGTCTCGAGGCGCCGATATGTCACGGTCGTGCTTCCAGAATCGGCCGTCGATCGTACGCGCGACAAGCGAATGGTGGGATGATGTATGCCGAGACCTCGGATCATCGTGACAAAGTGCTGGGCATCCCAGGTTGTTCCGTCCGACTGAAACGAAAAATCCTTCGCGAGCAATTGCGGGAGCGAATCGAACTGGTCGCGCTCGATGAAACTGAACCAGCGACGAATCACCTCCGTCGCGGAGGTACTGACTCGAGCGGTTGCCGCGTCGTTGTTCTGTGCCAACCCGGCCTTCGCGAACAACAGTGCCGCGATGCACAAGGCGAGTCTGAATCGATGCATGTTGTTCTCCTTGCGGCCCCATGACCACCAAGCGTGCCGAGTGCAGGATGCCGGCGGCTCCCTACACGTTATGCCGCGCGTAGGTAGAATGTCTACGTATTCTCAGTAGTCTGTCTGCCTTTTCGCCGGTTGTCAACAAACGATCGACGGGCGTTGGCCGCGCCTGCTTCTCACGCGTTTCGAGGATGCTAAACGGTGTCCGTTTGCGAATATCGTCAGGATGCGCACCTACCTCTCGCGTTTGTGCAGATCAATACCTATCGTATTCATGGGTTAGCCTCGCGGCCGTGGAGGCTCGTCGCTTTACACCGTGTCTCCCGGTTATGCTTCGTAGTGCTCTCGCCGTGATCATGGCACTGTCGCCGGTTTTGCTTGCACAACGACCGGCGCCGCGTTTCATATACATCTATCGGGACTCCATCAGGAGCGGTGTTGATTCCACGTACGGCTCGATTGAGAACGACGGCGCGCAAATCTGCGCGGATTACCGGCGCCCCAATCCATTATATCGGTCTGGAGAGTCTGAGTGGCATTCACGAGGCGTGGTGGATCAACGTGTTCGCGTCCGAGGCGGATACCGCGCGCGTCGCGAAGGCATACGCGCTCGATCGCGCGCTGTCTGGTGCACTCGCCGAGGTAGCACAACGCAAGGCCGCGCTAATCGGAACGCCGGTGCAAGGCTTTGCGATCTATCGGCCTGACCTTAGTCACGGCCCGGCGTGGTCAATCACCCGGGCACGATTCCTTGTTGTCGCCGTCACCCGCGCTCGCCGTCCGGCCGATGGATCGGTTTGGGAAACGCCCGATTCGACACGATACATCCTTCAAACTTTTCGAACGCGTCGTGCGGCGGATCTGGCGGCACGAGCCGCCGGTGGGCGCGTGTTCGCCTTACGACCCAACTGGAGTATGCCGGCGGCTGAGTGGGTTCAGGCGGATCCGGCGTTCTGGCAGGCCGCGCCGGTTCCGAGAGCGCGGCGGTGAATCGTCGTACGGTGCTCGCGAGGCACGAATCCTTATTCGGTCGACTGTGAAGATCGCGATCGTCGCTGACGTCCACGGAAACCTGACTGCTCTCGAGGCAGTGATCAGAGACATCCGTCACATCGGTGCCAACCTCGTGATCAACGGCGGCCATCTGGTTGGAAGCGGTGCCAGACCCGCCGAAGTGGTAGATGTGGTCGAGAGTCTCGACTGGCCCGGCGTGATCGGGAACGCGGAAGAGGTCCTTTGGAGACCGGATCCGCTACGAGCCATTGCCGAACGACTCCCGGAACCTCGGGCAACGTAGGACGTTGTAGTTGCTGACGTGGAACGCACGCGGGAAGCACTCACAGCCCGTCGCATTGACTGGTTGCGCGGCCTGCGACAGCAGTGGGTAGACGGGAACATCGCCGTCGTCCACGCGAGTCCAGGCAATGCGTGGAACGCTCCTTCACCCTCAGCCGCTGACGATGAGTTTGTGCGCGCGTACGGGGAGCTGAGTTCCGCGCTGGTTGTCTTCGGCCACCTCCATGTACCATTCGAGCGGCGGATCGGCGATCTGATCGTCGCCAATATCGGAAGCGTCGGCCTGCCGTACGACGGAGATCCGCGAGCATCCTATCTGATCGTCGAAGACGGTCGTCCGGTAAATCGCCGGGGCGAGTACGACATCGATGCGGAAATCAGAGCTATTCAAACGCAACGCGTGCCGAAAGGCGATTGGCTTTCCGCGATGCTTCGCTCCGGGACCTACGCGGCCCCGCCGGCCTGACGCTCAAGACGGTGCATCGACACCATCAAAGCGTTCTTGGCTGCGGGATCGTCGAACGCGGTCGATTCGTCACACGTCGTACGGAATGATAAGTCGGCCGTTCGCAACGGTAGCGTGTCCACCCAACCACAATCCGGCGACATCGCAAACCTAAGTGCGCTTCGCTAGTTCGGCGTTGGCGTTCCTGCGTGATCGACGATCAATGGCCGAACGTGCTCGACCCGAAGCTGAGGATGATTGCTTCGCCGCCCGCACGCTCGACGGACACCGTGTACGCGTGCCCAGGTATGAGCTGGACGGCGAATCCACCGTCGCTGATGCCGGCTGGCGACGTTCCAAATCGCACCGGTGGACCAAACGAGCCGGACGATGGCGCCAACTCCCACACTGCGCCGCCGCCTGCCGGTGCCGAGAAGCTGCCCGATGACTGCGGCGGACCGCCCGCGTCGGCAACTTCGAGCCGGTTGGCGGCGCAGGTCGGTGACCACGAGAAGATAGGCGTGGTAGTGGCGTTCGTGACGGTGACGGTAAGGCTGCCGTCGCAGGGCGGCAAACCCGAACCAATCGCTGTGCTCGAGGTGCAGCCACCCGCCATGACCGCGCCAAGTACGCAGGTAGCAAATGCCAACACGGTCTTCATTCGTGCGCCACTGGTTTTCCCATGCTCCAACGTATCCTGACGAGCGGGATTGGTTCCGGGCGCGCGATCGCGGAAGGACCTCAGCGCCACGAAGCACTCGCACCGCTCATCGAGTGAGTGTCACGCGCGCGAACATCGTGCGCTTTCCGTCATCCTCGTTATCGAGGTGCCATTCCCATGTATCTGACTTCGCGTCGTACTTGAACGTGTTGTAGACGTGACTCGTCGGCGAGGACGTAAAGACGAATG
>Ga0207661_10002836_pt1 | contig 11973 bp, 14 predicted proteins | sample KBSC713LmetaG_FD_184337 | JGI IMG/M metagenome (GOLD analysis project Ga0207661, IMG submission 184337) | Corn rhizosphere microbial communities from Kellogg Biological Station, Michigan, USA - KBS C7.1-3L metaG (SPAdes) (version 2) | ecosystem: Host-associated > Plants > Roots > Rhizosphere ... | reverse complement strand
TCATCCTGGGACTCGCCTGCGTACTGCTCGATCATCGCCCGGATCGGCGCGGCGATCGCCCGGATGTAGGCGGTGAAGTGCTCCGGGGAGTCGAATTCGAAGGTGACCTCGTCCTGCTCGACGGCGACCTCCGAGAACCCTCCTCCTTCGAGCAGCCCGCCGATCGCGGCGGGGGTGGGCCGGGAGAGGGGCCCGGGCGTTCCGGGCGGGGGCGGGGGCACGTCCAGCCGCTCCATCGTCGTCCTCATCGGAATCGAGAGGAAGGGGACTTGATCGGGCTCTCCCCAGGAGCTGATCGCGATACGCGCGCCCGGCTTGAGGAAGCCTCGGATACGCCCCGCGGCGGCCTCCGCGTCGGGCTCGAAGATGATCCCCCAGCGCGAGAGGGCGGCGTCGAAGCTCTCATGTGGAAAATCCAGGCTGGAGGCGTCTGACTCCATGAACTCGACGTTGCCCACGCCGGCCGCCGCCGCGCGTTCATGTCCGAACGCGAGCATCTCGGCGGAGATGTCCGTGGCCACGACGCGGCCCTCCGGGCCGGCCTCGCGCGCGGCTGTGAGCGCCGGCTCGCCATAGCCGGCGGCGACGTCCAGGACCCGGCTTCCCGACTGCACGCCGGCGAGCTCCACCAGCCGCTCGCTGATGTGCTGGTCTGCCCTGTCATTGAACTCGCTCCACTCCATCCAGCCCACCGCAGCGGAGTCCCAGTTCCTGTGCTGCGCCTCGCGGAAGCCGCTTGGATCGATCGCCTTGGATTCCATGCTCGCTCCCCCATGCCACCCGTTGCAGTGCACGGCGACGCTAGCCGATACGGCTCACCGGCGGACTCTCAGCGACCACCGCAGCGCTTCTGCTTCGGCTCACAGGCACCCGCACCAAGCGGGATCACGTCAACGCGCCTGACAGGATTCGAACCTGTGACCTTCGGTTTCGTAGACCGACGAGCCACCGCATTGCAGAGCCGTTTGCGGCGACTATGTGACTGATCTGAGACTTGACAGTTGCGGTCGTTTCGACCGAAGGTCAAGCCTCCTGGTCGCCGTCCGCCTCCAACTCCTCGATCAAAGCAACGATCCGCTCGCGTGTGGCTGGCAACTCCGAGACGACCACATCCCAGACGAGATTGAGATCGACGCCGAGGTAGTCGTGGATGAGCTTGTCGCGCATACCGGCCATCTCGCGCCACGACAACTCCGGCGCTCGCTCCCGCAACGAGTCCGGCACTTGCTTGGTTGCCTCGCCGACGACCTCCAGGTTGCGGACAACGGCATCCTGGATCATCGGACTCTCAAGGAAAGCAAACCGGCCCGACTCGGTGTAAGAGAACACCTTGTCGATGGCGTCGCGGATGTGCAGCAAGTAGACGCTCTCGTCCTTCAGAGCGCAACCGCCTCATCGAGAACGCGGTCACGCATATAGGGCGACAGGCTGGCCTCAGTGAGGACATCTACCTCGACCCCAAGGCTCTCCTCCAAGTCGTTGGACAGCGCGATCAGGTCGAACAGGCTGCGACCCTCCCTCATATCGACAAGAAGGTCTAGGTCGCTGGAGGAACCCTGCTCCCCGCGTCCCGTTGAGCCGAACACGCGCACGTTGCCCGCCCCATGAGCGGTAGCAATGCGGCGCACGTCCTCCCGGATCTCCGGAATCGCGATAGATCGGCGGGCTCTTTTTCGCTTAGCCATTGCCTAGATCGTACGCCCATCTCCGGCCGACGCCCTCCAAGGTCATCCTTGGGCGGCAGGTCTGCACGCCAACCTTTTCCGAAGCACGTTGTCTGCGACAATTCGCGAGTGGAAACTTTGCCTCGGATAAGGGTCTCAGGAGACCTAGAAGGCGACTATGTCGTCCTCGCAAGGCGAGCAAACGGACAGCTGAAGATCGCACCGGAGCAGCCCGATGGGCTTCCCAGAATCCTCACGCTCAAGCGAACGACCTGGGCCTGCCCGACGCAGTGGGTGGCCAGTCTGGACGATGGCCGCACCGTCTACGCCCGCTCCCGGAACGGCGAGCTCAGCGTCGGCGTTGGCGATGACCTCGACGATGCGGTCCACAAGAGCAGCGGACCGGAGGCGCTGTATTTCGAGTATGTAGAGGACAGCCCGATGGGGTTCGAGGAACTTCGTACCTATCTCTATGGGTTGCTGGAGTTCCCGACGGACTTGTCGGTGGAGGGCACGGAGATCGGGTCGCTCGACTGAGCCTGTGACCCCTCGATGAGGCGCGAGGCCGACAGCGAGCTGCACCACCGGGAGCAATGGCGGCGAAGGAAAAGCGTTTCCAGCAATGCCTCAATGAAATGACGCACAGGCAAACCCGCCAAGCCCCGCGTAGTCGAAACCCACGACGAGTTGGCGCGCACCTCGATGGGGAGGTTCCCTTCGACCGACGAGTGCGAAGGCGCTGGGCGACGGCAACGCCCATGAGGCAATCCGCGAGGAGCGGGTAGGCCTCGAACGAGCGTGCAGCGGTTCAGCGAGTGAGCACCATCACCGCGGCGATCCAAGAGCGGCTGTACTCGCGCCACTCTGAAAGAGCCGAGGTCAGACCCGCCGCGGCAGCGACCGGGGCACCGATTACAGAAGCGGTCGCCACCGCGTTAAGCAAAACTTGCTTTGCAAGCTCCTCGGGAAGGCTGGGCGCGAGCGCCTCGATCGCCGCTCGAAAGCCACGGTTCACCTCGAGGCTGACGCTCTTCAAGAAGTCGTATGCATCCTGTGGATCGGCTTCGCTTGCAAGGCGCTCGAACTCTCGCAGTCGCTCGCGGGCTTCTTGGCTCCCATGGTGATCGCGGAACTCGACCACAGCCTCCCAGGGAAGCTCGCCAACGTTACCCGCGATGATGCTGAGCGCCTCGCTTCCCGCGTAGTCTGGGTTGACCCCATGCCGGTCGACCATCGGGCGAAACAGGGGCGTCGTGGGGAACGAGGCCGCGAGGTCGGTGGCGACGATGGCGTCGCGATTGAACGATTTGGAGATGTAGGTACGAAGGAAGGACTCAACGTCCGGCATGAGCTCCTTGTCGCCGAAGTCGGAGAAGTTCCGGTGACGGATCGCTTCATAGACCGGCTCGCCCACACGCCCCGGGTGGGCTTCCCCGCCGATGTCGATGGTCTTGACCCATTCCGGATCGAAGGCCTTAAGCTCATCGAGGATGCCGGTATGGAACTCGGCGATGTAAGTGTTGCTGATTTGACCGCTCACCATGACGTGCATCTCCTCAGCGGGAACGCCGGGAGCGTCCTGCTTGCCAATCGCGAGCGTCATCGGGTCACCGACTGCGGGGCGGCGGCTGCGAGCAAGCAGCGCGTCGGTCATCTGTTCTGGTGGAATCCAAATGCTGGACCCACCCTGCGGCGTGATTGTGACATCGAGGAGACCGGGCTCAAAGATCAGCTCGTCGTAGAGGACAGCGGCCTCCTTGGCCTTGGTGACCGCGTCCGGGCTGCGGGGATCACTGAACAACTCCACGCTCGTACGCAACGGGAACAGAATCCTTCTTGTTGCCATCTCCACGTTATCCCTTACTCTCGACACAGCGTAAATGTAACCAGGAGGCCCAGGTGCCCTAGAGTGGCCCTAGAACCCTGCCACGATTTCAAGCATCGCTACAACTCACCAAAAATGTCGCAATGAAGCTCCTCATAGACAGCCATTTCTGGCTTAATGAGAGGAGCAAGCTGCTCCGCCATAAAAACGTCGGCCGAAGATCCGGCCTGCTGCAATCCTAGAATTCGCCGGCAGGCGTTGTAGATATCGCCCTTCGCTGCCTTCAAGTCATCAGGTGGCTTCCCACCATCCGTGGCAGACCTTATGGCTGCTTTGCGTGCCTCAAGTACCTCCGCTGCGTCATCGAGCTTGCCTAGAGACTCGCACAGCGCCGTAAGGACGCTCTCGTCCAGAAGGTATCCCTCCAAATTGCGACGTCCAAGGACGGCTACACCGTCCTTCTGGAGAGTCTGGACCTCCTCCTCACTGCGATCATCACGGTCAACGAGCTGGATGATCGTCGTGCCTGAAACTACCGTCTGCACGACCTTGCCAATGCCCGCCGAGTCGCCAATAACTTGTCGATCATTTCCAACGGCCGCGAATTCCACATCAGGCATTGCCGAACCGAAAATGGTTCGGAGGCACCTTGCATCGAATTCCGCCCGATCACCACCGCTTGGCTGGCCCTCACATAGAACCAGCGTCGCAGGCGCCACAAGCTCGGCGACATCACCCAACGATGACGCAATCGTCCGCTTCCAAAACTCTCGGGAAAGAGCAACGGGGCTCAAAGTACTCGGCTGATCAAAATCTTGCTTACCAAAATCCAAAAAGATTACAGTCTCTGGTGACGCCTCCGCGATCTCTTGGGCTCGTCGCAGCATGCCAACCGAATGAGTTGCCAGCCAGACTTGCGCTCCTGGTCCAGCCAACCGAAGAATCCCATCAAGAAGCTTCCCTTGGACTACCGGGTTCGTATGGCTCTCCGGCTCATCAATGCAAACAACGGCCGCTTGAAGTGCCACGGACTTCACGGACAGGTCCAGAAGGAGATCAAAGACGGCCTTCTCGCCGCCCGAAAGGAGGGCATACGGAAAGTCGCGTGTCGCCCCCTTCGCAAAGCGAAATGTCCCGCCGCCCAGAGGATCAGCAACCCCTACCAACTCTAGCTCTGGAAGCACCTCCAGCACGGCGTCACGCAGACGTCCTATGACACGCTCTCTCACAGCCACTGCGCCGATCGTCTCATCGGTCTCCCGAAACACTGCATCGACGGACTGAGAGACGAGCAATTGATAGTTGGCACTGACCCGTGCGTCTGCGTCGATCATGCGCGCGGGCCTTGTTGCCTCCAAGACTCCGGTAGCCCGGGATATGTGGCTGAGAACGAACTCGGGCTCATGCCGGTAGGCAGTTCTGAAATACATCATTTTCAATAGGTCAGAGGAAGTGACGGCGCCCTCATGAAAAGAGAGACTTACATGTTGGGCCCAATCGGCGGACGAGAAAGGCCCCTTGATGTGATATTCAGCGTCTCCTACGCGCCCCAGGTGATCGCTGTGAACGTCCTGCCACGTCTTCATTGCCTCAAGCAGTGAAGACTTCCCCGACCCATTGGGACCACACATCATGACGAGATCGGCCTTGGTCGGAAGATTTACCTCTAGCTGCGTGAATCGCTTGTAGTGATGTAGCTTAATTTGTTTAACGTGCATATTTGGCTCTCCGTGGCGTGAGTAAAATGACCATAACTCACCCTTTCACGGCGCGATTTTAGGGATGAGCTTTTGAAGACGCACGATTTTGAGGTTTATCGATCGCATTGCAGACGCTCACGAAGCTATGCCCCACAGCGTGCGTGTAGCGTGCCAGCATAGTCTCGACCCGATGACCGACGATCTCAGCTAGGTCTGCGTCATTAATGCCAACCGCGCGAAGGTGGGTGACATAGCTGTGGCGACACTCATGGGGACGAATATCGATGCCTGATGCCTCCTGAGCCGGTTTCCAAACGTCGCGGTAAAAGTTGCGCTCGCGCCACATGCGGCCGGTCGGGGTCGTGAATAGGAGATCGCAGTCGGAGCCGTTGAGGTTGATCTGGGCTTCGAGCATCCAGGCGAGGGTTGCCGGGACCGGGACCATTCTCCCCGCGTCGTGCTCGCTGTGGTCGGTCTTGGTGCCCTCCAGAATCATGCCCTCGTGGGCCGTGCGCCGGACTTCCAGCGTCTCGCCGTCGAAGTCCTCACGTCTGAGCGGCAGCACCTCCCCCAGCCTCATGCCGGTATCCGTGAAGACGCGGACCATCGCCTCGTAGCGACCGGCCGCCTTCGCGAAGCGGTGCATCTCCTCGAAGCTGAAGACGCGGATCGGGCGGCGCTTCTTCTTCGCTCGTGGGTCGTTGGCTCGGACGCGGGCTCCCTTGAACGGATTGAGGTCGGCGATTTCGTCGGTGATTGCGTCCTCAGCCATCGCCGAGAGCGAGCGCAGGATGCCGACGACTCCGGTGGTCGCTCTGCCTTGGACTCTGAGCATGTGGTCGACCAGGGCGAGGGCGTGGCGTCGGCGCAACTCGCGCATGGGCCATTGCTTCAGCGGAATGCCCTCGACCTCAACGTCGAGGACGCGGCCAATGCGGTGCTCGTTGGTGGCGTTGGTCCGTTCCGAGCGCGGATGGCGCGTCGGCCAGGTGGCGAAGTACTCGCCCAGGGTGTCGGGGCGGTCCGAGAGGCCGTACGCCTCGTCTATCGCTCGCTGGGCTTCGCGCTTCAGGTCGAAGGTTCCCTTGCCGCTGTTCCAGCGGGGCTTGGCGATGTGGCGTCTTCCGTCACGGCCGGTGTAGCGAGCAACCCAGACGATCTCGCCGGAGGGGTTGCGGCGCTTGATTGGGGCCTCGCGTCGTCTCACGCGGCCTCATCCCTCCGCTGCGCGAGGAAGGCATCGACATCGGCGGGGTCGATCCGCCTCGCTGCTCCGAGCTTGTAGGAGGCAAGCTCGCCACGCCTGATCCAGTTACGGATCGTGCGGTCTGAGACGGCGAGGTAGACGGCGAGGGTGCGCTCGGTGAAGAAGGCCGGGGGCGTGGCTTTCCGTTCCATGCCCTCTATGTCCAAACTGAGGGCCAAATGCGTCGGGTGACTTTCTAAAAATTTGCTCGACGCCCGAAAAAGACCGAAGGTCAAGGCCTCCGCCGGGCTTCCATACGGGCGGCCACCGCACGGCGAAGCCGTGCCAAAATCGGCCGCCGGAGGCCCGGCGAGGAGTCGCTTTGAGCCTTGCTGACGTTGCGGATCAGGAAGGTGCTGCCCAGGCACCGAACCGGAGGGTCGCTCCTATGTCAAGAACACCTCTGAGAGACGACGGTGTTGCTGGGGATATAGATCTAGAAACTCAGGAGAAACAGCAACAACCCGCGACTCCCTGGAGCGCCGGAAGGGGAGGGTCAGGAACGTCGCACCGCACGCCAGATGACGCCCGGATGGTGGGCCAGCTTGAAGCCGACCGCAAGGGCGAACCAGGTGCTGGCAAGCCAAGGGCGCAAGTGAGGCCTAAGCCGCCGGATCCGCCCCTCGGAATCGAGCTCAAGCACCATCGCGTCATCAATCCTGAACGGCCCCACCTGGGCCTCGGCGATCAGGAGCCATCGGTCTCCATCCATGATCTCTTCGGTCCACCTCAGTTCGGACAGACTGCCGTAGACCGCTGCAAACAGGAGCCGCAGATCCTCCTTGCCGCGGATCAAGCCGTGCGCCAGCAGTGGCGAGACAAGCTCGGCATCCGGCGCCAACGTGTCCACGAACCTGTCCAGATCGTTGGCTTCCGATGCAGCCCGGAACTCGTCGATCACGTTCACCGGCGCAGCCTATGCGAGCCGTGACGATCAACACCGACGTAGGGGCCGCTCTGATCACCCAGGACTGGTCTCACGCCCTCCACGCCAGATCCAGCTTCGGCCTCCGATGGAGTCCGCCCTTATGCGTGCGCCGGCAGCGCTGGAGAGGCGGCCTCCTGTTCCTGCATCGCCCGGAAGACCACCCGCACCAGGTGGCGTTTGAGGCAGCGGAACGCCTCCTTGGTGGACTTCCCTTCAGCTCGCTTCTTCGCCAGGTAGGCGCGAGCGGGAGGATGGACCCGGGCCTGGGTGAGGACGACCTGGTGGAGCGCGGCGTTCAGCTTGCGGTTGCCATCCGCGAGAGCCGATGGCGGGCGTAGCGGCCCGAGGAGACCTCGATCGGGGCGCAGCCGGCGTGGCGGGCGAGCGCAGCGTCGGAGTGAAAGCGCCGTGGGCCGCCGACCTCGACGAGGAGGCGCGCGGCGATCAGATCGCCGACGCCAGAGAGGGCGAGCAGGCCAGGGGCCATCGGCCGCACCAGGACGGCGATCTCAGCCCGTAGCGCGTCGATCGCGCGGGTCAGCTCACCGACCCGCGCCAGCAGCTCGCGGCAGATCCGCACCTGCACCCCCTCCCCGTAGCGTCCCAGGCGCTGGGAGAGGCCGCGACGGGTGTCGGGACGGTTCAGGGTGCGGGCGAAGGGCTCGAGGCCCGAGTCGAGATCGTGCATGAGCCAGCGCAGGCGTGAGCAGATCGCGGTGCGCTCCCCGACCAGGTCCTCGCGGTGGTCGACCAGGAGCTTCAGCTCGCGCAGCTTCGGGTCGTGGGTGGCACGTGGAAGGTTCGGCTCGCGCAGGGCCGCCCGGGCGACGGCGAGCGCGTCGATCGAGTCCGACTTGCCGTAGGTGCGGGCGGTGTTCCGCTCCCTCGCCGTCAGGCGGGTGCCGACCCGCAGCACTAGCTGCTCGGCGCCCAACAGGAAGCGCTCCAGGCGGCCGTTGACGTGGCGGCAGTCCTCCAGGGCGAAGCGCAGCTCGCCGCCCTCGCCGGCGAGCTCGTGCGCCCAGGCCAGCAGGCGCTCATGGCCTTCGGCTGTGCCGGGGATTGTCAACTCGGCGAGCAACTGCCCGGTGCCGTCGGCGACCGCGGCGGCCGTGTGGGTGTCTTTGTGGGGGTCGATGCCGATCGTGATCACTTCAGGGCGCCTCCCTAGGCTTGTCGTGGTTCTCAGAGCGGATCGGCGGCGGACAGAACCGGGTTTGGTGGTCAAGCTCCTATTAGGTCACGCCGTCGATCCTCGAACGCGGCGGGCGACACGACTCACCCGGTCAGCCTCCAGAGGCGACGAGATAATGCGGAGTCAGCCCGCCGCGCTGAGGACGCTAGGCCGGAGGTTGGACGTGATTCCGCCGCTCCGTGGAGGGATCGAACCACCCGGTTCGTAGTGAGTGAAGCGGAGTGGGCTCATTCCGGCGAGGACGTGGGCCCGGTCTCGGCGAGCGTCTCGGGCTTGAGTGGAGGGTGTCCGGTGATAGCGGAGACCGTCGGTCTCGACGACGAGGCCGAGATCCGGCCAGAAGAAGTCGACCTCGAAGCCGTTGACGATCTGTTTGGTGAGCGGGAGCGGAAGGCCGGCTTCCATCGCGATCGGGCGGAAGAGGACCTCGAGGTCGGAGTCGGACAGGCGGAAGGAGCGCTTGTCGAGGATCCCGCGCAGGAGCTTTACGCCTGGCTCACCGAAGTAGTCGTCGAGCGCCCGCCGCAGTGCCTCCGGCTCGATCAGGCCGAGTTTGTCCGCCTCGTTGATCGAGCGCTCGACCTTGCACGGATCGAGTTCGGCCGCAAGATCGACCAGCGCTCGCACGATGCTCGTTACCGGAATGCCGTCCTGGATCACGATGTCCCCCGCGCGAAGGCTCGGTCGTCCTCGAACTCGGAGCCCTGGCCGCCGCAGTTCGCACCGTCGGCTGACGCTGACGTCGATCACCCCTGGCTTCTCCTTCCCAATTCCCCAAAACGCGGCTGCGCTCCGGTGGCTCAACGTCGCTCCGTCGCCACACGCCAAAACGGCTGCCATCCAACGCCGCTCTCGCGTCAGCCTCGCCCAGCCCACTGCGTAGACGCCGTGAGCCACGACGTGCAGTCGCGCCAAGAGCTGCCTTCGCGCGACGACCCCGTGCTGCCTCCCCGCCAGCTCCCAGGCCCTCCTGCTCCGCGTGATCTCTTCCCCGTTGACGAGGAGGATTCCCTGAATTTGGGCCGAAATCGGCGGGATGATCGAGGTCTCCAGGACCCTGATGAAGTCCGAGCCCGAACTGGCCGATCTCGTCGCCGAGATCGAAGGCGTCGAGGTGACGATGGCCGAGAAGGGATTCGGCACCCGGGTCGCGGTAAGGGCGGGGGACGAGTCGGACCTCGTGGAGGCTGATCTCGAGCGGATTCTGGACCACCTGGCCGAGCCGCAGAAGCAGCCGTTCAGCAGCGCCTGAGCTCGATATCCATCGTCATCAGCCGTCGCCGGATTCGCGCTGTTTTCGGAGTGCCTCCCGGGTCGCGTAGAGCGCCGGCAGTGCCGCCGTGTCCTTCGGGCGACCAAGCTTCTCCTTCGAGGCGATCACCTCGTCGATCGTGAGCACGCGAACGGCTATATCTCCGAGTCGAAGCTCGATCGTCGCCACCTCCTCGTAGCCGCCGATCGCGGCGGCCTGCGGAACCACATCGATCGGGCCGGCCTCGGTGTCGAATCGCTGTGTCTGCCATCCGAGGAAGTCGGCGCCTTCCACTTCCGTCGGGGCCTCGGCGTGCTCCTGGCGGGCGCTGAGCGCGTTGAGGGCGGCCGCAAGACGGTCGGCGTTGTCGAGATCGCGCCGCGGCATCACGTCGAGGTCGAGCGTGACCGCCGGGCTGCCTTGAAGCCAGGCGGCCACCGCGCCGATCACGCAGAACTCGACCTCGTGATCGACGAGGGTGCGAAGCAGCCGCTCGGGGTCGAGCTCGGTCACCTCGGCTCCGGTGCGAGCTCACGCAGGTGGGCGTAACGCGAGAGGGCACGGAGGCGCTGCAGGGGCGTGAGCTCCAGTTGCCGCACTGCCAGCTCGATGTCGTGGGGATCGGCGATCAGCTCGACATCGAGGCGAAGCCGCCGTCCGCATGCTGCCGCGAGGCGCTGCAGCGTCTCCCACGACGGCGTCGCGAGGCCACGCTCGTAACGCGCGATCGCGGGCTGGGATGTGGCGGCGCGGAGCGCGAGGCCACGCTGTGACAGCCCCGCTCCCAGCCGCAGCTCACGCACGAGTGAGTCGGGGGAGGGCACGCCCCTATGATACCTCATTAGGTATCAAACTCCGACGAGCACGGATAAATAGACTGCGGCGCCTCGCATGCGGGAACGGAATCCGATCACCCACGATGAGAAGCTCGCCTACCTGCGCGAGCTGCGCGACGCCGCGGTCCACTCGGCCTCCGAGGAGGCGGTGGAGAAGCAGCACGCCAAGGGCAAGCTGACCGCGCGCGAGCGGATCGAGAAGCTGCTCGACCCGGGCTCCTTCGAGGAGCTCGACACCTTCGTCCGCCACCGCACCTACGACTTCGAGATGCAGAAGAAACGGCCCTGGGGCGACGCCGTCGTCACCGGCCACGGCACGATCGACGGCCGCACCGTCTTCGTCTTCTCGCAGGACTTCACCGTCTTCGGCGGCAGCCTCGGCGAGGTGATGGCGGAGAAGATGTGCAAGGTGATGGACCTCGCGGCCCAGGTCGGGGCGCCGGTGATCGGCATCAACGACTCGGGCGGGGCGCGGATCCAGGAGGGCGTCGTCAGCCTCGGCGCCTACGGCGACGTCTTCGTCCGCAACGTCCAGTGCTCGGGCGTGATCCCGCAGATCAGCCTGATCATGGGTCCCTGCGCCGGCGGCGCCGTCTACTCGCCCGCGATGACCGACTTCATATTCATGGTCAAAGAGACCTCGCACATGTTCATCACCGGGCCGGAAGTGATCAAGACGGTGACCGGCGAGGAGGTCGAGTTCGAGGAACTGGGCGGGGCGATGAGCCACAACTCGAAGTCTGGCGTCGCCCATTTCGCTGCCGAGGACGAGGAGAGCTGCCTCGAGGACGTGCGCTACCTGATCGGCTTCCTGCCCTCGAACAACCTCGAGGCGCCGCCGCGCTTCGAGCCCGAGGACGACCCCGAGCGCGAAGACGCCGAGCTCGACACGCTCGTCCCGGACGATCCCTCCAAGCCTTACGACATGCGCGAGGTGATCGCCCGCGTCGTCGACGACGGCGAGTTCTTCGAGGTCCACGAGCACTTCGCCAAGAACATCGTCTGCGGCTTCTCCCGGCTCGACGGCTTCCCGATCGGGGTCGTCGGCAACCAGCCCGCCTTCCTCGCCGGGGTGCTCGACATCGAGGCCTCCGAGAAGGCGGCGCGCTTCGTCCGCACCTGCGACGCCTACAACGTCCCGCTCGTCACCTTCACCGATGTGCCCGGCTTCCTGCCTGGCACCGACCAGGAGTGGAACGGGATCATCCGCCACGGCGCCAAGCTGCTCTACGCCTTCACCGAGGCGACCGTGCCCAAGCTCACCGTCGTCACCCGCAAGGCCTACGGCGGCGCCTACGACGTGATGAACTCGAAGCACATGCTGGCC
>Ga0207661_10002832_pt1 | contig 11980 bp, 16 predicted proteins | sample KBSC713LmetaG_FD_184337 | JGI IMG/M metagenome (GOLD analysis project Ga0207661, IMG submission 184337) | Corn rhizosphere microbial communities from Kellogg Biological Station, Michigan, USA - KBS C7.1-3L metaG (SPAdes) (version 2) | ecosystem: Host-associated > Plants > Roots > Rhizosphere ... | reverse complement strand
GTGTTCATTGCCTCGTTGATCTGGATCAACCGAGGCATTCTTGGCCGCGCTGCGGTTTGCGGCAGATTTGAAAAAATAATCCGCCGGTTGCAAATTCGCTGGCAACTTTCCTTCTGCGGGTGCATGTTTAATTCCTGTTGGGGGATGGTTGTGAGTACACCAACGAGCAGCGTCGGATTGTCAGGCCGCTCCGCGAGCAATCCGGTCGGCCAGAGGGACAGCTAAGCCGTCTTGTCGGCGCGCCGCCGCAGGCGCTCAGCCTGTTCGCGCGCCGTGTCAAGCGGCGATGTCAGGCGGCCGTGGAAAGCGACGTCTTCTTCAAAGCAACGGTGATAGGCAGCGGATTTCTGTCAACTGTTCTGGCGATGATGGCGTTGCTGTCGACTGCTTGATGTTTGCTCCGGCTCGCCGCGAAGTTTCTCGTTCGACAGGCGCGACCAGTTTTCCGCTTCAGCCATCCAGAGGGCCCGGTTTGCCGGCTCGCGCTTTGCGAGTTGTGTGCACAGCGCAGCTCGCGCACTAAGTTCCAGTTGACTAGCCATTTGCGACCCCTGCCTGAGGTTTACCTTCCAGCCATCGTACGGCAGGTGCCGTTTTCGGGACTACTGTCCTCGCGGACATTGTCCCGACGAACATGTGACGTTGACCGAACCAAATGGCGTCGATGAGCCACTATGACGGTCCAGTGAACAGTCTGAAGCGGCCCGCGCTAATGACACGGACATTAAGCTTGGAGCTAAAACGATAAGTGCCAAAGCGGCGACATTAGACAACCGCATGCGTATCAAGCTGCCGAGCCGATGACCCCGTGTCGCGCATCGAGCAATTGAGCGACGACGAATTAATGCGGATAATCATGAGCGCGAAGCGACAGAAGCAGTGCCCGCTCTCAGTCAACGCAGCGACTTCTGGTCCTCAAACAAAGCTGAGGCTCGCGTCGTACTACCGCTTTCGCTGGGCGCTGCACGAGGCGGGACGGCGCGACAAGAGCACATATCTCTGAAAAACGGAAAGCAAATATTCTTTTGAGGAGAGACTTGACACGAACTCGGAAAATCAGCGCGTCAGGCAAATCAGCCGGTCCAAGGTGGCGATTTGGCAGCAGCGCGAATTCCTCTCGCAAGCTCACCAGATGGTTGGTCCGAACCAGCCAAATTGCGATCGCCGCGCCACCAAGAGCACGGGCCGGCCCGCGTGTCTTTTTGCAATTCCGTATCGCCGCCGTGCCGTTGCTTCCCGCCTTGTTGGATTGGCTGGTTGCAGCCGGCTTGCATGGACGGTTTCATCTGCGTCAATGCGTCCCGCACGCCGAGTGGAACGACCGCGAGTGCTGGCGGCACTTGTTGGATGGCTTCCGGAATTGCGGCTGGCATCGGCGCGCCGGTATCGTAAACAAGGCGCTCCGGCCACTTTTGATCAGAATGAATGCGAACGCCCGCCAGATGCCCATCCGTTCTGGTGGAAACAGACGGTTTGGGAAGACAGGCATCGACAACCAAGAGCAGCGCGAGCAACACGCTGCCTACCCAAGCAAAATAACGCGTCAGGGGCATCCGTTGCTCCGCGCGCCCCATTGATTATTTACATACAACCCCTGGCGGCCGATGCAGCGCGGTGCGGTCACATCGGGCATGATGCTAGCCAGCAATCAAATCAAACAGGTCGGCGCCGACAGTCCGGGCGTTGCCCGAGTGTTAGCAGGTCACGCCCCTGGCGCATCTGCTTGCCGCACGGCGGGCAGGCGTTCTGATGCAAACGCCATTTACTCGGTGCATGCCCGCTCCACAGGCTTCCCTCACCTTGATGATCACATCGTTTGGCGTTTGTAGCGGAGCGCGCGGCATGGCGAGCGCCGACGAAGCCAGAACAAGAGCGAGCGCAGCAATAGTCCATTTGATCATCGTTTCCCTCCTATTGAACGACAGCGCCATTTGTTTTTGGGGTACGATAAGGCGCATGGAAGCCGGGATTTGTTGATCTGGATCAATCGAAGCACTTGTTCTGAAGATTGGAACTGCCCCGATTGATGCGGAGCTTCGCAAGGATCGAACGACTCTGAAACGCGTACCAGGCCTGACCAGCAGCTCATTCCACTTGGCAAGCTCGGTTGTGCGTCAGTGTTGCTGCTTGTACTCTAGGACAATTGTCGACGGGGATTAAACGGCGCGCAATGGCGTACTCGCGTAACTCGCGGCTCGTGCTTGGGAGCGCGCAACAATGCCCCAAATGGTGAAGACCAAAATTTCTACCAGTGTCAATGCTCCGACTTCCGAAAAGCCGCGGCTGCCATTCGAACAATCGCGGGAGGAAGAGCGGCGACAACCAATTAGAGAACACGTCACCCGCCTGAGAGAATTCCTCAAGACCTTACTCAATCTGACGAATTGAGAGGTTTTTTCTGAAGCCGTGCGTGAAGGCGTTTGAGCGTCAGCGCGCCCACGAAGGCGACCACAAATCACAACCGCACGATACGGTGGAATGCAATCAAGAGTGCATAATGACTTGTTCATGACACAATTGAAGGTTGTGGATTTGGAGTTACGCCATAGTTCGCCAGAGTCACCGTTAGGATTTTGCCTGGGGCGGCTTGGAACATGTCGCCTACCTGGTATGTCACTTTCGAGCTGAACAAACGCGGAGTGTTGCCGAAAAGGCGAAGCCCCCGCGAAACCAGAATGTTTGATACTGAAGAGCAGGCCAAGGATTTCGCTCGGGCCAAGCTTGGCGAGGGGTTGGTCGTTTTTGCGGGCACGATCAATCCCCACTTACCCAGACAGCTCATTCTATCACAAAGCGTTGCTGATTGGGTTGCCGGGGAGGAGCGATCGTGACTGTCCGACCGACCAGATGGTAGGGAGAGTAGTTAGGCACCGTATAAGTATAATAGGTCTGTCCTGCGCCTGCAAAAGGCGTTACGTACAGGCGCGAACCGACGCCCGCGTAGTAAGGAGCACCTACACCGGCACCTACACCGTAGGCTTCTCGGCGGGCCTGACGAATGGCGGCTCTTGCCACGGACTGACCGTTAATCAGCGTCTGACCCACGCCGCAGCCGAAAGCGACCCGCGTTATCATGCTGTCTGGCCGGGGAATCGGTGCAGGCGTCATAGCTTGCACCGAGGTTGCGGCCAACAAGGCAAAGGAAGCACCCGAAATCAACTTAATCATTTTGTTCCTCCTTTTCCGACTGTTGATCCAGTGCGCCCAAGTCCCATTGGATCTCTTCCCGCCTCCAAACTATCGGACAGCAAGTGACGGCTTCTAGTTGATCTAGCTAAATCAAGGGCCCCTTTAGCTTCACACACTCGACAAGTTCGCAACTGCACGCGCACTTGGTCGGGTGCGGGCTACCCAGCGAACTGGGCCCCCAGCCAGAATGATTTGCCGAATTTGCCGGCGCGAAAACGGCTCCGACGCTGGGTGTCAATGGGGGGCACGCGCCGGAGCCGCCACGCCTGTCGCCGACCGCTCACGTCGGGAGGATGGAGCCAGATGGTCGCCGAAGGAGTTGAAAGGGACGGCGGTACAGCGCGGCAAATCTTGATTTAGATCAAGCTCCGCAATCCCATGGGTTAGGGCAAAGGCGCGTCGCCGCGCGCCCAATCTGCAGTTTTGCCGTGGCGTGAGTTTCGATCAAGCTATCGCTTTTCCGAAGCTACGGATTGTCCTGCGGTACATGGCACTTTAGGGCAATTGAACCAACGGCGGCAGCCCTGGTCCCCCTACCGGGGCTGCCGGATGCGCTGAGAGCGCAACTAACTTTGGTGATTGCATAGTCACTGGCGGCTCTGGGAATTTGGAACACTGGACCGCTCCAAAACGGTGCCGACGGCTCCGATTGCTACTTGCAGCCTTCGAGACGTGCATGTCGCCACAATGTAAGCAATTGTGCATATCGCCTTCCTCTCGCCTCAATTGAAAGACCAGGTTGTGGCTTCGAAGTGACACACGTTTGGAGAACATAGGTGGTATTCTGTACAGCGGAAAGTGATTTGGGGACTTTCTTTGATCGGAGAACCGCAATGAAGAAGCTCTGGATGGGTATCGTTGGGTTGGCAGCTTTGGGAATGGCCGCTCCCGCTTCGGCTGCCGATATGGCCGTCAAGGCGCCGCCACCGGCTCCGCTTCCCGTGATTTATAATTGGAGCGGCTTTTACATCGGCGCGAATGGCGGCTGGGGCCAAAGCCACAATTGCGTGGATCTCGTCACTGATGTTTTTGGAACAGTAAGCGGTTGCCGTGATCGTTCCGGGGGCGTTGTCGGCGGGCAAATCGGGTATCGCTGGCAGACCAATCAGTTCGTATTCGGATTGGAAGCGCAAGGCGACTGGGCCGACCTCAGCAACACGCGCGTCAGCCTGTTCGATCCGACGCTCTCAACTACGGTGAAAACCGACGCCATCGGCCTTTTCACGGGCCAACTCGGTTGGGCGTGGAATACGGCGCTACTGTACTTCAAGGGCGGCGCGGCTGTAACCAGAAATCGCCTTGATGTATTCGATAACACCACCGGGCTCGGTCTGTTCTCGGCAAGCAACACGCGCTGGGGCGGCACCGTGGGCGTCGGCTTCGAATATGGCTTCACCCCGAACTGGTCAGTCGGCGTTGAATACGACCATCTGTTCATGGGACATGCGAACAACGACTTCGTCGTGGTCAGACCTCTTGCAACCTTGCTCGGCGACAGGGTCAGCCAGGACGTGGATATGGTGACAGTGCGGTTTAACTACCGCTTCGGCGGCTACGGCGCACCGGTAACAGCCCGCTACTGACTTCTCTTCAATCTCCTGCGAACTCAAAGCCCCGGCATCGTCCGGGGCTTTTTATTAAAGATCCGCCGCAGATGAGGCTCACTCCTTTGCTCGGTGGCGGCTCGACGAGACTGCTCCGCAGGGGCGGCCAAGCGAAGCAGCCTCGTCGAAGGCCGCACTGTCCTGCGCTCGGAGAGCTTTCCAGTGCAGTGCTCGATATGAAATCAAAGAACGCCACCGCGTTGCTATTGTCCTAACGGACAATCCAGTACCTAGGTGTATCAAGCTGCCGAGCCGATGAGCGCTAGGATTTGTCGGCCGTCTTCTCGATTGGAGCGTTCCGGTCGAACGTCTCCTCGACCCAAAAACACGTGCCCCCCGTTGGGCTGCAAGCAGTAGGCGACGACATGAAAGACGTCGTTCTCCCGTGCCGACGATCGCGGCATCCCGTGCCTTAACGTCCGGATAGCTGCCACCGCCGCCCATCGCAAAAAGCGCGATGCAGCCTAACAGCGCGATGAATGTTCCGGCGATCACCCAGCCGAGCTTAGTTCGGTCTTCCGCGCGCGGCGGAGGATGCGGTGGCAGCCGCGGAGGAAGTTGAGCGATTGAGTGGCTCACGGCAACCATGCCATCGGATTTTGGTTCTGCGCGCGCGGCGTGGACCAATGCCGTCGCCTCGGGACACGGGCCACGAGTTTCCGCACTGCTCTGCAACAATCGAGCAATCTCACGCCAAGACGGCTCCGACGCAGGGGGCCTTCGGGGGGAAGAGCGCGGGAGCCGTCCGGCTCCGCCGACCGCTCGTAGTGGGGGGAGCTCGAGCTAAACGGTCGTCGGTGGAATACGAGCGAGCGGCAGGCTAGCCCAGCAACAGCTCACTGTCGCGTCATGTCGAGGAAGTAACGGCAAGCGCTGCAAGGACCGTCGAAGGACGGCACCCACGCAATCGGTCGTCAGGGTCCTTCCGAGGGCGTGAGGAACTGCGGGGAACGCGCGACCGCGACCCATCGGCATATTTCGTCCGCGAAAATCCGTGGTTGCAGTTACGCGAGGCAACACGGGGGCTGCCCATAGGACAATGCTCCACAGGACAATTACATAGATTGATCGTCCGCAGTAGCAAATCGCCGTGGCCGCAAACAAAGGAGCGTCACATGCCTATCAGCCAAGAACGCGAACTAGATATTGAGCAGGAACTCGCGGCCATCGTGCGCGAACTTGAACGCCGTCCGCCGATGGAAAACCGTGGACCCCAAAAGCCTGAACAAGCGGTTCAGCTCCCGTGGGCACGATCCTACTTGACGAGTAGGCCGCGCGCGGCAGCGACCAGATCGGGCGCTAGCGAGGACCCGACCTTCTGATTTTCTCATCACGACCCGGGCAGAGCCAGCGGAAAGTCCGACCATGTCGCCGCTTTAACCCATTGAAATGGCACGTCCGTAACAGTTCCGCCGGGGAGCCATACACCCGACATCACCACGCGAGGCCTGCAGATTTCGGCAACTCGCTTTCCCGCCGCATGATCGCCGCGATCCGATCGCAGGTGATGGGGATGGCAAGATCTCCTCACGAAAAAACCTATGACGACCTCGCGCACGACATGTGCGCCCACCCTGCCAGCCCGCAGCACCTCGCCGCCAAGGCGGAGATGGCGCGACGCGCTGTGGTGCAGGACAGGTTCCGGAGTTGGGTGATGCTTCTGTCGACCGTCATTGCCGCGGTCGCGGCCATCGCGTCCGCCTGCTCGGCCTACTTCGCCTACTACATCGCGACGCATTGATGCCTGCTCTCTGGCATCGAAACCCGTCGAAACCTCCTGGCGCGCTCCGCCGTAGCTCATCGCTGCGTTGTCGTGAGGGCGCCGATGGACGAAAGGCCAAAAAGCCGATTGAGCGCAGCCTCGCAGACCGGGTCAAACGACTCCGGGAGGAAGCCGCCAGCCTGCCTCCCGGCCTGGAACGGAACGATCTGCTGCATCAGGCAAGGCAGGCCGAGATATCCCTGCGCTTGATCGAGTGGATCGCTTCGCCCGGCCTCACGCCTCCACCCGACGACCTGATTCCAATTCGAAGACACCGGCTGCGCCGGACGACGCACTGACTGTCCGCGGCCGTCAAACGCACCGGAGAGACGCCACGGCAAATTTGCGAAGCATGCAGCGGCGGATGCCATCGCGATTCGGCGAGCATCCGCCGCAGCGTTCAATTCCAGACGAGACGGGATGTCACCAGCTCGGCTGCCCCAGCAGAAAAGCGCCAGCGATCAGCTCCGAATCGTTCAGCCGGTAAGGGCTACCTTCCCATCGAGCCGCGAGATGCTTGATCACGTGGAAATTCAGCATCCAGGGATCGCCCTCGCGGAGAATCGAAGCATGATCGCGCTCCTCGGGCGGCAAAATCATTGCCCTTGCCACTGCCGACTGCAGCTTCATCGAACCGTGGTCGGTCAGGATGACGTACTCTTCGGGGTCTAACGACACCATAATGAACACCTTCGCTTTGGGCCGGCGAAATAAGCCGGCTAACGCGCCCCCAGTGCCCGCGTGAAGTTTGGTTAACCTTGATTAACATTCGGTTAATTGAATGGAGGGCCGGCAAAGACCCTGTGTACAACTCACACAGGGTCGAACCGGCGCAGTCCCCGGAAGAAGCTGCGCACCTCCTGTACGAACAGCTCCGGCTGTTCGAACGCCGCGAAATGGCCGCCCTTCTCCATTTCGCTCCAATGCTGGATGTTCGGATAGACCTCGCCCATCCAGCTTCGCACTGGAGGCACGATCTCCCGGGGAAAAACCGCGACGCCGGTCGGCACCGTCACCTTGGCGCCCCGCGCGCGCCCAAAACTCTCCCAATAAAGCCGCGCGGAAGAGGCCGCAGTCGCGGTCACCCAGTACAGCATCACGTTGTCGAGCAGCTCGTCGCGATGGAGAATGTTTTCGGGATGGCCGTTGCAATCGGTCCAGGCCCAGAACTTTTCCAGGATCCAGGCGGCCTGCCCGCTCGGCGAGTCCGTCAAGCCGTAACCGAGCGTCTGCGGGCGGGTCGATTGCTGCTTGGAATAACCGGAGTCCCAGTCGCGATAATATTTGATGCCCTTGAGCGCCCGCGCCTCCTCCGCGCTCGGGGGATCACCGGCATTGGGCCGCACCCCCATCGCCAGCGTGATGTGAATGCCGAGGCAATGCGCGCCATCGAGCGCGCCAAGCGCGGTCGTCACCGCCGAACCCCAGTCGCCGCCTTGCGCGCCGTAATTCGAATAGCCGAGCCGCGACATCAATGCCGCCCAGCCCTTGGCGATACGCTCGACGCCCCACCCTTTCGTCTTCGGCTTGTCGGAGAAGCCGAACCCCGGCAGCGACGGACACACCACGTGGAACGCGTCGGCAGCATTCCCGCCATGGGCGGTCGGGTCCGTCAGCGGTTCGATCACCTTCATGAACTCGACGACCGAACCCGGCCAGCCATGGGTGATGATCAGCGGCATCGCGTCCTGATGGCGCGAACGGACGTGAATGAAATGCACGCCGAGGCCGTCGATCTCGGTCTTGAACTGCGAAAACCGGTTGAGGCGCGCTTCGCGGCCGCGCCAGTCATATTCCTCGGCCCAATAACGGCAGATGTCGCGAACCCATTGCAGCGGAGCGCCCTGGCTCCAGTCATCGACCAACTCGGCTTCCGGCCAGCGCGTCCTGTGCAATCTCGCCTTCAGGTCGTCGAGGACCTCATCTCCAACGGAAATGCGGAATGGTTTCACGGCATCGTGCATGCGCGACACAGTAGTCGCGACAAGCCCCGCCGTCTAATCGGGCGGATTCAAAACAGCGCAGGTCCCGCGCGCAAATACCTGGCGGCTTTCCCCGGGTTCTCCGCAGCATATCCACAGTCCCGAAAGCGATAAATCCGGCGGCGCGCCAATTGCTTACCGCGCACCCATGCACAGCTGTGGAAAGACGCCGGGCGGCCGACGCTAACGGGTTCAGTAGCCGTTCTGGTCCATCGCGGCGCGGCAGGCCTGGCTCAGATTGCCCTTCTGGCGCTGCAGGCAGGCCGTGATCGCGCGCACGTTGGGGATCTCGCCGGCGCAGAGTCGATAGACATCCGGGGTGCAGGCGCGGCGCTGTTCCGCCGTGCCCTGAAAGGCCGACGCCGATCCGGCGGAGGCCAGCACAAGCGCCAATCCGAGCACCGCGGCAAGACGATGAGAAGCCGGAGATCCTACGTTCTTTGCGTCCATGGCAGCATTCCCTTTGATGGCTTGGACGCGCCCCCAAGGCGCGCTCGCACGGCCGCAGGTACGTGAATTAATTCTGGGAAAATGTGATTTCTCTCACACTTTCCGCGATCGGGAACCGCTTACGTTTGGGGGGACATCGACATAAATCGGTAACCAAACAAGCCGCGCGGGCCTGATCGTTACAATTTGAGCGATCCGGGCAAGCCGGCAACAAAACAGTTTTGCGACACTGCGCTCCTCAGTCCGGGAGAGTGCCGTGAGTGAAGTTGAGTTCGATCTATTGCTGGATGCCGTGCAAGCGGCGATTGCGCCTGTCCCGGCGGAGGATTTCATGTTGGCCAGCTTGCCGATCTTCAACACTCCCGCACCGCAGTCCAACGCGCCGAAGGCCGCCAATGACAATCAGCTGGCCTGGCCGCTGATCCCGTTTCCGCAGGGCTGGAACGCCGCCTGCTGAAATCGGCCGGCGCCGATCTTCCCGCACGATCCTGCCCTTACGATCTGACCCGTCTGCCTCGCGACCGCCGCTGACCTCACGATACCGGCTGTGAGTTCCGGCAAGGCAACGGTTTGCGGCGTTCACTGCACGCAGCGAACTCCGCTGGAATGCTTTTCCTGCCGAGGCGTGAATTCACGCGTTGTGCTAAAAGACCGGGCGGATTTTGATTTTTCAGAATGGGAGCTTCCGATGAGACTGCTGGCTTTCACCGTGGTCATTGCGTTCTTGCTCTCTGTATCCAGTCAATCGATCTGGGCTCAATCAAGCGGCAGCGGTCAGGCGAGCAGCCTTCAAAAAGGAAAAACTGGAAAGACCGGACCCACCAGCAGGAAGCAATAAGTCCATCAGCCAGCCTTGGAACGGGTTTGAATTGGATGTAGTGTGCACCGGGAATTGGGGCACGGGTCATTCGAAAAGGAATGGGCGTGCGAAGTCTCGTTGCAGCGATCATAGCGGTTTGTATTAGCGCCCCCAGCTTCGCGCAGACGCAGCCTACGAGACCGACCGCTTATGCGACCGCCCCGACCATGCCCTCCGCATTTGCAACCAGCCCTCTTAGTCCCTGCTATCCCTCATTGGGCGATCGTCCATTGCTCATCGGGGAGCCTTCGCTTGGCGATGGCTTGTTATACAGTGCAGGCACGGCGGCCAGCGATCGCCGGCGTGGATATTTCAATCCCACCAGCCCTTGTTACTCTGGGACCATCTATCCGGCTTACTCTGCTGTAACTCCCCTGGAGACTCCGAAGAAGCCAACCCTGCGAACTGCGTTGTCGCAAGGCGCCAACAGCCTCGATGAAGATCAGGCGAAGCAGCTAGTTGAGGCCAAAGGATATTCAAAGGTCTCCGGATTGCAGAAGGACAGCCGCGGAATCTGGCGGGCGGCTGCGACGTTGAAAGATGGCAGGCCCGTCAAGGTTATCCTCGACCTGGACGGCAACATCTATTCGCTCCCGCCATCAGGCGAGATTCGCGTTCGGCCACTTGGCAGACCTGAAGAATAGCGCCGCATGTCGCCGGCGCAACGGCGTTTGCCGGGCGCAGGAAGCCCGCCCATCAGTCGGAGCGCTTGGGAAGCGCGGGAACACAAGCGGAGAGCGGTCACAAGCGCGCAGGTGAATCCGGCAGTTGAGAACCCGGCCCGGCGCGCAGGTTGACCAGTCACCCCGGGCGCTATATCAGCTTGCCACCCCGCAGGGCCTTCTCGATCCTGCGGGACTTTTGTGGGGACTTGTAACCGTTTTTTGGTCGCGTTTCGTGCGTTTGGCGCGGAAAGGACCAGAGCAAGAGAAATCAGTTTTAACGGACTGATTTTTCAGGTATTTCCCCGGTGGGGCCACGTGGCGGAGTGGTTACGCAGCGGTCTGCAAAACCGTTTACACCAGTTCAATTCTGGTCGTGGCCTCCATTAACAATATCAAAACCTTACGCCAACGACTTGAGGGCGCGAGGAGCCCGTTCCCGCCCGCGTTCAGCCACGCTTGCGCCGCCGGAAATCCCGCTTGGGTCGCGGTTTCGGCCGCGGTGCGAGTTCCGGCATGGTTTCCTGCACTTCCCGAAACCGCGCCAGCATGCGCTCAAAAGCGCCGTTCAGCGTCTCCGCGATGTCCGGCCGCTTTTCGAGGGCGGCGAGCAGCATGCCGGCGGCCTCGATGGTCGAGAGCCCGTCGCGGCGAGGCTCGCGTCTCAGTTCGCCATAGCGCGAGGGTCGCTTCGGCCCGAGGATCACACGCTGGCATTTCAGCATCCAGGGATTGCGCCACCACAGCGCCTTGGCCTGGCTCCAGGTGCCGTCGAGCAGCACCACGCCTTCGAGTTCGCCGAGGGTGCCGCGCTGGTTGGCCTCGACCTCGCCCTTGCGGCCGACCGCGACGATCTCGCGATCGGTGTCGAGGTCGGCGACTTTCGCTGATCCCAGATACAGGATCGCCCAGCGCGAGGGATCGGCGACCGGCCGTCCCAGCGCTTTCGAAAGGCTCGGCCAGGACAGGCCGATCTTCACCACCGCATGTTTGAAATGTAGCGCAGCGAGCCGCGCGGTGCCGAGCGCCCTGTCCTGCTCCTGCGGATGCTGCAGGATCAACAGCGCGATGCGGCTGTCGATCGGCGTGACGCTGTCGCAGATACAGAGCGGCACGGGCTTAAGACAATGCGGACATTCCGCGACCGCCTCGGCACCCGCCTGTTCGGATGGTTCAGACATCAGCGGCCTATACGCTCCACCGCGGTGGCCTTCAAATGCTATTCCGCGGGTTTGGCGACCACGCCGGGCGCCAAGCTGTTCTATGTCTCGCCCTTCGTGGAAATGGCGATGCGCTATCACTTCCGCATCTCGCCGCCCGGCGGACAGGTGAAGCTGCGCATCCTGGAGACCGATCGCGAGGGTCCCTTGCTCGCCGCAACCTTCTCGGGCCGCCGCCGTCCGCTCACGACGTCCTTGCTGCTTCGCGCCTTCGCAGCCCTGCCCCTGGTCACACTCTCAAGATCGTTGCAG
>Ga0207661_10002827_pt1 | contig 11986 bp, 11 predicted proteins | sample KBSC713LmetaG_FD_184337 | JGI IMG/M metagenome (GOLD analysis project Ga0207661, IMG submission 184337) | Corn rhizosphere microbial communities from Kellogg Biological Station, Michigan, USA - KBS C7.1-3L metaG (SPAdes) (version 2) | ecosystem: Host-associated > Plants > Roots > Rhizosphere ... | reverse complement strand
CCACCGCCGCAATCACGTCGGAGGCCTCGGTCACCAGCGTCGCGCCCTGCTTGAGCAAATCGTTGGTGCCGGCCGCGCGCGGATCGAGCGGCGAGCCCGGCACGGCAAACACCTCCCGGCCTTGCTCGTTGGCCATCCGCGCGGTTATCAGCGAGCCCGAGCGTTGGGCTGCCTCGATCACGACGACGCCGAGCGCGGCGCCCGAGATCAGCCGGTTGCGCCGCGGAAAGTCGCGCGCCCGCGGCTCGTGGCCGGGCGGCATCTCCGAGATTGCAGCGCCCCTGGCGTCGAGGATGGCGGCCAAGAGGTCGCCATGCTCGGGCGGATAGATCCGGTCGTGGCCGCCGGCCAGCACGGCGACGGTCCCGCTTGCGATGCTGGCGCGATGGGCGGATTGATCGATGCCACGCGCGAGCCCCGAGATGATGACAAAGCCGGCCTCGCCAAGCTCGCGGGCGAGTTGGCCCGCGAATTTCAACCCGGCGCCGGAGGCGTTGCGCGAGCCGACGATCGCGATCATCGGCCGCATCAGCGTGTCGAATGCGCCGCGCACGCCGAGCAGCGGCGGCGCGTCATCGATGGTCTTGAGCCGCGGCGGGTAGCCGGCTTCTTCGGGGGCCAGCAGGGACACGCCCAGTCGTTTGCACGTGTCGAGCTCGGCGCGCGCGTCCTCCTCCCCGCAAATCCGCATCGGGCGCGACGCACCGCCGCGTTTGGCGAGATCGGGCAAGCGGTCCAGCGCCGCGCGGGCGCTGCCGCAATGATGCATCAGCGAGTGGAACGTGCGCGGCCCGACATTGTCCGAGCGTATCAGCCGCAGCCGGTCGATCCGCTCGGCGTCGGTGAGTTTGGTTGAATGATGTGACCGGTCCTGCATGTCGCACAGCTTTGTCCAACCGGAGATTGCGATCAACCCACAAGGCCACGAGTACGAAGTTTGCGTTGCTTGTCTTACAGGATTTCTACCGCGGGCAGTTCCGGCGACGGGCTGGACGTCGTGCGACAGCATGCGGAGGTCGACATGCTCACGCTGGCTCCCGTTTTTAAGAAGTCTATAAAAGATCGGTTATGTGCAATTTTTCGGGCGTCCGTAGTAGAACCACTCCAACCGGACTCTTTCAGCATCGGCAATCCTGAACATCTGGTGGTTGGCCGTGCACCTCTGCGGTGCCCACAGGTCCAAGGTCTCGCCTTCGTCGAAGTGAAGCCGGAGGGCGTCCTGCTTTGCCTCGCATCCGGTTACCTTGTGCCAATTGTCATAGGGGCGCCCAAACCACACCCCCCAGAAGCGAAGAGTCCCACTCTTTAACCGCGAAAGGTTTGTAAGAATCAGTTCAGCTATCTGTTCGGCTTCGGTCATCACGGAGTTTGGCGGCCACGCTGGCTCCTTGCGGCGCCAGAATGCATCAACCGGAGCGCGTGGGGAAGGGGCATTATCCGCGGTCAGGGCCGGGCAAAAGCGCGAAGCGCGTCTTCAAAAGCATTGTCCCGGCCATCCACGTCTTGCTACGCCTATGCGAAGAAAAGAAGACGTGAATGCCCGGCGCGAGGCCGGGCATGACGAAAAGGGAAAAGCCATGATCTCACTCACCGATCTCCAGCGCCGCATCGAAAAGGGCGAACTGACGCCCGACGCCGCGCTTGCGCAATCGATTGCCGCGATCGAGGCGCAGGAGAAGACGCTTCGAGCCTTTGCCTGCCGCGCGCCAAATCCGAGCGCGCAGCAAAGTGGCCCGCTGCGTGGCATTGCGGTCGGCATCAAGGACATCGTCGACACCGCCGACCTGCCGACCGAGATGGGCGCCGCCATCTACAAGGGCCATCGCCCGCGCGCGGACGCGCCGGTCGTGATGCTGCTGAAGCAGGCGGGCGCCACCGTCGTGGGCAAGACCACGACGACGGCGTTCGCGGCGAACGATCCGACGGCGACGCTCAATCCGCACAATCATGCCCACACCCCGGGTGGCTCGTCGTCGGGCTCGGCGGCGGCGGTTGGGGCCGGCATGATCCCGCTTGCCGTGGGCACGCAGACCGGCGGCTCGGTGATCCGGCCCGCGTCGTTCTGCGGCGTCGCCGCAATCAAGCCGTCCTACCGGATGCTGCCGACGGTCGGCGTCAAATGTTTTTCCTGGACCCTCGACACCGTCGGCCTGTTTGCCGCCGGCGTGGAGGACGTGGCGCGGGGGCTTGCCGCGATGACCAACCGGCCCGAGTTGCTGGCTGGTCCCCTCAAGGCGCCGAAGATCGGCATCGTCACGCAGGAATTTGCCGGCACGCCAGAGAAGGAGGGCAGCGAGGCGCTACGGATCGCAGCCGCCGCAGCAGTGAAGGCGGGCGCGTCGGTGCGCGAATTGAAGATGCCCGCGGTCATCGCGGAGGCCTGGCGCATCCATACCGCCGTGCAGCAATTCGAGGCGCATCAGGCCCTCGCCTGGGAATATCGCGAGAATTATGACGCCATGCCGCCGCTGTTGCGCGGCCGGCTCGATGACAGCAAGGACATCGCGCCCGGCGAATATGACGAGGCGCGCGCCATCGCGGCGAACGCGCGCGCGGTGCTGTCCGACACCTTCCGCGAGGTCGATGTGATCCTGGCGGTGTCGGCGCCCGGCGCGGCGCCGAAGGGGCTGGACTGGACCGGCGATCCCACCTTCAACCGGCTGTGGACGCTGATGGGCACGCCTTGTGTGAACGTGCCGGCCTATGTCGCCAGCGGCAATTTGCCGGTCGGCGTGCAAATCATCGCCGATTACGGCGACGACGCCAGGGCGTTGGCCGGTGCCCGCTTCCTGGAGGCCGCGCTAAAAGCCTAGATCAGGCGTCCACGAGCTCCGATTGCTCCACAGGTATTGGCCTCGCCGGCACCGTCCGGCGCAGCCAGCGGTCCGCGGCGGAGCGGCCGCGGCCGTGCAGCAGCGTGATGAAGCCGCGCCCGAGATCGGCCGGGTTGCGTTGGGCGAGCCCATCGATCTCGTTTTCCGCTGCGATGTGATGCAGCCGCGCCGAGGTCACGCCTTTCTCGCGCGCCCATTCGAGTGCGGCCAGCTCGGCATTCAGCGCCGCATTCGCCGTGATCTGATCGAGCCTGCGGTCGATCGCGGCGGCGGTGATCGGCACGTAGCTGTCATGGGCCGGCGTGACCTGCACGACCAAGACATCTGAAGCGAGCGAGTCCCGCACCAGGCGGACCAGCGGCGGATTGGCGCCATAGCCGCCGTCCCAATAGGATTCGCCTGATATCTCGACCGCGCAATGCACCAGCGGCGGGCAGGACGAGGCCAGCAGCACGTCGGCGGTCACAGCGGCGTTGTCGAAGATCTGCTGCTTGCCGTCGCGGACCCTTGTTGCCGCGATCAGGAGCTTTGGGCATTCGCGCGCGCGGAGCGCGGCGAAATCGATGTCGCGCGACAGAACTTCGCGCAGGGGATCGAGATCGAAGGGATCGAAATGGCCGGAGCGCAGGGTCGAACCGAAGGCGACGGAGCTTCCGGCCGGCGAATATCCGCCGACCAGCATCAGCGAGCGGAACGAGGTTTCGTTGGTCATCCGCTGCCAGAATTTCGCCAGCGATCTGCGCGCGCCCTCGCGGCCGCCCTGAACCAGCCCGCAGGCGAGCAGCGTGGCATTGACCGCGCCGACGCTGGCGCCGCTGATGCAATCGAAATCGCAATCCGGCTCTTCCAAGAGCCGCTCCAGCACGCCCCAAGTGAACGCACCGAACGCGCCGCCGCCCTGCAACGCCAGCGACAGTTTTTGCGGCGGCCAGGCCTGGGGCTCGCTTTCTCTCGCCGGTGCTTTGGCTTGTTCCTTTGTCTGTTCGCTGGCTCGGGCGAGGGTCGCCGCGGCACGCTGTTCGAGCGCGCGGGCAAGCTCGACGTCCGCAGCCTCCAGCGGCAGCGGCGGAGGCAGGATCGCGGGTTTTCCGGTCGGACCGACCTCTGCAGCCTCGAACGTCGCTGCAGGCAAGCTGTCTTGCGTCCGCTTGCCATGCGAGTTGAAGAACCGGGCTTCCGCCAAAACCTCCGACGGCCGCAACCGCCGCGCAGGCGCGGCTTCCTCGGCCGGCTTGGCCTGAGGAATTTCGGTTTTCTCCGGCGTTTCGGTGACGGCGGGAGCGTCGCCTCGCGCCGTCACGACACTATCCGTCGACCAGATGTCGGCGGCGGAGAGCAGCGCGGTGGCGGCGGTGCGGAGCAGGACGGCAGTTTCGTTCACTGTGCCGCTGCCTTCCAGCCCTTGATCCGCGCCGGATGAAACGTTCTCGTTCATCTCAGGCATTCCAAATGCGAACTACCCCGCGCCCAACATGACAGCGGGGAGAACGTTTTGCCAGCCGCGGAGTTGGGTTCCGAACAGATATTGATGGATTGCCAAGCAGGTGTCGCAAGCCAGCAACGTCATCGGGAGTGATTCGCACGCCTTTGGCGGATATTGCCGTCGACATGGCAAAATCCGCTCTTCCGGGCATCTATTTCAATTGGCTGCTGATCTCGGAGAGCTTCTCGGCAATGTTGATGCCAAGGGCGTTGACCAGTCCGATGATGGCAAGCGCGATGGCCGCTGCGATCAGGCAATATTCGATGGCCGTGGCGCCGGATTCATCGGCTAAAAATCGACTAAAAGTGCATTTCAACATTCGCATTTCGCCTCTACTGGAGGTTGCCGATGCGAAGCCCATGCCTTCGAGTAATCTAAGGTTGAGTAAATTTCCGTCGCTCAATTTGATGACAGGCGCTGTTGCGGACGCTGACGGTTAGGAAAGGTAAAACAGCAAGGCCTGTTCCGCCGCTACCGGGACGCGCAAATGCAGTTCCGTTTTACGCCTTTTGCCCGATCTTGCCCTCGGTGCCCGCGATGAGCCGCTGGATGTTCTCGCGATGCATGAAGATCAGGAGCAGCGTCAGCACCGAGAAAAGGGCAGCAAGCGCGGCATGGCCGAACCACCACAGGAACACCGGCGTAATCACGCTGGCGACCAGCGCCGACACCGAGGAGTAGCGCAGCGCAAAGGCGAGCGCGAGCCAGATTCCGCAGAACAGCAGCGCCGCCGGCCAGAACAGGCCGATCAGAATGCCGATATAGACCGCGACACCCTTGCCGCCTTTGAATTTGAGCCAGACCGGGAAGAGGTGGCCGAGGAACGCGCCGAGCCCCGCCGCCATCGCGGCATTCGGCCCCCAGCAATATCCCGAAATGATCACGGCCGCGGTGCCCTTGAGTGCGTCGAGCAGCAGCGTCGCTGCCGCCAGCCCCTTGCGGCCGGTGCGCAGCACGTTGGTGGCGCCGATATTGCCGGAGCCGATCGAGCGCAGGTCCTGCGTGCCAGCGAGCTTTGTCAGCACCAGGCCCCACGGGATCGAGCCAAAGAGATAGCCGATCAGGAGGGCGATTGGATAAGTGGCTTCAGGTCCCATGGGAACGGCTCCTGAATGCGTTACACATGCTCGTAGACAGTGCGGCCGCCGACGATGGTGCGCACCACGCGGCCCGAAAACCGCGCTTCGTCGAACGGCGTATTCTTGCACAGCGATTTCAGGTCGTCGCGATCCAGCACCCAAGGCACATCGGCGTCGATCACGATCACGTCCGCCGGCGCGCCCGGACGCAAGCTACCGCCCGGCAAGCCCAACAACTCGGCCGGACGCGTCGACATCGCGCGGATCAGCGTCTTCCATTCCATCTCGCCATTATGGATCAGCCTCAAGCTCGCCGGTAGCATCGTTTGCAGGCCAACCGCGCCGTAAGCAGCTTCCGCGAACGGCAGGCGCTTCACCTCGACGTCCTGCGGATTGTGGTCGGACATGATGACATCGACGAGGCCGGAAGCCAGCGCCTCCACCAGCGCGCGGCGGTCGTCCTCGGTGCGCAGCGGCGGCGACAGTTTCAGGAACGTGCGGTAGGGGCCGATGTCGTTCTCGTTCAACGTGACGTGATTGATCGAGACGGAGGCGGAGACCTGCAGGCCTGCGTCGCGCGCGCGCTTGAGGATTTCCAGCGAGGCGATGCAGCTCAGCGAGGCGGCGTGATAACGCCCGCCGGTCAGCGCCACGAGCCGCATGTCGCGTTCCAGCATCACCGCCTCCGCCGCATCGGGGATGCCCATCAGGCCGAGGCGGGCGGCGAACTCGCCTTCGTTCATCACGCCTTCGCCGATGAGATCGGGGTCCTCGGTGTGGTGCACGATCAGCGCGTCGAAATCGCGCGCATAGGTCAGCGCGCGGCGCATCACCTGCGCATTGGTGACGCTCTTGTCGCCGTCGGAGAACGCCACGGCGCCGGCGGCCTTCAACAGGCCGATCTCGGTCATCTCCTCGCCGGCGAGGCCCTTGGTCAGCGCGGCCATCGGATGGATGTTGACTATCGCGGTGTCGCGGGCGCGGCGCAGCACGAAGTCGACGGTCGCCGAATTGTCGATGGCAGGCGAGGTGTCAGGCTGGCAGATGATGGTGGTGATGCCGCCGGCCGCAGCCGCCTGGCTCGCGGACGCGAAGGTCTCGCGGTGGCCGTAACCGGGCTCGCCGACAAAGGCGCGCATGTCGATCAGGCCGGGCGCCACGATCTTGCCTACGCAATTGATGACGTCGGTGCCCTCGGGCACGCCGGCCGCGCCAATGCCGCGCCTCAAGTCGCGGATCACGCCATCGGCGATCAGGACATCTCCCGGGCCGTCGAAATCGCGCGACGGATCGATGACGCGCGCGTTGGCGAGCAGGATCGGTGGGCGGCGGTCGGTCAGCATCGGTTCACGCGTTAGGCAGGTTGCGGGCGAGCGCTTCGAGCACCGCCATCCGCACCGCCACACCCATCTCGACCTGTTCCCGGATCAGCGACGCCGCCCCGTCGGCGACCGAGGATTCGATCTCGACGCCGCGGTTCATCGGACCCGGATGCATCACCAGCGCGTCCGGCTTGGCGTAAGCGAGCTTCTTCGTGTCCAGGCCGTAATAGTGGAAATATTCGCTCGTGGACGGCACGAAGGAACCGTTCATGCGCTCGCGCTGCAGCCGGAGCATCATCACGATGTCCGCGCCGGCGAGTCCCTCGCGCATGTCGCGCGCCACTTCCACGCCCATGCGCTCGATGCCGGTCGGCAGAAGCGTGGAGGGCGCCACCACACGCACCCGCGCGCCCATGGTGTTGAGCAGGATGATGTTGGAACGCGCCACGCGCGAATGCATGACGTCGCCGCAGATCGCCACCAGCAGCCCTTCGAGCCGGCCCTTGTTGCGGCGGATCGTGAGCGCGTCGAGCAGCGCCTGCGTCGGATGCTCGTGGGCGCCGTCGCCCGCATTGATCACGGAACCGTCGACCTTGCGCGCCAAAAGTTCCACCGCGCCGGAGGCGTGGTGCCGCACCACCAGGATGTCCGGGTGCATGGCATTCAACGTCACGGCGGTGTCGATCAGGGTCTCGCCCTTGCGCATCGAGGACGACGACACCGACATGTTCATGACGTCGGCGCCGAGGCGTTTTCCCGCGATTTCGAACGAGGATTGGGTCCTGGTCGAAGCCTCGAAAAACAGGTTGATCTGGGTGCGGCCGCGGAGCGATGTGCGCTTCTTGTCGATCTGGCGGTTGAGCTCGACATATTCCTCGGAGAGGTCGAGCAGGCCGGTAATATCGGCAGCGGAAAGTCCCTCGATTCCCAGCAAATGCCGGTGACCGAGGACGAAGGTCGATTTCGATGGGGATGTCATTAAAGCCAGAGCTATAGGCGCGGAACGGGGGCAGGGCAAGGCCCAAAGACCCTCGAAAGAGTTATCCCCCGGTGGTTATTCGGCACGGTAAACGAGCCACGGAAAGCGGCGCCGTCCTGTATTCAGTCGTCATGCCCGGGCTTGACCCGGGCATCCACGTTTTCGTTAAAGTTCACCGCAAAAAAGACGTGGATGGCCGGAACAAGTCCGGCCATGACGATGTGGATAGGGCCGTGAGAACAATTCTTTTCGCACTTGTTGCGTTCGCCTTGATTTTACCCGCCCGCGCCCAGACCTTGCCCGGCGGCTTCGTCTATCTCCGCGACATCGATCCCACCATCCTCCAGGACATCCGCTACGCCACATCCAACAACTTCATTGGCCGGCCGATCAATGGCTATCAGGCCGGCGAGTGCATCGTGAAGCGCGAGGTGGGCCTGCGGCTGAAGGCGGTCCAGCAGGAACTGGCCAAGCGAAAACTGTCGCTGAAAGTGTTCGACTGCTACCGGCCGGCGCGCGCCAGCCTCGACATGGTCAAATGGTCGCGCGATCCCAGGGATAGCGGCCACCGCTTCAATCCCGCGATCGACAAGCGTGGTCTGTTCCGCCTCGGCTATATCGCCTCCTATTCGCAGCATTCGACTGGCGCCGCGCTCGATCTGACGCTGGTCGATCTGGCGGCCGACAATTCCGCGACCTTCGATCCCGCGAAGATCTACGCCGATTGCACCGCGCCGGTGGAGAAGCGCGCGCCGGAGGGCAGCATCGACATGGGAACCGGCTATGACTGCACCGACCTCAAGGGCCACACGCGTTCGTCCGCGATCACGCCGGAACAGCGGCGCTGGCGCGAGGTTCTGATCGCCGCGATGGCGCGGCAAGGCTTTGTGAACTATTCGAAGGAATGGTGGCACTTTTCGCTGCCGGGCGCGGGCGGGGTGGCCTATGATTTCCCGATCACCGCGCGCCGTTGAGTCCTGCCGGGAAACCGCCATGAAGCAGACCACCTTCGCCACCCATGAGGTCTTCAACCAGTCGCCGCCTTTCGAGGATGTCGATCTCTTTGCGCTCGACCGGCCACTCAAGGAGGCGGTTGCGGCCTTTGGCGGCGACGCGGCGGACGAGAAGGAACTGTCGGAGTTCGGGAAGCATTGGGGTTCGGCCGCGATGGCCACGCGCGGGCGTATCGCGAACGAGAATACGCCGAAGCTCAGAACCTTCGATTCACGCGGCAACCGTCGCGACGAGGTCGAATTCCATCCGGCGTATCACGAACTGATGGCACATTCGGCGCATGCCGGCGTGCATAATTCGACCTGGACCGCGGCGGGTAAACCGGCCGGCGGCGCCGCCGAAGTCTTGCGGGCCGCGCGGTTCTATATCGTCTCGCAGGTGGAGACCGGCCATCTCTGCCCGATCACCATGACGCGCGCGTCGGTCGCGGCGCTGGCAGCCGAGCCTGGTTTGCTGGCAAAGGCCATGCCGGTCATCGCCACCCGCAGTTATGATCCGTCGTTTGCGCCCTGGTGGACGAAGCGCGGCATGACGCTCGGCATGGGCATGACCGAGAAGCAGGGCGGCACCGACGTGCGTGCGAACATGACGCGTGCCGAGCGCGCCAGCGACGGCTATCGCATCACCGGGCATAAATGGTTCATGTCGGCGCCGATGTGCGACGCGTTCCTGGTGCTGGCGCAGGCCGATGAAGGCCTGACCTGCTTCTTCATGCCGCGCTTTGCTCCCGACGGCTCGGTCAACGCGATCCAGTTCCAGCGCTTGAAGGACAAGCTCGGCAACCGCTCCAACGCATCCTCCGAAGTCGAGTTCACGGGCGCCCATGCGGTGCGGGTCGGCGAGGAGGGCAAGGGCATCCGCACCATCATCCAGATGGTGCAGTTGACGCGGCAGGACTGCGCGATTGCCTCCGCGGGCTTGATGCGTTCGGGGCTTGCGCATGCGCTCCATCACACCCGTCACCGCAGCGTGTTCCAGAAGCATCTCGCCGACCAGCCGCTGATGCGCGCCGTGCTCGCGGACATGGCGCTGCACGTGGAAGCTTCCACGGCGCTGGTGATGCGGCTCTGCCACGCCTTCGATCGCACCGGCGACGATCCGCGCGAGGCCGCCTACATGCGGCTGCTCACGCCCGCTATCAAATACTGGACCTGCAAGAGCGCACCGCCGTTCTTGTTCGAGGCCATGGAATGCCTCGGCGGCAACGGCTACGTCGAGGAGGGCATTTTGGCGCGGCATTACCGGGAGTCGCCGGTCAATGCGATCTGGGAAGGATCGGGCAATGTGATGTGCCTCGACGTGCTGCGCGCGCTGTCGCGCGAGGCGGAAGCCGCCGTGGCGGTACTCGGGGGGCTGCGCGAGGCTACACAGGGATTACCGGGTGCAAGCGAGGCGGCCGGCTTTATCGCCAAGGCCTTCCGCCAGCAGGACAGCGAGCGCGTGGCGCGGCTCGCGGTCGAAAAGCTGGCCTTGCTTGCCGCCGCCGCCGCGCTGAACAGGATTGCGCCACGAAGTGCGGAACTGTTCGCTGCCACGAGGCTCGCCAATCCCCACGCCAGCATGTACGGGGCAGTGGATCTCGCCGAGAACGATGCGCACGCCTTGCTGGAGCGGGCGCTGCCGTGAAAGCCATCTGATGGATTCCCCCAACCCCGAAAATCCGCCGGTCCTCGTCGCGCCGGCCGGGCCTGCGCCACGCGTCTGGAAATTCTGGGGCACGGCGCTCTGGGGCCTTGTCGTCTTCGCCGCGATGTTCGCCGGCCAGATCGCGGTCGTGGTCTTCTTCGTCGTGAAGGGAGGGGGAACCGATCTCGGTGACGCCATCAAGGTCATCGCCTCTAACGGATTGGCGATCTCGCTTTCGGTGATCGCGGGGCTGCCGGCGGTTCTCGCCGCGCTGTGGCTTGCGATTCGCTGGACCCGCACCCCCTTTGCCGACTACCTCGCGCTGCGCTGGACCTCGTGGGGCAATGTCCTGCTTGGCGCGGTTGGCCTCGTCGTGCTGGTCGAGGGATGGGACCTGCTGTCGCACGCGATCGGTCACGAGGTCACCCCGGATTTCATGATCGGGGTCCTGAAGTCGGCGCGCGGCGACGGCGCATTGTGGCTGCTCGCTTTCGCCTTCTGCGTCGCGGCTCCCGTCACTGAGGAACTGTTCTCACGGGGCTTCCTCTATCGCGGCTGGTCGGAATCATTCCTCCGCGTGCCCGGCGCGATCTTCCTGTCGTCCCTGGCGTGGACCAGCCTGCATCTGCAGTATGACTGGTTCTTCTTCGGCGAAGTGTTCTGCATCGGGCTGTGGTTCGGCTACATCCGCTACCGCAGCCGTTCGACCTGGCTGACGATCCTGCTGCATGGCCTCAACAACCTCGGCGCGCTGGCGCAGACGATCTATCTGGCGGGGTAAGTCGTGTACTCAGAAATCTGTGACCCTCGCTGCTCTGTGTCCGCGCACCTTCGCACCGCGCCTTAGCTTCCAAACAATTCCAATAGTTGTTATGACTCGCGCCGGCACGGGACCAACCAAGAATCCCGCCACGTCGTAAGGGAGGAATTGCATGCCAAAATTTGGTCTTTGGATTACGGCGCTTGGCATCAGCGTGCTCGGCTCGAGTGCAGCACTTGCGCAAAACATGACCTTGACTAGCTCCGACGTCAAAGAGGGGGGTACCATCGCCAATGAACAGGTATTCAAGGGCTTCGGCTGCACGGGCGGCAACGTCTCCCCGGCTTTGAACTGGAGTGGCGCGCCGAGCGGGACCAAAAGCTTCGCCGTCACCATCTATGATCCGGACGCGCCAACCGGCAGCGGCTGGTGGCACTGGGTCGTGTTCAATATTCCGCCGGGCACGACGTCGTTGCCCAAGGGCGCCGGAGACGTGAAGAAGCACCTGATGCCCAAGGGCGCTATTCAGAGCCGTACCGACTTCGGATCGGACGGATATGGTGGCCCTTGCCCGCCGCAAGGCGATAAGCCGCATCACTATCAAATCACGGTTTTTGCGGTTGACGTCGACAAGTTGCCCGACGCCAAGAACGATTCCGCCTCGGCTGCACTGGTCGGGTTCGACCTGCATTTCCATACCTTGGCCAAGGCGACATTGACGGGTTTGTACGGCCGCTGAGCATCTGCTCGCAGGATGGAAAGGACAGCCCGGCTCAGGAAAACAGGGCGATCGCGATCGGCATGGGTGATCGCGGCCAGGATCATCTGCAGCGTGATGATCTGCGCCAGCAGCGGAGCGTCGCCGCCCATCTGCCGCGCCATCACATAG
>Ga0207661_10002826_pt1 | contig 11988 bp, 12 predicted proteins | sample KBSC713LmetaG_FD_184337 | JGI IMG/M metagenome (GOLD analysis project Ga0207661, IMG submission 184337) | Corn rhizosphere microbial communities from Kellogg Biological Station, Michigan, USA - KBS C7.1-3L metaG (SPAdes) (version 2) | ecosystem: Host-associated > Plants > Roots > Rhizosphere ... | reverse complement strand
AAGAGAAAGGAGCACCCGATTTCTGAGCTAGCAGAGGAGGCCATGGAGGCGGGCTTCGAGGCAGACGAGATTCCGTACGTCTGCGACTTCGAAGAGGGGGACAAGGTCGTCTACCCCCACCACGGTGCGGGCCTCGTGCTGAAGAAGGAGTCCCGTGAGCTGATGGGGGAGGAGCGCGATTACCTCACGATCAAGATCCTCCACAACGAACTCACGGTGATGGTTCCCTGTGAGAACGCCGGAGTCGCCGGCCTTCGCCGCGTCATCGACGAGGAAGAAATCAAGAAGGTCACCGACGTTCTCACCGACGACGTCTCGGAGATGCCGAAGAACTGGAACCGTCGCTTCAAGTACAACCGCGAGAAGATCAAGACCGGCGACGTTTTCGAGCTGGCCGAGGTCGTCCGCAATCTCGCGATCCGCGAGATGGAAAAGGGTCTCTCCACGGGAGAGAAGCAGATGTACACGCGGGCGAAGAAGATCCTCGCCTCGGAGTTCATGTACGCGCTCGACAAGGACGAGGAGGGCGCGGAGGAGTACCTCGACGGGCTGCTGGAGGAGCGCTTCGCCGCCACGGCGTAGCTCCGCAGCGTCGGTCACCGCGGTCGTCGCGGCCGCCGGCTCCGGGCAGAGGCTCGGAGCCGGCGGCCCGAAGGCCTTCGTGCCGCTCGCCGGCAGGCGGATGGTCGAGTGGTCGATCGCGGCCTTCCGGGCCTGCGACTCGGTGCGCTCGATCGTCGTCGCCTCCCCGCCCGGGCACGTCCACGACCTCGCCGCCGGCGACCTCGGCGTGGTCGACGGCGGCGCGACCCGAGCCGTTTCCGTGTCGAACGCGCTGCAGGCGGTCGGTACGGAGCTGGTCGCGATCCACGACGCGGCGCGGCCGCTGGTCACGCCGAAGCTGATCGAAGGCGTGATCGCGACGCTGCTCGCCGAACCGGACGCCGACGGCGCGATCGCGGCGACGCCGGTCACCGACACGATCAAGCGGGCGCGAGCAGAGCTGGTGGAGGAAACGCTGGACCGGTCGCGGCTTTGGGCGGCGCAGACGCCGCAGGTGTTCCGGACGGAGGCGCTGCGTGCCGTCCTTGCCGGAGATTCGCAGGAGGCGCAGGCGGCAACCGACGAGGCGATGCTGGTCGAGTCTGCGGGAGGCACGGTGCTGATCCATCCCGCGCCCGCGGAGAACATCAAGGTGACGACGCCACTCGACCTCCAGCTCGCCGAGCTCCTCCTCGCCGCACGTGCCACGAGTTAAGCACCCATAGGGGCACACAACTCGTGGCACGTCCTTCAGGCGAGCAGGACGAAAGCCAGGGCGGCTGCGAAGCAGATTTGGCCGACTCCGAGGGCGACGCCAAGGCTCACCGCGCCGAGCGCGCCGGCGATCGCCGCGCCGATGGCAAAGGCGCCGAGCATGACCGCGAGCTGGCGGATCATCGTCGCGGCGCCTCCTGGCGGGGATCGGTGGGCAGGCCGGCGACGGCCCGCGAGCCGTCGCGCAGGTGACGGTGCCAGCGTCGCTCGTAGAGCCGGTGCTGGACGAAGAGGGTCGTCACGCCGGCGAGGACGATCGCGACCAGGTTGACGCTCAGTTGCGCCATCGCGCCGCGCCACTCCGACCAGTCGGCCGAGGCGGCGGAGACGCCGATGTCGGCGGCGGCGGGGATCGTCGTCACCGAGATCAGCACCCCGATCAGCGCCCCCGACTTGGCGGAGGTGAGCGAGAGGACACCGGCCGTGCCGGCGACGAGGGCGACGATGAAGGAGAAGGCGTCGGGATGCGAGATGAACCGGGTCAGCGGATGTTCGCCGCTGGTGAAGTCGCTGGCGAGCAGCCCGGTCCAGCTGCAGGCGAGAGTGAGCAGGAAGGCGGCGGTGATGCCAACAGGGAAACCGATGGCGACCGCCGTGAGCGAGCGGACCGCGACGTTCCAACGTCGCTCCACCAAGGCGACGCAGAAGCCCGCGATCGGGCCGAACTCGGGCCCGACTACCATCGCGCCGACGATCAGGATCGGCGAGCCGAGGAATATGCCGACCGAGGCGATCAGGCAGGCGAGGACCATGAAGAGGAGGAAGTTGCCGCCTAGCTCGATCGCCTCCGAGGTGCGCGCCTCGACCTCCTCCCAGACGACCGCGTCCGCGGGTGCGCCCCGCGCCGCGCGCTCGGCGCGGTCCGCCGCGGCCGAGACCTGCGAGTCGATCTGCTCGAGCGCGATCGAGCCGTCCTCGGCGACGCCGAGGTCCTTGAGGTCGTCGATCACGACGCTGGCTTCCTCGCGAGCGACGTCGCAGAGGATCAGGTCGCCACTGGGACGGCGGGCCGCGCCGGGCAGGTGGACCAGGTTGGTCGCGGTGGGCGAGGCGTCGAGCAGGTCGAGGACACGTTCGGCCCGCCCCGAAGCGACGACGATCCGCAGATGGACCATGGACCCAGCGTATCCTCGCCGACGTGCCCGCCCCCAGGTGCCCATCAGGGCACCTGGGGGCGGGCACGTCCGTAGGATCGGCGGCCGTGCTCACCGATTACCACCTTCACCTGCGCCCGGACGAGCCGGATACGCCGCCGGAGCGCTTCTTCACGACCGAGAACGTCGACCGCTATCTCGCCGCGGCCGAAGAGGCCGGCGTCTCCGAGCTGGGCGTATCCGAGCACGTCTACCGGTTCACGCAGGCGCTCGAGGTATGGCGCCATCCCTTCTGGCAGGAGCAGGCGCGCGACGATCTCGACTCCTACTGCGAATTCGTGCGCGGCACGCCGCTGCGGCTCGGGATCGAGTGCGACTTTGTCCCCGGCGCCGAGGACCGCACCGCCAACCTGCTCGAAGCGCGCGACTTCGACTACGTCGTCGGCTCGGTCCACTTCGTCGGCGAGGCAGCGGTCGACCACGAGGGCTGGGACGTGTGGGAGGCCCGGGGAGATGCCGACGAGGTCTGGCGCCGTTACTTCGACGCCCTCTCCGAGTGCGCCCGCTCCGGCCTCTTCGACATTCTCGCCCACCCGGATCTGGTCAAGGTCTGGGGCAAGGGCCGTCCCCAGCCCAGCCGCGACCCTCGCTTCTTCTACGAGCCGGCGGTGGAAGCGATCGCCGAGAGCGGCATCGCGGTCGAGATCTCCACCGCGGGCCTGCGCAAGCCGGCTGGCGAGATCTACCCGGCGCCCGGCTTCGCCCGCATGTGCATCGAGGCGGGGGCCGCCTTCGCCCTCTCTTCGGATGCCCACCTGCCCGAGCAGGTGGGCTTCGAATACGAGCGCGCAATCGACTTCCTCGAGGGCCTCGGAGTCGGTGAGATCTGCACTTTCGAGCGACGACGCCGGCGGCTGGAGCCGCTTGCGCCGCCGGTGCGCGAGGATCTGTAGATGAGCGTCGGGATCGGCTACGACTGCCACCGCTTCGCCGAGGGCCGTCGCCTCCTCCTGGGCGGGGTCGAGATCGAGCACCCGCGCGGCCTCGCGGGCCACTCCGACGCGGACGTGCTCACCCACGCCGTGATCGACGCCCTGCTCGGGGCGGTGGGCAGGGGCGACATCGGCTCCCTCTTCCCCGACGACGAGGAGCGCTGGCGCGACGCCGACTCGATCGACCTCCTCCGCACCGTCGTCGGCACCGTCGCCGGGCGGATCGTCAACATCGACGCGACCGTCGTCTGCGAGGAACCACGCCTGGCACCGGTCCGGGCGGAGATGGAGCGGATCCTCGCCGAGGCGACCTCGGCGCGCGTCAGCGTCAAGGCGACGACCAACGAGGGCATGGGCTGGATCGGCCGCGGCGAAGGAATCGCCTGCATAGCGGTGGCTTCGGTGGAGAGCGAATAGGCTTCGCGATCCAATGGGAACGCTGAGCTCGATAGGGGAGAGGGTGCGCCAGTCGGTGTCGGACGCCGTCTTCGAGGCGCGGGTGCTGCGCGAGGCCGGGATCCTCGGCCTGCAGCGCCCCGACGTCACCGCCAAGGTCGCGACCGCGTTCCTGCGCTGGGGCGCCTCTCCGGCCGCCGGCATCACCACGGCAGCGCACAAATACCCGCACGAGACGGCGCTGATAGACGAACGGGGTTCGCTCACCTTCGAACAGCTTCACCGGCGCTCCAACGCGCTCGCCCACGCTTTCGCCGCGATGGGCATCGGCTATGGCGACGGCATCGGGATCATGTGCCGCAACCACCGCGGCTTCATCGAGACAACGTTCGCCGCGGCCAAGCTCGGGGCCAGCGCCCTCTACCTCAACACGATGTTCGCCGGCCCGCAGCTGGTGGAGGTGATGAAGCGCGAGGGCCCGAAGGCGCTCATCTGCGACGAGGAGTTCACCGGTTTGCTCGACGGCGTCGAGGAGAGCGTCGTCCGGGTGATCGGCTGGTGCGACAGCGACGATCCCGGCGCGCAGACGCTCGACACCCTGATCGCGTCCCACGACGACTCGAACCTGAAGCCGCCCCCGGACAAGCCGCGTTTCGTCATCCTCACCTCCGGCACCACCGGGACGCCGAAGGGGGCGCAGCGCTCGAGCCCGGACGGCCTGCTGGCGATGGCGGCGCTGATCGACAGGATCCCGTACCGCGCCCGCGAGACGATGATGATCGCGGCGCCGCTCTTTCACTCCTGGGGGTTCTTCCACTTCGTGATCAGCCTGCCGACCGCGTCGACGATCGTCCTGCGACGCCGCTTCGACGAGGAGGAGACGCTGCGCGCCGTGCAGGAGCAGCGGGCGCAGGTGCTCGCGGTCGTGCCGGTGATGCTGCAGCGCATCCTGCGCCTGCCGGAGGAGACCCTCGACCGCTACGACCTATCCTCGCTGCGGATCACCTCGCTCTCCGGCTCGGCCCTGCCGGGCGAGCTGGCGATCGAGTGGATGGATCGCTTCGGCGACACGATCTACAACCTCTACGGCTCGACCGAGGTGGCCTACGCGACGGTGGCGACCCCGGCCGACCTCCGCGCCGCCCCCGGAACCGCGGGCAAGCCCCCACGGGGCACCGTCGTCCGCCTCTACGACGAGGACGGACGCGAGGTGCCGCCCGGCGAGGTCGGCCGGATCTTCGTCGGCAACGAGATGTCGTTCGAGGGCTATACGGGCGGCGGCGGCAAGGAAGCGATCGACGGGCTGCTCTCGAGCGGCGACGTGGGCCACATCGACGAGGCAGGCCGGCTTTTCATCGACGGCCGGGACGACGAGATGATCGTCTCCGGGGGCGAGAACGTCTTTCCCCGCGAGGTCGAGGACCTGCTCGCCGACCACACCGCCGTCGTCGACGTGGCGGTGATCGGCGTCGACGACGAGGAGTTCGGGCAGCGACTGAAGGCCTTTGTCGTGATTGCCGAGGAGGTGGACGTCTCCGAAGAGGAGCTGAAGCGGCACATCAAGGCGAACCTCGCCGCCTACAAGGCGCCGCGCGAAATCGAGTTCGTCGAGGAGCTGCCACGCAATGCCACCGGCAAGGTCCTGAAGCGGGAGTTGCACGAGCGCGAGGCGCAGAAGTCCTAGCTGCGGCCGGCCGGCTCACAGCGTTTCGCTAATTGCGCGTTTTGTCGCTTCCGATGGGGTAGCGACCCCTCCGCGACCCATAGTAGGTTGCGGTGCCATGGGTGAGGCCTTGACGCAGCTGAGAGCGGTCGGAGCGGCGAGCGAAGAGCTGCACGAAACCGCGAAGCAGGCTCTCGAGTGGGTGCGCGTCAGCGAGCAGCGGGTCGCCGACGCGGAGGAGCGTCTCGAACGCGTGCAGGCGGAGACGAAAGAGCGGGCGATGGAGATGCTGCGCAAGCTCGCCGAGGACGGCCGTGAGCGGATCGCCGCGGAGCGACGCCGCCGCAGGGAGGCCGAAGCCGGCGCGACGCGGGCCGAGGCAGCGCGGGACCGAGCCGAGAAGGCTTTCGAGAAGGCACGCCAAGAGGCGCGGGCGGAGCAGCAGGCCATGGCCGCCGAGACGAGCGCGCTGAAGGCCCAGGCCCAGAGATCGATCGCCGAGGGGATCGAGCGAGCCGAGCGCGAGGCCGAGCGCCGCCACAAGGGGGCGATCGAGGAGGCCCAGCACGAGGCGGACCGGCGGGTCGCCGCGGCGGAGCAACGCGCCGCCGACGCCGAGGCGGCTGCCGCCGAGGCGCACGAGATCGCGATCCGGCTCGAGGCGGAGATCGAGGAGCGGGTGCTGCAGGGGACCGAAGACGTGCGCCGCGAGGCCGAGGAGCGGGTGCGCAAGCTGGTCGAGAAGGTGGAAGGCGAAGCGGTCGACCAGGCGCGGGCGCGGGCTGAGGAGGCATTGAAGGCGGAGTCCGAGCGGATCCGCACGCAGGCGGAGCAGCGTGAGGAGCGCGTGCGCCAGGCGGCCGAGGAGGAGATCGTCGCGAGCGCCAAACGCGCAAGGCGCGAGGTTCTGGCCGCCGCCGACGAAACCGCCCCCTCCTGGGCACGGCGCGAAGCCGCTGCGTCGGGGTCCGGCTACCGCACGTTCTAGACCCGTCTAGCATCCCCGAGCGTGCGGGAGGTGCGGATACGCGACACGCTGAGCGGCGAGCCGGCGAGGCTCGACCCGGCCGAGGAGGTCGGCATCTACGCGTGCGGTCCCACGGTCTACAGCCGGATCCACATCGGGAACGCGCGCCCGTTCGTCGTGTTCTCGCTGTTCGCGCGGTTTCTGAGGTCGGAGGGCTATAGGGCCAGGTTCGTGGTCAACGTCACCGACGTCAACGACAAGATCTACCTGGCGGCGAGCGAGGCGGGAACGCCCTCGGCTGAGTTCGCGGAGCGGATGACGCAGGCCTACAGGGAGGACACGGATCGCCTCGGGTTGGGCAGGCCGGACGCGGAGCCACTGGCGACGGAGACGATCGAGGGGATCGTGGCCTTCATCTCCGAGCTGATCGAGGCCGGGCACGCGTATGAGTCGGGAGGAGACGTCTACTTCCGGGTTAAGAGCTTCAGTGGCTACGGCAAGCTGTCCAACCGGCGCACCGAGGAGATGGACCAGGGCGAAGAGGCCGGCATGGCCGCGCTCAAGCGGGACCCGCTCGACTTCGCGCTCTGGAAGGCCCACAAGCCCGAGGAGGACACGTCCTGGGACTCACCCTGGGGAGCGGGGCGACCGGCCTGGCACATCGAGTGCTCGGTGATGGCCGAGCGGGAGCTTGGCCCCTCGTTCGCCATCCATGGCGGTGGCTCCGATCTCGTCTTCCCACACCATGAGAACGAGATCGCCCAGTCCGAGGGGGCCGGGCGGCCCTTCGCCCGGATCTGGATGCACAACGGGATGGTCGAGACCGATGCCGAGAAGATGTCGAAGTCGGAGGGGAACATCTTCCAGCTCTCGGAGGCACTCGACCGCTATGGGCGCGAGGCCGTCGTTGCGTACCTGATCTCGGGGCACTACCGACAACCGCTTGCTTTTGGACCGGAGCAGATGGAGCAGGCCGTTGCTCAGGTCGAGAGGTTGAGGAACTTCTTTCGGGGGCATCCAGGGCGGAAGGCCGGGGGGGCCTCCTCCGAGCAACAGCGGGGAGGCTCGTCGGAAGCCCCCCCGGCCGTCCGCCTGGAGGCTTTCAAGGCAGCGCTTGCCGACGACTTCAACACGCCCAGAGCCATGGCGGAGGCTTTTGAGCTCGTTGCCGAAGCTAACCGCGAAGACGTCGCCGAGGACGAAGCGGTTGAGGCGCTGGCGGAGATGCTCGAGCTCGTCGGCCTCAGCACCCTTATCCAGCCGGATCAGGGTGCTGAGGCCGACGATGCGGCGGAGAAGCTCTTGGAGGAACGGCAGGCCGCCCGGGCGGAGAGGGACTTCGAGCGGGCGGACGAGATTCGGGAGCGGCTGGCCGAGCTCGGCTGGGAGGTCAGGGATTCCGCCGACGGCGCCAAGCTGGTGCCCAAGTAGTGGCCTCACAAGTCATCTACGGCAAGCGGCCGGTTGCCGAGGCGGAGAGGGGGAGGCGTTGCGTTCGGCGGATCTGGCGGGCGCCGGAGACATCTGGCGAGGAGCTCGAGCGCCTCTGTGGCTCCCCGGACCATCAGGGCGTCGTCGCCGAGGTCGATTCGTACCCCTACGCCGATGCCGCCGGTTTGCTGCGCATGAAAGACGGCTTGATCGTCGCCCTCGACCAGGTGCAGGACCCGCGCAACCTGGGGGCGGTCTGTCGTTCGGCCGAGGCGGCCGGAGCCGGGGTGGTCCTCCCCGAGCGCCGGGCCGCCGAGGTGACGCCGGCTGCCTGCAAGGCGTCGGCCGGCGCCGTCGAGCATCTCGCGCTCGCCCGGGTGCGGAACCTGGCGGATTGGCTGGGCGATGCCAAGCGGGCCGGCTTCTGGATCTGGGGCGCGGATGCGGGGGCGGACGCCCACCCCTGGGACGTCGACCTTTCCGGAACGACCGTCCTCGTTCTCGGCGGTGAGGGGAAGGGCCTGCGGCCACGGGTCGCCGCTGCCTGCGACGGCCTGATCGCGCTGCCCCAGCGGGGCATGATCGGCTCGCTCAACGTCTCGGCCGCCGCCGCGGCGATCCTCTTCGAGGCCGTCAGGCAGCGGTAGCACCTGCAACGGCGCTTGCACGAACCTCAGTTCGGGGGTTGACAGAACACCGCGCGGCCGTAAACTACCCCGCCAACAAGGGTGAACCTCAGCTTGAGTCTGAGAATCGACCCAGTCCATAAGGGCGCCTCACGGGAGGTACGGCGCCACGACCCTTCGTTTCAAGGAGAAGGATCTGTGGCTCTATCTACGCCTACCCAGGAAATGCAACTCCCCTCCGGCCGCTTGAACGGCTCGCTCAAACCGGCCGAACATAACGCTCAACCTGAGCTTGATGACCACTATCTCGTCGCCTTGGCGAAGGACGGGCGACCGGATGCCTACGACGCGATCGTGCGCCGTTATCGCGGCTTCGTGCGGCTCAAGGCCTCTTCCTACTTCCTGCTCGGCGGCGAGCCGGACGACCTGATCCAGGAAGGCCTGCTCGGCCTCTACAAGGCAATCCGGGATTACCGCACCGACCGCGAGTCGAGCTTCCGCAACTTCGCCGAGCTCTGCATCACCCGCCAGATCATCACCGCGGTGAAGACGGCGACCCGCAACAAGCACACGCCCCTCAACCAGTACGTCTCCTTCAGCCAGACGCCGGCCGCCGCCGGGGAGTCGGACACGACGCTCGACGAGATCCTGCCCGGGCCAACGGTCCACGACCCGGTCAACCAGGTGATCGCCTCCGAAGAGCTGGAGAGCCTCGTCTCCTGCCTCTCGGGCGGCTCCGGGGTTCTCTCGGACCTGGAGAGCCGCGTGCTCTCCCTCTACCTCGACGGCCACTCCTACGAGGCGACGGCCGAGCGCCTGGAGTGCGACACGAAGACGGTCGACAACGCGCTGCAGCGGGTCAAGCGCAAGGTGGGCACGCACCTGGCGTCTCGGGAGACGCCGCTCTAGGGAAGGTCGGCGAGCACGTAGTCGAGCAGCTCGCGGCCATGGTCGGAGGCCACGGCGACGTCGTCCGCCGCGACGCGGACTCGATGCAGCGATTGCATGCGCAGGACGTCGCCGTCGGTGCGGCTGTTGGGGAAGATCCCGGCGTAGGAGACGCCGAGCCGCTCGAGATGGCCGGCGAGCAATGCGGTCGCCGGATCCTCGAGCGGGAGGTCGAGGTAGACGGCGTCGACGCCGATCCGGTGGAAGAGGTGGTGGCGCTCGGCGGCGACCGTTGCCTCCAGGTCGCGCCCGGGCAGCGTTGCGGTGAGGAGCGCCAGGTTGTGGTCGGCGTCGACCTCGACCCGCAGCTCCGTGCGCTCCGCCGGCATCGCTCCGGGGGGTGGCCCGGCGAGCTCGCCGGGCAGCTCGCATAGCGCGAGCGTCTGTCCGACGATCGCCCGGTGGCGCTCGGGCGCGTAGACCGCGCGCTCGTGCCCGTTGTTGAGCTTGGTGTAGAAGAGCGCGGCCGATTGGCGGCCCAGCCTCTCGCCGGCGGCCGCGTCGTTGGCGACCGAGGCCGGGATCCAGCCGAGCAGGAAGCCCGTCTCGTGCGCGCCGAGGTCGATGTTGGCGCGCTGGCTGTAGGGGTGCGCCGCCGTCGCCTCGCTGTACATCCCGGCCATTCCCCGCCTGCGCGCCCAGTCCATCAAGAAGCGCTTGGTTCGCGTGAAGATGTGCTGCCCGCGCGCCGCCGGCGTCGTCACCGCCTGCCCCGAGTGCCCGACGATGTCACCTGGATCGGAGAGGCTCATCCCCTCACGCAGGAGACATATGTGCCGCTCGCCAGCCGCCGGGCCACCTCCGCCTCGTCGTAGACCCACCGCACGTCGTAGCTGTCGCCATACGCCAACCGAATCGCGTTCGTCAGCTTCGAAGCTTCGTCCGGCTGCAGGAACCTGAAATTCACACCCATCGGGCCACGATCTCACATAGCAGGCTAAACAAGGGAGAAGCTTTCTGTCTGCAGTCCTTCGTATCCTCTGGGAAGGATGATTGACGTCCTACCAAAGCCCGAGCTGGCGTCCCATCCGGTGGACGTCGGTCAGCGCACGGAGGGCGCAATCCTCTCAGCGTTGATTCGGCGCGGCTACGCTGTGCTTGTTCCCTTCGGCGTTGACCAACGCTACGACCTGGTTCTCGATTGCGACGGCCGTTTTCTTCGGGCTCAGCGCAAGACGGGGCGATTGCGGGATGGGGTGGTTCAGTTCAGCGCCCAAAGCATTCAGTCAAACACTCGGCGAACCCGAATCCGGAGCTACGCTGGCGAAGTCGATCTGTTCATCGTCTACTGCCCGGACAACGAATGCGTTTACGTAATTCCCGCAGAGGATGTGCCCAACAGCTGCATGTACCTCCGTATAGATCCGTCGCGCAATCAGCAATCCAAGCGCGTACGCTGGGCGAAGGATTACGAGCTGCCCGCCTAGCTTAATTGGTAAAGCACGCGACTTGTAATCGCGAGAGTTCCGGTTCGATCCCGGAGGCGGGCTTCCCGGGCTACGAGGCCTCGGCACCGGTGCCGAGCACGCGCGCCTTCTCCGCCGCCAGCTCCTCGTCGCTGAGGACCCCTTTGTCATGGAGCGCGGCGAGGCGCTCGAGGCGTTCGAGGCGGACGTCATCGGCATCGGCGCCTGCCGCCGGCTTGGCGGTCTCGCCCGCCGCGGGCCGGCGCATCTCGGGCAGGCGCAGCTTCGCGGCGCGCTCGCCGAGGTTGGCGTCCTTGACCGCGCCCACGACGCGGTCCCTGGTGCCGCCAAAGATCTCGTCATAGCTGGCATCAGGGAATTCCTCTCCCGCCTGCTTGCGCAGCTCGTGGATTCCGAAGGCGGCGAGGCCGGCGATCGCCAGCGTGGTGAGGAAGGTGCGCAGGTTCTGCGTCGGCGCACCGAGGAAGTAGATGCCGACGACGATCGCGAGCGCCGCGTAGAGGTAGCCGGGATGCTGGCGCAGCGTCGGCGCAAGAACGCGGCGCGTCGAGGCGGCAGAGCCGGTCGGCGAAGCGAGCCAGCCGGCGATGCCGAAGAAGACGCCGACGACGATCACGGTGGTCGCGATGCTGGTCATCAGCGAGGTCCCGATCGACCAGGCGGCTTCAGCCGCAGGCTTGACGCTCTCTTCGTCGACGAGCTGGCCGACGACGATCCCCCCGGCGACCTGGCGGGCGACGATGACGGCGAAGCCGGCCGAGATCAGGCCTATGCCGCAGAAGAGAACCGTCACCCAGCGACCCTCTCGCGCCAGGTAGATCGCCAGCCCGAAGGCGAGGAACGTCAGCAGCGAGAGCAGCAGGGCAAGGCCCTTGATCGCGACCACGATGTCCTGGGCCGTCTTCAGCTGGTCGGAGCGCAGGATCGTGATCTGACCGGCGTCCGGGGGCAGCTTTTCCGCCAGGTTTTCCCCGATCCCGACCTGGCTGGCAAGGTTGGTCACCAGGCTGCCCAGATTGAGGCTGACCTTGCCTTCGGCGGTCGAGACCGTGCCTTCCTTTTCTTCGAGGACTTCGAGCAGCTGTTCGTGGGCCGTCCGGTTCGCTTCCTGCCACAGGCTCTGCGCG
>Ga0207661_10002819_pt1 | contig 12007 bp, 14 predicted proteins | sample KBSC713LmetaG_FD_184337 | JGI IMG/M metagenome (GOLD analysis project Ga0207661, IMG submission 184337) | Corn rhizosphere microbial communities from Kellogg Biological Station, Michigan, USA - KBS C7.1-3L metaG (SPAdes) (version 2) | ecosystem: Host-associated > Plants > Roots > Rhizosphere ... | reverse complement strand
CCGGCCAGTGCGGTGACGCGCTCGCCCATCGCCCAGATTCCGCCGGGTAGGGCGAGCATGGGGTCGCGCCCGCGCTCGGTGCGAGCAGGGCGTTCAGGCGGGAAGGGCTCGGAAGGCTCCACGGGAAAAGTATCTATAGCCCGAACGTCCGCTGGATCTGGTGCCAGATGACGATGCTCAGGTAGAGGCTCGCTGCGACGAGGACAAGCAGGACGAACCAGAAGCGGAGCTTTGCGCGCTTCGTTTCGCGCCGACGATTGCGATGAACGCGGCGGCGGGCTCGATGTAGCTGGTACGCGCGCTGCACAGCAGCCGGATCGAGCTCCAGCGCTTCGTCGACCAATTCCGGGCGGCGAGCCGGCTGGGCCATGCGGGAGAGCATAAACGCGCCGGCGGGCCGACCGAGCGGATGAGGAATACTTTTCCAGGGGCAATGGACGCAATTTCGGACCACGCCCTCGACACGCTCGCTGAGGCGGGCCTCCGCGCCGCGGGCGAGCACGGGCTTGACGAGGCGCTCCAGGTCGTCGCCGACGCGGTGGTCGAGGTGACCGGCGCGGATGCTGCTGCGATCCGCGTCGTCGAAGGCTCGGGTAGCTTGCCCGTCCGGACGGTGGCGTCCCGGTCCGAGGCGGTGGCCGCCGAGCTTGCGGGGTCGGCGTTCTCGCTGGCCGAGCTCCCTGCGGAAGCGGTTGCCTCGGACGAGCTGCCCGGAGCCGTCGGGAGGGCGGCGCGGCGCGCACACGCATCCGACGTGCTGCTGATCCCGGTCCGGGTCGACGGATCTCCGCTCGGCAGCCTCGAGCTGCTGCGAACGGGTCGCCGGTTCGACTCCGACGAGGCTGCGGCCGCACGCGTCGCCGCCGCTCATCTCGGGCTCGTCCTGCGGGCCTTCGTCGCGGGCAACGGGTCGGCTGGCTCGCGTCATGACGACGGTCTCAGCCTCGCGGGTGACGCACTCGGTGCAGGACTGGACGAGGCGCGTGGCCCCGACGAGCTCGTGCGGGTCGCTGCCCGAGCTTCCGGCGCCGAGGCGGCTCAGCTCTGGCGCTTCACCGACGACGGGAAGCCGGAGCCGCTTGCGTCGACCGGCCGGCTCGAGGCGCTCGACGCGGCGCTGCCCGCGCTGCCGCTCGAGCAGGAGCCGGTGCGAGTCGAGGCGGTCCTGGGGCACACGGTCACCACGCTGATGCTCGGCCAGCCTCCTGTCGGTGTCCTGCAGCTTGTCTTTGCTCCCGGAAACTCGCCGTCGCAGCGCGACCTGGACCGGCTCGGCACGTTCGCGGTGCGTGCCGCACAGGCCCTGCGTGCCGGAGCGCGGGCCCGCGCGACATCGCTCGAGCTAGAGCGCTCCGAGGCTCTGCTGACCGTGCTCGGCCAGGCGATCGCCGAGCTTTCGCTCGCACATACACTGGAGACGGCGGTTGCGCGAGTCTCGGAGCTTCTCCGCGCGGACCGCGTCGCGATCTACCTCGGGGACACGCACCGCTTGCGGCCCGAGGTCGATTCGAGTGCGGACGCGGAGCTCGCCGTCGCCGAGCGCCTGCTCGAGCTCGCGTTCGGGCCGCTGCGCGCACAGGGCGTGCTCCGCATTGCGGACGCCCAGGCAGATGTCCGTCTTGCTCCCGTACGGGCGGCCGTTGCAGAGGCTCAGATTGACGCCGCGCTCGCCGTCCCGCTCGTAGCGCGCGAAGAACTCGTCGGGCTCCTCGCGGTGTACCTGCCCCGCGGGCGCGAGGTCGAGCCGAACGAGGTCGGGCTGCTGTCCGCGCTGGCCGCTCAGCTCTCGGTTGCGGCGCAGAATGCCGAGCTCCACGAGCGGACCGAGCGTCAGGCGACCGAGCTGCGGCAGACGATCGCCGCCGAGCGGATGTCGGCCAAGCGGTTGCGGGCGCTCTACGAGATCTCGCGCTCGTTCGCGCAGAGCCTGTCGCTCGACGCGACGCTCGACTCGGTCACACGGGCCGCCGTCGAGCTCCTCGACGCCGATGCGGCCGTGATTCGCGTCCTCGACGGCCGAGGAGACCTGCTCGTCCCGCGCGCGCCCTACGTCGCCGATGAGCGGTTCGAGCCGTTGCGAGCGCTACTCAACCGCACGCAGGCCGTCGACGAGCTCCCGAGCGAGCCGCTCATGCTCGATCCGGCAAGCGCGCGACGGATCGGGCCGCCGTACGAGCTGCTCGTGCCGTTTCTCGAGCAGGGCGCGAGCGCGCTCGTGGTGCCGATCGCGACGTCGGCGGAGCTGCTGGCGATGCTGACAGTGATCTCGGTCGATCCCTCGAAGCGCTTCGGCGACGAGCAGGTCGAGACCGCGCTCTTCGTCGCCGGCCAGGCCGCGCTCGCGGTCGACAACGCACGGCTGACCCAGGAGCGGAAGGACTTCGCGGACACGATGCAACGCTCGCTCCTTCCGCGCGGGCTGCCCGAAGTGGAGGGGCTGGAGGTCGGCGCCGTCTACGAGTCGTCGGCCCGCGTCGACGTCGGAGGCGACGTCTACGACTTCCTCACGCTGCCCGGCGGCGAGCTGGCCGTCGTGCTCGGCGATGCGAGCGGGCACGGGATCGCGGCGTCGGCCGACATGGCGCTGGCGAAGTTCGCGTTCCGGTCGCTCGTCCGTCTGTACCCGGACCCGGCTGCCCTCCTCGCGCAGGCCAACGAGGTCGCGTTCGGCGAGCTGGCGGGCGGAAACTTCGTGACGATGGCCTGCCTGACGGTCGATCCGCTGAGCGGCGTCGTGTTCGCGGCGAGCGCCGGCCACCCGCCGATCCGCGTCCTCATGCCGGACGGTTCGATCGACCTGATTGCGCCGCGAGGACTGGCTCTGGGCATCGAAGCCGACCAGCGGTACGAGAAGGTTCGTGCGACGCTCGACCACGGCGCCGTCCTCTGCCTCTTCACCGACGGTCTCGTCGAGGCGCGCCGCGAGGGCGACGCGTATGGCGAGGACCGGCTCCACAGCGCTCTCACTGACGGACGAGAGCTCTCGGCGCAGGCTCTCGCGGAGCACGTGGTCGCGGATGCGCGTGCCTTCGCGGGCGTGCCGGACGACGACTACGCCGTGGTCGTCATCCGCAGGACGTAGTCATGGCCGAAGCCGTCGGCAGGAAAGAACACGCGTCGGAGAGCGTTCACGCGCGCGCCCTCGTGTTCTCGCTCTACGCGCTCGTGTTCTGCACGGGCGCTGCGTCGCTCGCGACCGAGATCGGCGCTTCCCGCCTGCTCGCGCCCTACTACGGAAGCTCGACGATCGTCTGGGCGAACGTCATCGGCCTCGTGCTCGCGTCGCTGGCAGTCGGCTACTGGGTCGGCGGGAAGCTCGCGGATCGAAATCCGAGCCCGCGCCTGCTCGGCCAGATCGTGGTCCTGGCCGCGGTTCTGATCGCGATCATCCCCTTCGGGGCCGGGCCCTTCCTCGATGTCTCCGTCAAGGGGCTCGACCAGGTCTCGGCCGGTGCGGCGATCGGCTCGTTCTTCGCGGTGCTCGCGCTCTTCGCGCCGGCGCTGATCCTGCTCGGGATGGTGGCGCCGTTCGCGATCCGGCTCGCAATCGAGGACGTGCGCGACGCCGGCTCCGTTGCGGGGCGGCTCTACGCGCTGTCGACCGTCGGCAGTCTTCTCGGAACCTTCCTGGCCGCGCTCGTGTTGATCCCGTCGATCGGGACGCGGCGGACGCTGCTGCTGGCGGCGCTCGTCGTCGCTCTCTCGGGCGCAGCGCTGCTCGGCCGGCGCTGGCTCCTCATAGCGGCAGGCGTCGGCGTCCTGATGGTGATTCCGGCCGGTGCAGTGCGGGCGGAGCCGGGCCTCATCTACGAGCACGAGTCTCGCTACCAGTTCATTCACGTCACGCAGATCGATGGGGTGCGCCGGCTCTATCTGAACGAAGGCCTCGCCGTGCACTCGCTCTGGCGGCCGCACACGGTCCTCACCGGCGGCGAGTGGGACACGTACCTCGCGGTCCCGCCGCTACTTGGGCGGCCGCTGCGGCGCGTCGCGATTCTCGGCAACGCGGGCGGTACGACGGCGCGGGCGATGGGCGTCTTCTATCCGCAAGCGCGTATCGACGGCGTCGAGCTCGATCCCGACGTGACCGCGGTCGGACGCCGCTACTTCGGCCTCGGCGACAACCCCAGGCTGCACGTGATCACCGCGGACGCGCGCCCGTTCCTGCGCCGTACGCACAACCGGTACGACCTGATCGTCGTCGATGCCTACCGGCCGCCGTACGTGCCGTTCTACCTCGCGACGCAGGAGTTCTTCCGGCTCGCGCGGTCGCGTCTGGCACCGGGCGGTGCGATCGTGCTCAACGTCGGGTCGACGCCGGACGACCACCGCCTGGCCGAGGGCGTCTCCGGGACGCTCGCGACCGAGTTCCCGCTCGTCCTCACCTGGCAGCCGCTTCGCTTCAACCAGTTCGTGATCGGCCTCGACCGGCCCGAGCCGCGCGCGGTGCTCGTCCGTCGGCTGAGCCATGGGCCGCAGCGGTTGCGCTCGCTGACGAGCATGCTCGCCCGGGACATGCTCGTTGCGCGCCCGTCTTCCGAGCCGTGGACGGACGATCGCGCGCCGGTCGAGTGGATCACGGACCGGATGATCCTCGAGTACGCGGCCCGCGGCGGCCGGCTCGACGAGTACCCGCTGCCGACGGCCCCGTCTCCGTGAGGTTCCTCCGCGGCGAGGGGCCGCTCCTCAAGATCGGGCATCGAGGCGCTGCGGCGCTCGCGCCCGCGAACACGATCGAGGCCGCCGAGGCCGCGCTCGTCCACGGCGTCGACCTGATCGAGCTGGACGTCTTCGGCGGCCCGAACGGGCTCGTGCTCAGCCACTCGCGCCGCGAGCTCACGGAGCAGCCGGTGGCGCTTGACGAAATGCTGGCGTTCCTCGTCGAGCGTGCTCCGAGCGCCGGCATCGTCGCCGACCTGAAGTTCGTGGGCCGCGAGCGCCAGCTCGTCGAGGCGCTTCGCGCCCACGGCCTGGTGGAGCGCACGATCGCGAGCACGAGCCAGGTGAGCACGCTCCAGAACCTCCGACGCCTCGAGCCGGCTCTCGCCCGCAGTCGAACCTACCCACGCGGCCGCGTGTATCTGGGCAGCCACCGCACCTTCATCCATGTCTCCGGGCCCGTGCAGTGGGCGATGCGCCTGGCGCTCCCGTACCGCGTGCGCAAGCTCGTGGACGAGGTCTCGGCCACCGCCGTGACGCTGAACTTCCGCGTCGTCACCAGGGCCGCCGTCGAGCGCTGCCACGAGCTCGGAGTCGCCGTGTTCGCGTGGACGGTCAACGAGGGTGAGGTTGCGCAGCGCCTGGACGGGCTCGGCATCGACGGCGTGATCACCGATGACCCGCGGATCCTGACCTTCTAGCGGGCTACACTCCATGGCGTGAAACGTCTCGGCTACGCGGTTTTGGCGCTGGCGTGCGCGGCGGCCGGCGCGCTTACCTCGGTCGTGCTCGCAGGCGGGGTCGGCGCGGCCGGCTTTCTGACGACGTCGACCGGTACGACGTCGACCGGTACCACGACGACGACACCACTGCCGTCGCTGATCGCGCCCGGCGTCACGATCTCCGGAGTCCCGGTCGGCGGCATGACCGCGGAGGAGGCCGGCACGGTCGTTCGCGAGCAGTTCGACCTACCGCTGCCGCTCGTGCTCGACCGCAAGCATCGCCTGGCTCCGCTGGCCGCGACGCTCGGGGCGACCCCGCACGTCGACGAGGCGATCACGAAGGCGCTGACCGCTCCGCCCGGCGCCGCGATCACCCTGCCGGTCCTGGTGGACGGCAACGTCGTCCGCGCCTACGTGCTCCAGGTCGCGAAGCGCTTCTACCGCAAGCCGGCCGATGCCCAGGTCTTCCTGCGGCGCTTGAAGCCGGTCATCGTCGACGACCGTCCCGGCCTCGTCGTCAACCGGCTCGCGCTGACGACGACGATCGTCCAGCGCCTCCGCGCGACGAGCCGCGTCCGCGTCAAGATCCGCCACAGCTCGCAGCCGGCGGCCACACCGCGGAAGGCGTTCCGCTCGGTGATCGTCGTCCGGCGCGGCTCCAACCAGCTCTTCCTCTACCGCTACGACCACCTGCGAAAGACGTTCCGCGTCGCAACGGGCCAGTCGATCTACCCGACGCCGCTCGGCCGCTTCGACATCCTCGTCAAGTGGCGGAACCCCTGGTGGTACCCGCCGAACTCGCGCTGGGCCGCCGGGCAGAAGCCGATTCCACCGGGGCCGAACAACCCGCTCGGAACCCGTTGGATGGGCCTGTCCTCACCCGGCGTCGGCATCCATGGGACGCCGAACCCCGCCTCGATCGGCTACTCGGTCTCGCACGGCTGCATCCGGATGTACATCGCGGACGCTGAATGGCTGTTCAACGTCGTCGACATCGGGACGACGGTGTTCATAGTCTCGGCCTGATGCCCCGCCTCAAGCTTGCAGGTCAGATCGGGTCGGTCGCGCTCGTAGGGGCGCTGCTCGTTTTGCTCGTCTGGAAGGTCGTCCAGAACGACCGGACCAATGTCGCCAGCTCGTTCGAGAAGGGGCATGTGACGAAGCCGGTGGACTTCGACCTGAAGCGGCTCGACGGGAACGGGAAGCTGCAGCTCTCGTCGCTCCGGGGCAAGGTCGTGGTCGTCAATTTCTGGGCGTCCTGGTGCGAGCCGTGCAAGAGCGAGGCGCCGCGCTTCCAGGAGGCGCACAAGCGCTACGGCAGCCGCGTCGCGTTCGTCGGCGTCGACACGGCCGACTACTCGTCCGACGCCGGCCGGTTCCTGAGCCGCTACGGCGTCACGTACCCGAACGTCCGTGATCCCGACCGCACGGTGCTCGGGAAGTACGGCGGGCTGCCCATCCCGCGCACGTTCGTCATCTCGCCGAACTGGCAGGTGAGCGGCTACATCTTCGGCGAAGCGCGCTCCGAGGAGCTCGACAGCGCGATCCAGAAGGCGCTCGGCGCATGAAGCGGGCCGCGCTCGCGGTCGCGCTACTGGCGCTCGTCGCGGTGCCGCTCGCCCGCGCGACCGAGGATCACCCGACCTCGATGGAGGTCCAGCAGGAGATGTACTGCGACGACTGCCAGACGACGCTGGCAGACGCGAGCTCGGTCTCGTGGACGCCGGCCGCGATCCACCAGATCAATCAGATGATCAGCGAGGGCTACAAGAAGAGCCAGATCAAGTCGGCGCTCGCGAAGAAGTACTACGGGCACCTGCGGCAGCTGCCCGCGAAGGCTGCGAGCAACCGGCCGAGCCTGTCGGACCTGGAAGGCGAGATCATGTGCCCGGTCTGCAGCACGACGCTCGACCAGTCGGACTCGCCGATCGCGCAGCGGATGAAGGCAGACATCTCGCGCCGCATCGCCGCGGGCCAGTCGAAGCAGCAGATCAAGGACGCGCTGGTGGCCCAGTTCGGTCAGCAGATCCTCGCGGCCCCGCCGAAGAAGGGCTTCAACCTGCTGGCGTGGCTGCTCCCCATCGTCCTGCTCCTCGGCGGCGGGCTCGTAGTGGGGTTCCTCTCCTGGCGCTGGAGTCACACGGGTGAGCCCGGGCCGCCGGCGACGGCTGGGCTGAGCCCCGCCCTCGAGCGGCGAGTGGACGAAGAGCTCGCGCGCTACGACGAGGGTTAGTCCATGGCGGGCCAGATCCCCGCAGCGTTTCTCGCGGGCGTCATCTCGATCATCACGCCCTGCGTCCTGCCGCTCGTGCCGGGCTACCTGTCGGCCGTGTCCGCGATCGAGGCCGACCGGCTCGGAACACCGGGCGCGGCTCGCCGCGTCGCGCTCGCGAGTCTGCCGTTCATCCTCGGCTTCACCGTCGTCTTCGTCATCCTCGGGATTGCTGCGGCGGCCATCGGGGGCGTGCTCCCGTCGGATCGCCAGCTCGAGCTCGCCGGGTTGATCCTCGTCGTGATCGGGCTGACGTTCATCGGGCTCCTCCCGTGGCCCGAGCGGCTCCTCGCGCCGGGGCTCCTGACGGGCGCGCGCCGACGGAACTCGAACATCCTGCTCGGCGCCGCGTTCGCGGTCTGCGCGGCGCCCTGCATCGGCGCCGTCCTTGCTTCAATCCTGGCGATCGCGACCACGAGCTCGGTCGTGAAAGGCGCCGTGCTCCTCGCCGTCTACTCCGCCGGGCTCGGGCTGGCGTTCCTCCTCGCCGCGGTCGGCTTCACGCAGGCGATGGGCGCGTTCCGCTGGCTGCGCGACCACTACGTCGCGATCCGCATCGCGGGCGGCGTGATCCTCGTCGCGCTCGGGCTGCTCCTGTTCTTCCACAAGGACTGGTGGCTGAACGTATTCCTGAACCGCCTGCTCGACGATCTCGGGCTAGGGAACATCTAGCGGCGGCACGTCGAGTGAGCCCGCAGCTCGTGCTGCGGCCACCTGGCGCAGAAAGCCGTCGACGTCGACGCCGCGGTGCGCCGGCGCGAACGGGCCGAGCCGTCGCTCCGCCTTCTCGAGCTGCCGCTCGAAGCCGACGCGGTTCCCGCGGCCGGCCTGGTACCAGGCGACGACCACGTGCACGAGGCCCTGGAAGAAATCCTTCTCGGCGGGCTCCGACGCGCGCCAGGCATCCTCGAGCGCTTCGTGCGCGGCGAAGTAGTCGCCACGCCGCGCGAGCTCGAGCCCGCGCACTAAGGCATCGCTGGTGATGCCGCCATCAGGACTCGCGGGCATGACCGCGAGTCCGTCGGAAATGACCGGCCGACACGACGCGAATAAACCACCAACGCGCTGAGTCAGTCGAGACCGACTTTGACCTCGCCGTCCTCGACCCTGACCTCGTACGTCTGCGCCTGAATGGCGTGGTCGAAGTCGTTCTTGCCGGTCCGCGGGTCGTACTTCCAGCCGTGCCACGGACACGTGAGGTAGTGGTTCGCATCGAGCACGCCCTCGCCGAGCGGCCCTTTGAGGTGGAGGCAGTGCCCCTGGAGCGCGTAGAACTCGCCGTCGAGGTTGACGAGCGCGATCTCGACGTCGCCCGCCTTGACCGGCGACACGGTTCCCGGCGCGACGTCTGCAACCTGGGCGACCGTCACGAAATTCATGCGGTTCCGACGGTAACAGAGTGCTACCCTCGGGCCGCCGTGGCGACGATTCTGTTGGCCGGGGTGGATCTCTTCATCCGGGGCAAGCTCGAGGCCTCGCTCGCGGGCCACCACCTCGTGACGAGCGACAGCGCAGATCCGCCCGATCTCGTGATCGCGGACATCGCGCGTCTCGATCCATACGACGTCGCCGACGAGTATCCAGACGTGCCGTTGCTCGGCTTCACGAACCACAAGGACACGGCCGGGCTGCGCCGCGCGAACGAAGCGGGCTTCGATCAGGTCGTGGCGAAATCGGCGCTCGACTCCCAGGCGCGAGAACTGATCGACCGACTCATCGCCCCGATAGACTGACCCGCCCGATGACCTACATCATCGCCGAGCCCTGCATCGACATCAAAGACCTGTCCTGCGTGGACGTGTGTCCGGTCGACTGCATCCACACGTTCGAGCGGATCCTGGTCATCGACCCCGAGGAGTGCATCGACTGCGGCGCCTGCGAGCCCGAGTGCCCCGTCGAGGCGATCTTCCCCGAGGATGCGCTGCCCGAGAAATGGGAGCCGTTCGTCAAGATCAACTACGCGTACGGCGAAGGCGCGGACGTCGTGAACAAGCTCACGAACGACTACGCCACCGAGCACAACGTCCAGAACCCACCGCTGGAATAGAACTCGCTCGTTCGGGCAAGCCTTCTAGGCAAGCGAAACGAGGAGGGGTCTAATGCCTCAGCAAGCCTGGAGCAACAAGCGCGAACGACAGTACAAGCACATCAAGGAGGGCGAGCAAAAGCGCGGCGCCTCGACCAAACGCGCCAAGGAGATCGCCGCGAGGACCGTCAACAAGGAGCGTGCTCGGTCGGGCGAGTCCCGGACGAGCTCGCGCTCGTCGACGCGCGACATGTCGTCGAGCCGCCGGGGCGGGCTCCGCTCCCATTCCGGCGCCAGGGGCCAGACGAAGGATCAGCTCTACAACCAGGCGAAGCGCCTGAACATCAAGGGCCGCTCGAAGATGAACAAGCGGCAACTGCTCGCTGCCGTCAATCGGAAGAAATAATCCGGGTCTGGGTCTCGTTCCGTAGTGGAAAGGTAGGGTGAAGAACGGGATGAGACCCAAGATCCTCGACCACGTCGCGCTCTGGGTCGCCGAGCGCGATGCGATCACGGACTTCGTGACCGAGCGTCTGACGATGCACGTGATCGAGAAGACGGACAAGTTCACGCTCGTCGGCACGAACGCGCGGCGCGGGAAGCTGACGCTGTTCGATGCGGAGGGCCCGCGCGAGCGCGGCGCGCTCAAGCACATCGCCCTGCGGGTGGGCGATCTCGACGAGGCGCTCGGCGGGCTGGACGGGATCGACGTGGCGCGCGAGAACGGCGGCGCCTACTTCGACGTCCACGAGGGGCTGCGGCTCGGTCTCGTCGAGGCGGAAACTGATGTCGACTACGACCTCGACCACGTCGCGCTCTTCTCCGCGAGCCCGGAGGAGACGGCTACGAAGTACGAGGCGTTCGGTTTCACCCCCGAGGCGGAGACGCGCGTGGGGGTCGGCGGCGCCTTCGTCGAGTTCCATCCTGGTGAGCCCGGCGACCCCGAGAAGCCGCTGCTCAACCACCTCGCTGTGCTCGTCGACTCCGCTGACGAGACGCTTGCGGAGGCGAACCAGGCCGGGATGGACGTGGCCGACGTCGTGGACGCCGCGAACACGCTCGCGGTCTTCGTCTGGGGGCCCGAGCGCGTGAAGATCGAGTACGTCGAGCAGAAGCCGACGTTCGCGCTCAAATAGCGGACCTGGTCATCGCGGGGGCGGGCTTGGCCGGATTGGCGGCTGCTGCGCGCGCACGCGAGCTCGGCGCGGAGCCGCTCGTCTTCGAGAAGGGCGACCGTGCCGGCGGTTCGATGCTCCTGTCGAGCGGCGTCATCTGGCGTCACCGAACCTTCGACGGGTTTCGTGCCGAATGTCCCGGTGGGGATCCGGCGCTCCAGGAGGTGATCGTCGAGGCGCTCGACGGCGCCATCGACTGGCTCGAGTCGGTCGGCGCCCCGGTGCTCGAGCACGAGACGGGGAACCCGCGCACGTCCGGCAAGCGCTTCGACACGCGCGGTCTGACCGACGCCCTCCTGCGCGCGATCGGTGACGATTCCGTGCGCCTCTCGGAACAGGGTCCGACCCCGCCACAGAAGCCGCTCGTTCTTTGCACAGGCGGCTTCCACGTGCGGCTGGCACGCGAGCTCGGCCTGCCCATCCGCGGGAACCCGTGGAGCGAGGGCGACGGGCTCGACCTCGCACTCGAGCACGGCGGCGCGACGACGTCTGGCCTGGACGAGTTCTACGGCCGCGCAATGCCTGCAGGGATCCCGATCGAAGAGGCGGAGTTCGTCCCGCTCTCGCAGCTCTACGGCCGGTTCGCCCAGATCGTCTCCGAGGACGGCGCGCAGCGCTTCGAGGGCGAGGTCTCGTGGTCGGAGACGAACCTCGTGCAGGCGATCGCGCGCTGGCCGGGCGGGCGCGCCTGGTACCGCGTGCGCCAGGAGCAGCTCGGGGAGCGCGTGCGCGAGCGCACCGTCGCGGACATGATCGAGCAGGCGCGGGTCGCAGGCGCGGTCGTGCGCGAGGAGCCGCCGTACACCTCTGTCCTCGTCCAGGCGACGGTCACGCAGACACTCGGCGGCGTCCGGATCGACACGCGCGGACGCGTCGTCGGAGCCTCGAACCTCTACGCAGCGGGCGCCGACGCGGGCGGAGTCGCGACCGGCGGCTACTCGAGCGGGCTCGCGGCGGCGCTCGTCTTCGGCCGGATCGCCGCCGAGGAAGCGCTCAGCTAGAGATCTGAAGAAGGTACGCGCAGGGCCTGCGGTCCTGCGGCAGCGGCGACTGCGAGATCCGGTTCACGACCCAGCTGCCCTGACCGTCGAGCTCGACCATGGACCCGACGGCCGGCGGCTCACCCTCCCGATCGAGCAGCTCGTAGCCGGTC
>Ga0207661_10002818_pt1 | contig 12008 bp, 10 predicted proteins | sample KBSC713LmetaG_FD_184337 | JGI IMG/M metagenome (GOLD analysis project Ga0207661, IMG submission 184337) | Corn rhizosphere microbial communities from Kellogg Biological Station, Michigan, USA - KBS C7.1-3L metaG (SPAdes) (version 2) | ecosystem: Host-associated > Plants > Roots > Rhizosphere ... | reverse complement strand
AGCGACGTGCGAAGCGCGATGGGACCGAGCGCCGACCCGCCGATGCCGAGTACGACGATGTCGTCGAACTGACCGCGGCGCGATGCGGCAAAGTCCACCGACTGGCGATGGAGCGCGTCGTCGCCGGGGAGTGCGAGGAATCCAAGCTCACCCGCCGCGCGACGCTTCTCGAAGCCCGCATGCGCCGTCTTGAACGCACTCGCCGCCGCGGACCAATCGGCGGCGGCAATGCCGCCGTCGACGACGTCGCCCATCATGTTCGTGAAATCGATGCGTAGTGACATGTCAGTCGATACGAACGGTGAGTCCATCGAACGCCGGCGCGATTCCGCGCGGAAGTTCAGCCTCGAGATCGGCGTGGAAGTTGTCGTGCGTCAGATGCGTGAGATACGTTCGCTCGGCGCCGATCTCGCGGGAGACGGCGACAGCTTCCGGAATGCTCAGGTGCGTCGGATGTTCGGTGCGAAATAGCCCGTTGATCACGAGCACGCTCGCTCCGCGCAGCAACGCCAACGCTTCCGGCGGCAGCGTCTTCGCGTCCGTGACGTACGCGAGCCGGCCAATCCGGTATGCAAAAACCGTGATAGCGCCATGCGGGACCGCGACGGGAGTGATATCCAAGTCGGCGATTGAAAACGTGCGCCCGGCTTCGATTGGATGCGCCTTTCCTTCCGGCTTCGACGTCCCGGGGAGCGGGCGCATGTTGTCATCAAAGATGTAGCGGAACTTGGCCGCAAGTTCGCTAAGAGTTTCCGCGGGGCCGTACAGCGGCAACGGCGCGGATCGCCGAATCGTGATGGCTCGGATGTCGTCGATACCGTGCGTGTGATCGGCGTGCGAGTGCGTAAACAGCACGGCGTCCACACGATCGATTCCAGCCGCGATGAGCTGCAGACGCAGCTCAGGCGGCGTGTCGATGAGAACCCGCGTTCCGCGGTTGCTCTCGACCACCGCCCCAACTCGCGACCGCTTGTCTCGCGGATCGGGCGACCGGCACACCTCGCAGTGACATCCGAGTTGCGGGACGCCGAAACTCGTGCCCGTTCCGAGAAACGTGAGCTTCACCGGTCGCCCGGCCTCATACCGTTTCGACTTTGATCAAGTTCGTGGTGCCGGGGACGTCGAACGGAACGCCGGCGGTCACAACGACGCGATCGCCGGGATTCGCAAGCTCCTGACTTTGAACCGCCGCGAGCGCGAGACGAACCATCTCGTCGTACGTATTGCAGTGCGGCACGAGCTCGGGAATCACGCCCCACACGAGGGCAAGCTGCCGGAACGTGCGCGGGATGTCAGTCAACACGAGAATCGGAACTGCCGGGCGATGCGATGCAACAATGCGCGCGCTGAATCCACTCTTCGTGAACACGATCAACGCCGGCGCATTGAGCATGCTCACTGCCGCCGCACCGGCTGCGGCGATCGCAAACTCCGTCGATACTGCGCGATCGGTCTGACGCCGCTCGTCGCGTCGCCAGTTCTGCGGCGTGCTCTCGATCTCGGAGATGATCCGATTCATCGCCTCGACCGCGAGGCGGGGATACTGCCCCGCTGCCGTCTCCGCCGAGAGCATCACCGCATCCGTCCCGTCGAGGATCGCGTTCGCGACGTCGCTCGCCTCGGCGCGCGTTGGGCGCGGATGCGTGATCATCGACTCGAGCATCTGCGTCGCCGTGATGACCGGACGTCCGAGGCGATTGCACAACGCGATGATGCGCTTCTGGGCGTACGGCACTTCCTCGAACGGAAGCTCGACGCCGAGGTCGCCGCGGGCGACCATCACGCCGTCAGACGCCCGGACGATCGTTTCCATATTCTCTAATGCCGAGTCTTTCTCGATCTTCGCGATGACGAGCATCGACTTCGGGATGAGCGCCCGAAGCTCGGCGATGTCTTGCGCGCGTCGCACGAAGCTCAGCGCGAGATACTCGAGGTCTTGGCCGACCGCGAAGACGATGTCCTCGCGATCCTTCTCGGTGAGCGTCGGCGCTGACACCTGAACGCCGGGGAGATTCATCCCCTTGTGAGAGCTCAGTTGTCCGCCGTGGAGCACGCGGGCGTAGACTCGCGGACGCTCCACATCGAGCACGACGAGCTCGATCAATCCGTCGTTGATCAGAATGCGATCGCCGACGTGAACGTCGTTCGCGAGGCTCGCGTACGTGACCGGAATCTCGTCGCCCTTTTCTTCGTGCTCGGGAACGAGCGTGACGTCGCTTCCATCTTTCAGGTCGAGCGCCGCTGGAAGGTCGCCGATGCGAATGCGCGGTCCCTGAAGGTCGCCGAGGATGGCGACCGGCCGCTTCAGCTCATCGGCGACGTCGCGAATCAGCGCGATCGTCGCAGCATGCTGCTGATGTGTCCCATGCGAGAAGTTGATTCTCGCGACGTTGAGGCCGGCCTCCATGAGGCTTCGCAGCGTCTCCCTCGAGGAGCTCGAGGGACCCAACGTGCAGACGATCTTTGTTCGGCAGTAACGCAACGTGGCTTCGGTCTTTGAAGGTTCTCGCGCGTGAGGCGTGGGCTACCGACTCGCCAGCTCCTTGCCGAGCGATTTCGTCTTCTGCTGCAGCCCGGCGACGAGTGTGTCGAACGACTTTTGAAAACTGGCAAGCCCGTCGACGAGCAGCTTGTCGGTGACAGCCTTCATCGAAATTCCGTTCTTCTCGAGCGTGTCGATCGTCGCCTGGGCTTCATCGATATTCGCGTCGACCGTGCGCTTCACGACGCCGTGATCGGCAAACGCAACGATCGTCGCCGGCGGCATCGTGTTCACCGTATCCGGCCCGATGAGCTCCTCGACATACATGACGTCGCGATACGCCGGATTCTTCGTGCTCGTGCTCGCCCAGAGCGGACGCTGCACCGACCCGCCCTTCGCCGCAAGCGCTTTCCATCGCGGCGACGCGAACTGCTCCTGGAACAGCTTGTACGCGAGCTTCGCATTCGCGATCGCCGCCTTGCCGTGCAATCCCTTCAAGTCCGCGGCATTGGGCGCAGCGTCGAGTCGCTTGTCGATTTCGGTGTCGACGCGACTGACGAAGAAGCTGGCGACCGAATGAATCGAATCGATCTTCTTGCCGGCCGAGATGCGATCTTCGAGCCCCGCCATGTATGCGTCGATCACAGCGCGGTGCGCGTCGATCGAGAACAGCAGCGTGATGTTGACGTTCACGCCATTCGCGGTGAGCTGACGAACCGCCTTCGCGCCTTCGACCGTTCCTGGAACTTTGATCATCACGTTCGGCCGATCGACCGTTGCCCAGAGACGCGAGCCTTCCGACACTGTTGCTTTCGCGTCGTTCGCCGCAGACGGAGAGACCTCGATCGAAACGAAGCCGTCGTAGCCCTTGGTCTTTTCGAACACCGGCTTGAACTGATCGCACGCCGTGCGCACATCGGTCGTCGCGATGAGCTCGAAGAGCTCCATCGCCGTGGCGTCGCCGCTCGCGGACCGAATTTGATCGTCGTACTCCGGCCCTTCGGCCAACGCCTTCTCGAAGATCGACGGATTCGACGTCATGCCCGTGAGGGCTTCGTCGTTGATTCGCCGCTGCAGATCTCCGTTTCGGAGAATCGTGCGATCGATAAAGTCGAGCCAGATCGACTGACCGGCCGCGTTGAGTTCCTGTAATCGATTCTGACCCATACTGCGCTCCTTTCGTAGACATGGCACCCCGCGCCCTGGCGCGGGGTGCCATGTCTCAAGCTAGTAGGCCTACTTACCCGTGTATACGATCCTGTAGATGCGGCCGCCGGCATCGTCGCTCACGTAGAGCGAGCCGTCCGGGCCAACCGCAAGACCGGTCGGCCGATGGTTGCCGGTCGAGCCGCCGGACAATGGGCTGAAGCCTTCGGCGAAGATCTCATACGCTCCGGAGGCCTTCCCGTTGCTCAGTGGCTGAAAGACGACGTTGTAGCCGGCCTGTGGCTCCCCGGTGCGGTTCCACGAGCCGTGGAATGCAATGAACGCCCCGTTCTTGTACTTCGCCGGGAAGGTGGAACCTGTATAGAAGAGCAGCGCATTCGGCGCCCAGTGCCCGGGAAACGTCGCGACTGGTTCTTTCTTCTGCGCACACCGCTCAGTCTTCTTGCCATCGCCGCCGTATTCCGGCGCAAGCACCAGGTGCTTTTGGTCGACGGCGAAGTAGCAATACGGCCAGCCGAAATCATCGCCCTGATTGACCTGAAGAAGCTCTTCGGCAGGGTTCTCCGAGTTGTACTTCGGGTCGAACGACCAGTTGCCGCCGTCGCCGCCGAGCTGGTCGCGCCCGTGCTGCGTCGCCCAAAGCTTTCCATCCGGATTGATGGTAATGCCGACCGCGTTCCGGATTCCCTTTGCGAAGTGGTTCGACGCACTCGGCGTCTGATCCTTCTTGCGCGCATCGAACTTCCAAATGCCGGCGCGCGTGTCGAGCTCTTTGCAGGGGTCCACACCCGGGATGTTCGGCTTTCGGTCAGGCTCCTGACACGAATTCGTCGCCGAGCCGATGTTCATGTACAGCGTGCCGTCGTTCGTGATCGCGAAGTTGCGGGTCGTATGATTTCCGGTGCGCGGGATTTCCTTCACGATCGTGTCGGGCGTACCCGTCGCTGATGTTTCCCCAGGCTTGTAGACGTATCGGACGATCGACCCCGGCGGGTTCGGAGCGCCACGGCCGCCGCCCGCGGGCCAGGTCTCGACGTAGAGATGGCCGTCGAAGATTCCGACGTGGCTCGACGAGAAGCCGGTCGCAAACTGGTGGCGAACTTCTGCTTCGCCGTTCTTGTCGGCGTCGCGCAGGAGGACAACGCCGCCTCCCTGCCCACGGGCTCCCTGAGCCGACACGAGCACATCACCATTCGACGCGACCGTGAGCTCGCGAGCCCCCTTCACCGTATCTGCGAAGATCGTCGCGCAAAATCCCGCCGGGAGTTTTAGCCCGGCGTTGTCAGGCGCGCACTTAGTAGCCTGCGCGAACAAACCAACGGGCGCCGCTAGAGCAACCAACACCAACTTCAGCGAACGATGTTGCATTCGTCTTTCCTTGAAACGGTGAATACCAGACCAAGCTCAGCGCCGCGCCGCGTCGCCGAAGTCTAACGTCTTTGAAAAGAACGGCAGAAGGCGCGCCGCGATCCGGACAGCAATCCGGTTCGTGTGGTCGCCGTCATACGTCTCATACGTATGCGTTACACCAACGCGCGTCAGCTCTTCATCCATCGAGGCGAGCGCCGCCGGTGACACGAGCTGATCGCTCGTTCCGACGTCGAACATAAATCCTCGAAGCCGCTTGAGCTGTTCCACGTGACTCGCAATCATCTCACGCGGAGCGTTCGCCTGCCAAAGGCGAAATACCGAATCGACTACGACCCAGTCGCCGGACTTGTTCTCGAACGGAAGATTCGCGAACAGCGGCGGCGCATTCGGGTTGGGACTGAACGCAGCGGCGAGCGCGAGCGACACTCGGGGAAAGAAGGCGAGGGCGCGCGCCTCACTCAATGAATGAACGCCGGAGATCGTCTGCCACGTGGCTCCCTGCGCTTTGCTGCTTGCCTGCGTGCAACAGCCGCTCAGTGCGTAGAGGGCGCCGAAGGTGTCGCCGGCATGCCGCATCCCGACCGCGAACGTTCCAAACCCACCCATCGAATGCCCCGCGAGTCCTCGACTCTCTGGACGCGCGATCGTGCGGTACTTCTTGTCAACGAATGCGACGAGCTCCTTTGCGATGAAGTCGTCCCAATTTCCGGAGGACGCGGAGTTCGTATAGAACCCTCCGCCGAGCGCGGTGAGCGCGTTCGGCATCACGACGATCATCTCGCGAACGGTGCCGTTTCGGACGAGCGAATCCATCGCCGGCTTGACCGGCGCGAGCGACGTCCATGAGCCCCGCTCCGTCGCGCCATAGCCGTGCATGAGATAGATGACCGGATAGCGCTTGTCGGTCGACGTCGCATAGCTTGCCGGCAGATAGACGAGCACCTCACGGTTCGGCGAGTCGCCATAGACGTTTTTCTCCAGCGCCACCGAATGGACGGTGTCGTAGACAAGCTGTCCGCCGGCCGGCGCCTGAGCGTTGAGCCCTGCTGCGCCAACGAACGCACAGACAATGGCGAGAAGCGTCGGACGTGTCATTGGCGTTCTCCAATACCGAAGGCAACGTGGCTCAACGCGGAACTGGCTGGTCGAGATCGGCAATGATGTACGCCATCGCCGCCATCATGGCGATGCACTGCGCGAGCTCGTGGCGGTCGATGACATACATCATGTCGCCCGACGAATGGTGATACCAGAAATACTTCGTGTCGTCGACGTCGAGCGCGAGACCGGGAACGCCGCGCTGCAAGATGGGACCGACGTCCGCCTCCCCTTCGCCCGACACGATGTGCGATGCACCGGCGATCGCGCCGACTGCCTTCGCGAACTCGAGCCCCGCCGCGGAGCCCTGGAACCGGAAGCCCAATGGCTTGAAGACGCCATTGTCGCATTCCATCGCAACACTGTGTTTCGGCAGCTCGGCCATATGGGCGTCACGATACCCGCGGCCGCCGCGTCCTCCGTTCTCTTCGTTCGTCCAGAGAACGACGCGCACCGTGCGCTTCGGGGTCAATCCAAGTTTGCTCATGAGTCGCACGGCTTCCCACGCCGCGACGCTACAACCACCATCGTCCATCGCGCCTTGGCCGATGTCCCACGAGTCGATATGGCCTCCGAGGACGACGACTTCATCCGGCTTCTCGGACCCGCGCACTTCGGCGACGACGTTGCGCGATGGCGCGTCGGGCAGTGTCTGCGCCGACATCTTGAGATTCACGGTGATCTTTTGGCCGCGCCGCTGCATGCGGTGCAGCATCTCGGCGTCTTCGACGCTCAGCGCGGCGACGGGGAGCTTCGTGCCCGTCGAGTCATAGCGCGTCGACCCCGTATGAGGATTCTGAATCGAGAACGAAGAAACCGACCGAATCAGCGCGGCCACCGCTCCGACTTTCGCCGCTGCCGCCGGAGCACCGCCACGATAGGCGACGGCCTGACTATACCCTTCCATCGGCGCGACGTCGAGCGGGAACGGGTGATCGAAGAGAACGATTTTTCCTTTCGCTTCCGCTGCATGCTTCTGAAGGTCGTCGAAGCTGTCGACGACGAGCACCGGCGCTGTAATTCCGTTCGCCGGGGTTCCAACACTCATGCCGAGTCCGATCATATGAAGGGGCGTCGAACGCGGCGTCACGAGCGTCGCCGATTCCGTCCCTCGCACCCAGTGAGGAACCATCACCGGCTCGCCTCGGACGTTCGCGAGACCGTCTTTCTTCATCTGCGCCAGGATCCAGTCGATCGCATCCTCGAGCGCCTTCGATCCGCTGAGACGGCTGCCGAATGTGTCGGTGAGATCGGCGAGTCGGCCCCACGCCGACGAGTCGGCCAGCGCAGCGTCGATCAACCGTTTCGCGTCGGCGCGTTGTTTGTCGGTAATTGTCTGCGCTGACGCCAAGTTGGTCGATGAAAGGATCGCGGCCAGAGGCAGACAAGAAGCAAACAAGAAGGCGGAGAAGCGGATTCGCATTCGATGAGTTCGGAGGAGGTTCGCGCGGGAAAGTATACTGGCGACGACCCGTTCCAACCATCGAAAGGCTTGCGTTGTCTCAGGGCACAACCCTCGCGGACACCATTATGCGAACCATCCCAGCTCTGCTTTCGGCTGCGTGCCTCTGCATCATCGGCGCGACGGCCGGTGCCCAATCATCGTCGAACTTCATCGAGAACTGTCAGCGCAATCGCAGCGATAACGCGCGCGTCTGCGAGACGCGAAACGTTGCGGTCGGGTCGGTTCGCGCGCTCGCGGTCGACGGTCGTGAGAACGGCGGAATCACGGTGCACGCTTGGGATAAGCCGGATGTTCAGGTCGTGGCCATGATCCAAGCACAGGCGGAAACCGATGCGGACGCCCAGGCGATTGCGCATGCGATCACCGTTTCGTCGACTGGCGGCCAGGTTCATGCCGAAGGGCCGGAGACTCAACGGCGGCAATCATGGTCCGTGAGCTACGAGGTCTGGGCTCCGCGCATGACCAATCTTGGCCTCACGGCGCGCAACGGCGGCATCTCGGTCGACGGCATCGAGGCAAGCATGAATCTGCAAACGGTCAACGGCGGGCTCGATCTGCGCGACGTCTCGGGCGACGTCCACGGCGTCACCGAGAACGGCGGGATCTCGGCCGACCTCGGCGGCGACCGGTGGCGCGGCAACGGACTCGATCTCAAGACGTCGAACGGTGGCGTTCAGCTCCGCGTCCCGAGCAACTACTCCGCTGCACTCGAGACCGGAACCGTAAACGGCGAGTTGGACATCCGAATTCCGATCACGGTCCAGGGCATGCTCACGCGACAGATCTCGACGCAGCTCGGTAGCGGCGGGGCAACGATTCGCGCGATGACGACGAACGGCGGCGTCTCGATTCGGCCCCGCTAAGCGGTCGACGGACGAAGGTTCTTGCAACCACGCGCCTCGAAGCGTATAGCTCCGGGGTGCGCCACCCCGCTCACCGAAAGACGTTGTGTCTCGCTCGCCTCGGCCTGTCGCTGGTTTTCGCGACGACCGCGTGCGCATCGCTGCGGCATGAGGACATCCCGGTCGACGACACTGACGTCGTGACGGTCGAGGTTGTGAATCACCATCAGCTGGACGTGACGGTGTTCAACGTCGCCGGCGGGCGTCGCGATCGCATCGGCCAAGTGACCGCCGCGGCCGCGGCGTCGTTCAAGCTCCACGTGCGACGATTGCCGAACAGCGAAATGCAGCTGCTCGCCGATCCGATTGGATCGTCGCGTACGACTCGCACGGAGCTTCTGCGCGTCGGCGCCGGCGATACGGTGTCATGGATACTCGAGACGGATCTCGCGCGGTCGCACGTCGAGATTCATTGAAATCCGGCCTTACTTCGCCGTCCCTTGCTGCGCCTGGCCGTTCCCCAGAAAACTGAAACCCGACCCGCCGAGCGCTGAGCGGGTGACGAGGAGCCCGACGACGACGCTGCCCATCAACAGCGTCGTTCGCCCGCGAGAAAAGCGACGCTCTTCCAACTTCATCACGAGCGGGCGCGGAACCAACACGCGCTCCCCCTTCCAATCGACCTCGTTGCCGTCGCGCTTACGGACGCCGGTGACGGCGAGAATCAGCGCGTTGGTGGAATCCGATGTCAATCGGCCGCTGATCGCGGCCGCCGATGGCCCAATCTGTCGCGCAAGAGCAAAGCTGCCCGAATCACTGAGCGTCACTTCGACGCTCTTCCCCACGGGCACCGGTGTGCTCGGCGGATAGTAGCCGTAACATCCGCCGAGAAAAAACAGAGACGCGGTGGTGAGTCGTCGACGCATTGAGAACCACTTGATTCGTGAAACTGACACACCCGACCGAGCTGGTTTGCTCGGCCGGGTGTCATTGGAGAATGCTACTGACACGCGTTCGGGTCGTTGGTATTGCGGTACGTGAACAGGTTCTGTGTGGCACTCGCCGGCGTATTCGAGTTGGTCTGCTCTTCCGTTTGGCCATAGTAGAGCCGGCCAGGAATTCTCGACCGTCCGCGCGCCGGCGCGAGCGCAGGAAGACACGTGCGCTTGTAATCGTTCCACGCTTCGGGATTCTCGAACAGCGTGATGTATTTCTCGGTCATGATGTCGTTGAGCGTCAGCGCGCCCGATGCAATCGACGACTTGCCGACGTGCGTCCGCTCAGCATTGAACGCGGTTGCCGCCGTCGTTTTGTCTCCAGTCTGGAACGCGGCTTCCGCGATGATCAACTGGGTCTCGTCGTACGTGATGATTGGCTGACGGTATGTGTCGTTCGTCGCCAGCGCGGAGATCGTTGCGACGTCCGGCGTTGCCGTCGCCACGTCGAAGCCGACGTACGCACCCGCCGAATTCTTCTGGAAGTAATTCCCGATTCGCGGATCGTTCTGCGCGAGCATGATTTTTACGAGTCCGGCGCCCGCGACGAGGTCTGGCCCGAACGACGTGTTCGCAAACTGCGCCCACATGTTCCGCTCGGAGGTGTTCGACGAGTGCTGCGAAAGCCAATCGTTCGCCGGGCTGCTGATTCCCTTCTTCGCTTCGGTCAGCGCGCTCGTGTACTGCGCCACGCCAAGCTTCTCGACCTGATGCAGATAGATGCGAGCCTTGAGCGTATGTGCGGCCTCGATCCACTGAGAAGCTTTGCCGCCGTACACGAGATCCGCGGCACCCGGCCCGGTGCCACCTCCGCCAAGGTCGGTGATCGCCTTGTCGAGCAGCGTGAGGAGACTCGTATAGACCGTCATCTGCGGATCGAACGACGGCGTCGTATTCGTGCCGACGGCCTGCGAATACGGGATGTCGCCCCAAATGTCGGCCGCGTACATCATGTTCATGGCCTCGAGCACTTCCGCGATGCCCAGATACAGCTTGTCGCCCGCGGCGATCGAATTTGCCTCGATCGTGCGCAGTCCGATCAAGCCCCCTCCGTTGTAGACATTCTGAAAACTCACGTCGAAGGTGCTCGCATCGATGGTGTAGTTGCCCTGCGTTTCGACGAAGCGACCGTTGACGCCCGCGCACTGCTGCATCCACTGGCAGATGATCATTGCGACGGGGCCTTCTTCATTGCCGAACGTGTTCGCCAGCACGCCTTCGAACAGCTGGTTCGTCGACGCTTGGGTCGGATTGTTCGGGTCGTTCACCGCCTTCGGAGCATCCAAGAAGTTGCTGCAGCCGCCGACGACTGACAGGCAGAGTGCCGCGGCCGCGATTGATGATTTCCTCATTGGGATATCCTCGTGGCTCAGCGGTTGAGATTGACGGTGAACACAAACGAACGCGTGAGCGGCAGGTTGAAGTAGTCGATGCCGCCGACGCGCGAGGTCGATCCGCCGAGATTCGTCTCGGGATCGAGACCGGTGTACTTGGTCCACGTGTGCAGGTTGCGACCGGCGACGCGAACGTCGACGCTGCTCAGACCGAGCGAGCGAGCAACCCACGGCTGGTCGAATGTGTAGCCGACCGAGATCTCACGAAGCTTTACGTAGCCGCCGTCTTCGATGCACGGCGCGTCATAGCCCGTGAACGCACACGCGGCGAGACCACTGTTGCGATACCAATTTTCACCGACGGGGAACTTGAACCCCGCGCCTGGTCCGACGACTGGTCCTGGATAGAATCCCGGCTCGCCGATCGCGTGGTCGTTGCCGGTGCACGTGGAGGTGCCGGCGCCGGTGCACGTCGCACGATTCTCTGTGTCCTTGTGCGTGCCGTAGCTATAAAGCGCGCTCTTCGTCCCGTTCCAGACGTCGCCGCCTTTCTTGATGTCGACCAAGCCCGAGATCTCGAACTTGTGATAGCGAAGGCTCGTGTGCGCATTCCCAGTCCACTTCGGATTCGGATTGCCGATGACGCGTTCCGTATTGTCCTGGCACGGCATTCCTTTGTCGCCGCACTCGTCATTCGTCCCATCGCTGATGTACACCGCGCCCTTTGGCGCGCCCTTGCACGCCGCCGCGAGATCCACGCCGGCGATTGCGTTGTTCGGACTAACACCGCACTGGACCCAGCCGAGACTGCGGATGACGCCCAGCGGGAATCCAACCTGGGCAACCGTCTTGATCAGCGTGTTGTCCGTGAGGAGGAACTGCGCGCCCGACAGCTGATCGACGTTCGACTTGTTCGTCGCCCACCCGAGGCCGAGATCCCACGCATAGTTCGTCTTCGTGATCGGGCGAAGGTTGAGCGACAGCTCAGTGCCGCTGTTCGAGAACACGCCGCCATTCTTCGCTTCGCTCGAGTACCCGGTCGACGGAGCGACGGGCAGCACGAGAATGACGTCGTTCGTCTTCGACTTGTACCAGGTCGCGCTGAAGTCCGCTTTCTCTCCCCAGAAACCGACGTCGAACCCGCCCTCGAGCTCTTTCGTGCGTTCGGGTTTGAGCGACGTCGCGGGCTTTGTGAAGGTCGTGAAGAGACCAGCAACGCCGCTCTGCGTTGGCGTGAAGCCGGTGCCCTGGGAG
>Ga0207661_10002811_pt1 | contig 12019 bp, 12 predicted proteins | sample KBSC713LmetaG_FD_184337 | JGI IMG/M metagenome (GOLD analysis project Ga0207661, IMG submission 184337) | Corn rhizosphere microbial communities from Kellogg Biological Station, Michigan, USA - KBS C7.1-3L metaG (SPAdes) (version 2) | ecosystem: Host-associated > Plants > Roots > Rhizosphere ... | reverse complement strand
ACTTCTCCGGAAGAACGATCGGCTCACGTTTCTGCGGTGCACAGATCGATCGGACAACCCGTATGATGCCTATGGAACGCCGGCGACCCGCGCGTGCACGTACCGATCCGACGGTGCGTCTGGTCCGTCCGTCGTAACGTTCTATCTGACTCACCACGGCGACGTGGCCGACGTATGGGTGCACGACTGACGGACGATTGATCCTGTCACGCAACTCCACGAGTGAGGCACCATGGACGCACTCGCACGATTGACGGAAACGCTCACCGATCGCTACGAGCTCGAGCGCGAGATTGGCCGCGGCGGAATGGCCACGGTGTACCTCGCCCATGACATCAAGCACGACCGCCGCGTCGCGATCAAGGTGCTCCACCCCGAGCTGTCCGCGGTGCTCGGACCAGAGCGTTTCCTGGCCGAGATCAAGACGACCGCGAACCTGCAGCATCCGCACATTCTACCGCTGTTCGATTCCGGTGATGCAAACGGACTGTTGTACTACGTCATGCCGTACGTCGAAGGCGAGACGCTCCGGGGACGGCTCGAGCGCGAGCGCCAGTTACCCGTTGGCGACGCGGTGAGCATCGCGACCGAAGCCGCCGATGCGTTACAGTACGCTCACGAGCATGGCGTGGTGCACCGCGACGTCAAGCCCGAGAACATCCTGCTGCAGAACGGCCATGCACTCGTCGCGGATTTCGGTATCGCGCTCGCGGTCGAACAGGCCGGTGGCGTGCGCATGACGCAAACAGGGCTCTCGCTTGGCACACCGCAGTACATGGCGCCCGAGCAAGCGATGGGCGATCGGCACATTGATGCCCGCGCCGACATCTACGCGCTCGGTGCAGTCACCTTCGAGATGCTGGCAGGCGAGCCGCCGTTCACAGGCCCCAGCGGTCAGGCAATCATCGCCAGGGTGATCACGGAAGACGCACCATCGCTTCGTGCGCATCGCAGATCCGTGCCCTTGCACGTCGAAGCCGCCGTTTCACGTGCGCTCGAGAAACTTCCGGCCGATCGCTTCGCGACTGCGCGGGCGTTCGCCGATTCAATGCTCGCAGACACGACCGGCGTCCGCTCCCCAGGTCGCCGCGACGCACGCGGGCGTCGCGCGCGACTCATCGCCGCCTTGCCATGGGCAGCCGCATTGGTGATCAGCGTCGCCTTGGGGGCATGGGGAATGCTCCGCGCCCGCGACGTGCACCGGAACGCTGTGCGGTTCTTCGTCGATCTGCCGCACGATGATCCGCAGGTGCAGGGGATCGCCTTCGCTCCGGACGCGTCCGCGCTCGTGTACGCGGGTCCGTCGGAACTCATGTTGCGCTCGATGAGTGATCTCGCCGTGCGCCCGCTTCCCGGGACCACCGGTGGCAGCGCGCCGTTCTTCTCACCCGATGGCGCGTGGATTGGTTTCATCGCGGAAGCAAAGCTGAAGAAGGTGCGCATCAGCGGCGGTGCGGCGGTCGTCGTCGCGGATTCGCTCGAAACGCTCGGCGGTGCCGCATGGTCACCCGACGGTCAGATCATCTTCACCGGAACGAATCGCGGACTCGCCAGCGTCTCGGCGAACGGCGGCCGGGCACGGATCATCACCACGCCACCGTCCGGTGAACGCCACATGTGGCCGGACGTTCTCCCCGATGGACATGGAATTGTCTTCACCATCTGGCGACGGGCACTGCCGACCGCCGAGATCGCTGTCGTGACCGCTGACGGAAAGATCACGCTTCTCGGACTGCACGGCGTGAACGCGCATTATCTCGACGGTCACCTGGTGTTCGTGCACGAGGATGGCTCGCTGGCGTCTGTCCCTTTCGACCCGGCGACACGGCGGGCCGGCTCGGAAGACCATCTGGCGAACGACGTTGCTGTCGAGCTCGTTCAGGTTGCCAATCCGGGTGCCGCCAACTACGCGGTCTCGGCGAGCGGATCGCTCGCGTACGCGCGCGGCGCACTCCCGAACCAGGCCGTCGTCGTGGACCGCGCCGGAACGCTGCGGCCGCTCGCGCTCGAGCCGCGAACGTACGCACGGCCGCGCTACTCTCCCGACGGCCGTCGTGTTCTGTTCGATACCCGCGTCGGCGCATTCGGCGAGATATGGCTTTATGATATCGGCTCCGCGACAATGCAGCGACTGTTCGCTGGCGATGATGCGCATCAACCGGAGTGGAGTCCCGATGGCAAGCGCATCGCGTTCACCGCGAGGAGCGATACCAGCGGCGAGGACCTCTTTGTCATGCCCCTGGACGGGAGCGCTCCACCCGAAAAGATTCTCGGAGCAGCCGGCGATCAATACGACGCCACCTGGACACCGGACGGTCGGTCACTGATTTATATCTCGGACGATCCGTTCCAGAACTTCGGGATCGTAGGACTGACTGACAGGCGGCCGTCGAAGTGGCTCGACGCGGGCACGCTTGGCCGGACACTGCTCGGCCCCCGTATTTCTCCCGACGGCCACTGGATCGCCTACTGGTCCGACCAGTCCGGACACAGCGAGGTGTACGTGCGCGCGTTCCCCGACAAGGGCGGAGTCGTCCAGATTTCCTCTGGCGGCGGCACTGAGCCCGTGTGGTCGCGCGACGGACATGAGTTGTTCTATCGGCAGGATGACGAGCTTATAGCGGCATCACTGGTGACACGTCCCGGACTCACGGTGACCGGCCGGCATCTGTTGTTCGCGCAAAGATTCGAAACTGATGGTGGCCACGCATACTACGATGTCGGTCCGGACGGAAAATCGTTCATCTTCCTCAAGGATACGGAAGCGCAGGCACAGCTCGTCGTCGTTTTGAACTGGAGCGACGGCTTGACGCGGAATTCGCCGAAACGGTAGAGGAGGAAGCCGCACTTATGGCGCGGGTGACGACATGCATCGAACGCGCTAATACTTCAGCCCGCCGGCGTCCGCGAATTCGCGCATCATCTTCGCCTGTTCTTCCGTGAGATTCTCAGGCGTGGCGATCGTGACTTCCACGATCAGATCGCCCTTCTCGTCGCCCTTCTGAATTCCCTGTCCGCGCACGCGGAACCGTTTTCCGCTCGGCGTTCCCGGCGGGATGCGAATCGCAACTTTCTTTTCGTCGATGGTCCGCACGCTGATTCGGGAGCCGAGCGTAGCCTGCGCGATGTTGAGCGGGACGGAGGCAATCAGGTCCAGCCCCTCGCGCTTGAAGAAGCGGTCGGGATGAACGACGAACTCGACGATGAGATCACCTGCTGGTCCACCATTGGCGCCGCGCCCACCCTGCCCCTTGAGGCGAACCTTGCTCCCGTTATCGGATCCCGGTGGAACGGCGATCATGACTTTCTTGCGGGTGCGGACCTCGCCGCTTCCATTGCAGGTCGGACACGGCTGCGACGGAACCTGGCCGCGGCCGAGGCATACTGGACACGGCCTGTTGACCGCAAAGCCGCCCTGGCCGAACGAGACAGTCCCGCGACCGGAACATTCGGGGCAGATCTTCATCGAAGCGCCCGGTGCCGCGCCGCTTCCGTGGCACGTCTGGCACTCCTCGGTCACCTCCAGGGTCACCGGAATCTTGCCGCCCGTTACAGCGGTGCGAAAGGGAATCGCAACCTGTGTTTCCACGCTCTGCCCGCGCTCCGGCGCGCGACCGCGGCCACCCGCCGTTCGGCCCGATTGATTGAAGATCGAGCTGAAGAGATCGCCAAGGCCGCCAAGGCCTCCAATATCGACGTTGTTGAAGTCGAATGACGCACCTGGCCCTGCGCCAGGCCGGCCGCCTGAAAAGCCGCCTCGGGGGGCGCCACGCGCGCCGCTGAAGCCTTCGAACGCACCGAGCCGACGCATCTCATCATACTGCTTCCGCTTCTCCGGATCGCCCAGAACGTTATTCGCCTCCGAGATCTCCTTGAAGCGCTCGGCAGCCTTGGGTTCGTTGGCGTTGGCGTCGGGATGGTACTGCTTGGCGAGCTTGCGGTAGGCCTTCTTTATCTCGTCCTGCGAGGCGCTCGATGAGACGCCCAGTACACCGTAAAAATCTTTCGTCTGTGGCACTTGTTTACTGGTATTGCTTGACGACTACTCGGGCCGGCCGGAGCAGCTGGCCGTTCAGCATGAAGCCGCGCTGGTACACCTGCGAGACCATGTGATCCTCGTCTGGCGTCGCGGCCGCTTCCGTCGATATCGCTTCGTGGAGATTGGGATCGAAGGGAAGCTCTACCGGATCGATCACCTCGACACCGACGCTCCCGAGGGCCTTGAGAATGTTCTTCTCCACCATGTCCACGCCGGCCACCAGTGCGGCACAATCCGTCGTCGCTGGATCAAAGTGAGCGAACCTGGTCAGGTCATCGAGCGAGTTGAGCAGCGTCTTGATGAGGTCACCCTGGCCCCGCGCACGAGCCTGAAGCGCTTCCTTCGCTGTTCGCTTGCGGTAATTGTCGTACTCCGCGGCGAGCCGGAGGTAGCGATCGCGCTGAGCCTCCAGCGCACCGATCTCCTCGTCATCTGATCGCGCGGGATTGCCGGTTACAACAGGCTCGGAGGGTTCGGTACCGAGGTCGTCGGCTTCGTTGTCTGGCGTGGTTTCGTTTTGCATTTCAGATTGCGGGCAGTTTGTGCAGATCCAGTACTGTACGGCGTATCATATCCAGTGCCGCCTGCGCGGCCCGGTATCGGATTTCGTCGCGATTACCCGCGAAGTGGAAAACTCGTGCCTTCGCGTCCGGCGTGATAGGAGGATAACCGTCGGGGCGTGGAATCGGTGGCCTTCCTTCTGATACATCCAGACCGACCCAGACGGTCCCCACCGGTTTATCCGGCGTCCCGCCCCCGGGCCCGGCGATCCCGGTGATCGAGACGCCGATCTCGGTTCCGAGTCGCAGGCGAACTCCGCGGGCCATCTGGAGTGCGACCGGCTCGCTCACAGCGCCGTGCCCCGAGAGATCAGTATCCAGGACGCCGAGCAACTGCCGTTTGACACGGTTGTCGTAGGAGATGATTCCACCATGAAAGACGTCGCTCGCGCCGGGCACGTCGGTGATGTGCGCCCCGAGCATCCCGCCCGTGCAGCTTTCCGCGACAGCGATGCGCATGGCCGCGGCGCGACAGAGGTCGAGCACGACAGCGGCGAGGCTGACATCGTTCTCTCCGTAAATCGAGTCGCCCACCTGTTCGCGCAGAATCCGGCAACCCTCGGCCAGAGCGGCGTCAGCCTCCGCGGCAGAGAGACCTCTCGACGTCAGACGAAGATCGACGCCCGCGGCACCTGGGAGGAACGCCAGCGACAATCCATTGAAGCCCTTTCCGATCTCGCCGAGCCTGTCCGCAATTGATGATTCGCTCACACCACTGGTGCGCAGCGTGGCTGAGCGGATCACGGTGGCGCTGCCGGCGAGAGCGGCAATGCGCGGACGGAGCGACTCGGTGAACATCGCGCGCGCCTCGCGCGGCACACCTGGCAGCGTCGCCACCCAACGACCGCGCTCATCCGCAACGAATACACCCGGTGCGGAGCCCACAGGATTGGCGATGATTTCGGCACCAACCGGGATCATCGCCTGCTTGTAATTGCTCTGCGGCATGGGGCCCTTACGCTGGAATCCGCGCCACCGATCCTCGAGCCAGCGTGCAATTGATTCATCGCGCACGAGATCACGGCCGAACAACCTTGCGACAGCTTCGACAGACATGTCGTCCGCGGTGGGACCAAGACCGCCGGTCGTGATCACCGCGCCGGTATGGTCCAGCGCCTCACGCAACGTCTGCACGATGACGCCGACGTCGTCGCCACACGTTGTATGACGCACTACGGTAACGCCAAGGGCGGCCAGCTCGCGCCCGAGGAAACTGGTATTGGTGTCGACCGTTGAACCGAGCAACAGCTCGTCACCGATCGTGAGGATCTCGACGTTCAATTATCCCACCGGAAAAGCGTCAGTGCACTGGAAAGCGCACTCGTCAGCACACCCGTCAGTGTGTCTGACTCGCGAATACGCGCGCGTACTGCCGCACGTACAACGACAGCGAATACAGCGTGAGCACAACGGCCGTCACCATCGCGAGCGCGCCGACAGTCCCGTTGAATTGCGCAAAGACGTGCCACGCGGTGGAGTCCCACGCGCGCTCTGCGGCGAGCGTGTGCGCACCGAACCAGAAGAATGCGCTACCGACCCAGACAGACTGGAACGCAGTCTTCCACTTGGCCGGTCCGATGGCGGAGATCACGTGCCCCTTGCGCGCGGCGGCCTGGCGGAAAATCATCATGAACACTTCCCGGCTCACGATTATCAACACGACCCACCACGGCAGCGGAACCGACCCGACAGGTGTCATGAAAGCCAGGCTCGACGCCTCGCCACTACGGTCCAGCAGCGGAGCCATCCAGTTGGCGCGGCCGGCCATGAGGATGCTCATGGGAATGAGCGTCGCGAACAGCAACAGTTTGTCGGCGAGCGGGTCGAGCAGACGTCCCGTGTCCGTCACGTTGTTGCTGGTGCGTGCCAGGTGGCCGTCGACGTAATCAGTCGCGGCTGCCACGACGAACAGGGCGAAGGCCGAAAACCGGATTGCGGCCGATGGAAAGAACGGGAGGATCCCTATGAAGGGAGCCGCCACTATCCGTCCCACGGTTATCGCATTCGGAAGATTCATTTGCTTACGGAGTTCTTACGCCAGCGACTTCAATACGAGCTTGCTCACGGCCTTGAGTGTATCAAACACTCCATCACCCTGAATTGCAACTGCCTCGAAGTAAGGAGCCCGTCCGACCCACTCGCCGGTGGGAATTTGCTCGGTCAGGTTCTCCCCTGCGTGGTACGGATCCGGCGTGAGGAGCTGGTGCGTGGCATCCTCGACTTCCCACCCCGGATTGAGGTTTTCCTGGAGCTGCTGCAACGGTGCGGCATTGGACAGATCCCGTTTGTTGTACTGAATCACGAACGGCATCTTGGTGAGGTCGTAGCCGTACTCCGCCATGTTGTCGTACAGGTTCTGCATCGACTCGAGATTCGCCTCGTTGCGGTCCAGTTGGGAGTCCGCGACGAATACGACGCCGTCGACGTTCTTCAGGATCAGCTTGCGGCTGGCGTTGTAGTACACCTGGCCCGGCACCGTGTACAGGTGGAATCGTGTCTTGAATCCACGAATGGTGCCCAGGTCCACCGGTAGAAAATCGAAGAAGAGCGTCCGCTCCGTTTCGGTTGCAAGCGAGATGAGCTTGCCGCGAGTGTCCGGCTTGACCTTGCCGTAGATGAACTCGAGGTTGGTAGTCTTGCCGCCCAGTCCGGGACCGTAATACACGATCTTGCAGTTGATCTCGCGGGACGCATAGTTGATCATCGACATTGCGCGTTACCAGTTGAAGAGCTCGTCGATTTCCGCATCTGCACCGTGTAGCAGATCCGGGCGGGACGGGCTGTCCACGCGCTCACGCGAAAATATCTCGTCAATCACGAGAGTCAGTTCCTGAACGGCCTGTTTCATTCTCAGTCGCACCAACCCCAGGGTGGTTCGGTTGTCGAACAGGACAACGAGTATGAGCCGGCGCGCAACATCCGCGAGATAGATGGATTCCTTCTCTCCCTGATGGAACAGCGTGCTGAAGTCGCTCTCGCCGACCAGCTTCGCGAGCTGGTCATTGGCGCTGAAGTCAGCGGCCGTAAGCGTCGCGAAGGCCGTCGGGTCGAAGCTCGGTTGCTCGCCGACCGTCACCACGAGCTGGCCGGAACGGTCCACCAGGAGTGCCGACCGCGCGTTGGTGTCAGCCAGAAACCGTTGGAGCAGGTGCGTGATCGCAACAGAGTCGTCCTCAGTGAACGACCAGGTGCCCGATCCGCCGCCTTTCGCGCTTCCGCCTGCCATCATGCTGTCTCCATCTAGGCCAATGCCTTTTCAACCCGCTTGAGTAGTGTCACCGCCCGCCCCCGAAGCATCGGCCGGGTTTCCCACGCTATGTACTCGCGCAGGAGGTGTGCGGTGGCGACGGTGGGCTGCCCGGACAGGTGCCCGAGCGCCGCGAGCCGCCTCAGCGCATGACGACTGAAGAGGTCCCTTCGGTACGCGTGTTGAGCGCCGCTCCACGTTGCGAGTCCTGCCACCAACCCACCGACCAGACCGGCGAGGAACCAGTCGCGATTCCTGCTCAAGGTATTTCTCATTGCATGACTCTCCGCGCCGATAGAGCCTGGGCAATGGTCACCCCATCAGCATATTCCAGATCACCGCCCACGGGCAGCCCACGGGCGATTCGTGACACCGTGAGCGGATAGCTCGCGAGCCGACGCTGAAGATACAACGCTGTCGCCTCGCCCTCGATGCTGGGGTTGGTCGCGATGATCAACTCCCGGACATCGCCGGCCGCAACCCGCGCTTCAAGGTCACCCACGGCCAGATCCTCGGGTCCGATACCATCCAGCGGCGAAAGACGGCCGCCGAGCACGTGATACGTGCCGCGGAACTCTCCCGCCCGCTCGATTGCGCCAATGTCGGACGCCTCCTCCACCGCGCAAACGAGCGACGGATCGCGACGATTGTCCGAACAGATGGAGCAGAGATCGTTCTCGGTCAGATTGTGACAGCGCGCACACGGATGAACACGCTCGGATATCGTCACGAGCGCCTCAGCCAGGCGGCGCGTCTGACCCGCGGGCTGTTTGAGGAGATGGTAGGTGAGCCGCATTGCCGTCTTGCGGCCAATGCCAGGCAACCTGGAAAGTTCGGTTGCCAGGTCCTCGATCGCTGACACTCAGAACGGGAGCTTGAACGGGAGTTCCATTCCGCCGGTGAGCTTGCCCATCTCCGTCTTGGCGAGATCCGCCGCTTTTTTCTGCGCCTCACGCACCGCGACCATCACCAGATCTTCCAGCATCTCAACGTCAGCGGAATTCACGACGCTCGGGTCGATCTTGACCTTGGTGATCTGGCCCTTTCCGTCGGCGGTGACGGTGACCATGCCACCGCCCGAAGTAGCGGTCACCGACTGTTTCTCCAGCTCTTCCTGGATCTCCTGCAAGCGGCTCTGCATCTGCTGCGCCTGCTGCATCAGCTTCATGAAGTCAGCCATATCGGAATCTACAGAGTTAATCGAGCAATTCGAGGTCGAGCGCGTCGATTGCCGCGCCAAGAACAGGGTCCTTCGCACGCAGCATCTTCGCCCGCTCCGCCCTTCTCTCATCGTCACTGAGCCGCACCGCAGGTTCGCCCTGCGACGATGCTTCCATCGCAGAGCGCATCGCGGAGAGCGGGCTTGGTTGGCCGGCCTGACGTCCGGCTGAATGAGCAGCGGAATGATTGGCTGGATGATTCACGGCGTGCTCAGCGGGATGACCAGCGGGATGACCCGCGGGATGACCGGCCTTCCTCGCGTGAGCCGGCGCATCGCCCGCCCCTATCGCCGCACGCCAGTCGGGCGGCGCAACACTCGGCGAGCCGACACTCGGCGCCGTAGAGCCACCATCGCCGATTCCACGCAGCACTTCTTCCAGCGACAGCGTGTGGTCCAGCAACGCAAACCGAACCAGCGTCAGCTCGATCAGCAACTGCTGCTGCCCGCTCTTGCGGAAGCGCGGCTCCAGGTCGCTCAACACGTTGAGCATGCGCAACACGTCGCCCGCGGCAAGTTGCGTTGCATTCCCGCGCAGTCGCTCCGTTGCCGCGGCAGAAACATCGGAGACCGTGCCGCCGAGCAGTACGGCGAGCTGCGCGCGCAGCATGTCGGCGAAACCGGCGAGGAATCCACTGAAGTCGACGCCTTCGTCCGCAAGCCGTCCTACGGCCGCGAAAATATCGCCGGCACGACGCTCCACAATGATCGCGAGAATGTCGAGGTATTCGTCTTCCGGCACCAGGCCGAGTGCAGCACGAACAGCCTCCGCGGTGACACTTCCCTCACCCAGCGACGTGACCTGGTCGGTGAGCGAGAGCGCGTCCCGCATCGATCCATCCGCCGCTCGCGCAATCATCGTGAGCGCGTCTGGCTCGGCGGGAATCTTCTCCTCACCGAGAATGAACTCGAGCCGAGCGATGATGTCGCTGTTGCCAATGCGCTTGAGATCGAAACGCTGCAATCTGCTCAGAACAGGCGCAGCCATCTGCGCAATCTTCTGTGGCTCTGTCGTCGCGAAGACGAAGACGACGCGTGGTGGCGGCTCCTCCAGAACCTTGAGCAGCGCGTTCCACGCTTCGCGCGTGAGCATGTGCGCCTCGTCCACGATGTAAACCTTGTAACGGTCGTCACCGGACGGGGCGTACATTGCGCGCTCGCGCAGGTCGCGCGCATCATCAACCCCGCGATTGGACGCAGCGTCGATCTCTACAACGTCGAGGCTCGAGGAACCGCTCCAGATGCGCTGGCAGCTGGTGCAGACGCCGCACGGCTCGCCGTCCGCACCCTTGTTCTCGCAGTTCAGCGCCATGGCGAGCACACGAGCGAGCGTGGTCTTGCCGGTACCGCGGGGTCCGCAGAACAGGTAGCCGTGCGCCACGCGATCACGCGCGATTGCGCTTCTGAGCGTGTTCGAGACGTGACCCTGCACGGCCACCTCGGCGAACGAGCGCGGGCGATATTTCCTGGCTAGGGCAAGGGCCATGCGTCTGGTATGCGGGCAACGTTCCGCCCTTCGGAAGGCCCCGCGCGGAGCGGGGTGGAAGGGGGTCCAGGGGATCGGGGCAACGCAAGACACCGCATGCCGCTGCTACCTTCGGGGTCCTGACGGGATTAGCGGGCTCGCGCCCCCCGGAAATCCCTGGAATCCTGAAATATAATCGTCGCCGCTGCGCCGCGGCCTGACGTTTACCGCTCTAGCACTGTTTCCAGATGCCGCGCACGACGCCCACTCTCTGGCGTCGTGCGCGACGTTCCGTGCTGCTAAGGCTTTCTATGGCTTTTTGATCGTTACCGTCGGAACCTTCACCGTCGCCGAGTCTTTCTTCACCTCGACCTTGGGTACGGCGACCTTGGTGCTGTCCACGCCCGTTTCAACGACCGGGGTGTGAACCGTGTCCGTGACCGTGCCGACAACCGGTTTCTGGACCTCGTACTGGCCCTCGCCGGTCTTCTTGCAAGCGGTCGCTGCCAACGTCAGGACAGCCGCCGCAAAAATCATTTTCCTCATCCCAAGCCTCCATGACTTGTGTTGGTTCGGTTCGAATCCCGCGCCAGCACTCGGGCAAGAACGGCGCCACTGTGCGATACCGATCATTCCAGAGGCCGCGCGGCACGGCCCGGAATTGTCAGTAAGCTGGTAAAGCGCCCGGCAAAGCGCCGGACTGGAGCCCTAGCCCCGGGAGTCCCAGGAAGGCCTGCCTGGCGTGGAAGCTGGCGGTTTCCTCCGGTGGGCGCTCCGCTGGACTGCATCACGTATGTGATCGTCTTCCTTGTGTCGTCCCTTCCTGGGTACGGCGGGCATCGTGTCTCGCCGCGGCGGCGCCGGGCCGGCGGGGCCGGCGGCGTCCCGGGCCAGTTCCCGCGGCGTCCTGTGGCTGCTCGTGGGATGCGGCTCAGCCTGCTCTCGTGTTGTGGGATCGGTGGGATCGCTCATTCGAATCTCGTATCGCTTCTGGCATCACATCCCGTGATGCTCCGATTATTGGGCTTGCATGTCTGTGCGAAAGCCGCATGCAACGCGCCGCCGGAGTGGAAAGCGACCGTTCGGTCGGCGCTCGCCGGAGCGCGGCGGCGCAAGCCAACGCAAGCCAACGCACGGCGGCGCATGGCGAAACGACACCGCCAGACGCGCAGGTCGTCGCCACCCATCCGCAGAGGCGGCAGGTGCAGGCACATGTTATGCCCATTCACCAGCAATTACACAGTCATGCCCACGAGGGAGGAGCAACAGATGAAGGCACAGGATATCATGACGCACGATCCCGTATGCGTCACACGAGACACCCCGCTGAGCGAGGCTGCGCGGCTCATGAAAGACCACGATGTCGGGATGCTTCCCGTCGTCGACGCCGATGGCTCCAGCAAGCTGGTGGGACTCGTTACCGATAGAGACATCACCGTGCGCCACGTCGCCGAAGGGCACAAGGGCGACTGCAAGGTGAGCGAAGCAA
>Ga0207661_10002807_pt1 | contig 12024 bp, 7 predicted proteins | sample KBSC713LmetaG_FD_184337 | JGI IMG/M metagenome (GOLD analysis project Ga0207661, IMG submission 184337) | Corn rhizosphere microbial communities from Kellogg Biological Station, Michigan, USA - KBS C7.1-3L metaG (SPAdes) (version 2) | ecosystem: Host-associated > Plants > Roots > Rhizosphere ... | reverse complement strand
GAATTCCTGAATCGGTCGCGTCGAATGGCCAATCGTCAGTACCAGCGGAGATGGCCTCGCTGCTTTCCTTTTGGCCGGGGCTTTTATTTTCATTCAGTGCTCACGCTCTGCTTACGTGTGCCGGCGACGGAAAGTGTTCCTTGGCGTCGCACGTACCGCGACAGAATAGTTTCTTCCGTGCCAGCGTCCGGCTGTTTTCCGGAAAGGCGCGAAATCAACGACGCACTGCGCTAGTAGACCTTCCGTTGGTAGATCGCGAGGCTACGCACGAGCAATACGTATTCTGCCTGCGGCGAGGGAAATCGCGGCCGTCGGATGAAGCGCTTCGGGCGCAAACGGACCATAAGAGCGACGGCTGCCGTGCGCAGAAAGCCCGGCAGTCCTCGATGGACGTATCTGAAACCGCATTACATTCTGCACGCGGAAAGCGCTATGGCGGGCAGGCCAGCTCAAGGAATATTTTTCGGTTTTGTGCCAACTCATGGTATCTTTTGGCGCAAACTTATGATAACCGTAAAGGCGGCGGCGACAGAGCAACGCACGAATCAAAAATCCAAAGGGGCATCGCCCTCACAACTGCGGAATCCAAGTTGAATTCCACCCTCGGATACACGCCAATGACCGCCTTGAAACAGATTTATTCATCCGCTTTTCCTCTTGTTACGCTCTCGATACTGTTGATGGGATGCGTTCCAAAGTCTCAGCTTGAAAAAGCGCAGACCGATCTTGCCGACGCCCAGGCTAAAATAAAATCGCTCGAGCATGATGTCGCCACCACGCATGAAGCGCTGGGCCGCGCGGAAGCTGAACTTTCGCAATTCCGCCCGCCTGCAGCCAACGCGGGAGCGTTGCCAATCACCACGCGGTTGCGGCGGCACGGCACGGAATTCCAACTCGCCATCACCAATCAGTCGAAAGCGCCGCTTCGGCTCAACATCACCGTTTCGGCCGTCGGTCGCTGGATCACCGCCGCTCCGATCATCGACGGCGAAGGCGAATGGCACTTGCCCCAGCTCCAGACGGGGGACGTCGTCGAAATCGCGAGCGACGGTTACGCTTCACAAAAAATAACCGTGCAATAGAAAAGGCGCCCGCCCCGACTCAGCCCGGTGAAACGCGCCCCGGCTCCGTCAGCCGAACGAACTCCGAGCGCTTGCGTCGGGATCGCCCGTGCACCTGGCGGCTCACGACGATTTATTTTCTCAACGACCGGACGTGGGCAACGAGTGCTTTGGCCTCGGCATCGGAATCAGCAGCGGGGAGCGGGGCCGCCGCAAAACGCGGCGAACAGTACGAGGAGCCCGCCGGTTGAATTCATGGAGCGCATGTTTTCGTGGGATCGCGATGGCAAAAATCCTTCGCGCCATCGGTGGCATTCTCCGCCCTTTTTTTCGTAATCACGACAAGAAATACGCCCGCCTGAACTTCGTCACTCGGCTGGGGCACATCACTCACGGTCGCTCACCGAAAGGCTGAAGGATTGTTTCGAGAACGCCCCGAAGAAAATCATCCCCGCGACACGTCTCCAGGCGGCATCGGATCCCAGCCGCGGTCGGATTCGTGGCGCTCAGCCGCATTGTCGCTCGCGAACATCCGGTCAAACGCCTCGATATTCTGGCGGGCGTTTTTGAAATACGCATCGTCGTCCTCCCAGAACTGCGCGAGCTCACGCACGGCATTTTCATCGTGCCGCTTGAATCGCCGCGCCGCGCGATGCGCCTGATGCGCCGGCATTCCCAGGTCGCGCAACACATCGATTCCAAGATCGAGCGAGCTGCCCAGCGTCTCCCGATAAAACGTCATCACGCCGCGTTTTTGAAATTCGTAAGCGTGGACCCGACCGGCGGCGCGCGCGAAAATCTTTAGCCTCGGGAAATGTTTTTGCACGAGTTCGACCAGCTCGATCGCCTTGTCCTCGTTGTCGATCGCGATCACAATCAGCTTCGCTCGCTCCGCCCCGGCCGCGTGCAACAGATCAAGCCGCGTCGCGTCGCCATAAAATACTTTGATGCCGAGGCGGCGGACGATTTCAACCTGGTCCGCGTCGAGATCGAGCACCGTGGTGCCGACGCCATTCGCGCGCAGCAATCGGCCGACAATATGTCCGAACCGGCCGAATCCGGCGATGATCACCGGATTGTCCTGCGGCTCGATCTGGTCGGCCTCGCGCACCGGACCGCGGGCACGCGCGAAGCGCGGCTGCACGAAGCGCTCGTTGAGGACGAAGAGCAACGGCGTGCACGCCATCGAAAGCGCAACCGTCGCGACCAGCGGGTCGGCCTCGGCGCGCGTCAGGACATGATGATCCACCACAAAACTCAGCAGCACGAACGCAAACTCGCCGCCTTGCGCGAGCGCGAACGAGAACAGCATCCCGTCCGGTGTGGGGATCTTGAATACGCGGGAAAGCGCGAACAACACGACAAATTTCACCGCCAGCAGCGCCCCGCCCAACCCGAGAATGACGCCGGGTTCGGTGCGCAAAAGACCGAAGTCGATGCCCGCGCCGACGGTGATGAAAAAAAGGCCGAGCAAAAGCCCTTTGTACGGATCGATGTCCGCTTCCAGTTCGTGGCGGTATTCGCTGTTGGCCAGCACGACACCGGCCACGAACGTGCCGAGCGCGGCGGAGAGTCCGACGAGCTCCATCACGACCGAGACACCGACGACGAGCAGCAACGCGGCGGCGCTGAACAGTTCGCGCAGTCCCGTTTTTGCGATCGCGCGAAAAAGCGGATTCACGGCGTAACGGCCGGCGAGCACAATCGCCGCAACCGCCGCGACGATCACCACGGCCTGTATCCAGCCGGCCAATCCGTCGATGCCGGATGCCGCCGGCGCGGCGGCGCCCGCGGAAACATTCGCCGATTTTACCGCGAGCAGCGGCAGCAGCGCCAGGATCGGGATCACCGAAATATCCTGAAACAACAACACGGCAAACGACGCCTGCCCGCCGGGCGTCTTGAGCTGGCCACGCTCTTGCAGCGATTGCAGCACGATCGCGGTCGAGGACATTGCGAGGATCACTCCCGCGGCGAGAGGCATTCGCCAGCCGAACCCACCCGCCGCACCGAGCGCCGCGATCGCCACGGCGGTTCCCGCAACCTGCAGTCCGCCGAGGCCGAGCAGTTGCGCGCGCATTTGCCAGAGCAACGTAGGCTGCAATTCGAGCCCGACCAGAAACAGCATCATCACGACGCCGAATTCCGCGAATTGCATCACATCGCCGGAGCGTTGGCCGACGAGCCCGAGCACGTGAGGTCCGATCAACACGCCCGCCAGCAAATAGCCGAGCACGGAGCCGAGTCCGAGCCGTTTGGCCAACGGCACGGACACGACGGCGGCGGCGAGATAAACAAAGGCGTGAAGCAACATCGAATCGGCATGCATGGGCGGAACGGTGGAGCTGATTCTAGAGACCGACGGCGGACAGATCCGAGTTGAGGCGCGGAACATTCGCCAAACGCGCCGCGTTGATTTTCCCATCACGCAGCGCGGCGAGCACACGGGCGTAGTCGTTCGCGTGTCGGTCCAACTCCGCCGCATCGACGAGCCGGATCGAACCGTGCACGATGAACGGCGGGAGGTAATTCATGCCGCAGAGGCGCGCCGTTTGCTCGAAGGGCGCGAGCAATTCGCGCATCGTAAAGTGATTCAACCCTTCGCGACCGTAGGCATTCTCGGGACCGCCGGTCGTCAGCGCCGAGAGCACGGTTTTGCCGCGGAGCTTGTCACCGCCGCGCCCGTAAGCAAAGCCGTACTCGAGCACGAGATCCAGCCACTCCTTCATCAACGCGGGGCAGCTGTACCAGTAAAATGGATGCTGTAGCACGACGATATCGTGCTCGAGCAGAAGCGCCTGCTCGCGCGGGACGTCGATATCGAAATCTGGATACGCCTCGTACAGATCGTGAAAGCTCACGCCGTCGACGGCGCGCGCGGCCTTCGCGAGCCGGTGGTTGATGCGTGATTTCTGAATCGCCGGGTGGGCAAATAAAATAAGCAGCCGGAAACGAGTGGCCATACGACGGCGGCGAATGTCTGGAAATGTCGTGGAATGGCAACTCGCGCCCACGGCCGAACGGATTGGGCACTTTCGTCCGGCTCGACCGGCGTCGTAGAAATGGCCATTCGATCAGGCTCGCTCACAAAAATAACGCCGGCTCCCGAAGGTTCCCGGCGCGAAGGCGATCGCTGCCACGTGAGATCGGCTAGAGCCGGTAGTCCACAGTCACATAACCGAGGACTCCCTTGTAATCCGAAAAACCGCCCGTGAGCTCGTTGTTGCTGTTGAGGTATCCGATTTTCCCCGTGGTGATGACCCGGTCAGTAAGCTTGTGTTTCACGCCCAAAGTGACGCTGTAATCACGCCCGCCCGCACCGTATGGTATAGTCGATCCTGCCAGTGCGGGGTTGTAGTTGTCGGCCCGATAGTACGTCGCCTGGACCTGAGCATCGGTATTCTTGTCGATGACGAACCCGGCGAGTACGCTGCCGTTCCAGTAGTTATTGTTTGAATCGTGCACCACGTTTCGCGCGGTAAGTGTGACCAACGGGTTGCCATACGATGTGCTGATCGTGTCGTACACGACATTGATGTTGGCCTGCATGTAGAACTGCTTCATCGGTGTCCAGTCGACCGTCTCGTCGATTTGGTACCGGTGGGACTCATTCGCGTCGGTCAGCAAATAACCACCGCCCTGTACCAGGGCTTTTCCGGTCTGGGTAATATAGCGGGTGGTAAAGGAAACAGTCGGCCCCAGCTGCAGCTTGCCGGAAAAAACGGCACCCTTGATGTCATATTCCAGATTGTAGTAGTCGCCAAAATTCTCGGCATAGCCGGTGAAGTTATTCTCATGATCCTTCGTATAGAACTCCGCCCGGAGGCTGAGGAAGGAAACCGCGGCCCAGTTCGCGCCGAGCTTCAAATTGCGATGGTTTTCCGTGACTTTCTCGCTGGCGTTGTCGGGTGAGGGTACAATCAAGTTCCCACTGGGTGAGATGCCAATATAACTCGTGCGCTCGTCACCCGGTGCGCTGCGGTAGTCCCAAGTGCCAAACAGTGTCACGTGCGGAATGCCGCTATAACGGGCATCGATTTCCGGCGTCCACGACTTCTCGTCGATTTTCACACCATTCACCGTGCTCACCGGCACCGACGTGACGGCACCGGTGGCTTGATTGACCAAGGTATTTATATAGACAGCATTGTTATAGCCATTAGTGTGATAGTCCTCGCCCTTAAGCGCCACGTCCAGGCGAAGATCGGCCAGCGGCTTCAGCTCGGCCCCGATGTTGCCGGTTGTGACATCACTCTTGATTTTACCGCTGCTGTCGTAGGAGTACGGCGGGCGTCCACCGGTGGTGAATGCGCCGATCGCCGGCACGACGCCCATTTTGGTCAGCGTGTCGGCGGTGATGTGTCGTGAATCGGCAATATCACCATCCGTATGACGGTGGTTGCCGCTGATATATATAGTGATCTTGTCGTTCACCACCGTGTCAACCCGGCCGGCGACGGTCAGACCATCTTCCTTGTAGCCCCGCTGGTCGAAGCCGTAGTTCGGGTTGTTCCCGAGATTATTCGGTATTATTGTGAGCGGCGACGAAGGAATCGCCGGATATGGTTTTAGTTCGCCTATATAACGATCGACCGAGCGGACGTCGAAGTTGTTGATCCGGGTTCCGACCACCGACAACACTCCAGTGGTGTTTCCGAGCGTGTGCTTGACCGAGGCTTCCCAGGTCTGCTCGCGCTCGTTCAGATCAATATAGGCGGGTAGAATCTTGCGATCCGAGGAAATCGGATTTCGCGCGCTCTGCGAGTAGATCGTGATTCCAGTCAGATCCGTATCGCCCCAGATCGTCGAATCCTTCCGCCCGGTGCGCGTTTCATTCGAGTAGCGGAATGTGAACACCGGCAAGTTCGGCAGCGAGACGGTCGCGTCGATAAAGAGCTTGCCGCGATCAACCGACAACGCGCGCGGATAGATGGGCAGCCACGCGTTGTTCAGTGGGAAAAAACCGCCCGCACCGTCATAGAAGGTGCGGAATCGCTTGTAGCCGACATCGAAGGATCCGACTTCGTTTTTGGTAACCTTGAACAATCCAAGATAGTCCTCCGCGCCCGCCAGCGCATGGCCGGCAACGAGGACGTTGGTGCTTTTTGAAATGTCCGTCGAGTAGTTCAAGTCCTCGATGCCACCCGCCGGATTCTTGGAGATCTGGGTGCGGGTCTGGTAGGCAGTCGAGCTGCCGGTAATCGCCGACGCTTCTCCGCCGAAGGAGATATGGTTGGTATCCGCGGTAGCGGGCAGTGCGTCGGTATTTTTTGTGGCGTCGACCGCATAGGCGCAGCTAAGGGTCAGCATTGCGCAAGCCAGCAGGCCGGCCGGGCGATGGAGAGAAGATGAGTTTGCGTTCATTGGCGTGTCAGGAAGCGGGGTTAGTAACGCAGGGGCTTGCTCGAATTGGAGCCATGGATCGCCTCATGGCAGCCGGCGCTCCAGCACGTGCCGTTTTGAAGGCGCGTGCGGTGGTCTTCGGCGCTTGCCGTGCCGGCGAACAAAACGTTGCCCTGGCTCGCGGGGTTTTGCGGGATCTCCAGGTGGCAGCGCAGACAAAGGTTGGCGTCGCGAGCGACGAGCATCTTGGCGTTCACCGATCCGTGCGGACTATGGCAGGCGGTGCAGCCTTCCTTCATCGCGTTATGCTTGAAGATAAATGGACCCTTCTGCGCCGTATGGCACTTCGTGCAGGTTTCCGTTTCCGCCTCAAGCGACGCGCCGGAGCCTTTGATGGCATTGCCGGAATGCGGTTCATGGCAATCGGCGCAACTCATGTGGCCGTTCAGGACCTGATGACTATTCGGCAGGCTGAATGAGCCCCGCTTGTCCAGATGGCAGGCAAAGCACGCTTCGGGAGACTTGCCGGGATTGACGATCGTGCTCCTGCTGCCGCCAGCCTTGACGTGGAGACTGCCGGGACCATGGCAGGCCTCGCAACCCGTGCTGCCGAGCTTTGGGTCCGCGGCGAGTGCAACCCGGGCATGGCTGGCCGAGCCGAAATGATCGGTCTGGTCGGAATGACATTCGGCGCACGCTTTGCTGCCGACGTATTGGGCTCCAGCAACGGCAGGCGGAGCCAGGACCGTGCGGTTGACAGCCACACATCCGATTAAGATGAGGCCCCAAACAGCGACGCCTCCGAAGAGGAGCGTAGTTTTGGTCCAGCGAGGAGCGGTAGTCATGACGAGAGGGAATGCCGGCGTTAGTCTATATAGAGTGGAGTGCGAGAGGCGGTCTGCTGGTCTAACGCTTCAGTGTGTCTGAATATCGGCACAGTGACTGCGCATCCCTTGCCGAGATGCGCGCACGGTTTGCGGAACGTTAGTCAACAACTGCGCCTATATAAAACGCGCCGGTCGCCGCAAGAAATGCGGTTTCGCTATTCGTCCGCCAGGAAATGCGTGAAGCCAGCCAAAATCTGACGCGCATAATATGCACCCGCAATATAGTCTACCGCTGAGCACAGGTTGCTTGCCAAAAAAAATCGAGCCGCAGCGTCGCTAAATAAAACAGCGCGACACTGGTCATCCGCAGGTAGCCGGAGACCATTCCGAAAACGTAACCCTAGAAGCATGCGAGCGCGAACAGTCCGGCGTCGAAACCGCATCGCATCAGCGATCGCACTGTCGGCGGAAGATTCGCGAAAGGGAGTGACGCCGTATAGTCGTCGCCGATCGCAAGCACCACGATTCCGGTTTTAGCGAACCAGCTTTGCCCCGCTTCGAATTCAAGTTCGTCCGCCGTGCGACCACCAATTGCAGGCGAGATGGCTGCGATCCCAGGTGCCCGATCTTCGATCGTCACTTTTTTCGAGCAATAAGTGCTGACGTTTGGTCAAAGGATGCTCCGACGAACGAGCCGGCAAGGCGTATCGTGCGGCAGGTAAAACCACGCAGCCGATGCGTCATCGAGTAATGGCTTCGCGCGCCACGCGTCTGCCCGACATCCTCGGGCATGGCGGCTTGCTTTGGCCCGGTCTGGCCCTGGTCGCCCTCCTGGGATTTTTCGGACGCGCACACGGCGCTCCCCAGACCATCGCCGCACCCGCACCCAACTCCGACGCGAGCTGCCTCGACTGCCATGGCGACGAAACGTTGGGGATGAAAAAAAATGGAAAAAAAATCCCGCTCTTCGTCGACGAAAAAATCAGCGCGAAATCTGCGCACCGTTCTCTCGATTGCATCGATTGCCACGAAAAATTCGACGGCGACAGCACGCCGCATCGCCAGCCGATCGTAGCGGTCGATTGTGTTTCCTGTCACGAGGACACCGCTAAAAAACATGCGTTTCATCCGCGCCTGGCCCTGACGCCGATGCCCGCGGGCAACGACACCGCGTGCCCGACGTGTCACGGCACCCACGATATAGTCGCGGTAAAAAACGCCACATTCGCCTTCAAGGATGGACCGCAGGCCAGCTCATGCGGAAAATGTCACCAGGCTGCGCGGGAACATTTTTCGACCTCAGCCCACGGGCGCGCGTTTGCCGCCAAGGAGCCGAACGCGCCGGACTGCCTGACCTGTCATCGACAGCCCATCGTTGCCGTCGCGCCGGCGAAGCCCACCCTCGCGCAAAAACTCGCTCAGACGAAGCAGTGCGAATCGTGCCATGTCGGAAAACAGGACGTCGCCGGCCATGCGTTGCGCGGAGTGAAGTTCGTGTCGTCCTTCGATCAAAGCGTGCACGGCGCAGCGCTCCTCGGCGGCAAGGTCGAGTCGGCCAACTGCGTCGACTGCCACGGCGCACACGAGATGAATCGCGCGATGGTCGGCAGTGCGAAAGTCAACAAGCTCCGCGTCGCCAGCACATGCGCAACGTGCCACGAAAAAACCGCTGCCGAGTTCGCCGGCAGCGTCCACGCGAACGCTCTGCGCAAAGGCAATCTCGATTCCGCGGCATGCACCGATTGCCACGGCGAACACGACATCCGCAAGCACACCGATCCCGCCGCACCGGTAAGCGCGAAGAATCTCGCCCAGCAGGTGTGCGCAAATTGTCACGCGTCGCTGCGACTCACGCAAAAATACGGGTTGCCGTCGCAGAGTTTCCAAACGTTTGCCGACAGCTATCACGGGCTGGCGGTGCGCGGCGGAGCGGTCGAGGTGGTCAACTGCGCGAGCTGCCACAATTCCCACGCCATCAAATCGCAGCTTGATCCGAGCTCGACGATCAACCCCGCGAACGTCGCAAAAACCTGCGGCCAGTGTCATCCCGGAGCGAATACGCGCTTCGCGATCGGTAAGATCCACGTGAGTCCCGAGACCGCGGATGGCCAGGACGGCAACAGCCCCGTCCTCTATTTCGTCGCGAGCGCCTATGTGCTTCTCATCATCGCCGTGGTCGGCGGAATGTTTATCCACAACGCGCTCGATTTCCTCAAAAAAATCCGCCGCAAGCTCGCGGTTCAAAAAGGCCTGATCGGGGAGGAGCACGTCGCGCATCGTCTTCACCTGCGCATGACGGCGCACGAGCGTGTGCAGCATGGTGTGCTCGTGCTGAGTTTCACGGCACTCGTCGTCACGGGCTTCATGTTGCGTTATCCCGAAGCCTGGTGGGTCGTCGGTATTCGTAATCTCAGCGCGCGCGCTTTCGAATGGCGAAGCTGGATCCACCGCATCGCCGGCGTCGTGATGCTGGCGTCAGGCGCCTGGCACTGTTGTTACCTGGCTGGCACGACGGCGGGCCGCGCGCTTTTCCACGATCTACGGCCGCGCTGGCGTGACGTCACTGATCCATGGGCGGTGTTGAAATATAATCTCGGCCTCGCGCCGACCAAACCGCTTTTCCCCCGCTTCTCCTACATCGAGAAGACGGAGTATTGGGCAATGCTGTGGGGCACGATTCTGATGGGCGCGACGGGCGTGATCCTGTGGTTCGACAACACCTCGATCGGCCTTTTCACGAAGCTCGGCTTCGATGTTTCGCGCACGGTGCATTTCTACGAGGCGATCCTCGCGACGCTCGCGATCGTTGTCTGGCATTTCTATTTCGTGATCTTCAATCCCGACGTTTACCCGATGAATCTCGCGTGGCTCACGGGGCGGATGTCGGAGAGCGAGATGCTCGAGGAACACCCGCTCGAGCTCGAACGGCTCAAAGCAAACGAGTCCGGAACGATTGGCCCGCCCACTCCATCAGCTTCATCACGTCAGGATATTCGACCGCCAGAAAAATAAAGGAGACCACCATGCCCACAATCAAAGTTCACCTCGAACATGCCGAGTACTGTGTCGTCGAACGTTATGCCGCAAGTCTCGGCGTGAAACCGGAAGCCATCGCGTATTGCGCGCTCAACCGCCTGATGCTCGATTCCCGCAATCCCGACCTGCGCGCCGAGATTCCGCAGACGTGGGATGGCCACCGCGAAAACCTGCCGCTGTGGAGCGACTCCGCTGGCGGCCCGCATGGCTACGAAAGCAAACCCGACGAAGAACCCGAGCCGAGCCGATATTTCTCGGACCAGCCGAAGCCGTAGCCGCGCTCGCTCCCGATCGAAGCCGCAGATAGATGTCATCCTCGCGCGCTGCGCTGGCCCGCGACGAACGTTCTCCGCTCAGTGGCCGAGTCGTGATATCATCGCGTAGACGATCAGGACGAGCAGCACCAAGCCGGTGCCGAAGAAAATAAAACCGAACGTCTTCGCGATATTCTTGCGGCCTTCCCAGTCGTCGCTTTTCACCCGGTACCTGTCGAGCCGGCCCGCCGCGAGGAGCCGGTCGTACCAGCGCTTCCTCTCGTGCAGCATTTCGGTTTTCGAGATGCGCCCGGAGAAGATGACGGTGTCCATCGGAAACTTTTCGATCCGGAAATGCGTGTTGAAAAAATGGAACGAGAAGATGAAGCCGGCCGCGAGCAAGGCCTCGTCGGAATGAATCACGAGCGCCAGATTGATCACCCAGCCCGGCATGAAATGCGTGAAGAACTTTGGAAACCACATGATCAGTCCAGACGCGCCGATAATGGCCACACCCCAGAATACGGCGAAATAGTCGAAACGTTCCCAGTACGTCCAGCGGTCGAACTGCGGGCGCGGGCCTTTGCCGAAAAACCATTTTTGGTGCGCGACGAAATCACGCCAGTCTTGCAAGGAAGGCACCATCGAGTCGGGGCCTAACACCGCTGACCACAAGCGGCGCAATCGCAGCCGTCCCGTCGCAGGATCGCGAAGGCGGCCGCGTTGGCGCCAGAAGTTCGCCATCAGGCTCGCAAGGTGGAGGACAAAATAAGCGAACGTCACGACCGCCGCGTAATGGTGAAACGTGCGCGCGACTTCGGCGCTGCCGAGCAGGTGAAACATCGTTTTCGCCCAGTCGGTATAATAGAATTTCAGCGGCATTCCGGTGATCACCAATGCCAGAAAGCTCGTCACCATCATCAGGTGCAGGAAGCGCTCGAACGGCGTGAAGCGCGTGAAGGTGTCGTCGTCCACGTTCGCTTGAACCTTCGCTTCACGGAAAGATTTCGAGTCGTGCAGATACAAATAAATCGAGCGGAAAAGCCAGAACACCGTGTGCAGTCCGAAGCATCCGAAAACACCCACGAGCAAGGCGGTCATGAACAGGAAAACTTTGTGGAGGACCGGGTAATTGACCTGGTCGAGCGGGTTGGCGTGCGGCTGATACTGCGTGAATTTCACGCCAACGCCCGGATGGCACTGCTGGCACGTCGCGACGATTTTCCCCGCTGAAAGCCGCGAGCGCGGATCCTTCACAGGAAACACATCGTGATGTCCGTGGCAGTCGTAACACGCGGCAACGTCGGCGGCGACGTTCGGCTGGCCAAGCGCCATCGCCTTGCCGTGATACGTTTCGCGGTAATGAGCGAGCCGGTCCTCGTGGCATTTTCCACAGCTTTGGTCGCTCAGCGCCTTGAAGTGCGCCGTATTTGGTTTCTCGATATCGTGTGCGCTGTGGCAGTCGATGCAAACCGGACCTTTCTGGCCGCCCTTCCGGAGAAG
>Ga0207661_10002805_pt1 | contig 12026 bp, 6 predicted proteins | sample KBSC713LmetaG_FD_184337 | JGI IMG/M metagenome (GOLD analysis project Ga0207661, IMG submission 184337) | Corn rhizosphere microbial communities from Kellogg Biological Station, Michigan, USA - KBS C7.1-3L metaG (SPAdes) (version 2) | ecosystem: Host-associated > Plants > Roots > Rhizosphere ... | reverse complement strand
CGCGGAGCGCGCCGCGTACCGCGCGGGGCGTCGTGCGGCGACGCTCGCTCGCGATGCGCGCATGACGGGCGGACGCGTGGTGCGTCGCGCCGGCTCGCAGGCACGTCGTTACGAACAGTCGTTCGAGCGCGGCTTGCGCGACAACCCGCTCGCGTTCGGCGCCGTCGCGGTCGCGGTGGGTGCGGCGATCGGGCTCCTTCTCCCCCACAGCGAGCTCGAAGACCGCGCGATCGGAGAGAAGAAGGATCAGCTCTTCGACGTGGCGAAAGACCGCGTAAAGGACATCGCCCAACAGGCGATTTCGACGGTCCAGGAGAAGGGCGGCGCCATGGCCGAAAAGATCGGCGGTGGTACCGAAACCCCGCAGAACGGCGTCTCCGGTACGGAGACCCCGCAGAACGGCATCTCCAAGCACTCGTAAAAATCTGGTAGGGTGGCGCACACATGGCCACCCTCACGTTTCCGAAGAAGGCGCCGGCTGCGCTGAACGCCGTCCCGCTCGACTACGTCGAGAAGACGGTGACGGTGCAGTCGTACCTGCCGGAGATCATCAAGGGCATCGGCGCCTCGATGCGCCACTTCTTCAAGAACACGCGTGACATGATCCGCGGCTCGCGCCCCGACCCCGTGGTCGAGCGCTGGGCCGACGGCATCACGACGATCAGCTACCCGGAGCAGAAGCGCCCCTATCCGGAGCGCTTCCGCGGCATGCATCGCCTCACCGTGCGCGACGACGGCAGCCCGCGCTGCGTCGCGTGCCTCTGCTGCTCGACGGCGTGTCCGGCGCAATGCATCTTCATCGAGGCCGGCGAGTATCCCGAGGGCGACAAGCGTCGCGGCTACGAGCGCTTCCCGGTGAAGTTCGTCATCGACGAGCTCCGCTGCGTGTTCTGCGGCTACTGCGTCGAGGCGTGCCCGTGCGATGCGATTCGCATGGACACCGGCATCCACGCGGTCCCGTACGACTCGCGCGATCAGTTCATCTACGAGAAGGATCTCCTCCTCGCGATGAAGGCGCGCGACGGCGGCCGCAAGAGCGCGAACCCGCGCCACGAGCCCGGCGATCCGAGCCACCCGGGCCTCGATCGCGAGCACGCGCATCACTGAGCGATGACGCGGGGGAAGTGGATTTCCGTCGTCGGGGCGTGCGCCCTCGCGTGCATGCTCGCGGCGGCGGCGTGCTCGTCCTTCGACGCCGACAATCCGGACGCCGCGGATGGGGCGGTGGATGCGTCGGGCGAGGGAGGTGGAGGTGACGTCGAAGCGCAGGATGGTGGAACACCCTCGTGCGGCGAGCGCGACGGCGCGGCGGCGATCCTCGCCAAATCCGTCGGCTTGCCCGTCGGCGCCGTCGCCGACGAAAAGGACCTCTACTGGATCGCGAAGGGCAACATCGACGACCCGACAGACGGACTCTGGCATTGCTCGCTGCCGGCGTGCGCGGACGCCACGCACGTCTTCCCCGACACGGATACGCGTGGCGTCGTCATGGACGCGAAGTACGTATACGTCGGCGTCGGCTCGAACCAATGGCACATCGTCCGTTACGACCGTGCGAGCGGCGGCGCCACGACGTGGTACCCGCCGGCGTCGGACAACGCAGGCTCGTTCGCGGCGATGACCATCGATGACGGCGCGGTGTACGCCGCGCAGACGTTCCCGCGCGATCGCATCGAAGCGATCGCGAAGGAAGACGCGGGCACGCTCTTCACCGTCGACACTCCCGACGGAAGCGGCACGGTGCTCGACGGCATTCGGGGTCTCGCGGTCACCGCCGACTCGCTCTACGTCGTATCGGACAACAGCAGACTCGGCGCGTGCTCCCGCAACGGCTGCGCGTCGTTCGACATGCTGCCGACCGTGTGTGTGACGCGCGGCTTCGCCGTCGACGAATCGAACCTGTGGATCGCCTCCCAGTGCAGCGATCCGGCGATCCGGGCGTGCCCCCTTCCGCGATGCGACGGCGGCATGGTCGTGTACCACGAGCCACCGAACGCGAAGCCCCAGGCCCTGGTGGTGGCCGGCGAAGATCTCTATTGGGTCGATACCACGCGCCACGAGGCGACCACCTGCAAGAAGGCGACGTGCGGGATGTCACGGCGCGTGATCGGAAACAGCCCAGCCCCGACGGCCATCGTCGCGACGGCGTGCGATGTGTACTGGACCGATCGCGGAGATCCCGACGCGGGCGCGCCGGCGAGCGCGATTTATCGCGTCGCACGCTGATCGATCACCCCGGACCGCGTCGGCCGCTCGCGGAGCCGACGCACCATCCGACGTCGCGAAAGCGTACGAGCGTCGGTGCGAGCAGCTCGTAGACGAAGTCGCCGAGCGTCTCGATGACGACGGGCTGTCCGCGGCGGAGGAGGCCGGCGTCGTCGACCTCGTAGGTGCTCGCTTCGATGGCGCCCGCGTCGCGGATGGTCGTGATCGGCACGGCGCGGATCTCGTCGAGGGTGATCGTTCCGTCGCCGTTCGTGTCGGCGGCGGCGAACGGATCGAAGCGAAGGGCGGCGGACGTGGGATTGACGTCGTCGCGGAAGAGGCCCTCGGGCTCGATGCGAAGATCGTAGGTGACCTCCTCGTTTTCGTGGAGGTCGACCGCTGCGCCCGAATCGCTGAAGGCGGCGGCTTGCGCGAGCGCGGCGATCGATGCATCGGCCGGGGGTGCGTCGGGCGTGCAGCGCTGATAGCGAACGCGGCGGCGATAGACGAAGTGGAAGTGCTTCGTCACGCCGGCGCGCGTCGCGGTCGCCGCGATGTCGAACGACGCGCCCGCGCCGGTCTGCGATCCCGTTTGCAGCTCGTACGGATCGGTCAGGGGGATGCGCATCGCTTGGCGATCGTCCTCCGTGACGTTCGCGCCGAGAACGGTTTGATCGTCGGGAGCGGCGACGCGAAAGCGGAGGTCGCATTGGCCGAGGCCGTGGAGGATGCCGAGCTTCTGTCCGTTGCCCGCGCCGAGATCGATGATGCGGTCGTAGTCGGCTTCGCCGTACACCGTACAGCTGTCGCTGAAGCCGGTGTTGCCGAGCGCGACGAGGACGCGGTCGAACGTGATGGTCCAGCCGTCGGCGCTCGTGACGCCGCCGTCGAGCGCGCCGCTCGGCGAAACGGTCATCGTGAGCGTGCCCGGCGGCGGGCGCGTGTCGGCGGGGACGCACGCGTACGCGAGCGCGAGCGGCGCGGTGAGGCAGAAAAAGGGGCGCGTCCTCATAGTCCGCCCTCAACGCCGATGCTCGGGATCGTCACCGGCCCGATCTCCTGTCCCTGGAGCGTTTCTTTGTGGAGCGTCGCGTTCATGACTTCGATGACGAAGGCGATCCACGAGCCTTTCGGTCGTGAGAGATACCAGCGCTTCTCGAGGCGCAAGTCGAGGCGGTAGAACGTCGGATCGCGATCGGGGTTCAAGGAGCGCGGCGGCGCGACGAGCCCATTGCCGCCCGGCGGCACGAGCGGCGTGCCGGTGTAGATCGTGAAGCGCGTCCCCGCGCGCCAGTTCTTGCCGAGATCGAAGGCGATGGCGGCGTTCGCGACGTGCGTGCGATCGAAGGTCGACAGGAAATGCTCCGTGCCGACGCTCCGTGTCGAGCGCGACAGCGTGTACGAGACGTAGCCTCCCACCCGCTTCGTGAGCTTGCGTCGCAAGTAGACCTCCGCGCCGACCGCGGAGCCGAGGCTGCGCGTGTCGGAAAATGCGCTGTCACCCGGATCGCGGCTCACGCCGAGCGTGTCGCTCATGTTCTGGAAGATGTTGTCGAACACGGTGAAGGTCGCGGTGAAGTCTTCCGGCAGCTCCGTCTCCACGCCAGCGCTCGATTGGATCGCGCGCTGCAGGCCGCCGCGCAGACTCCCGATCGCGAGGCCGGGCACGGGAATCAGGAACGATGGCGGCTGGTGCGCGATCCCGAACGTGTGGATTACGTGAACGCGCTTCGTGACGTCGATGCGCGACGCGAGGCGGGGATCGACGCCGATCGCCGTCGCGTCGCCCGAGTTGTAGAGGTCGAGCCTGAGGCCGGGGACGATCTGCCAGATGCCGAGCTGGAGAACGACGTCGCTCCACACGCCGGTCGTGAGATCGTCGCGCGCGGGGAAGAGCGCATTGAACTGCTTCGCGGTCGGGTCGTCGGGATCGGAGTACGGCCGTTCGTCGGCGGTGTAGTCCTCGATCATGGCGTCGGCGCCGCCGCGGAAGCGCACGGTGTCGCTCGCGCGGTGATCGATCGAGAAGCGCGCCTGGCCGAGCTTGTTCTGCGAGTTCCGCGGTTGCCCGGGGATGTGCGACTGATCGAAGCCGCCCGTGACCGCGACGCGCGAGGTCGTGTCGGGACCGAAGCGGTGGTCGTAGCGCAGATCGAGGCGGTAGAACTCCGAGCCGAAGAGGACGCTCTCGATGCCGTTGGTCGTCTGCGCGACGAGGTCGTACGCGCCGAAGGTGAAGAGCGAGAGGCGATCCTTCGGCGTGACGTCGTAGGTGAGCCGTCCCTGAAAATCGCGATAGTCGAGGCGCGTGTCGCCCGCGATGAGCGAGAGGATGAGCGCGGTGTACGAGTAACGTCCGCCGACGAGCGCCGTGCCGCGACCGTCGGCGAAGCCCGTCTCGGCGAGCGCGCCCATGTCGAAGAGACGAATGTTCCCTTCGCCATGGAGCTCGGGACGCGGCTCGGCGGACGTCGCCGACACGATGCCGCCGGCGAAGCGCCCGAAGCGCGCGGGGTAGCCGCCGGGATGCAGCTCGACGGTGTCGACCATCGCCGGATGGATCACCGAAGGGCCCGCGCCGGCGTGGAACAGGTACGGAACCTTCACGCCGTCGATGAAGTAGCCGACGTTCCCCGGCGGAGCGCCGCGCACGTAGAAAAAGGGAAGCCCCGACACGATCGGCGTCACGCCGGGGAGCGCGTCGAGCGCGCGGAACGGATCGCCGAATGCGCCGGGGAGCTGCCGCACCTCCGCGCGCCCGATCGACGTCGCTCCCGGCGCGACGCGATCGCCTCGCACCGTCACCTCTTGCACCGCTTCGATCTTCGGTGGCGGCGGCGCCCCGCCATCGGCCGCCCCGGCGGGCGCGGACGCGGGCTCCGTCTCCGACGGTGGGGGTTCGCTGAAGTGCACCTCGGATCGGATGCGCGCGGCGAGAGGTTGGCCGTCGCGCGTCGCCGGTTCGAACCTCCACGCCGCGGCAGCCGTTCGTGCGGCCGTTGCGAACGGTTCTTCGCCGGCTTCCGCGATGACGTCCCCGACACTACCGTCCGCCTTCACCACGATGAGGAGCCTCACCGTCGCCTCGCCGTGGGCGCCGCCGGGGTAGGGCACGCTCGCGTCGCCGAGCATCCGCGGCGGCACGAGCTCGTGCGCGGGCTGCGCCCGAGCGCGAGACGCGCCGAGCACGACGAGCGCAAACACGAGCAGAAGACATGACAGTCGCATCATGGATTGACCAGGGTCACCCATGTACTTCCGCCTTGTTCGGACGATCCCTTCATTAATTTTCCGATACGCTGCGCTTATGAATTTCAGCGGGCGCTCGCCCGGCTACCGCGGAGCGGCGATCCGTTGTCCGGGATGCGCCGAGACGATGACCCAGCACGCGCTCGAAGAGTGCGAGGTCGACGTCTGCACGTCGTGCGGTGGGATCTGGGTCGATTGGTTCGATGGCGAGGTGCGAAAGGTGACGAGCGACGCGCTCATCGTTGCGCCCGTCGTGCCGCCCACCGACCGCCCGAGCCGCAACGAGCCCTTCGCGCTCGGCGCATGCCCGCGATGCACCCGGCAGCTCGTCTCCGAGCGTTACCTCCTCGACGGCAAATCGACGGGCGCGGAGCTCCTGCGCTGCGAGGAGTGCATGGGATCGTTCGTGACGAAGACGTCGGGCGAAATGCTCGCGGCCCTTCCGCCCGATGACATGCCGCCGCCGTCGCGGGCGGAAGGCGCCGAAGGCGTCGAGATGCTCGAGCCGATGCCCTGGGATCGCTTCGTCGCCGCCTTGAAGAAGATCCTCGGTCTTGCCTGATCACGGCAGGCCGATCACCTCTGCGGGGCTCGGGTTGCAATAGATGGAACCGCCCGCGTCGGTGCACTGCGTGTCGAGATTCGTGCCGCCGGGATGGCCGAGCTGGTCGTCGCTGTTCAAGCCCCAGGTGAGGACTTTGCCGCTGCCCATCAGCGCGACGCCCGTGCGGTAGCCCACCGAGATCTGCTTCGCGTCCTTGAGGAGCGGCGCATTCGTCGGCGGCTTGCAGAGACCTCCGGCCCAGCAGCCGTATCCGTCCTCCCCACCAACGCCGAGCTCGCCGCCGCCGTTGAGACCCCACGCTTTCACGTTGCCGGAGATGTCGACGACGTGAGCGACGTTCCCTCCAAAGTACAGCGAGGCCGTCGTGTTGAGCCCGTTCACCTGGGCGGCGGCGAGCGGGACATTGTTCGAGATGCCTTGATTCGCGACGCCATAGCGGCCGGCGCCCCAACACAACACCGATCCCTCGGTCTTGAGCGCGCATGCGGTGACGTCGCCGACGTGCACCCGCGTGATGCCGGTGATGCCCGCGTCGGATGCGTTTCTCACCAGCCTCGGGCTCGGGTTGCACGTCTGCGAGCTCTCGCATGGCTTGTCGCCTTCGTCCGTGTTCGTGTGACCGAGCTCGCCGCGGAGGTTCGATCCCCAACACCACACCGTGCCATCCTTCTTCACGGCGCACGCGCTCGCCGCAAGTCGGTCGGTGCCCATCGCCCCCGCGCCCACGCTGACGTCGACGACGTCGCTTTCGAGCCCGGCGATCGGGATCGCGGTCGTCTTCGAGTAGACGACCCCGCCGTCGTCCTCCGGATATTTCCCGAGCACGCCGGTCAGGCCGATGCCCCAGCACGCGACGGCGCCGCCCGCGGTACGGCCGCACGCCGCCGCGAATGCCGCGCTGATCTGCACGACCTTGTCCGCGAAAGCGATCGGCGTGACGCCGTCGGCGCCGTTCCAGCCGACGACTGTGCCGTCTCGCCGACGCGCGACGCCATAGACGGAGGCGACGGCGATCTCGGCGACGTCCGTGAGGCCGGGGACTTTCTTCGGCAGCGACGTGGGTGTCGAGTCGGTGACGCCGGTGATCCCGTACTTCTGATCGCCCCAGCACCACACCGTTCCGTCGAGGAGGAGGACGCACGCGTTGGTGTCACCCGCCGACACCTGGACGACCGCGTTCCCGCACGCTCCTTCCACGCACGCGAAGGTGATGCCTGCGTCGGTCGTGCAGCTCTTTCCGCAGCCGCCGCAGTTGTTCGAGTCGTGCTTGAGGTCGACGCAGACGCCGAGGCAGGTGGCGTTACACGGCGTGCCGGTGTCGTTCTCCGGTGCGTCGGAGGCGGCGGCATCGGGGGGAGGCGTCTCGACCGGATTGGGATCCTCGCCGACGCAGGCCGCGACGATTCCGACGCCGGCGAGCGCGGCCGTTCCCAGGAAAAAGGGCTGCCTCACGCGACCTATCCTAGCTCCACCGAGACAGGACGGAGACGTGCCGCGCATCTCAGCTGTGGAAGTCCTCCGCCCCCGTCCTTAGGACGGTGCTTTTTCTTTGTCTTTCCGCTGACGGACGACGCGCTGCGTGATCCGGTTTTTCGGGTATGCGGTGCGGATTTTTCCGCTAAAGTCACGCGGCTTTTGGAGCACTCACGAATGAATCCGACGATCGATATTTTGCGCGGGGAGCTCGAGCGACTTTTCACGCTCGAGGAGATGACGTCGATGAGCGAGCGGCTGCTGGGCCTCTCGCCGAACGATGTCGGGGGCGCGAGCGCGAAGGGCAGCTTCGCGCGTGCGTTGACGGAGCGTTGCTACGACGGTGACCGCCTCGAGGCGCTCGTCGACGTCATCCTCCATTCGCGCAAGGAGGTCGATCCCCGCGTACGTGACATCGTCGCGCTGCTCTCGAAAGAGGAGCTCGCGGTTGGTCGTCAGGTCGCCGACTTCACGATCCAGAAGAAGATCGGCGAGAGCGATCTCGGCATCGTCTATCAGGCGGTGCGGAGCGACGGCAGCGCGAAGGCGACTTACGCGCTCAAGATCCTCCGACGCGACGCGGCGCGCGACAAGCGCGCGGTGCATCGCTTCCTCACCGCGAACCGCCTCGTCGGGACCGTCGATCATCCGGGCCTCCCGCGCCATCTCGAGGCCGGCGAGATCGAGCCGGGGCTCTTCTACGTCGCGTACCAGTACATCGAAGCGCAGACGCTCGCGTCGCGCGTGGCGCGTACGGGGCCGATCCCGTTCAACGATCTCCGCCAGATCCTCCAGGGTGTCCTCGACCCGCTCGCCGCGATCCACAAAGCGCACCTCGTCCACGGCGACTTGAAGCCGGAGAACGTCCTCGTCACGACGCGCCAGGGTGGCGAGGCGGCGGTGACGCTGATCGACTTCGGCAGTGACCGTCTCCGCACGCGCAGCGTCTCGGCGAACGGGCACACGGGCCTCCTCGCGGTCTACGGTTCGCCGAAGACGGTCGCGCCGGAGATCGTGCGCGGCAAGCAGGCGGACGCGAAGACCGACGTCTACGCGTTCGGCGCGATGGTCTACGAGCTCCTCACCGGCAAGCCGGTCTTCCAGAAAGAGTCGGCGACCGACGCGGCCTTCGCGCACTTGATGCAAGAGGCGGAGCCGCCGAGCATGCGTGCACCGCGCGGCCAGGTCTCGCGCGACATCGACCAGCTCGTCGTTGCCTGCCTCCACAAGGATCCGGCGCGCCGCCCGAAGGACGCGACGGCTCTTCTCGATGCGCTCGAGTCGATCGGCCGCGCGTCCACCGCGATGCGCGCCGCGGGCGCCATCTCGGCGGAGAAGGTGCAGTCGATGATCGACAAGCTCCTCGCCGCGCCGAGCGATCACGAAGCTGCGATCGATCTCGAGATGAGCGTCGAAGAGGGCGCCGATCCCGCGCGCGTCGGCGAAGGATTCGCCGCGGCTGCTGCGCAGGTGCGCGGCATGTCCGACGACGAGATCGAGACCAAGAAGGCGCTTCTCTACCGCGCCGCGCGCATCTTCGATCACGCGAAGGACAAGAACCGCGCGGAGCAGATCTACGCGTTCATCGTGCAGATCGACCCGCAGGACGACATCGCGCTCTGCGCGCTCGAAGAAGCACGGAAGTCGCTCGGCAAGTACGAGGAGCTCGTCGAGATGCTCCTCGCGAAGAGCCAGGCGGCGCCCCCGGGCGAGGAGCGCGGTCGCGCGTTCGCCGAGATCGGACGCCTCTACGCGCACGAGCTCGAAGACGCCGATCAGGCGGTCGTCGCCTACGCGCAGGCGGTCTGCGAAGACCCGACCAACGACGAGTACGCCGTGGAGGTCGAGCGCCTCTGCGGAACGAAGCTCCAGGCGTGGTCCGAGCAGCTCGAGACCATCACCGAGGCGATCCGCGGTGGAACCCTCTCGGTGAGCGATCAACTGACGCTCCTCATCCGCGCGGCGAACTGGTGGGAGAACAAGGTCGGCCGTCCGGACATGGCGGTCGCCGCGTACCAGCAAGCGATCGCCCTCGATCCGACGAACGAGCACGCGGCCGAAGGCATGAGCGGCATCTACCGCCGCGCGCAGCAGTGGCCGGAGCTCGTGGCGCTCCTCCTCGCGCGCGCGGACGTGGCGCCGTCCGCCCCGAAGGCCCGCGACCTGCGCGCCGAAGCGGCCGAGGTCATGGAGCTTCGCCTCAACGATCCGATGCGCGCGAAGAACCTCCTCGCCGCCGTCCTCGGCGACGATCCGGGTCATCAGAAGGCATGCGATGCGATGGCCCGCATCGCCGAGCGCACCGGGGACTTCCAGACGCTCGCGCAGATCCTCGAGAGAAAGGCCGAGGCGCGTCGCGGCTACGAGAAGGCCGAGACGCTGGCGAAGGTCGCCGAGGTCTACGAGGACCGCCTCAACGATCTCAACGAGGCCACCCGCCGCTACGAAGCGGTGCTCGCGGTCGACCCCGCGAACATGACCGCACTGAAGGGCCTCGACCGTATCTACAATCGTGTAGGCAAGTATCGCGAGCTCCTCGAGGTCCTCGAGCGGCAGATCGAGGTCGCGGCGACGCCGCGGCAGAAGATCAACCTGTTCGAACGCATCGCGGCGCTCCACGACGAAGAGTTCCTCGACCACGCGTCCGCTGCGTGGGCGCTCGAGCAGATCCTCGCGATCGACCCGGCGAACGACGGTGCGCTCACGGCGCTCGCGCGGCACTACCGCGCGCTCGAGAAGTGGGAGCAGGTAACCTCGCTCTACGAGAAGCACGTGTCGATCACCGCGGACGAGAACCGCAAGATCGATCTGCTCCTCGCCCGCGCGCGCACGCTCGCCGATCAGGTCGGCTCACCCGATCGCGCGACGAAGACGTACGAGCAGGTGCTCTCGATCCAGCCGTCGCACGCCGGCGCGCTCGAGGCGCTCGCACAGCTCCGCGAGATGAGCGGCGACGCCCACGCGGCGCTCTCCGCGGTCGAAGCGCTCGCCATGAAGGCGGCGACGCCCGAAGCGAAGGCGGAGCAATGGATGCGCGCCGGTCGTCTCCTCGAGACGCGCGGCGACAAGGACGGCGCCATCGAACGCTACAAGCTGGCGCTCGACGCGAACCCGCGTGACGCCAATGCGTCGGGGGCCCTCCGCAAGGCGTACGCGCAGCGGAGCGATTGGCTCAGCGTCGTCGGCCTCGTCGACCGCGAGCTCATGACGGCGGACGGTGATCTCGGCAAAGCACGCCTGCACGCCGAGCTCGCGAAGGTCTACCACTCGCACCTCGTCGATCCGCAGAAGGCGGAGGCCGCGGCGAAGAAGAGCCTCGAGCTCGATCCGTCGAACGCCGACGCGCTCATGGTCCTCGGCGATCTCGCGTTCGAAGCGAATCGCATGATCGAGGCGACGAAGAGCTACGAGTCGCTCGTCGGTCGCACCGGCGTCCTCGCGAAGGACGACGCGGTGCGCGTTCTCGTGCGCTTCATCGAGGCGTTCGGCAAGACGCAGCCGCGTCCGTCACAGCCGTCGGCATCGGGTCCGGCGTCCCTTGCTCCGTCGCAGGTCCAGATCGGCGGTCCGCCGAGTGGGCGTTGGAGCTCGGCCGATCCCGTGTCGCAATCGCACATGGCGGCGGCGCCGTCGGTGCCGGGCAGCGTCCCGCCTCCGGCCACGAATCCGCGCATGGTGACCGCGATCGAAGCGCTCCAGGCGCTCGCGCCGCAGGACGTCGAGGCGCTCGCGCGCGCGGTCAACGCGCTGTTCGACTACGGCGATCCGCACGCGGCGTATCGCATGGCGCAGCAGCTGATGGAGAAGCACGGCAAGGTGCTCGCGGGCGCGGAGCGCGCCGAGGCGCTCTATCACCTCGGTGAGAGCGCGCGCCGGTCGGGCGACCTCGACGCGGCCCTCCGGCCGCTGCAGGAAGCGGCGCAGCTCGATCCGTCGAGCCCGCGTCCGTACCGCTCGCTCGCGAAGATCTACGACGCGAAAGAGGACTTCAAGAGCGCGCTCGGGATCCGCAAGGAACGCCTGAAGCTCGCCGTCGGTCAGGAGCGCTTCGAGCTGCTCCTCGAGATCGGCGACGTGATGTTCACGAAGCTGAACGACAAGACCGGAGCGTCGAAGGCGTTCACGCAGGCCCTCGAAGAGAAGCCGGACGACCGCAAGCTGCTCACCAAGATGATGCAGCTCTACTCGGAGGAGAAGGACTGGGCGAAGCTCGTCGACGTCGTTCTCCGCCTCGCCGACTTCGTCGAGGACAAGAAACAGCGTGCAAAGTACATGCATACCGCGGCGACCATCGCGAGCAAGCAGCTCGGGAAGGTCGATCAGGCGCTCGGCTACTACCAGCGCGCGCTCGAGTTCGATCCGTCGCTCGTGAAGGCACTCAACGAGGCCATCGAGCTCTATCGCCAGAAGGGCAACCACCACGAGGTCGAGCTCCTCCTCAAGAAGCAGCTCGATCAGGCGAAGATGGCGCAGGACCGCGAGAAGATCGTGGTCGTCCTCGATCAGCTCGGCACCGTTTACCATACGGCGCTGA
>Ga0207661_10002804_pt1 | contig 12026 bp, 11 predicted proteins | sample KBSC713LmetaG_FD_184337 | JGI IMG/M metagenome (GOLD analysis project Ga0207661, IMG submission 184337) | Corn rhizosphere microbial communities from Kellogg Biological Station, Michigan, USA - KBS C7.1-3L metaG (SPAdes) (version 2) | ecosystem: Host-associated > Plants > Roots > Rhizosphere ... | reverse complement strand
CCTCAGCCTCGCCTCGGTGCTCGTCTGGCGCTACTTCCGGCGCGGCGGCGGCATCCCGATGCTACGCATGATGAACGCACCCGCCGGCGACGGACACCACTAGCGCCCGAGCGAGACCAACCAGGTCAGCGTGCGCGCGCGGCCGAAGCCGTCGACGCCCGCCAGGCGGAGCGTGTAGTTGCCCGAGCCGAGCAGGAACGGGCCGAAGGCGACCCGGCCGGCACGGCCGAGGAAGTGCTGGTTGACGAGCAGCCTCGAGCCGCGGTAGGTGCGGAGGCGTCCGTCGTAGATCTGGTTCGCGTGGGCGTGCAGCGTGACCGACCAGACGTCGCCCGCACGTGTCACCGTCGGCGGCTCGCGCGTGAGGCTGAACGTCGGCGGCGGCGCGGCCGGCCCGCAGCGCCCGAGGCAAGCCGGGGTCTTCAGCAGCCCGCCGGCGAGCCGTGTCTCGAACACGTAGAGGCCGCCCCGGAGCACCGAGAACGGCCCGATCCGCACGCGGCCGGCCGCCACCTTGGCGGTGACCGTGGTCACCGCGCGGCCCGCCCTGATGCCGCGGACGCGGGCGGTTCCGGCCTTGGTGGTGACGAAGCGGAGCGTGACGCGGTAGCCGCTGCTCGTCTTCAGGATGATCGGACGCCCGAGGGAGCGGAGCGTGGCCGTCTTCACCGGCGCGTTGCTGAACGTCGCCGTCGCGGTCTGGGCGGTGGACAGCTTCACCGCGCAGGTCGACTTCTTCCCGGTGCAGGCGCCGCTCCAGCCGAGAAACGACTGACCCGCCGCCGGCCTCGCGGTCAGCGTCGCGGAGGCGCCGGCCTTGAAGTGCTGCACGCACGTCTTCGTTCCGCCGGTGCCGGCGCAGGCACCGGCAGCGGTCGAGACCGAGCCGCGGCCGAGCACGTGGACCGTCAGCGTCCCGGGCGTGCCGGCGGTCGCGAAGGTGGCGGTCACGCTCTTGGCCGAGGTCATGCTGACGGCGCAGCTCGCGGTCGTCCCGGTGCATGAGCCGCCCCAGCCGCGGAAGGAGGCTCCGGAAGCGGGCGTCTGGTTCAAAAGGGCGGTGGTTCCGGGCGTGAAGGTGGCGGTGCAGGTGGTGGCGCCGTTGCCGCAGCTGATCCCGTTGCCCGTGACGCGGCCCGGGCCGGTCGCCGTGACGGTCAGCGCGAACGTGCTCGTGCCGCCCGAGAACGAGGCGGTAACGGTCTTCGCCGCGTTGAATGTGACCGTGCACGTCGCCACGGTGCCGGTGCACGTGCCGCCGCCCCAGCCGGCGAAGGTTGCGCCGCTGGAGGGCGTCGCCGTCAGGGTCACGGCCGAGTTCGCGGCGTGTCCGGGGCTCGTGCACGTGGTCGCTCCGGAGCCGCAGCTGATCCCGCCGCCCGTGACCGTCCCGTTCCCGGTCACCGAGACGGACAGCGTGAAGCCCGTCCCCGTCGCGCTGCCGCTGAAGGTCGCAGTGACGTTCCGCGACTGGGTCATCGAGACGGTGCAGGTGGTCGCGGTCCCGCCGCAGGCGCCCGTCCAGCCGGTGAAGGTCCCGCCGAGCGCGGGGGTGGCGACGAGGGAGACGGTCGCGCCGGCGGCGAAGTTCGCCGAGCAGATGGAGGCGCCGCCCCCGCAGTTGATCGCGCCGCTTCCGCCGGTGACGGCGCCGTTGCCGTTGATCGCCACCGCGAGGACGTTCGCCTGCGTGAAGCTCGCCGTGACCGCCGCCGCCGCGGTCATCGTCACCGTGCAGGTGGGCGCCGTGCCCGTGCAGCTGCCCGTCCAGCCGGTGAAGACGTAGCCGTCGCTCGGCGAGGCGCTCAGCGTGACGGCGGAGTTCAGGGCGACGTTGGCGACACAGGTGCTCGGGCAGTCGATGCTCCCGCCCGAGACGTGACCGCCGCCCGCGACGGTGACGACGAGCTGCGCGGTCGAGCCCCCGGCCGGAGCCCACGCCGCGCCGACCTGGCGGTCGCCGTCCATCTGCACCGTGCACGAGACGGCCTGACCGTTGCACTGGCCGCCCCAGCCCTGGAAAACGCTGCCGGCTGCCGGCGTCTGGAAGACCGTGAGGGTTGAGCCGGTCGGGACGACCCAGGCGCAGGAGGTGCCGCCGCTGGCGTTGCCGCAGTCGATCTCGGAGCCCGGAGAGGTGACGTCCCCCTCGTCCCCGGTGCCCGGCGAGCCGTCGTCCGCATAGGTCACGGACAGCGTGCTCTGCGAGGTGCCGGATTTCGGGCTGAACTCCGCCACCGCGACGCTGTCGCCGCCGGAGCCGAGGTCGCAGGCGGTATCGGTCGAGCCGCCGCAGTCGCCCGACCAGCTGCCGGCCGCGAATCCGCTCCCGGGCTTCGCGGTCAGGGTGACGCTGGTCGTGTCACTGAAGGCCGCGAAGCATTTCGAGTTGCCCCCGCCGCAGTTGATCCCGCTGGGAGAGCTCTTGACGCTCCCCTTGCCGAGAACCTCGACGGTCACCGTGCGCGTGGCGGAGGGATGCGCGCCCGCGTTGACGACGCCCAGGACGAGCGCCACCAGTGCCAGCATCGGTACGACCCCACGCCTCATGGATTCACCCCGTCTCGTCTCCCCACGAGGGGGCACAGGTTAGACGCGATTCCGAGCATCCGCTAGATGGCTCATGGCAGCAGGGCGTACCAGGTCAGGGTCCGAACTCGTCCATAGCCGTCGGTCGCTGCGAGCCCGATCCGGTAGCTGCCCGGCGAGAGGAGGAGCGTCCCGGGCGTGGTCCTACCGATCCGGAGCGGGAAGCGCACCTCGCGGGCGAGCAGTCTGCCGCGGAGGACCCGGACGACTGCGCCGGCAGGCTGGGACGAGCGGAAGTGCAGGGTGACCGACCAGAGCCTGCCCGCCTCGTCGACCGTCGGCAGGCCGCGCGCGAGGATGAACGGGCTCGAGGTCGCGCGTTCGCCGCAACGGCCGAGGCAGGCGGTCCAGCGCAGCGTGCGGGGGCCGAGCCGCAGGTCGAAGGTGTAGAAGCCGGGCTTCGCGACGGGGAAGGGTCCGACTCTCGCTGCACCGGCGGCGGCGGTGAAGGCGAGCGCCGTCTGGATCCGTCCCGCGCGCACAGCCTGCACGCGCGCCCGGCCCCGGTCGGCCGTGCGGAAGCGGAGCGTGACCTGGAAGCCTGAGGCCGTTCTCGAGACGACCGGCCGCCCCAGACTGCGCAGAGCGGTCGACCCGGCCGCGACCCCGGAGCCGCCTGCAAAGGCGGCGGTCACGCGCTTCGCCGCGTCCATCTCCACTGTGCAGGTCGGCGCCTTGCCGGTGCAGGCCCCGCCCCAGCCGGTGAAAGTCGCGCCGGGGGCGCGGGTCGCCGTCAGGCCGACGCTCGCCCCCTGTCGCTGCCGTGCCGTGCACGCGGACCTGCCGTTGCCGCAGGTGATCCCGCCGCCCGTGACCGTGCCGTGGCCGGTGACGGCAACGGTGAGCGCGACCTGCGTGCTCGAGCCGCCGGAGAAGGTGGCGGTGACGCTCCGCGCCGCACTCATCGTCAACGAGCACGTCCGCGACGAGCCGCTGCACGCCCCGCCCCAGGCCTGGAACGTCTCGCCGGAGCTCGGCTCGGCGGTCAGCGTCACGTTCGTCCCGGCGGAGAGCGTGGTCGAGCAGGTCGTCCGGCCGTCGCCGCAGCTCAGGCCCCCGCCGGTCACCGTCCCGCTCCCCGTCACGGAGACGCTGAGCGGGAACGTGGTCGGCCCGGTGGAGCCGCCGCCCGAGAAGTTCGCGGTCACGCTCCTGTCGCCACTCATCGTCACCGTGCAGGTCGCACCACTCGAGCTGGTGCAGCCGCTCCAGCTGGTGAACGAGCCGCCCGAGCCGGGCGTGGCGGCCAGGGTGACCTCCTGGCCGGAATCCTCGTCCGCGCTGCAGCCGGTGGACGAGCCTGTCGTACAGGTGATCCCACCGCCGGTGACCGTGCCGTTGCCGTTCACCGAGACGGTGAGTCGAGGCTTCCGGAACGTTCCGGTCGCGGACTTGTCGTCGTCCATCTGCACCGTGCAGCTGCGCGACGTGCCGCTGCAGGCGCCGCTCCACCCGGCGAAGACGTAGCCGTCGTCGGGCGTCTCGGCGACGGTCAGCGTCGAGCCGAGCGTGACCTGGGTGGTGCAGTCGTCGTCGCCCGTGTCGCAGTCGATGTCCTCGCCGGAGATGTTGCCGCCGTTCCCCTGGGCATCGCCGTTCGAGTGCACCGTCAAGGTCTTCTCCCCCGGATCCGGCGACTGGTCGAAGGTCGCGATCACCTCGTGGTCCTCGTCGGAGAGGTCGAACGTGACGAAGCACGGATCGCCGCTGCAGCCCTCCCAGTCCGAGAAGGTCCAGCCCGGGGCAGGAGCGGCACTGAAACTCACGTTGCCGCTCCCGGTGTAGGAGACGCGGCAGACGGTCGCGCCGTTGCCGCAGTTCATCGAGCTCTTGTTGTCGGTGACCACGCCGCGCCCGATCACCTGCACCCGCACGGTCGTGGTCGTCGCCGCCGCATGTCCGACCGCGCCGCCGACCCCGAGCGTGAGCGCCGCGAGCGCGACCAGGCTCCACGCTGCTGCTCTCGCCGCCATCCCCGCGGTCCAGCTTAGCCTGGCTCGCCCGAAGGCGAGGAGGGGCTGCGACCGGCTCTTGCCGTCAGCCCACGAAACGTGGAGGTGACGGGGACGCGTCGGTCAGCGGTGTCTGAAGACGATGCGTCCGCGGGTCAGGTCGTAGGGCGAGAGCTCGACCCGGACACGGTCGCCGGGGAGGATCCTGATCCGGTAGCGCCGCATCTTGCCGGCGGTGTAACCGAGGGTCTCGTGGCCGTTGTCGAGCTTGATCCGGAACATGCCGCTGCGGAGCGCCTCGACCACCTCGCCCTCGAACTCGATCTTCTCTTCCTTGTCGGCTATGCCGACCCTCCTTCGATCGGACTGACCGTGCGCCCCGAGCGGGGCGCACGGCAGTCTCTTCCACGTCGCCTAGGCGGCGATCGGGGTCACGCTGGTCGCCTCGGGGCCCTTCTGACCCTCGCGGGCCTCGAACTCGACCCGGGAACCCTCGTCGAGGGACTTGTAGCCCTCGCCGGCGATCTGCGAGAAGTGGACGAACAGGTCCTTCCCGCCCTCGTCGGGCGTGATGAACCCGTATCCCTTCGCAGCGTTGAACCACTTGACGGTACCGGTAGCCATGTGAACACCTCCCTTACCACTCACGAACGGGTAGAGAAGCGCAAGAGACTGCGACTCGCTCGGTACTCGTTCTCAGTTCGCGGAACCTTAGCAACGCTACAACTGAGCCGATGAGCGAGATCTGGAGCTGAGGCGATGAGCCAAAGACCGCTGCTCCGTGAGCGCGCTCCCGCGTTCGCCGCCGAGCTCGAACAGGCGCTCCGGGCGGAGAGGAAGCCAGAGCTCGCCGACCAGGTGCGCGGTCTGCGCATCACGGCGCTCTGCTCCTGCGAGATCGACGGGTGCGCCAGCTTCTCGACGGTGATGCCGATGAAGCGGTGGTTCCGGCGCGGTGCCCTCGTCCCCGTCGGCGACGTGGTCGTGAACACGATCGACGGGGAGATCGCGTTCGTCGAGGTGCTCGACCGGCCCGACGTCCGGGCGGCCCTGCATCGCTAGTCGGCCTCGGGGACGTCCTCCGTGTCGCCGTTCTCCTCCGGGTCGGGAACCGGCGACTCCTCGAGTTCGTCGTTGCGGTCGTCCTCGCGCGGATGCTCAGTATCGTTGTCGGTCATGAAGGTCTTCCTACCCGACAAGTCGGAGCTCGAACTTCCCGACGGCGCAACGGGCCTGGACGCGGCGCGGGCGATCGGCCCCAGGCTGGCCGAGCAGGCGGTGCTCGTCCGCTCGAACGGCGGGGTCCGCGACCTGCGCGCGCCGCTCGCCGACGGGGAGGAGATCCAGATCCTGACCACGCGCGACACGACCGACCCGGACGCCCTGTGGGTGCTGCGGCACTCGACTGCGCACCTGCTGGCGGAGGCGGTCCGGCGGCTCTACCCCGGGGTGAAGATCGCGATCGGCCCGCCGATCGAGAACGGCTTCTACTACGACTTCGAGTTCCCGGAGCCGATCCACGAGGCCGACCTCGAGCGGATCGAGGCCGAGATCGGCAAGGAGCTGGAGGAGGGGCGGTCGTGGTCGAGGGAGGAGATCTCCCGCGACGACGCGCGCGCCTGGTTCGAGGCGGAGGACGAGCCATACAAGGTCGAGCTCGTCGACCAAGCCGAGGGCGCCATCTCGCTGTACCGTCAATCGGCTCCTTCTGGGGGCGATTTCACCGACCTCTGCCGCGGGCCACACCTGCAGGACTCGAAGCCGATCAAGGCTGTGAAGCTGACCGGTCTCGCAGGCGCGTACTGGCGCGGGGACGAGAAGAACACGCAGCTGACCCGGATCTACGGGACCGCGTTCTACACCCAGGCCGACCTGGACGCGCAACTGGCCGCGCTCGAGGAGGCGCGAAAGCGCGACCACCGCGTCCTCGGCCGGCAGCTCGATCTCTTCCACCTCGAGGACATCTCGCCGGGATCGCCGTTCTGGCATCCGAAGGGGATGGTCATCTGGAACATCCTCGAGGACCTGCGGCGGCGCGAGAACCAGAAGCGCGGATACGTCGAGGTGAAGACTCCACTCATCTACGACAAGTGGCTCTGGGAGACCTCCGGCCACTGGGAGAAGTTCCGCGAGCACATGTTCCTGATCCCGGACGGCGACCGGACGTACGCGCTGAAGCCGATGAACTGTCCGGGGCACATGCGGGTGTACGGGAACAGGTTGCGGAGCTATCGCGAGCTCCCGCTACGCCTCGCCGAGGCGGCGCCGCTCCACCGCAACGAGCTCGCGGGGACGCTCCACGGGCTCACGCGCGTCCGCCACGTCACCCAGGACGACTCCCATCTCTTCTGCACGCGCGAGCAGATCGAGGAGGAGGTCTACGGGTGTATCGACTACACCGCCTACCTCTACGAGCTCTTCGGGCTCGAGTACCGGTTCGAGCTCTCCACCCGGCCCGAAGACCATCTGGGCAGCGACGAGGAGTGGGACTTCACCGAGGGCGCGCTGCGGTCGGCGCTCGACCGCAAGGGTCTCGAGTACGAGCTGAACGAGGGGGACGGTGCCTTCTACGGACCGAAGATCGACCTGCACATGACCGACTCGCTCGGCCGCTCGTGGCAGATGGGCACCGTCCAGCTCGACGCGCTGATGCCCCAGCGCTTCGGCCTGACGTATATGGGCGCCGACAACCAGGAGCACACGCCGTACGTGATCCATCGCGCGAGCTTCGGGTCGCTCGAGCGCTTCATCGGCATCCTGATCGAGCACTACGCCGGCGACTTCCCGATCTGGCTCGCGCCCGTGCAGGTGAGGATCCTGCCGGTGGGCGAGGGGCACCGCGGCGCAGCTCAGGAAGTGGCCGCTCAGTTGAAGGAGGCAGGGGCGCGGGTGGAAGTCGACGACCGCGACGAGACGATCGGCCGACGGATCCGCGACGCCGAGCTGGAGAAGATCCCGCGGGTGGTCGTCTACGGCGACCGCGAGTCCGCCGACGCCCTGGCCGTCCGCGTGCGCGGTGGAGAACAGTTGACGAAGTCGTTGCACGATCTCGTGGCCGAATTGGGTACAGTGTGAGCCTGCTCAAGCAGGGACATCCGTTCCTCACCTCCCCGGCCGTATCGCTTTAGAGACGTGTCCGCGCAGAGGTTCAACCGAGTCGGGTTGACTGGAATCGTGGCCGCTGCTTGCAGCGGCTTTTGTTCATCGAAGAAGGAGAACCGAACGAGCTTGGATAACAGCCTTTGAGACCGCGGCGAAGCGTCGAACCTCCGGTTCGCCCGACCTCTCAGAACCGGATCAACGACCAGATCCGCGTGCCGCGCGTCCGACTGGTGGACGAGGACGGGTCCCAGATCGGGATCAAGGCGTCCGCCGAAGCGCTCGAATACGCGTACTCGAAGGGGCTCGACCTCGTCGAGATCGCGGCTCAGGCCGACCCGCCCGTGGCCAAGGTCATGGACTACGGGAAGTACCGGTACGAGCAGGAGCAGAAGGCGAAGCAGGCGCGGAAGCACCAGTCGCAGATCCACGTCAAGGAGATCAAGCTCAGGCCGAAGATCCAGATCCACGACTACAACACCAAGAAAGGCCACGTCGAGCGCTTTCTCAACCAGCGCGCGAAGGTCAAGGTGACGATCATGTTCCGGGGCAGGGAGACCAGCCATCCGGAGCGGGGGCGTGACCTGCTGATGCGGCTGGCCGAGGACGTGAAGGAGATCGGCGCGGTCGAGCAGCCGCCGCTCCTCGACGGCCGCAACATGGTGATGGTTCTGGGCCCGACCAAGAATGCCGGACAGAAACCTGGAGACACGAACGATGCCGAAGCAGAAGACACACAGCGGAGCGAAGAAGCGGTTCAAGGTGAGCGGGGGCGGGAAGATCCTGCGCCGCCGCGCGATGAAGAGCCACATGCTGGAGAAGAAGTCCCCGAAGCGGAAGCGGAGCTTCCGCAGGGACGCGCCGCTAGCGCCTAGCGACGTCAAGAACGCCCGCAAGCAGCTCGGGATCTAGGGAGGAGCGCAATGCCTCGCGTCAAGCGATCCGTCCACGCGCGCAAGAAGCGCCGCAAGGCTCTCGAGCAGGCGAAGGGCTACTGGGGCCTCAAGTCGACGACCTACCGTCGGGCGAAGGAGCAGCTCGACCACTCGTACAAGTACGCGTACCGCGACCGCAAGGTGCGGAAGCGGACGATGCGGAGCCTCTGGATCATCCGCATCAACGCCGCCGCGCGCCAGCACGGGCTGTCCTACAACCAGTTCGTCGCCGGCTGCAAGAAGGCGGAGATCGAGCTCGACCGCAAGGTGCTTGCAGAACTCGCCGTCAGCGACCCCGACGCCTTCGGCATGATCGCCGAGCAGGCCAAGTCGGCGCTTCAGACGTAGAGCAGTGACAGGCTCGAGCCTGTCACTGCCGCCCGTTCGAGCTACGCGAAGGTGAAAGCGTCGAGGCCGGCGTCACGGCCGAGCGCGAGCACCCGGTCGCGAACGGCTGCCGCCTCGTCGAGCAGCCGCGTCCGCTCCTCGTCCGAGGGCCACACCTCGGCGCCCTCGCCCGAGCGCCGGATCGGGATCAGGATCCGCCGCTCCCACCATCTGGTCAGCAGCTCGGAGAACGGCATCATGCCGCCCTTCAGGTTCCCGAGCTCGCCGAAGTGGAGGACCTTCGGGTCGGGCAGGCCGAGGCGAAAACACACGGGGCGGTGGTTGTACGCCGGTGGGAGCAGGTCGAGACCGCCGTGCTGCGCGATCGCGACGGCGAAGCCGGCCTGGTCGCTGCCGCGAACTGCGAACGAGCTCAGCGGGTGCCCTTCGAAGGCGCGTGCGATTGCGGCGATCCCGTCGGCCCAGAGCGGCTCGAGCTCCCCCGGGTCGGCGATCCAGCTGACTGCGGAGGAGCAATAGAGCCGCCGCTCGAGCTTCGCGGGGCGGCCCAGACGCCTCGCCTTCAGCTCGCCGTGCAGCGACACCCACTCCTGCTCGAGAGGCTCGAGCCCGGTCGCCTCCCGGATGTGCTCCCACTGAGGGTCGCTGACACGCGCGCGGGCGCCGATCGTCGTCCTGATCCTCCGCCCGCCGAGCTCCGAGACGTCCTCGAGCAGGCAGGCGTCGTTGTCGACGAGCAGCAGCGGTCCGTTGCTCGGCTCCCTCAGAGCAACGAGCTTGTTCGAGCTCTTCGAGACGGTCGCCAGCGGATGCGGCGCGGCCGGGACGATCGTGGCTCCGAGCTCGCGCAGCCGCTCCTCGACGGGTTGCGGGAGGCTGCCGATCACGAACACCTCGAGCGGCGCGGATTTCGCCCACCGGTCCCACGAGTGCGCGAGCACCAACGCCTGAAGCTGGAACCGCTCGGCCGAGCCCGGCCGCGCGTCGAGGAGCGTGCGGATCCTCACGCCGCGCGGGCGGCGTCGGCGGCGCGCTCGTAGAGGTCGCCGGCGAGCTCGCTGATGCGTGCCGTCGTCGACCGGTCGAGGTCGTCGCGCCACGCTTCCGCACGCTCCGGCAGCACGCCCGGACCCTCTGCGCCCGCGCCCGAGTTGGCGCGGATCGGTCTGCCGTTGAAGGTCGGCACGAGCAGCGCGGGGGTCATCGTGATCCCGACGCGCGCGGAAATCCGGGCCATCACCGACTCCGGGTCCTCGACGAGATCCTCGTACAGGACGACAACGACGCGGTCGGGCCGACCGTCACGTGCTCCGAGCGTCGCAGCGGCCGACTCGCGCCAGCGCCCGACGGCGCGCTCGACATCCCCGTAGCGGGCGCGGTGCCGCCGGGCCGAGACGTACCAGCCGCGCGGATCGCGGACGACGGACACGAGCGTCCCGTCCGGATACGTCGCGAAGAAACGCTCGACGTTGCCCGGGTCGATGGCCAGCTCCGGGACGAAGCCGGTGACGACCTTCTTCGGCCCGGTGTAGAGGTTGTGGTTGTCGAGCCACGCGTTGAAGTACGAGGTGAAGTAGCAGTCGAGCACGTCGCGCTCGCTGCGGACTTCCCGGCCGGACGTGCACGACTCGAAGAGCGCGCGCTGGAGCCGGAGCGAGAAGAGGAACGGGAACCGCTCGGCTTCGCCCTCGCGTGCGCTCCAGGCGCCGCGCCGCCGGTACTTGACGACTTGACGTTCCTGGAGGACGTCGAACCAGCTCCCGGGCCGGCCGAGGTCGATCGGCGGCCAGTGCTTCTTCTTCGGATGTCCGATCTTCAGCTCCTGGGGATGCGCGTGGCACTCGGGATGCCCGTCGAACAGGCGGCTGAGCAGCGTCCCGCCCGATCGCTGGATCTGGGAGACGAGCACCAAGGGCTCACCCACCGGGACTACGTGCTCGATCCTGATCCGCGCGAGCGTCCGCAGCTCCCGGGCGTCGCGCAGGTCGTCCGGGCCTGGCAGGCGATCGACCCGGGCTTCCGGTCGGTGGTGTGCCCCTGGCACCGCGCGAGTGTAGTCGCAGGGTCTGACCCCCACGGGGTCTGACCCCGAAGGCTGGGCTCGCCGCAGCTTCCTCGGGGACAGTCCCTACGGTCGAACGGCCACACCCTAAGCTGCGGCGGGTGATCACCTCGGCAAGCAACCCGCGCCTGAAGCTGATCCGGCGACTCGAGAGCCGGCGTCAGCGGGCGAAGCTCGGGCTGTTCGTCTGCGAGGGTGAGGACCTGGTCGACGCGGCGCTGGCCGCGGCCATCGAGCCGGTCGACCTGCTCGTCGCCGGGGAGGACGTCGAGGCGGAGCTCCTCGCCGATGTCGCGACGCTGGCGCATCCTCCGCGCGTGGTCGGCGTCTTCCGCCGCAGCGACCTGCCCACGTGGGCGCGTCGGCCGGCCACGCTCGCACTCTGGCACGTCGCCGATCCGGGCAACGTCGGCACGCTGATCCGCACGGCCGACGCGTTCGGAGCTTCGATCGCGCTCTCCGAGGGCTGCGCCGATCCGACCGGGCAGAAGGCGCTGCGGGGTTCGGCCGGCGCGATCTTCCGCGTGCCGCTCGGGCGCTTCGACCAGGCCGACGGCCGCACTGTCGCGCTCGTCGCCCGCGGCGGCGAGCCGCTCGACGAGGTCGAGCTGGGGGAAGGAACGGTGTTCGCCCTCGGCGCCGAGCGTGAGGGCCTGCCCGGCGACGTGGTCGCGTCCTGCGACGTCGCCACCTCGATCCCGCTGGCGACCGGTGCCGAGTCGCTGAACGTCGCCGCCGCCGGCGCGATCGCGCTCTACGAATGGAAGCGACGCCTATGATCGGGGCTCGCGTGCGCCTCGAGGGCATCCACCACATCACCTGCATCACGGCCGACGCGCCGCAGAACGTCGAGTTCTACGCGCGCACTCTTGGCCTCAGGCTCGTCAAGAAGACGGTCAACCAGGACGACCCGACGGTCTACCACCTGTTCTACGCCGACGAGACCGGCTCGGCCGGGTCCGACATGACCTTCTTCGAGTATCCCGGAGCGCGGCGCGGGCAGGCCGGGGCGGGAATGGTCTGCCGGGTGATCTGGCGGGT
>Ga0207661_10002800_pt1 | contig 12035 bp, 7 predicted proteins | sample KBSC713LmetaG_FD_184337 | JGI IMG/M metagenome (GOLD analysis project Ga0207661, IMG submission 184337) | Corn rhizosphere microbial communities from Kellogg Biological Station, Michigan, USA - KBS C7.1-3L metaG (SPAdes) (version 2) | ecosystem: Host-associated > Plants > Roots > Rhizosphere ... | reverse complement strand
CACGGCGCAGGCGAGCATGCACACGCCGAACATCAGCGCGACATACACCACGAGCAGCGCGACGTTCACGAGCGACAGCGCTCCCGCCGAGAATCCGAAGGCGATGCCGCCGACCACCAACCCTCCAAGCACAACGCCCAGCGCGACTTGCGTTAACGGCCGACGGAAGATCGCCGCGACAACGCGCCGCGGACTCGCGCCGAGCGCGATGCGAACGCCGATCTCGCGAGTGCGACGCGCGACGGTGAACGAGAGCACCGCATAAATCCCGGCGAGCGACAGCAACAGCGCGAGCGCGGTCAATCCAGCAGTCGCGCGCATCCACAGCGACAGAATCCAAACCATATCGTTGATGACCTGATCGACTCGCTGGATGTCGTACATGCGCAACGTTGGATCGACCGAAGTCGCGATCGCGCGGAGGCGAGGAACGATCGACAGTGGATCGCCACGGACGTGAACGATCATCTGATCGAGACGCGCACTCTCCGTGACCGCGGCGATGTACAATCCGGATGGACGATCCCAGCTCGCAACATTGTCCATCCCCATCTCCTTCACGACGCCGACGATCTCGCTCCACGGACCACTCGACTGCTCAGCCGCCGACCAGTATCGGTTCTTCGTCATGCGGATGCGTTGTCCGATGGCGTTTCGGCCTTTGAGCACCTGATCGACGAAGCCTTGATCGACGATCACGACGGAGGATCCGCCGGCAGTTGCATGGTCCGACGCATTGAACGCCCGCCCGGCGATGATCGGCGCCTTTAGAGTTTCGAAATACGTCGGCTCGATGCTGGCGATGTTCGCCCACGGCAGCGGCGTCGAGTCCGTCGCGCTCTGCATTCCCTGAACTTCGATACGAGACGCGGGATGGGGCATCCTCGGGAGATTGTCCACGAACGTCACCCCTTCCACTCCCGGCTCCGCCGCGACACGCTGGCGCAAGCCGGCGAGCGCCGTGACGTACCGCGCGCTATCAATCTCACCATTTGGCGATTTCATCTCGAGACGCACCGCGAGATACTCTTTGTCGGCGAAGTTCACGCCGTTGGAGCGGACGCGCGTGAGCTCGTGGTTCTCGAAAAAGATCGCCGCGGGAACGATCACGGTGACCGCGACCTGCAGAATGATGACCGCTGTCCACACACCGCCGAAGCGTAGGCCGCTGCCTGCCGTTCCCTCCTTCAAGCGCGCACCAAGCCCACGCGTGATCTTGAGCCCCGGCATCACGCCCGAAACCACAGCGGCGATCACCGTCAGCAGCGCTGCATACGCGATCGTCGTGAACGACAACCCGGGTTGGACCCAGAAGGGTTGCGGCCCGAGATTCACCTCGAGATACGCAAGTCCGAATCGACGAAGGGTGAGCTCGACCGCTACGAGTCCGAGCGCAGCCGACGCGCCACCGAGGACGAGCGCCTCGGCGAACAATTGCGCGACGATTCGGTTTCGGCTCGCGCCGAGCGCGCTTCGCACGATGATCTCGCTTTCGCGCGTCGCCGCTCGCGCGAACAGAAGCAGCGCAACGTTCGAGGCAAGGAGAACGACGAGGAGAAGAGCGATGACGTTGAACGAACGAACGAGCAAGAGATCCGACTCGTTCGGATTCATGTACATGCTTGCGTACGGACCGATTTGCGGCTGCAAGTGCTCATGCGTACTGCGCAGCTCTGACGCCAGGCGCTTTCCGATGGTGGTCAGCGCTGTTTGTGCCTCGTTGATCGTCGCCCCATCGCGAAGCACGCCGATGACCGTCACACTCGGCCCGGAACGCGGCGCGCGATCGTACGCGGACAGTCGCATCGGCATCCACGCCTCGTGCGCAACCGGAAACTTGAAGCCCTCCGGCATGACACCAACGACAGTCGCGAACGCATTGTCGATCCGTACCCGTCGCCCAATGACGCTTGCGTCTCCGGCGAAGCGCGTCTTCCACACGTTGTAGCCGAGGACGATGACCGGCGGCGCGCTCGCGGATTCGTCGGCGTCGACGAGCGTCCGCCCGATCAGCGGCTTCGCCGACGCGATCCGAAAACCAGAGGCGGTCATCTCGGCAACCCGTATGAGACTGGCGTCGTCCGGCCCGAGAATCAGATTCCTTGCGACATCCTGAAACACGCCGATGTCGCTGAGCGCTCGCATGCCGCGCCACGCTTCGTAGTCATACAAAACGCGCTTCTCAGCTTTGCGCTCGACGACATCCCAGTTCTTGATCATGACGATGCGATCGCCACCGGGAAGGGGCAGCGACGCATGCGTCATCGTCCGCACGCCCTCGAAGACGAGCGCGCCGACCCAGATCGAGAACGCCATCGCGAGTCCGCCGATGATCGTCAGCCCTGGATACTTCACCAGCATGCGGAAGCCGAGCTTTACGTCGAGCGACATTCCGCCGAGCCACGCGAGACCTCGCCCCTCGCGCAACGATTCAGTGTGCTGCGTGACGCCGCCGAACCTCGCGACGGTGCGACGCCGAGCTTCTTCGTACGACAATCCTTGGTCACGAACGAGCCGCTGCGTCTCCATGTCGATGTGAAACGCAAGCTCCTCGTCGATGCGAGACTCGGAAGCGCGGCGCGCGAAGACGAGCGAGAGGCGCGTGCGCGCGGCAGAAAACCAACTCATGATGTGCGTCCTTCAGAGAATGACGTGTCGACGAAGCCCGGGCGTGCCGATGCCGGTCAGGCGTTGCGAAGAACCGCTTCGAGTCCGGCGCTGAAGCGCTTGTAGCTCTCGAGCTCTTGGCCGAGCGCGCGGCGTCCGGCGGCGGTGAGCCGGTAGTATCGTGCGCGGCGATTGTTGTCCGTCGTTCCCCAGTCGCTCGCGATCAGCCCGTTCTTCTCGAGGCGTTGGAGCGCTGGATAGAGGGAGCCGAGGTTGACGTCGAGAATCCCGTCGGAGAGTTGCTGGATGCGGAGGCTGATTCCCCATCCGTGCATCGGGACGAGCGACAGCGTTTTGAGGACGAGCAGATCGAGAGATCCGCGGAGCGCGTCGGTTTGGGAGCGGATGGTCACGGCGGTATGGTCGGGCGTTCCTATAGACGTCGAGAGAAGAAGATGCGGGCTGCTCCTCTCGCTGTCAATAGGAGGTCGGATGTCATCGTTGTGTATGGACATCGCGACGTGACGCCCGTTGACGATTCATGAGTTCAACAACGTCGCTTTCATTCCGACTCAAATCCAAAAGACATGTCGAGAGCTCACGCGTGGTCCGTACTCGCCGCATCGGTCGTCGGCTTTTCTGTAGCCAGCCCTCCACCGGGGAAAGTGCAGTTGACCATCGCGACGCTACACGCGGCGGCGCTGACAACCTCGCGTGGGGCCGGCGATTCGCTCGACGCGCCGTTTTTCGTGATGTCGGTCATTGGACCGCACGCCGGCGCGCGTGCAGTTCTGCCTGACGGAAAGCCGCTGAGCATTCGGCGCGACGAGGCGCTCGGCGCGCGGCCGCTGACGGAGTTGAGCCTCGGAGACGGGGACAGCGTCCAGGTGCTGCTGTCGGTGCTAGAGAATGCGACTGAGAGGGGCGCGGATCGCCTGCGGGCCGCGGATGGCTCAAAGGACGCTCATAGGTTATCCGCGTCAGAACGCGCGGAGCGAGTTACGCAGCTGCTCGCACCGTTCGTCGATCAAGGGGCCCACGTGCTCGGCTCAGGGAGCCTGCTCCTGACGAACGAGGGCGGAACGATCTATTGGCGAAGTCTCGAGTGCATCGCGTCGTGCAAGGTCGTGTCAGCCCCGCCGGCGACTCCGCTGGCAACGAAGGCGGCTCAGCCGTCGGCTGCGACACTCGAGCTTTCGGGGCATGGCGGCACCTATCATCTTGCGCTACAGGCCCGACGCGAACCGTAGGCCAACTACAAAGGATTCCAATAAGAGAACGCTATTGGCAGGGGACCAGGACCGCCGACGCCGTTGCCCACGGCAGGACGTTCCACTGGATCTGCCCCGTGGCGGGGTCGACAGGAATCGCGTCGCTCGACCGCCGCAGGACGCCTTGGAGCGAACCACGCAGCCACCGCCCGTAGAAGACTTCCGCTTCATACCCAGTCGACCAAGCGACGATCACTACGGAGTCGGCGCCCAGTCGCCGCCAGCTCGCCGGAAGCTGCCGTCGCACTCGCCGATCGCCCGTCGGCGCAGACTCCACTGGCTCGATTCGCTCGGCCACGAGGTCTCTAGAAATCCCCGGCCTGCGCTCGATGGTGTCCAGTCGAATGACGGCAGTCGGCTGCGCGGGACCGAGGCGCGACGGCTTGGACCACGGCCCGAGTGTCAGGCGGTAGCATCCTGGCAGGACCGGGGCGTCGGGTTTCGCGGACGGTGACTGTGCGCCGCTCGCACGTCCGAGCAGGGCCGCAACTATGCCCAAGGCGAGTCGCCACCGGCTAGAGGTGCGCATCAGCATTGACGCGAGCCGTAGGTGTTGCTTCACGCCGGCATTCGACCGTCAAAGGATTCAAATAAGAGAACGCGCGTAGCGGTTCGCAACGGTCAATAGCCCCGATCACTGTAGCGCCGCGAGGTAGGCTCGCACCGTAGCTGGAAGGCCACGTTCCAGCGCGTCGGCGATCAACGCGTGACCGATCGACACCTCGAGAATATTCGGAACACGGCGGAAGTCCGGAAGATTGAGGAGATTGAGATCGTGCCCCGCATTCACGCCGAGGCCCGCGGATGTCGCCGCGGTGGCTGCCTGGATGCACTGTGCGAGGGCGGACGACGAATCCCCTCGCGCGTGCGCCGCCGCATACGGCTCCGTGTAGAGCTCGACGCGCGCGGCGCCAAGCTCTTTCGCCAGCGCCCACTCATCGCTATCGACGTCCATGAACAAGCTCACACGCGACCCTTCGCTCGCAAGCTCGGCGATGAGCGGCGCGAGGCGGGATGCCGACTCAGCAAGCTGCCATCCGTGATCGGAGGTCACGGCGCCGGGAGCATCAGGTACCAGCGTAACCTGATGCGGCCGCACATCCGCAACCAACGCCATGAACTCTGGAAATGGATTCCCCTCGACGTTGAGCTCGATGCCGGGATGCCCGCGAAGGAGAGCAGCCAAGTCCCGCACGTCGGAAGCTCGAATGTGTCGTTCATCCGGGCGCGGATGAACGGTGATCCCATGAGCGCCCGCCGAAATACATAACTCGGCCGCGCGGACCACGCTCGGGATGCCGATTGCGCGCGAGTTTCGAAGGAGCGCCACCTTGTTGAGATTGACGCTGAGCTTTGTCATCCGCGAAATGGGGTGCGAAGTAAAGGCGGAGGTGTGGAGATGTCTCATAGTATCTCTAACGCAATTCGCCCTCTGTTGCCACGTTGTCGACGAAGGCCGACATCGACTCCTATTGACTATCTAGAGGTACGAACACCACATTGACGACGAGTCTTCCTCAGCCCGGTCGCCAATGCTGCATCGCATCCGTTACTGGCTTCGCGCAGTCTTCCGCCGTTCCGCGCTCGATCGCGAGCTCCAGGAAGAGATGCAGCTCCATATCGATCGCCGCGTTGAATCTCTGATCGCGGAAGGCGTAAGCCCCACGGAAGCCCGCCTCGCCGCGCGACGCGAGTTCGGCAATCCCACCGCCCACCGTGACGATGCACGCGATGCAACCAAGACCGCCTGGGTCGATTCCACCCGCGCCGACATCCGATTCGCGCTCCGCTACTTCGCGCGTAAGCCACTCTCGGCCGCAACGATCGTTCTCATCCTCGCATTCGGCATCGGCGGAAGCTCATTCCAACTCGCGGCGCTGCGCTCACTGACATCGCGGCCACCGGAAGGAATCTCGCACGATGCCTCACTCGTTCGTCTTCGAGGCATGTACCGGCCAAAGGACGCGCCGAGGTGGAGAGACCGCGCGCTCCGGTATTCCGAGGTCCAAGAGATCTCTAAAGTCCCGAACACATTTGACGCGATCGCCGCGTGGACAACGAGTGAGGTCCTCGGAAGCACGCGACTCGGCGCGAACGAAACGGCGCTTTGGGCACAGTTCGTTACGACAGACTTCTTCAAGGTCATCGGTGCGCGCGTCACGCACGGCCCGGGACTTCCCGACGCCGGCGCCGACGGTGGCGTGCAACCCGTTGCCATAATCTCGTCCGCGCTCTGGGAGGACATGTTCGACCGGGCCGACGTTGCCGGCAAAGTCATCATGTTGAACGGCATCGCCGTCCGCATCGTCGGCGTCGGTCCGCAGGATTTTACCGGCGCCCTTTCCTTCGACAGCCGGCGCATGCTGTGGCTGCCGCTCTCGTCGCGAACGACAGTGCTCGGCATCGCGGGATCGAGTCCTCTCGCAAGTCTCGACTCCGCGGACTTTCAAGCTGTTGCTCGCCTTCGCCCCGGCGTCTCTCCGGAACACGCGAGCGCCGCCGCCCAGGTCGTCAGCGGGCGCGTCACCCCGCGTCTGTTTTCGCCGACTGCGACGGGAGTGAATGCGCGTTTTCTCTTCGGCTCGGACGTCGTGCCGTTGCGCGGAGACACGTCACTCGACTCCGACTTGCCGCTCCTCTTCGCATCGTGGGCAGTCTTGGCAACGCTGATCATGGCAATCGTGTGCACGAACGTCAGCGGACTCGTGATCAGCGCATCGGTGAGTCGACGACACGAGATCGCCATCCGCCTCTCGCTTGGTGCGTCGCGCGCGCGAGTCATTCGCCAATTGCTCACGGAGAGCATTCTCCTCGCGTTCGGCGGCGCAGTGCTCGGCTTCGTCGTGTATCTCGCGATCCTCGCCGCGATGTCGAGAATACCGGAAGCTCGATACGTGCGTTCCGACTTCACGACCTTCTTTCTCACGATGCTCGTCGCGGTCGGCACCGGAATTTTGTTCGGCGCAACACCGGCCTTTCACGCGACGAGGCACGGCGTCGGCGAAGTACTCAAGAGCGGCGCGTCCGGAGCGACAGGCCGGTCCCGATTGCATCAGTCGTTCGTCGTCGCGCAGATCTTCTTCGTGCAGCCGCTTCTCGTGCTCATCGCATCGATGATCGTGAGTTTGACCGCGAGGGATCTCGTCACACTTCCGAATGGAATTCCGGATCATGTGCTGCAGCTTTCGATCGGTGCCATTCCAGGAGCAAAAGCCGAGCAGACGGCCGCGCGTCAGAGACTCGTGGAGCGATTGGGGCAGGTGCCGGGCGTCGTGCGTGTGATTGCGGATCCGGCGCCAGCGGGATCGCTGACGCTGGCCGTGCGCGATGCTGACCGGGGAGCTCTCGCTCGGGCGAACGATCCAACGACCGTCGACACGTTCCTGTCGATCCCGGGCTACTTCGATCTGATGGGCGTGCCGCTGCTCCGCGGCGACGACCTTCCGCTTGGCGACACGACTTCGACGGCAATCATCAGCAGCGATCTCGCACGCGAACTGTGGGGCAGTTCCGATCCGATTGGGAAGCGATTCAAACCAGTGTCACCGACGCCCGGACTGCGACGTGAGCTCGTCGTCACCGGCGTCTACGACTCGCGTCATCTATCCAGCGGCACGACGAACGCGCGGGTTTATCGTTCTGTGAAGGACTTTGGGACGTTTCGATATCTGATTCGGACTGCCGCTCCGGCCGCCCAACTTGCCGATCCGGTTCGTCGCATCGCGCGCGAAGAATTGCCGACGACGGCGGTCGAGCCGCCCGTCACGCTCGCACAGATCGACGAGGAGAAAGTGACGGAAGCACGCACGAGCGGACTTGCGATATCCGCCGTCGCGACACTTGTGCTTCTGCTGGCGTCAATCGGTCTCTATGGGATCGTCGCGCTTTCCGTCGGACAACGCCGACGCGAAATCGGCGTCCGCATGGCGCTCGGCGCCCGTTCCGGCCAGGTCGTTGGTCTCTTTTATAGAAGCGGGCTTCAGCTCGCCACTGTTGGACTCGTGCTCGGCCTCCCGATCAGCCTCGCCGCGACGCGGCTCTTCCCCGCCCTGGCTGAGCAGGCGGGGACACACGCGAGAACTCCGAATCTGTGGATCATCGGACCGGCGGTCGCTGCAACTGTGCTCGTCGTCGCATCCATCGCAACGTTGATTCCAGCGACGCGAGCGGCGACGGTGAATCCAGTGACAGCGCTCCGGACAGACTGACTCCTTTCGAGATCTCTAAGCACCGGCTGGCCCGCTCTCTGCCTTTACCAAGGCCGCCATCCGTCGAGGATCTGTCAGTGCAGAGCTTTCGGAAAATCGTGCTCAAGACCGGGATCGCAGGTGGGTCGTTGTTTGACATCCACGCCTCGTTCCCGAACGTCTACAGCTGGCCGATGATTTGGCCTGCTCTGGCGGGCGCGATTGCGTTCTGGATGGTAACGCGCGAGCCGAGGCCGCATCGCTTGCTCGTCGGTTTAGGCGCCGCGCTCGCCACCGGATTACTGTTGTCGGCGCTCGCGTTTGTTGGCGTGTCGGCGGTTACCTACGCCCTGCTTCACACCGACATAGTGCCCGCGGTTCGACAAGCCGGAGCGGCGCGAGGCTTGATCACGGTCGCCGGCATCGTCACCATCGCCGTATCGCTGGCGCTAGTCGATCTCGTCGTCGCGTTGCTCGCCGCGGTGCTCGTGTTACCGGTGCGCTACGTCCAATTGCGTCACGCGCAGGCCTGATCCCGACTGTCACCGGCTCAACTTCTTAGAGTTCGGAAGGACATTGACCGTCCAACCAACGTGCAATGGTCGCGACGACGTGGCCTTGCTCAGCGGATGAGAGCTCTCGCCCTCGCGCGATGCCATGCCACTTTGCTAAACACCCGCGGCAGCAGGTCGCCGTCGCGTGCTGAGCGATGAAGACCGGATGTCCGCGAAACGGCGTCTGCTTTCCGTCGTTGGCGGGCGACGCCGGAGCGAGTCGTTGAGCAATGAACGTTGCCGCGTGCTCGAGCACGGCGGCGCGTCCTTGCTTCGCGAGATACGCCCGCTCCTTGGGACCGAGCGCAAATCGCCGTCGGAACGGCGATCGCGCTAGCGCATCGAACAGGTCATCGAGATCACGCACAAGCACGGTTGAAATGCATGGAGCGCGCCCTGCGGCGGCACTTGCTTCGAGCTCACCGCCGCGGCTTCACCCACCACAGCGTTTCGGGAATGATGCCGTCCCACGACAACTTGCCCGCATCGTCAGCGGCGAGCCATAGCGCGCCGAACGACAGCTTCGACACATTCGTGATCTTCTGAATGTCGAGCTTTCCAACTTCATCACTCGGCTTGTGATAATCGGGATGCTCGCCGTTGAAGAACTGCATGATCGGGATGCCGCGCTCGAGATACGGACCGGCATCGGTGCGTGGGTAGTAGTACTCGGAGCTTACATTCTCGTACTGCCGATCGAGGGCGATGAACGGGAACTCCGTCGAAGCGCGCTGCAGAGTGCTCTCGATCCGCGTGCTGAGAAGCTTCGGTCCGGTGACATAGATCGTGTCGGCAGACGACAGCGTCTGCACCTTCGGGCTGTTGTTCGGACGACTGCGTCCGATCATGTCATTGCTGACATGCAGCACGAGATTGTTCGACCAAGGTCCGTACGCAATCGTGCGGGTGCCCCACAGTCCGGTTTCCTCGCCGGAGTCCCATATGAGAAGAATCGAACGCTTTGGGCGCGGCGCGTTCACCAGTGCGCGCACGACGGCCATGTTGCCGGCACTGCCGCTCGCGTTGTCATCCGCGGCATTGTATTGGTCAGCGAGTCCGTTCCCCGGAAGGCTCGCCTTTTCTGGTACCGCGCCATCGAGGTGAGCGGCAAGGGAGATCCACTCGTTCTTCAGCACCGGATCAGAACCCTCTAACATGCCGACGACGTTGTACGGATGCGCTTCGAGCGTCGTCGCCGCGAAGTCGATGCGCAGACGATGGCGTGCGCCGAGGTCGGCGGATGGACGCGCGAGCGTGGAGTCGGTCGAGAGAACCGTTTCCGCCGACACTGACGTTCCCGCCAGTAGCTTCATCAGCGCCGACTTCGAGATGGAGATCCGCGGGACCTGATACTGCGCATAGGCGACACCGACGGCCGGATTCAAATCCTGTCCGACGACTTCGGTACGCGTCCACTTCGCGCGCGTCGAATCGTCGGCCACGGTGATGATGCCGAGCGCGCCGCCGAAGCGCGCGACTTCGTTGATGGTCGTGTAGTCGATGCCGATCTTGCCGAGTGCCGGATTGGGACGCGGCGCGCGTCGGCCGGCGAAGGCGGCAGGCGATCCGCTGACGAGCAACCACTTCCCCTTGATGTCGAAGCCGGCGTACGGATCGGCTGGCCCGGCGGACCGGCTAAACGGCTGACCAGCCATTGCTTTCAAGTGTCGAATACCGTTCCCGACATAGATCACGTTGGCGTCCCGCACGCCGCCAATAAGAAAACTCTGAATGGTGAAATCCTCACCCCATTCGAGCTTGTCGCCTCCGATGGCGCCGGTAACCCTTGTCGTATCGAGGGTCGAGCGAGTAACGGTGTAGTGTTGAAAGTAGGTGCCGTTGTCGCCCATCGGCTTGATGTGCTCGCTCGCCAGGAATCGCGCGACGTACGCCGCGGCGGAGTCGTAGCCGGGGGATGCGATGCCGGGGAACGGCGTTCGCCGGCCCATGTTCGCATCGGACGCGAGATAGCTGACGTCGCGCAGAATGTCGTCAGCGCGAATCCGATCGACGACCGCTTTCGCCGCGGTGAGCCGCGCTGCCGGAGACGACTGCGCACTGAGAGAGCCCGCGGCTATGAGCAGGCCGCCGATGGCGACCGAGTATCGAGATGTTTTCATGATGGCGATCTATTTGTTATCGAATCAGTCGCGCGGAGAGAATCCGATCTCCGAGATCAATACGGTCGACGACGTCCTGTCCGCTGACCACTCGGCCGAGTGAGGTGAAGTCGCCTTCGTTGTGCGGCTGCGGCGTGTGGTTCAACGTGTAACCAGGTCTCCCGGTGTCGAGTCCAGCGCTCGCCCACGCGAGGTTGCCGCGAGTCAGGCGATGACGATTCACCTCGTCGCGCTGAACGGCCGCGTCGTGGATGGTCGCCTGTTGATCGACGAAGTCCGACACGACGCGCGAGAACTCGGTCCCGACGATCGTCCCCGCGGCGTGAATGCGTTCGAGCGCATCCATCGCGAGCGGCGCGTCGCCTGAATAGAGCTCGATCTCGATCGTTCCCTTCGGCGTTTCCCATCGAGCCCGCGGCAATGGCTTTCCTTCATACGCCGGCACGATCCACTTCTCGACGATCGCGCGATACTCGGCCATCGGTCGCTCGACGAGTGTCGGTGCGGCTCGACCGCGACCGGCACCACCACCACCACCACGTCCGCCAGGAATCGTGTCGCGAACAATCTGCGCGCCCGCGTTCTGACAATACGGTACCGTGTCGCGCGCGACCGCCGCGGCTGCCGCGCGAGCGTCATTGATCGCGAAAGGCAGTAGTTGGCGGACCGCAGTGATGCGCAACGCACACGGTTTGCTCGCATTGGTCGCCGAGACGAGCGCAGGAACAGTGCTCGCAACGCGTGCGCGGCCGAGTCCCTCGGCGGCCGGGACCGAGATCCACGTGTCGCTCGAGCCGAGTGCGCCGACGAGGGCAGCGATCGCCGAGAAGTCTGCGTAGGTACCGAGCGTGCGCACAGCTTCCGACCGCACGCGCCGATCCGCATCGCTGACCGCTGCGAGCAGCTTCGCTTCGGCGCGGTCGGCGATCGAGGCGGAGTCGGCTTGAGGCTTTCCTAAACCTCGAATCGCCCATGACCGCACGAGACCCGATGGATCGGCGCTCAGCCGTAGCAAATCGGCGACAGCGGCTGGATCTCGCGGTCGAAAGAGGGCCCACGTCGCGCGCCATCGAAGTTCTTCGTCCGGAGACGTCGTCCATTTGACGATCGGCGCGACGTCGCCGCGCGCGGTGGAGCGTCCGATCGAGAGCAGCGCTTCGCCGATCGTCGCGTTCGTATTCGGGCTGGAAACCGCCTTCGACAAATAGCGCGCGAGAACATCGCGGGCTGCAGCGGTTTTGATCTTTCCGAGAGCGCATGCAGCTTCGACGGCGACCGCGGGCGCCGTGCGCGGGC
>Ga0207661_10002798_pt1 | contig 12035 bp, 11 predicted proteins | sample KBSC713LmetaG_FD_184337 | JGI IMG/M metagenome (GOLD analysis project Ga0207661, IMG submission 184337) | Corn rhizosphere microbial communities from Kellogg Biological Station, Michigan, USA - KBS C7.1-3L metaG (SPAdes) (version 2) | ecosystem: Host-associated > Plants > Roots > Rhizosphere ... | reverse complement strand
GTACTTGAGGAGCTGCTCGTCCATATCGTCCGGCTCGAGCTCGCGCAGCGCCGCCTTGGCGGCGACCTCGAAGTTCGCGGCCAAGCGCTCCTTCATCGCGCGCTCCTCGTCGCGGATGCGGCGCGCGGCCTCAACCGTCTCCTGGTCGCCGGCACGCTCCGCCACCTGGGCGAGCAGCTCGTAGCTCGCCTCCTCCAGCGCCTCGTAGGAGTGCGCATGGGCGACGAGCTTGCCGGGAGTGTCCGGCTGGAACTTGGCGAACAGCGCGAAGCCCACGCCGCCCGCCTCCATCACCAGGTTCTTCACGGTGGACGGGCTGCCGCCGTGCGCCTCGAGGCGCTCGCCGACAGTGTGCTCGTGGCCCTCGGTCTCGTGGAGGTGGTCCTCGAAGAGCTTCGCAAGCTTCGGGTCGCCCGCGATGCCGGGCGCCATCTTCATCTGGACGAGCGCCTGCTTCTCGATCGAGTAGGCGTCGCTCAGGTACTTCTCGAGCTGGGTGTCAAGGCTGTCGTTCGTCATGGCACGCCGTCTACCCGGCGTGCCACGGCCTACACCGCTTTGGCTAGCGCGTCAGCGTCTCCTGATCGCGCGCGGTGAAGTCAGTCTTCTGAGCCTTTGCGTCATCGATCTCGGTGTGGATGTCGGTGGCGCGCTTGGCCCTCGCGGCGAACATCCAGAGGCCGCCGGCGATCAGCGCCAGGATCAGGAACGGGATGCCGAAGATCGGCGCGCCCCACACGAAGCCGAGGACGGCGACGATCCCGAACACCACCGTGAGCGGAAGAACGATCGCTGTGTTCATGTTCACCGAGTGCCCGCACGGGGACCTGTGCAAACCCTGATCGGGTTGCGCGGAAGTAGTGCCAGCCGCACTTGACCGGCGCATGCGAGCGGGCGTAGTGTCGATCGCAACTAGCCCACGCCGCTCCGCACACATATCTCCGGACTCGAGGAGGCCCCGATGACCCTCAACCGGCTCGTGGTATTGCTCACGCCACTCGTCTTCGCGCCGGCCGCAGGCTGGGCAGCAAGCGCGATCGCCAAGTACGCCCCGGGTGTCGACGTATCGCAGGACGACATCCAAAAGGTCTTCATCGCGGGGGCGCTGATCGCCCTGGCGCCCGCCGCGCAGTGGCTGCACGGCTGGCAGAAGCACGAGGCGCGCCAGGCCGCCGCCGAGCAGGCGGTCGAGACCGGGCTCGCGGGCGGCGGCGGCGCCCCCGCGCTCGCGGCAACAGCCGCCGCGCCCGAGTTCGACGGCGGCGACGACGACTTCGATGCCCTGGCCGAGCTCGACCAGTTCGGCGAGGACGACCTCGAAGACGACGACCTCGACGCGCTGCTCGCCGACGACGGCGAGCTGGCCACGATCGAGAGCTGAGCATGTCACCCATAGCGCAGGGCCTCGACCGCGCTGCAGCGCCCGACGCCGCCACCGCCAAGCGCATGCTCGACTCGATCGGCGGGCGCTGGTGGTGCGTGTACATCGGCGGGCCGACGTCGCGCGCCAGCGGCTGGACGCCCGAGCTCGTGAGCGACTACGTGAGCCACGGCATCGACCGCTTCATGCTCACCTACGCGGGGCGCCAGTGGGGCGGTCCGCTCACCCGCGCCCAGGGCCAGATCGACGCGCGGCAGGCGCTGCAGCTCGCCGCGCGCTTCGGCTACGGGGGCAACTACCCGCTCTGCCTGGACGTGGAGCAGCACACCTTCGATACCTCCCCACAGGGCACGGTCGAGTACGCCCGCGCCTGGTGTGAGGGAGTGGCGGCGGCCGGCGTACGACCAGGCGTCTACGCCAACCCGGCGCCGCTGCGCGCGATGCACGGCCAGGTGCCGGCCGAGTTCGTCTGGGTCGCGAGCTGGATCAGCCATGGAGTGGTCCGGCACGACCCGCGCGCGGCGCCGAAGGTGCCCGCCGGCTTCTGGCCCGGCCAGGGCCAGCGCGCCTGGCAGTACGCGGGCGCGTACGGCGGACACCCCTGCCGGGTGCTCGGGCTCGACGTGGACATCAACGTGGCCGACCTGGAATGCCTGGCCAGCCCGCCTGGCGTCCACCACGGCGGCGCGCCGATCCACGTGAGCAGCGCGTCCGGGATCGTGCGGCGAGGCGACCACGGCAAGGCCGTGCAGAAGGTCACGCGGCGGCTGTCGTACGTGCGCTCCAAGGCCACGGGCAGGCCGTATCTCGACGGCGAGCGGAGCCGCTTCGACGCCGAGGCCGTGCGCGCGCTGAAGGCGTTCCAGGCGGAGCACCACCTGGACAAGGACGGTGTGTTCGGGCGGGACAGCGCCCGGATGCTCGACCGCTCGGTGCGGTACGAGCAGGCCAGGCGCGCACGCGGTCGTACCAAGCCGACCCCGGCGCCCGCGCCGGCGCCAGCGAACGGAGCGACCCAGTTCGTCGCGCTCGTCAAGCGGGTTCGCCGGCTCGAGGCCGAGACCGACAAGGCGTGGCAGGAGCTCGTCGCGCTCGGGACGCGGCGCGGTCATGCGCTCCACCGGGCACGGGAGCAGGCCGTCGACCTGGCCGACGTGGCACAGATCCTCGAGCGGATCGAACACGAGGTGGAGACGCTGGTGGAGTACCAGCAGCACGGCGCGCCGCCTCATCCCGCTCCCACCAACGGAGCCGAGGCGGCGCCCGCGCCCACCGCGGTGGCCGTGGCGCAGACCACGTCCGAGCCCGGTAGCTCGTCCGTGGCTCCCTACTACCGGCCGCCGCCCGTGCACGACGGGGCGGACATTCCACCGCCCGCCGAGCACAAGCCGCTCCGGGCCGAGGACCTGCCAGAGGCGGAGCTGCTGGGGCGCATCGACCGGCTCGACGCGATGACGGGCCACTCGCGCGATGTCCTGATCGGCCGCTTCGTGGTGGTCGAGAAGGAGATCGCCAAGCTGCCCCATCACGCCAAGCCGGTCGTGGGTCCGACGCCGGCGCCCAAGCCGAAGCCGAAGCCGGGGCCGGTGCCGATCGCGAAGCCCACCCCGGTCAAGCACCCCGAGGTGCCCGTCAAGATCGGCGTGCGCAACCTGCAGAAGGTGCTCAACAAGTTCACGCGCGAGCACCTGATGGGGATGACGCCGCTCGTGGTCGACGGCAAGAAGGGCACCGAGACCAAGAAGCGCATCAAGCTCGTGAAGTACTACCTGGGCTACGGCAAGACCAAGGGCCGCTCCACCCGGGTGGACGCCGAGTTCGTGCGGCGGCTCCGCCGCCCGGGTTCGCCGCGCTACTCCAACCCGGCGATGCTCACGCGCGCGCGCACGCGCAGGCGCAAGCAGGCCAAGAACGCCAAGCGCATCGCCGCGCCGCGCGCGGGCGTGGCCACGTTCGACGGCAAGCCGGTGGCGGCCTGGATGAAGCCCTACCTGGACTGGGCCCGCGAGCACGGCTGGCAGGGCACGCTCTCGAGCGGCTGGCGCGACCCGGCCTACTCGGAGAGCCTGTGCATGGGCATCTGCCACGCGCCCAAGTGCCCGGGCCGGTGCGCCGGGCGGAGCTCGAACCACGTGGGCAGGGTCAAGCCCGCCGGCGCGATCGACGTCACGCACTACGAGGAGTTCGGCCGGCTGATGCAGAGCTGCCCGTACGAGCCGCGCATCTTCAACGACCTGCCGGCCGACCGCGTGCACTTCTCGGCAACCGGCCACTGACCGAAACGTCTCGCCGCGCGGGCATCATGCTCGCGTGGCCGAGACGCTCTCACTCGCTCAGGCGCGGCGGATAGCCGTGGCGGCCCAGGGGCTGGCCGAGCCTCGGCCCCGCGGCCGCGTGACCATGCGCCAGCTCCAGCGCGTGATCGACACGATCGGGTTGATCCAGATCGACTCCGTGAACGTGTTCACGCGCAGCCACTTCATGCCGCTGTTCAGCCGGCTCGGCAACTACGACCTGGGCCTGCTCGACCGCGCGTCCGGGCGCAAGCCGCGCCGGCTCGTGGAGTACTGGGCACACGAGGCGTCCTTCATCCCGCCGGCCACGCACCGGCTCCTGCGCTGGCGCATGGCCATGGCGGACGACGACGCCTGGGGCGGCATGCGCCGCGTGGCCCGCGACCATCCGGAGCTCGTGGCCGCGGTGCGCGACGAGGTGGCGCGGCGCGGACCGCTCACCGCGGCGCGTCTCGACGAGGAGCTCAAGCACGACGTGCCCGCCGTGGACCGCGCGGAGTGGGGCTGGAACTGGTCGTACACCAAGCGCGCGCTCGAGTACCTGTTCTGGTCCGGGCAGGTCACGTCCGCCGGGCGCACTCAGCAATTCGAGCGCCGCTACGACCTGCCCGAGCGCGTGCTGCCGCCGGCGATCGCGAGCGCGCCCGACCCGGATCCGGAGGACGCGCGGCGCGAGCTGATCCGCATCGCGGCTCGCGCCCACGGCGTGGGCAGCGAGCAGTGCCTGCGCGACTACTTCCGCCTGCGCCCGCAGGAGGCGCGGCCCGCGATCGCGGATCTCGTTGAAGCGGGCGAGCTGATCCCGGTTGCGATCGAGGGCTGGAAGCGCCCCGCCTACCTGCACAGGGACGCCCGGCGCCCGCGCCGTGTGCGCGCGCGGGCACTCGTCTCGCCGTTCGACTCGCTCGTGTTCGAGCGCTGGCGCACCGAGAACCTGTTCGGCTTCCATTACCGCCTGGAGATCTACGTGCCCGCGCCCAAGCGCGTGCACGGCTACTACGTGCTGCCTTTCCTGCTGAACGACCGCCTGGTCGCGCGCGTGGATCTGAAGTCAGACCGCCAGGCCGGAGTGCTGCGCGTGCTGGCGGCACATGGAGAGGAGGACGCCCCGCTGGAAACCCCAGCCGAGCTGGCAGCAGAGCTTCACGAGCTGGCAGCGTGGCTAGGGCTGAAGGCGGTGAAAGTGAGCAGGCGCGGCGATCTTGCCGGCCAACTGAGCAAAGCCCTATGACCTATGGGCTATGCCCTATGGGCTATGGGCTATGGGCTATGCCCCAACGTCAGTGATCAGCAACCGCCGGATGCCCGTGGGCGCATGCACCTCCACGGTGTCACCCGGCTCGTGCCCGATCAGAGCGCGTCCAACCGGCGAGTCGGCGGCGAGCATACGGTGCGCCACGTCGCTCTGTCCCGTCGGGACGAGCCGGAAGCTCTCCTCGGAGCCCTGCTTGACATCGCGAAAGCTCACGTTGCATCCAAGATCAACAGTCATGCGTAATGCCTCCTGGCAGGCCGCCCGTCGGCGGCGATGTGCGGCGGTCCGTGAGGGCTGTGACCGCCGTCCTTTACGAATGTAGTCGGCAGAAACGGCCGTCCGATAAGGGGCGGTGCGGCGGGACCTCTACTGTCTCTTGCGTGCCTGTTCGGGAGGACCTGCGAAACATCGCGATCATCGCCCACGTGGACCACGGGAAGACGACCCTGGTCGACGCGATGCTGAAGCAGTCCGGCGTGTTCGCGGCGCACCAGGCGGTGTCCGAGCGCGTGATGGACACGATGGACCAGGAGCGCGAGCGCGGCATCACGATCCTCGCCAAGAACGCGGCCGTCCGCTACGGCGAGGTGAAGATCAACATCGTGGACACGCCTGGCCACGCGGACTTCGGCGGCGAGGTGGAGCGCGGACTGACAATGGTGGACGGCGTGCTGCTGCTCGTGGATGCGTCGGAGGGGCCGCTGCCGCAGACGCGCTTCGTGCTGCGCAAGGCGCTGGAGCAGCAGCTGCCAGTGATCCTCGTGGTGAACAAGGTCGACCGCCCGGACGCGCGGATCAAGGAGGTCGTGGACGAGGTCTACGAGCTGTTCATCGATCTCGACGCGAGCGAGGACCAGATCGAGTTCCCGATCATCTACACGAACGCCAAGGCCGGCTGGGCCGACACCGAGGAGGGCGCCGAGGGCCACGACCTGCGCCCGCTGTTCGACCTGATCCTCGAGACCGTGCCGCCGCCGATGTACGGCGAGGGCGCCGCGCTGCAGGCGCTCGTGACCAACCTGGACGCGTCGCCGTACGTGGGCCGGCTCGCGCTCTGCCGCGTGCACGAGGGCACGATCCGGCGCGGCCAGATGGTGGCCTGGTGCCGCCGCGACGGCCAGATCGAGCAGGTGCGCGTGACCGAGCTGTACGTGACCGACGGAATGGAGCGCGTGGACGCCGACGAGGCAGGGCCGGGCGAGATCATCGCCATCGCCGGACTACCCGACGTGATGATCGGCGACACGATCGCCGACCCCGCCAACCCGCAGCCGCTCCCGCCGGTCACGGTGGACGAGCCGGCCCTGGCCATGACGATCGGCATCAACACGTCGCCGCTCGCCGGACAGTCGGGCGACAAGCTCACCGCGCGGCTGCTCAAGTCGCGCCTCGACCAGGAACTGGTGGGCAACGTGTCGATCCGCGTGAACACCACCGACCGCCCGGACACGTGGGAGGTGCAGGGCCGCGGCGAGCTGCAGCTCGCGGTGCTGGTGGAGACGCTGCGGCGCGAGGGCTTCGAGCTGACCGTGGGCAAGCCGCAGGTGCTCACGCGCGAGGTCGACGGCCGCCTTCACGAGCCCGTCGAGCGCCTTGCGATCGACATCCCCGAGGACTTCCTGGGCGTGACCACGCAGCTGCTCGCGCTGCGCAAGGGCCGGATGGACCAGATGGTCAACCACGGCACGGGCTGGGTGCGGCTCGAGTACCTGATTCCCGCCCGCGGGCTGATCGGCTTCCGCACCGAGTTCCTCACGGAGACGCGCGGCACCGGCATCCTGCACTCGGTGTTCGAGAGCTACGAGCCGTGGCACGGGGAGATCAAGACGCGCCCCACCGGCTCGCTCGTGGCGGACCGTCGCGGGGCCACCTCGCAGTTCGCGCTGCTCAAGCTGTCGGACCGCGGGCAGCTGTTCCTCGGTCCCGGCGAGGAGGTGTACGAGGGGATGATCGTGGGCGAGAACTCACGCGCCGAGGACCTCGACGTGAACGCCGTGCGCGAGAAGAAGCTCACAAACATGCGCTCGTCGACGGCCGACGAGCTGGTGCGGCTCGCGCCCCACCACAAGCTGTCGCTCGACCAGGCGCTCGACTTCATCCGCGAGGACGAGTGCGTGGAGGTGACGCCCGAGGCCGTGCGACTGCGCAAGCTCGCCCTCGGCGCGGGCGAGCGCCAGCGCCTCGCGAAGCGAGCGAAGCCTGACGCCGTGACGACCGCGGGCTAGACCCGGCGGTCGAACAAACTGCTCTCGGTCTGCGCGCCGATCTCGATCGCCCGCGCGTTGGCCTTGTAGGCCACCGAGCTCGTCATGAGGCCGACCATGTCGTCGGCCATGTCCACCGTGCCGGGCTGCGTCTTAACGCCGGAGCCGTTCAACTGCCATGGCTCATATCCCTGGGTGTCGATGTTCGCGATGTTGTCCGCGGCGGCCGACTGAATCAGGCCCGCCACGTTCATCCCTGCAACTGACGACGTATACACGCGTTACAGATCGACTTCCGGGGCCCGCTACCCCAGCTGGGGCACCGTTGGTGGACGAAATGCCATCCTCCTCCGCCCATGGAGCGGACCGGCACAGGGCGAGCATTCGCGCGCGTGGCGCTGGCGGGCAACCCGTCGGACGGCTACGGCGGTCGCACGCTCGCGGTTGTCGTGCGCGACTTCGCCGCCACCGCCACCGCGACGCCGAGCGCCAGCGGCGAGGACGAGCTCGCGCCCCCGGGACCCGGCGGCGCCGAGCTGATGCACGCCACGCTCGGTCGCTTCCGCACTCACATCGGCAAGTTCGACCCGGTCGTCCTCACCTGCCAGACCAACGTGCCGCGCGAGGTGGGGCTCGCGGGGTCAAGCGCGATTGTGATCGCGTGCGCCCGCGCCCTCTGTGACCTGCACGGCGTCGAGCTCGAGCAGGAGGAGCTGGCAGGGCTCGCCCTCGCGGTTGAGTCGGAGGATCTCGGCATCGCCGCCGGCCTCCAGGACCGCATGGTGCAGGCGCGTGAGGCGCTCGTGGCCATGGACTTCGGCGGGCATCCCGTGTACGAGGAGCTCGATCCACAACTTCTTCCCGACCTCTTCGTGGCCTGGCACCCCGACGCCGCGGCGCCGTCCGGCGTGGCGCACGGCGAGCTTCGCGAACGCCACGAGCGCGGCGAGGTCGAGGTGATCGCAGTGATGGCGCGGCTGGCGGACCACGCGGCGAGAGCACGTGACGCGCTGCTGACGGAGGACCACGCCACCTTCGCCCGCTGCATGGACGCCTCGTTCGACGAGCGCCTGAAGATCATGAGCGTGGACCCGCTGACCGCGCGCATGGTCGAGACCGCGCGCGCCACTGGAGCGTCCGCCAACTCGGCCGGTTCGGGCGGCGCGATCGTCGGTACGCTGCCCAGCGAGGAGTGCTGGAAGCGCCTCAGCCAGGCGCTCTCCCGGATGGGCGCCGAGTCCGTCCGTCCGCAAACGGGTAACGACTAGCCGATGACCCTCATCGCCCTCTCGGCCTCCTACGGGGCAGGCGGCAGCGTGGTCGGTCCGAGGCTGGCGGAGCGGCTGGACGTGCCGTTCGTGGACCGCGCGATCCCCACGGGCGTTGCTGAGCAGCTGCAGGTGCCGCTCGACCATGCGCTCGAGCGCGACGAGAACGTGGGCGGCCTGATCGACCGGATGCTCGCGCACTTCGCCGCGCTGTCGGGCGCCTACGTGAGCGGGGACGCCGCCAGCGCGATGATGGGCGGCGACGTATACCGCCAGGCAACCGAGCGCGTGATCTGCGAGCACGCCGAGGCAGGCAGGGGCGTGATCCTGGGCCGTGCCTGCGCGCTCGTGCTGCGCGACCGCCCGGACGTGCTGCGCGTGCGGCTCGACGGCCCGGAGGACGCCCGGCTCGAACAGGCGATGCGCATCCAGGGCGTGGACCTCGACACCGCCAAGCAGCGGATGAGGCAGACCGATCGCGCCCGCGATCTGTACGTCAAGCACTTCTACGGCGCCGACCCGCGCGACACATCGATCTTCCACCTGATCATCGATTCGCCCGCTATCGGCCCGGACGCCTGCGTCGATCTGATCGCCCGCGCCGCGCAGGCGCATTCGCGTTAGTCCGCTTACACTGGCGCAACCGGGCCGACCGGTAGGCCCCTCCGCCGGCCGGCCCCAAAGGGGTTCCGTACAAGAAACACTCGCCCAAGCGAGCGCGAAGGAGCGCGATTGAAACCGTTTGCCGACATCACCGACACCGAGACGGTCAAGGCCCTGTCCCACCCGCTGCGCGTGCAGATCCTGCGCCTGCTGGAGGAGAAGGACGGGAGCCCGGTGGAGATCGCCACCGCGCTCGGACTGCCGGTGAACCGGGTCAGCTACCACATGCGCCAGCTCGCTCGCTTCGACCTGATCAAGCTCGTCAAGACCACCCCGCGCCGCGGCGCTGTGGAGCACCACTACCGCCTGCAGGCCCGCCCGCGCATCAGCGACAAGGCCTGGGGCCAGGTGCCCGAGATCGTGAAGCAGGCGATGACCGGCGCGGCCGTGGAGCAGATCCTCACCCTCGTGCACACGAGCGCCGCGGGCGGCGGCTTCGACCGCGCGGACGCGCACCTCAGCCGCACGGACATGACGCTCGACGAGCAGGGCTGGAAGGAGCTGGCAGCCGAGCTGTCCGCGATGCTCGACCGGGTGCAGAAGATCCACGGTCAGAGCCTCGAGCGGCTCAAGAAGGCCGACCACGAGGGCGAATCGAAGGGCACCTTGGTCATGGCGCTGCTCGAGACGATGGACGCCCCGGACGCGCCGCCGGGGAGCCTGTCCAAGTCTTCCTAAAAGAAGAACGGGAAGCGCGTGTGGCGCGGCCTCGTGCGAATGCTGGTGATCGTGGAGAACTGCGGCCGGTTGCCCGCCTTGTCGAACGGGACGAGCGCGATCCGGTAGCTACGGCCTGGGTTCAGGTGCCGGATCGCGATGGTGAACACGCCGTTCTTGGGCGTGCCGGCGCGCAGGCTCCGGTGCACGGTCTTGTGGCAGTGCTTCCGCTTGCGGGTCTTGCACTTGACCTTGCGCGTGTAGTTGAGCGTGGCCCTGAGCCTGCCGAGGCCTGAGCTCGGCTTCGCGTCGGTCACCTTGACCTTGATCGTGCAGCTCGTCTTCGTGCACTTCTTGCTCGACACGCGCAGGTGGGGCGCGACGCTGTCCTTCGCGGGCGGGGGCGGCGGAGGCGGCGGCGGCGGGATGACCGGCCGCGGCACGAAGCGCCCGGCGCTGCGAGCGAAGCCGAAGCCGCCCTGGTTGGATGCCTTCACCCGGCACTGGATGGTGGTGCTGTAGTCGGTCTGCTGGATCGTGTAGCTCGTGCCATCGGCGCTCAGCGGGGTGAGCGACTGGCCCGAGGTGTTCACGAACTGGTAGAGCAGCGGGCCCGACTGACCGGTCCAGTCCGCGGACGTGCAGGTGAGCAGGTCGCCCGGGGCGTTGCCGCCGCTCAGCTGGGGCGCGGTGTTTTCCACCGGTGCCGGCGGCAAGGTGGCGCGCTCCGCGATGAAGGTCTGGAAGTTCGGGTTCGAGATGCGGTTGTAGATGCCCGGGAACCCGGCCTGCGCACAGCCGTTGCCCGAGTCGACGAGGCCGGCGAGCTTGAAGGTGGACGGATCGTTCAGGTCCGAGCCGACCACGAGCGGGCCGCCGCTGTCGCCCTGGCACGAGTCCTCGATTGGAGCGAGGCCGTCGCCGGCGCAGAACAGGCGAGGCGTAATCGTGGCCTCGCCGACATAGTCGCTCGTGCAGGTGGCGGTATCGACCAGCGGCACGCTCGCCTTCTGCAGCTGGTCGGGGAAGTCGTCCGGCGCGCTCTTCTGAGTGAAGCCCCAGCCCGTGACGATCGCCGGGGCATGAGCGGTGAGCTGGCTCTCGAAGTCGGTGTCGTCGGTGACCATCGGGATCGGCGCGATCGAGGGTGGCGTCGTGCCGCCAAGCGCCGGATCCGACCCGGTCCATAGCGGGTCCACCAGGGTGAGGATCGCGACGTCGAAGTCGTTGATGTCCGGGTTGTAGTCCGGGTCGAACGAGATCTGCTCGACCGCTTTTGTCGTGCCCGGCCCGCTCAGCGTCGAGCTCCCGGCGAACACGTCGATCGCGGTCGGGTCCACCGCCTGCTCCTCGCCGAACAGGTTGTAGACGCAGTGCGCGGCCGTGATCACGTGCGTGGCGTCGATGATCACGCCGCCGCAGTACTGGCCGTCGATCGGATCGAACCCGGCATCGACCAACGCGACCTGGAACGGGAAGTCGGTGATGTTCGCGTTCGACCCGTTGACGATCCTCGGCGCCATGTGGGCGCTCGCGGACGTGGCGCCGAATGTCAACACGAGCGCGGACATGAGCGCCGGCAGGAGTCGGCGGATGAGTGGACGGTGCGAGGCCAGAGCACCATGTAAACACGGGTAATCCCGTTTTGCAGCGTTTTGTCAGCGAAAGTCCTAGCGCGGCAGGGCCGGCTCCAGGATCCGATAGGCCTTGATGCCCACGCCCAGCCGCTCGCGATCCTCGCTGCGAGCCGGGTCGAGCTCGGTCAGCTCGCGGACGCGGTCGAGCCGGTAGCTCACCGTGTGCCGGTGCGCGTGGATGGCCGCGGCGGTGGCCTTCATGTTGCAGTCGTTCGACAGGTAGGCGTCGAGCGTGTGGAGCAGGTCGGTGGAGTACTGCTCGTCATAGCGCACCAGTGGCGCGACGGTGTCTTCGTAGAAGCTCCGCACCTCCTCGGGGTCAGAGGCGAACGCGCGGAAGAGGAGCCGGTACGTGCCGCCCTCGAGCGCCTCCGGGTCGGGGTGGCCGCCCACCAGCCGCACGTCCAGCACGAGTTCCGCCTCCTCGATGGCCAGGCGCAGCTCGCGCGGGGCCGCGTAGCGGGACGACAGGCCCACCGTGGCCTGCGCGCTCAGCCGCGCCGCCAGCTTCCGCGCCTGCTCGAACGTGCCGGGCAGGATCGCGTACACCCGCTCCTCGCCCACCGCCTCGGCAAGCGCGTCGGGGCGCTCGGCGGCGATCACGGCCAGGAGCCGGCCCGGCGCGCGGTTGCGGGGTACCGCGCACAGGGCCACGGCTCCGCCCGACAGATCGGCG
>Ga0207661_10002795_pt1 | contig 12041 bp, 13 predicted proteins | sample KBSC713LmetaG_FD_184337 | JGI IMG/M metagenome (GOLD analysis project Ga0207661, IMG submission 184337) | Corn rhizosphere microbial communities from Kellogg Biological Station, Michigan, USA - KBS C7.1-3L metaG (SPAdes) (version 2) | ecosystem: Host-associated > Plants > Roots > Rhizosphere ... | reverse complement strand
CGGCACCTCCGGCGTCGTGTGGATCGTCGACCCGATCGACGGCACCGTGAACTACCTGTACGGCCACCCGCACTTCGCGGTGAGCGTCGCCGCCGAGGTGGACGGTGAGGTCGTCGCCGGCGTCGTCGTGGCTCCGGCGCTGGGCCTGGAGTACGTCGCCGTGCGCGGAGGTGGCGCGACGTGCAACGGCGCACCGGTCCGGCCCCGGTCGGTGGTGCCGATGGCGCAGCGGCTGGTGGCCACCGGGTTCAGCTACGAACAGCCGGCGCGGGCCCGTGAGGCGGCGTACATCGCCAGGCTCCTGCCCCGGGTGCGCGACCTGCGCCGGCTGGGCTCCTGCGCCCTGGACCTGTGCGGGGTGGCGGCCGGCACCCTCGACGCCTACGTCGAGGAGGGGCCGCACATCTGGGACCACGCGGGCGCAGGACTGGTCGTCGCGGAGGCCGGTGCCACCCTCGAGGTCGCCCGTTCGCCGGGGGACAAGAGGCTGCTGATCTGCGCTCCACGCGACGGGTTCGCGGAGTTTCGACGAGCCGTCGTGGAGGCCGGATTCGTCGGCGGCGAGGGCCCCGACGCGGAGGGTCCGGACGGGGAATAGCCGACCGTCGCCCCCTGTTCCTGAGACACGACGCGATCCGGACGTGCGGTCTGAGCAGTTCTCAGGCACAATCGGCGCGCCGACGAGCCGCGCCGGGGGTACCGGAGCGCAGATGGGGAGAGAGCACACAGCATGGCCACCGACTACGACGCCCCTCGCAAGAACGAGGAAGACCAGTCCGAAGAGAGCATCGAAGAGCTCAAGGCGCGTCGGCACGACAAGAACTCCGGCAAGGTCGACGAGGACGAGGCCGAAGCGGCCGAGTCCTTCGAGCTGCCCGGTGCCGACCTCTCGCACGAGGAGCTGGCGGTAGAGGTGATGCCCCGCCAGGAGGACGAGTTCACCTGCATGAGCTGCTTCCTGGTGCACCACCGCAGCCAGCTCGCCGACGAGAAGCGGCTGATCTGCCGCGACTGCGCCGCCTGACCACAGGCGCAGGATCAGAGCCCGCCCCGACGACCCGGGCGGGCTCTGTCGTACGCCGAGTCGGCTCAGTCCTTCTGCAGCTGCGGGGGGAGGTGACCGGCGGAGCGGCGGTAGTAGTCGGCGGCGCGGCGCTGGGCGAGCATCCGGGCGAGGGCGACGAAGGTGCCGCTGACGACCGCCCAGGTGACCGCCTCGGCCATCTGCACGTCGGGGTCGGCGGGGTTCTCCGGCGGGTGCTTGCCGGTTGCGGCCCTCCACCCGGTGTCGATCGCCTTCTTGGCCAGCGCGGCCGCGCCCAGCGCGGAGACGAGGGAGAAGACCGTCCAGAGCTTGCTACCGCCGGAGTCAGCCATGCGGGCAGGCTATCGCGACGTCACGGGCCCCGAGATCACCCGAATGGCGGCAGCGAGACCCTCGGGGTCGCGCGTGCACAGCAGCCAGTACGGCGTGGGGTCGCGGTCGTCGGCGACCGTCACCCGGACGCTGTGCTTGAGGTAGGGCCGCAGCAGCAGGTAGGCCCGGACGTCGGCGTCCCGCCCGGCGACCCGCCGGGTCTCCTCCGCGTCCAGGGCCGTCACCTCGCCCACGTACTGTCCGGAGATCCGGGCCCGTCCGGCCCGCAGCCACCCGTCGTCGACCTCGATGCGGGGTGCGCCGTAACCGAGGAACCCCCCCACCATCAGCAGCACGAGCACGCCGGTCGCCGTCCATGCCACGAGGGCCGGGGTCGCGACCACGAACGCCAGCCAGAACGTCGCGACCAGCATGCTGCCCTGCACCCACCACCGCAGAGGCACGCTCAGCTGCTCGCGGTAGGACGCGGGCTCGGAGGGGTCGGACACGGACACAGCCAACCATCCGCGCGGGTCGTCCGCCGAGTAGGGTCTGCGCGCGTGACCGACTCCGGCCTGCCCGTCGCGATCGTCCGCCTCGACCGCGACCTGCCGCTCCCGTCGTACGCGCACCCGGGCGACGCCGGCGCCGACCTGATGACCACCGTCGACGTCTCGCTGGCGCCCGGTGACCGGGCGATGGTGCCGACCGGCATCGCGGTCGCCCTCCCCGAGGGGTACGTCGCGCTGGTGCACCCCCGCTCGGGTCTCGCCGCCCGGCACGGGCTCTCCATCGTCAACACCCCCGGGACCGTCGATTCGGGCTACCGCGGGGAGATCACGGTGCTGCTGGTCAACCACGACCCCGTCGAGCCGGTGGAGCTGCGTCGGGGAGACCGGATCGCGCAGCTGGTCTTCCAGCGCGTCGAGCACGCGATCTTCACCGAGGTGGACGCCCTGCCGGAGTCCGTACGAGGCGTCGGGGGATACGGTTCAACCGGAGGGTCGGCCGGTCTCGGCGTCCCCGCCGACGACGCTGCCACCGAACACCTCTGACCAACCGCTGGGAGCTGTACTGATGTTCCGCCGCAAGGCCCGCTCGGAGACGGATCAGTCCGAGCTCGACGAGGTCGAGGCACCGGCGCCCGACCCGGCCGCCGGGCCCTGGGACTCCGACGACGTGCTGGACGACGGTCTCGACCGGGTCGATCTCGGCTCGCTGAGGGTGCCGCCCCGTGAGGGGGCAGAGCTGCGGCTCCAGGTCGACGAGGGCACCGGTGAGGTGCAATCGGTGATGCTCGCCGCCGAGGAGGGGGCGCTGGAGCTACGCGCCTTCGCCGCTCCTCGCCACGGTGCCCTCTGGGACGAGGTGCGCCCGCAGATCGCGGCCGACATCGCGCGCCACGGCGGCACCGCCACCGAGCGCCAGGGCCGCTTCGGCACCGAGCTGGTCTGCCAGATGCAGGTGGTGATGCCCGACGGCACCCAGGCGATGCAACCGTCCCGGATCCTCGGCGTCAACGGCGCCCGATGGCTGCTGCGCGCCACCTTCCTCGGCCGACCGGCCGTCGAACCGGAGAGCGCCGGAGACTGGGAGGACGCCGTCGCCTCGGTCGTCGTCCATCGTGGAAGCCAGGCGATGCCGGTCGGGGACGCCCTCCCGCTGACCCTCCCCGACGACGCCCAAAGACTCTCCTGACCCCGGACGCGGTCCCGGATCGGCCGGGATCCTCGAGCCTCGGCGACTATCCTGGAGCCATGGGCGAGAAGAGCAGGCTGCGGCGCACGATCAGCAGCTGGGCGAACGCCGACGACCAGCATGCCCGTGAGCTGCGCAACACCACCCGGGCGGGGCACTGCGACCTGATCGCCGACTGCTCCGACCGCACCCCGGTCCGGCTGCGCGGAACCCTGAGGACGGTGACGCTGCGACCTCGAGGCGGCGTGCCGGCCCTCGAGGCCGAGCTCTTCGACGGCTCCGGCTCGCTGACACTGGTCTGGCTCGGCCGCCGCGAGATCGCGGCCATCTCCCCAGGACGCTCGCTCGAGGTGCAGGGCCGGGTCGGCCGCCACGGCGGCGAACGGGTCATCTACAACCCGCGATACACCCTGATGGCCTGATCCGCGACCACCGCGCACGCGGCCGCCCACACCCACCGCCCGCCCGACCGCCCGCCCGCCACCCGACGTACGGACTCCCGATGACCTCAGTGCCCCTGACGACCGACACCGTCGAGGCCTTGGTGCGACGCCAGCTCGGCCAGGCCCTGGGTGGCACGCGAGGCATGGTCGAGGCGGCCCTCCCGACCCTGACGTTCACCGTCGTGTGGCTGGTCGACCGCAACCTCGAGCTCGCACTCGGCGCCAGCGTGGGAGTGGCCGTGATCGAGCTCGCCGCCCGGATCGTGCAGCGCCAGACCGTGAAGTTCTGCGCGAACGCCCTGGTCGGCATCGCCATCGGCTGGTTCTTCGTGCATCTCGCCGCGAGCCGCGGCGGGAGCGCCGACGACCAGGCGCTGGCGTACTTCGTGCCGGGGCTGCTCTACAACACCGGGTACGCCGTCGCGATCAGCCTGACCTGCCTCATCGGCTGGCCGCTGGTCGGCTTCATGATCGGCAGCGTCACCGGCGACCCCACCGCCTGGCACGGCGACCGACAGGTCGTGCGGCTCTGCACCCGGCTGACCTGGCTCCTCGTGCTGCCCTGTGCGGTGCGCACGCTCGTCCAGGGGCCGATCTGGCTCGCCGGGCACTCGGGCACCCTGTCGGTCGACACCGCCATCGCGGCGCTCGGCATCCTGAAGATCGTGATGGGGTGGCCGCTGCAGCTCGCCGCCCTGGCCGCCATGTCGTGGCTGCTGGGCCGCAACCACACGCCGTTGCAGGTGGTCGGGCCGGTCAGCTCTGCCGGTGGTCAGGGTTGAGCAGCAGCTCCAGCTGGTCCTCCATGTCGGCCGACACGACGAACAGCAGCTCGTCGCCGGCCTCGATCGGCTGCTCGCCGTCCGGCGGGTAGACCTGGCCGTCGCGGAGGATCGTCACCAGGGCGACGTTCTCCGGGAAGGGGATCAGCCCCGACGGCTTGCCGACGTACGGCGAGTCCTCGGGGAGGGTGAGCTCGACCAGGTTGGCGTTGCCCTGGCGGAAGGTGAACAGCCGGACCAGGTCGCCGACCGTGACCGCCTCCTCGACCAGCGCCGACATGATCCGGGGGGTCGAGACGTTGACGTCGACACCCCAGGCCTCGTTGAACAGCCACTCGTTGTTGGGGTGGTTGACCCGGCCGACGGTGCGCGGCACCGCGAACTCGGTCTTGGCCAGCAGCGAGGTGACCAGGTTGGCCTTGTCGTCGCCGGTCGCGGCGATCACCACGTCGCACTGGTCGAGGCCGGCCTCCTCGAGGGAGGACAGCTCGCAGGAGTCGGCGAGCAGCCACTCAGCCTCCGGGACCCGCTCGGGCTTGATGGCCCGGGGGTCCTTGTCGATGAGCAGGACCTGGTGCCCGTTGATGATCAGCTCGCGCGCGATCGACCTGCCCACGGCTCCGGCTCCGGCGATGGCGACTCTCATGGCGGTCCTCAGTCCTCCGGGCCCTGATGGATCACCTGGTAGGCGTGCGCGGCGCTCTCCTCGCGCATCACCAGGTGGAGCAGGTCGCCCTCCTGGATGACGCTCTCGGCGGAGGTGAGCATGCCCTCGCCGAGCCGGTCGATCCAGGCGATCCGCGACCTGGTGGCGGCCTGGAAGTCGACGGTGCGGTGGCCGACCCACGGCGTCGGAGCCGGGACCTGGTCGACGCGGATCGTGCCCGAGGGGTCGCGGAAGTCCGGCTCGGCGCCGGCCGGGAGCAGGCGACGTAGCACCTGGTCGGCGGTCCACTTCACGGTCGCGACGGTGGTGATGCCGAGCCGCTGGTAGACCTCCGCCCGCCCGGGGTCGTAGATGCGGGCCACGACCTGGTCGATGCCGAAGGTCTCGCGCGCGACCCGCGCGGCGATGATGTTGGAGTTGTCGCCGCTGGAGACGGCCGCGAAGGCGTCGGCGCGCCGGATCCCGGCCTTCTCCAGGACCTCCTGGTCGAAGCCGTAACCGGTGACCTTGTCGCCGTTGAAACCGGGCCCCAGCCGCCGGAAGCTGTCGGGCTCGCTGTCGATGACCGAGACCGTGTGGTTGCGCTCCTCGAGACTGCGCGCCAGGGTCGACCCGACGCGCCCGCATCCCATGATCACCACGTGCACGAGGAAACCGTATCCTGTCCCCTCGTGGGTGCTGGCGACGTCTCCAAGCGGATCCTGCTGGGACGCAAGCTCCGGAGTTCGCAGCTCGGAGAGACCCTTCTCCCCAAGCGCATCGCACTGCCGGTCTTCGCCAGTGACGCGTTGTCCTCGGTCGCCTACGCCCCCGACGAGGTCTTCCTGACCCTGTCGCTGGCCGGGGTGTCGGCGTACGCGTTCTCCTGGAAGATCGGCATCGGTGTCGCGATCGTGATGCTGACCGTGGTGGCGTCGTACCGGCAGAACGTCCACGCCTACCCCAGTGGGGGAGGCGACTACGAGGTGGCCACCGTCAACCTCGGGCAGTCGGCGGGCGTGACCGTGGCCTCGGCGCTCCTGGTCGACTACGTGCTGACCGTCGCGGTGTCGATCTCCTCGGGAGTGCAGAACGCGGCGTCGGCGATCCCCTGGATCCAGGGCCGGCAGGTCGAGGTGGCGGTCGTCCTGGTCGTCGTGCTGGCGGCCCTCAACCTGCGCGGCGTGCGTGAGTCGGGCGTCTTCTTCGCCATCCCGACGTACGGCTTCATGATCGGCGTGCTCGGGATGGCCGCCGTCGGCGCGTTCCGCGGAGCCGGCGGATCGCTCCCGGACGTCGAGAGCGCACACGACACGATCATCCCGGCGTCCGGCTACCCGGCCGGCGGACACCTGACCGGCCTGGCGCTGGTGTTCCTGCTGGCGCGGGCCTTCTCGTCCGGAAGCGCCGCGCTGACCGGCGTCGAGGCGATCTCCAACGGCGTCCCCGCCTTCCGCAAGCCCAAGAGCCGCAACGCCGCGACGACCCTGCTCCTGCTCGGGACGATCGCGATCACGATGCTGATGAGCATCGTGATCCTGGCCAACGAGATGGGGCTGCGGTACGTCGACGACGTCACCCGGCTGCGTGACGCCAACGGCGACCCGATGCCCGTGGACTACCACCAGCCGACGGTGATGGCCCAGCTGTCCAGGGCCGTGTTCAGCGGTTTCTCACCCGGCTTCTACTTCGTGCTCGCGATGACCGGGATCATCCTGGTGCTGGCGGCCAACACCGCGTTCAACGGCTTCCCGGTGCTCGGCTCGATCCTGGCCCGCGACGGCTTCATGCCGCGGGCGCTGGGCTCGCGCGGCGACCGGCTGGCCTACAGCAACGGGATCCTGATGCTCGCCGGGTTCGCGGTCGTCCTGATCATCGCGTTCGATGCCCAGACCACCCGGCTGATCCAGCTCTACATCGTAGGCGTCTTCGTCTCCTTCAACCTCAGCCAGCTCGGGATGATCCGGCACTGGACGCGGCACCTGAAGACCGAGCGCGACCCCCAGGCGCGCCGGCGGATGATGAGGTCGCGGGCGATCAACACCTTCGGGCTCGGCATGACCGCCGTCGTCTTCGTGATCGTGATCGTCACCAAGTTCCTGGCCGGGGCCTGGATCGCGATCCTGGCCATGTGCTGCTTCTTCGCGCTGATGAAGTCGATCCGGCGCCACTACGACAACGTGTCGCAGGAGCTCGCCGCCGACGAGGAGGACCGGATCCTGCCGACCAAGGTGCACGCGGTCGTCCTGGTGTCCAAGCTGCACAAGCCGACCCTGCGGGCCCTGGCCTACGCCAAGGCCACGCGGCCCAACGTGCTCGAGGCGATCTACGTCGCCTCCGACGAGGCCACCACGAAGGCGCTCGTGCAGGAGTGGGACGACCGCAACCTCGGCGTACCCCTCAAGGTGCTGTACTCGCCCTATCGCGAGATCGTCCGGCCGATCATCGACTACGCCGCTCAGATCCGGAAGGCGAACCCGCGCGGCGTCGTCGCGGTCTACATCCCGGAGTACGTCGTGGGCCGCTGGTGGGAGCAGCTGCTCCACAACCAGACGGCGCTGCGACTCAAGGGCAAGCTGCTGTTCACGCCGGGCGTGATGGTGACCTCGGTGCCCTACCAGCTCCAGTCGTCGGAGATCGCCCGTGACCGGGCCCGTCGAGAGGCCGGGCGCGTGAAGGCCGGCGACCTGCGTCGCGGAACGGTGCGCTCGGGCGGGCAGGCACCCCCGAGCAAGCAAGTCCACCGGTGAGCCGGCGCCGGCCCCGCGCCCGTACCTCCCACGGGGCCTCGCGCGTCGGCGAGCGCTTCGAGGCGGAGGTCGGGGCGGTCGCGCATGGCGGTCACTGCGTCGTGCGGCACGACGATCGTGTGGTCTTCGTCCGCCATGCGCTGCCGGGCGAACGGGTCGTCGTCTCGATCACGGAGGGCTCCGACGGCGACCGGTTCTGGCGCGGCGACGCGGTCTCGGTGCTCGAGGCGTCGCCCGACCGGGTGGTGGCACCGTGCCCGTACGCCGGTCCGGGGCTGTGCGGTGGGTGCGACTTCCAGCATGCGACGCCGACGGCCCAGCGGGCGCTGAAGGCGGCCGTCGTCCGCGAGCAGATGTCGCGACTCGCTGGGCTCGACGTGGCGGTGACCGTGGAGGAGGTGCCCCCTTCGCTGCGCTGGCGCACGCGGATGCGGTACGTCGCCCTGCCGGGCGGCGCGCGGGGACTGCACGTGCACCGGTCCGACGAGGTGGTGGAGATCGACGACTGCCTGATCGACGCGGGGCTTCCCGCGCACGACTCCGAGGTCGTGGACACGAGGTACGGCACGCGGACGTTCGCGGTCGACCCGGACGGCTTCTGGCAGTCGCACCTCGACGCGCCGCGGGTGCTCGTGGAGGTGGTGCTCTCGCTGCTGGCGCCCGGGGCGGGGGAGCAGGTGCTCGACCTGTACGCCGGGGTGGGTCTCTTCGCGGCGTCCCTCGCGGAGGCAGTCGGTCCCTCCGGGCGGGTCGTGGCGATCGAGGGATCTCCCGTGGCCTGTCGCGACGCCCGCCTCAACCTGCCGCCGTCGGCGCGCGTCGAGCACGGCCCGGTCGACCGGGTGCTGGCATCGGCGTACGACGAGCCGTTCGACCTGGTCGTCCTCGATCCGCCCCGCGAGGGCGCCAAGCGACGCGTGGTCCGGCGGATCGTCGACCGGGCGCCCCGGGCCGTCGCCTACGTCGCATGCGACCCCGCCGCCCTCGCCCGCGACGTGGCCTCCTTCGCCGAGCTGGGATACACCCTGACGACCCTGCGGGCCTTCGACCTGTTCCCGATGACGCACCACGTCGAGTGCGTGGCACTGCTGGAGAAACGGCGCTGAGGCGGCGGAGCTGGCGATGAGAGATCCACCATCCGCCGGGGCGATCCGGTGGAAGGCTCACCGCTTGCCGCTCTCGTCTGCCGAGCTACTCCCGTCCCGCCTGCGGGAGAGGACCGCGACGAGGGGAGGTCACCGAGGACCTTCGCTGTGTGGGAAGGGTCCCTGGGCCCTGCGATGCGACCGGCCGTGGACCCACAGTGGTGAGGAGAGACAGTCCGGTACTCCGGGGCGGTGACGAGCTCTCATCTGCGTCGTCACGTGTGGGCTCTCGAAGTGCTGCCACGAAGAAGGAGGTCGTCGTGGAGAAGATCATGTGGCTCGTGCTGGGAGGCGTCGCGTTCGTCGCCGCCCTGCGTGCCGGCCACAGCCCCCGCGCCATGCTCGTGGCCCGTTGGGCACTCGGCATCCTCTCCCTCGTCTTCGGGGCAGCCGTGAACGGCATCTACCTGGTGCTGGGAACCGACTACTACGCAGACTTCGCCGACCCCTCGCCGTTCGCGTTCGTCCGGGACACGTGGAGCTCACTCGTCGTCCCCAACACGGAGTACTTCATCAGCCTGCTCATCGTTGCCGAAGCAATCGCCGGAGCTCTGATCCTCGGCGGCGGGCGCAGGACTCAGGTCGGACTCGTGGCCCTCATCGGCTTCCACGTCGGGCAGCTCGCATTCGGCGGAGTGCTCTGGATCTGGGCACCAGTGATGCTCGTGGCGCTCGCACTGCTCCTGCGAGCCGAACGACAGGCCACCACGGCGGCGGCCGGCACGCCGGCGGTGAAGCACGTGTCGGCCTGAGAGGCCCCCACAGCCTGGGCGCCGTCCTGGCACTACCCAGGGCGATTCGCTGCGGCCGGAGCCGGGGGCCGCTCGGGATCTCGAGCCCGGCCGGCGCGCGTGACGTCGGAGGGTTGTGCCAGGCTCGACCCATGCCTTGCGACACCGGGGATGCGCGCGACCTGGTGCGACAGCTGGACAGGGCGAGCCTCGTCGAGCTGCAGCACTACACCAAGCTAGAGGTCGAGAGCCGCACGTTCGGCTATCTGTGGGAGCCCACGTGCACGATCGGGCTCCGGCAGACCATTGCCGAGCAGCGGGCGCTGGTCGCCGAGCGTCCGGAGGTCTTCGAGGTGCAGTTCACGGCGTACGGCTACGGATGGGTGGTCTGCCATCTCGAGGGCATCGAGCGTGACGAGCTCGCCGAGCTGATCTTCGAGGCCTGGCGGCTCAGCGCGCCGGCGGCACTACTCGAAGTGCGCGGCGAACGGCTCCCGGTCTGACCCGAGCGCCCCGGTCGACGGCCGGATGCACTCACCAGGTATCTTGATATCAAGATACCTACCCGACTTCCTGGCGCTCATGCGGCGGCGGCAAGATGGGGAGTACGTCGACTGTGCGAGGAGATGTGGCAGATGCCCAGCAAGGACAGCTTCGGAGCCAAGGACACGCTCGAGGTCGGCGACCAGAGCTACCAGATCTACCGGCTCTCGGCCGTTACCGGTGAGGGCCTAGACGTCGAGAGCCTGCCGTACTCGCTGAAGGTCCTCCTGGAGAACCTCCTGCGCACCGAGGACGGCGCCGACATCACCGCCGACGACATCTCGGCGCTCGCCGGGTGGGATCCCGAGGCCGACCCCGACAAGGAGATCCAGTTCACGCCGGCGCGCGTGATCATGCAGGACTTCACCGGCGTCCCCTGCATCGTGGACCTCGCCACCATGCGCGAGGCGATGGCCGACCTCGGCGGCGACGCGACCAAGATCAATCCGCTGGCGCCGGCCGAGCTGGTCATCGACCACTCGGTGATCGCCGACGTCTTCGGCACGCCCGAGGCGTTCGCGCGCAACGTCGAGATCGAGTACGAGCGCAACCGCGAGCGCTACCAGTTCCTGCGGTGGGGCCAGGGCGCCTTCGACGACTTCAAGGTCGTGCCCCCGGGCACCGGCATCGTCCACCAGGTCAACATCGAGCACCTCGCACGCGTGACGTTCACCCGCGAGATCGACGGCGAGCTCACGGCGTACCCCGACACCTGCGTCGGCACCGACTCCCACACCACGATGGTCAACGGCATCGGCGTGGTCGGCTGGGGCGTGGGCGGCATCGAGGCCGAGGCGGCGATGCTCGGACAGCCGGTGAGCATGCTGATCCCGCGGGTCGTCGGCTTCAAGCTCTCCGGAGAGCTGCCGGAAGGCTCGACCGCGACGGATCTGGTGCTGACGATCACCGAGATGCTGCGCCAGCACGGGGTGGTCGGCAAGTTCGTGGAGTTCCACGGCGAGGGGGTCACGGCGCTGCCGGTCGCCAACCGCGCCACCATCGGCAACATGAGCCCGGAGTTCGGCTCGACGATCGCGGTCTTCCCGATCGACGAGCAGACCGTGGAGTACCTCCGGCTGACCGGCCGACCCGACGAGCAGCTCGCGCTGGTCGAGGCCTATGCCAAGGCGCAAGGCCTCTGGCACGACCCGGCCGACCCCGGCTACACCGAGCCGCGCTACAGCGAGCGGCTCGAGCTCGACCTCTCGACGGTCGTCCCGTCGTTGGCCGGCCCGAAGCGACCGCAGGACCGGGTCGAGGTGTCGAAGGCCAAGGAGGTCTTCCGGGGCGCACTCGCCGCGTACGTCGACGGCGACGCTCAGCAGGAGCAGGGGTACGACGAGGCCGTCGCCGAGTCCTTCCCGGCCTCCGACTCGCCCAGTCACGCGAACGGCAACGGCGCCCCGACCAAGCCCCCGACCAAGCCCCCGACCAAGCCCTCGGCCGCGCCGAAGGACGGCGGCCGGCCCAGCAGCCCGGTCACGGTGACGATCGACGGCGTGGAGGCCGAGATCGACCACGGTGCCGTGGCGATCGCCGCCATCACGTCGTGCACCAACACCTCCAACCCGAGCGTCATGATCGCAGCCGCGCTGTTGGCGAAGAACGCCGTGGAGAAGGGCTTGCAGCGGAAGCCATGGGTCAAGACGACCCTGGCGCCCGGCTCGAAGGTGGTCAGCGACTACTACGAGCGCGCCGGGCTCACGCCGTACCTCGACAAGCTCGGCTTCAACCTCGTCGGCTACGGCTGCACCACCTGCATCGGCAACTCGGGTCCGCTCATCGCCGAGGTCAGCGAGGCGGTCAACGACCAGGACCTGGCCGTGGTCAGCGTGCTGTCCGGCAACCGCAACTTCGAGGGCCGGATCAACCCCGACGTGAAGATGAACTACCTCGCGTCGCCGCCCCTCGTGGTCGCCTACGCGCTGGCCGGCTCGATGGACGTC
>Ga0207661_10002790_pt1 | contig 12045 bp, 7 predicted proteins | sample KBSC713LmetaG_FD_184337 | JGI IMG/M metagenome (GOLD analysis project Ga0207661, IMG submission 184337) | Corn rhizosphere microbial communities from Kellogg Biological Station, Michigan, USA - KBS C7.1-3L metaG (SPAdes) (version 2) | ecosystem: Host-associated > Plants > Roots > Rhizosphere ... | reverse complement strand
ATAGGGGGTTGATTGGCATTCCCAGACGACGAACGCGACCTACTTTTTTCCGAGGGAATTTTCCGCTCCGCCCTTATTCTCTGCGGACACTGCGTCGCCCTTTTCCAGCAATTGGTAGGCTTCTGAAATGGTCATGCTGTCGCTGATTCGATGAAAGTCGGTAATGCGCTGGAGTTGCTTTACATTGATGGTCTTAAAGACCACCGCATGGCCAGACATCTTTACATCAAGAGAGACGATTTCCCAGTGATCGTCCGCGACACGGCTTTGGCTAACGGAAAATGCTCCGCCTTTATTTAGCCGTCCCAGCAATCCCCAGCCAAAAGTTACGTCTTCAAACAGTGAGCCATCCAGCCGTGTCATGCGAAGAGCAGCCCGGTCAATCCAGAGCATTCCGCTCATGGAACGGAAGACCTGCAATTCTCGTGTTGGGGGATCGTAGTGGGGGTTGGGAAAGAATGAGAGCCTGACCTGGCCATTTTCCGCGCCTACATACTTGAAAATAAAAGCGTCAGGAATTGCCTTAAACATCTGCGCTGCCTTCTCTTCATCGTCCTTGGCCCGCTTGTCGCGCTTGGCTCGCTCGCTGGGATCATCCACCAGCTTTTTCATGCGTGCCTCATCGGCGGAGCGCTGCTCAGGAGTGAGAGGCTGGCCATTGATGAGAAGGGTGCGGGCGAGCTGGCCGTCCTTGGTTTCAATCACATCCCGATCCTGAGAGCCTTTTTCGTCTTCTCGATGAATGTGATAGCGCCAGTGGGTATGGTCAGCAGCATCCGCCTCAACCTGATGTTTAATCGCATCTTTCACGAGTTGGTTGGCGTCTTTGGGAAGCGGTGGCAGAGAATCCGCTGTCGTCTGGGCGCGCAATGCCAAACCCACAGTCACAAAAAGCAGGAGCATCGCAGCGCGCCGCAAGGAGAGAAAATGACTACTCATATCCAAAAGCGAATACCTGTTTAGACGCTGAAAAACCAGCAGCTAGTTGCATTCTACATTTTTGTGGAGAACTCCAGCGATCTTGCGGCCTAAAGTAAAAAGAGGCAGCTTTGCAGCCGCCCCTTTATTGTCAACCTCTCGGAAAGGCAGTCCCATTGGCTCAATAGCCGCGACTTGCGTTCAGAACCGCTGTTCCCCTGGTTTCGGTTCCGCCCGTGCGCCGCGACATTCCGTCCGGTCGACACTTAACTTAAAAGCAAACAGACAGCCAAACTGGCCAGAGTTTCAGCAGTTTCTTGTGGACATGTAAACTGTTAACACTAAACAGCTTACGTGTTCTGCGCAGGGAGGTAGTGAAATAGTTACTGTTTACTTTATTATAAATATGCAAATTTGAGCAGCAGGATACCGTGTATGGGCACCAGATTGCCTTTCCGTCGCACACCTAGAGTAACTATTTGAATTTGGAAGAGAGCAGTACACTAGCCGTCAAACTCCTGATTGAAATCTGCACAGGCGTTCCAAAGACCAGAGAATTTTCTCGTTTTGAAGAGAGCGATATCCGAAAGAAAAGGTGCCGAAATGTGGAAACCGCGTCCTGAAGACAACAAGCCTATGAGCACGAATCCTAGCCAGCCTGCGCAGCCTGTACCCCCGCCAGTTGCTGCTGCTGCACCCAGTATTCCCACTCAACCTAAAGAAGCGCCCAAGGCCAGCGAACCGCATCGCGCGGACGTAGGCCATATCGGCAAGTCAGTCCAGATCAAAGGCGAACTCACCGGCAGTGAGGACCTTTATCTGGATGGGTCAATTGAAGGCACGGTTGATCTGCGCGACCACAGCCTGATCATCGGCCCGAATGGAAAGATCAAGGCAGCCATAACCGCACGCGATCTCGTGGTTCACGGACGTGTTGAAGGAAACATTACGGCGACCGGACGTGTGGAACTGCGCAAGTCCTGCACCCTGATTGGTGATGTCAGTACACAACGCATTGTGATTGAAGATGGAGCGTTCTTCAAAGGCGCCATCGATATCAAGGAGAAGAGCCAGCCGGCGGAAGCACGCAAGCCTCTGGCAGTGGCCGCCAGCGCAGGTTTTGGGGCCGGCAGCGGTTCGTCTTCCAGTTCGGGGGCGGCAAGCTATAGCGCCAGCTCTGACTCGCAGGGTTCCTTTTTAGACAGCAAATAAGGTAGAGTTAGAGGAGCGTGGGCTCCTCCGGTAACAATTTAATGCGATGGTTCCGTGGCGCAGGTAGCTCTCAGTCCAAGCCGCAAGAGGGTGGCAAGTCTGTACCACGGACCAGGCGCACCTGCATCGGACTCAGCGAATTCATGCGCGGCCTGAGCAGCAGCGGCGAACAAAAGACCTGCGTTCTTGACCTGGGACCAACGTCACCTACAAACATTGCTCTTCTCACAGAAATGAATGTGCGCGTCTTTAATGAGGACATTTTGCGCGAATCGCAGGATGAACATTACTGTGTGAAGCAGGAAGATGGCACGCTTCAGTTTGACCCGTCGAAATTCTTTGCGGAAAATCTTGATTATGCCGCTGACCAGTTTGACGCCATTCTTTTCTGGGACGTAGCTGACTACCTGCCTGAAAGCCTCGTAAAGCCCTTAGTTGAGCGTTTACAGGCCATGCTAAAGCCCAAGGGCCACCTGCTGGCCTTCTTTCATACCAAGGATGCAGGGGCGGAATCGCTCTACTCCCGCCACCATATCGTCCAAAAAGATACTCTCGAACTCGAGCCCATTCAGGGCTTTAAGCTGCAACGGATCTTCAATAACCGCCATATAGAAAACCTGTTTAAAGACTTTGCTTCCCGCAAGTTTTTTCTCGGCCGGGATAACATTCGTGAAGTCTTGATGGTCCGCTGAGTTCAGCCCCTCCAAAAGGGCGCATTACCGGTAAAATTTACCCGCCTGTAATCGCTGCTGTTGGATTTTTTATAGCCAAAAGTGGTATCAAGATACCCATAAACTATATCCAGCTGGGTTGAACCTTAATCCTCTAGCTTGTGGATTTCATCTGGGTAGGATGCGGTTGAGCTGTTCAGCATTCAGAATCAACAACTTAAAATACATTGCAAAACTTCACGGGAATCCACGTTCTTTGGGCATCTCGATTGCTGTAATAACAGCAGTTGAACGATGTAAAGGTAATCCAAAGGTTCCCTCCAGCGGGCCGAAAAAAGAGGTAGGTTAAATGTCTAGCAGCGTAAACATTGTCAGCAATCTTGGAATTCTTGCCGTAAGAGAAATCCGCACAGCGAACTATGATGCGATTTACGGCGAGCATTGCCACAGAATTTACTCCCTGGCTTTTTGGATGACCGACAATGAGCTGACCGCTGAACAGCTCTCCGCCAACACATTCCTCAGGGCCTTCGCGTCGTCGGCAGAACCTAAGACCGAACAGATTGATCAGGCTTTCTTGTCTGAAATCCGCGAACTCACCACGATCGGAACCCTCACGTTGAACAGCAGTGTTTCCACTGAAACCAAGAGCGTTTGCGGCAACGTGAAGCGTGTGCATCTGGAGCGCGCGGTGGTTGAACTGCCGGCAACTGAAAAAATGATTTTCCTCCTTCATGATGTTGAAGGCTACTCTCATGAAAAAATTGCTCATCTGCTCGGCTTGGATGTAAAAGAATCGCAGTTTGGGCTGCATCAAGCTCGTTTGCAAATGCGGGAACTAATTTCGCGCATGTCGTAAAAGCCGTCGATTGTATCTCCTCTCTCTCCTTACTCTCCAACCCTTCGTCTAGCGCGAAGGGTTTTTTCATTAATGAAAACAGTAAAGGTAAGATTTCTATTAACTTTGGGATATTTAGTTATGTTAATTTCAGAGAAAGTTGAAACTTTTTTCTGAGAGCTACGTCTATCTAGATAACAACATACGCAGTACCCCCACGTGGGCGTCGCCCCTATACCGGCGCCCACTTTCTTTTTGCAGCAAAGTTCCTTGATACATCCATGCCTTCGCGATCCACTGCTGAGACCTGTGTGTTTTCCGATTAGATTGCGTCACGCAACTCTTCCTGATCATTGGAGGAAGCCCGGCAGCTCATAGATCGTTAGTGAGCCACTGAAATCATGGCGAGCAATCCTGATTGGGGCAACAGAGAGACGCAATTGCGGTTCTAATGAACCGGGTAGACGAGTGGAGTGACTTCCATGAGCGATGAAAATAGATTAGAGTTTCAGCCGCAGCATACAACAGAGGAGGGCGGAGCAATGGATTGGAAGAAAACGCTGATGATCGGGTCTTTTGCGGCCGGGGCAATTTTGTTTCTTACCGGGCGGAGGCCAGCAGGCCTGGCCGTTGCCGGGATTGGCGTAGCAACTTTTGCTGCCGAGCATCCTGAAAAGTTTGAAGAGCTATGGCAGCGCATGCCAGAGTACATTGAGAAGGGAAGCAAGTTTGTGGATATGGCGTCAACGTTCCTGGAGCGCATGGGCCAGGAAAGAGGCGGCTATCGCAATATGCCGGTGGCCGGCGGAAATCGCTTCTAATCCTTAACTTATTTGCTGGAGCTTGGCCGGGTCATGCCCGGCCCTTACTTTTTGAACGCGGCCGGACGCCTACCGGCAGCATCTCTGCCCGTTTCCAGCGAAATGCGTTGGTGCTCCGCATCATCGATGCGCATAGCGAAGTTAACAAACGCAGCGTATTTATCGGGAGCAATTACCTGCACCGGGATGTGAAAGTCGCGGTGAATATCTACCTGCTGCGGCAAGCGCACAAAGCGCAACGTGTATTCCCCGAATTCAGTTTTGTCTGTAAAGTCGGAGGGCAGGGAATATACTGCCATGCCGGCGGGCAGATGCAGGTGGAAGATTGTATTTTCGAAAAATAACGACTCAATCAGGAGCGGGAACTTGCGCGTAGAAGTCTTGGCATAAAGAGTCGCCAAGCCGAGATCCGGAGCAAGCTGATCGATTTCTGCCGGTCCGCTTTGCCGGTTCATGAATTGCGGAACGGTACAGCGGATTGAAAGTTTCAGCGGCTGTTCAGGATCGCTTTCATGGGCAGCAACCCCGGTTACTGAAGTTGCGCCGGGAAAGATTTTCATGGCCAGCTGTTCGAAGAATGCCTGGCGCTCGCGTTCGCCGGCGCTGCGGAGCGTGGTGCGTACTTCCTGCGCCCTCACTGAGCCGAGCTGCACATGGATGCTGGCCACCAGGTCGCCTTCAGAGAATGACAGGTCGGCTTCCGCGAGACTCTTTTCACCAGCGAGCCGCGGATTCAATGCCACGATCGCTGGCTTCTTCTCTTCTTCATTCAACAACGGTATGAGGTGTGCTTCTCGCGTATCCAGCGAAGGTGGTACGTCGCCGAAAGCAAGATCATCAGACTCTGCATCAACATCGGCGACCTCGCCATTCGGCAGCCAAAACCGTACGAGCGGTTCGGTGTAGCAGGATAGCTCCTTGACGCAGCTCTGCTCGATCCTGCGCGCCAGTAGCAGCTCTGCTTTCAGTCCAACCGCTCGCGCCATGGCCAGCAATGCCGTGGTCCGGCTGCCTTGGCCATTAGCTAGCGTGTCCTCTGCCGAGCTTGCAGTCCAGTCTGGACCGGTAGAATCGATTTTGCTCGTCACAAACCTGTACAAACGTTTTGCTTTTTCAACATCTCCGCCGACTTGCGAAAGATGAAGCTCTGCCACTGCTTCATTCACATGAAGTCCTGTGCGCGATGCGTCAACCAACTGGTCCCGCAGCTTGGCGACGGTTTTTTCAGATGCAGAAACAGTCACTGTGGGCAGCAGGTTCACCGCAGGCAAAAACGGTTCTGGGACGGTCTGTGCAAGGTTATCGCGCTCCCAGATTCTCACCACCATACCGTTGTTTTCACCCACCAGCGGCAAAGGAAGCCCGGCTTGCTGGCGTACACGGATTGCGGAATCCGGCGAATCGAGTAGAACGAACCGGGAATGAAGAATCGGCGCAGCAAACGATCCAAACGTGTGAGCAGCGGCATTTTCCGGAACCTGTTCCAGATCGGCATAATGCAGCACATATTCTTCCTCGATTGCATCGCCCGGCTCGAGTGCAGGCATGGAGATGGTTGGTTTCTGCTGGTCCAGTTCCGGCTCAATGATCTCGCCATTCACCTTGATGGTGCGCAACTCCAGCAGGTCAGCCCCCCGCGATAGCGTCACCTCTCCATACCGCGTGATGCCTGCCTTGTTGAGCGGGCGGGTGATGCGGTGTACATACACGGAAACGGGACCTTCAGGGCGAATGCAGACCACTTTGTCAGAAAGCAGAATGACCGCTTCTCCACCGGAAAAAATTCTTTGGGCCGATTTGCGGATTAGATCAAGGCCATCGCGGCGATAGGGAACATAGAATTCCGTTCCGTTGGCGAAACCTGTGGCCCTTTCGCTTCTGCTGTCCCGCGCCACTCCCGTCTCATTCAGCTCAGGTATGTAGTCTGGGGCATTTGCAGCGATCTCACGCAATTGCCGGGCCTGGAGCTTTGCCGCGCTGATCTGATTGTCCAGAAGGAGCTGCTCCACCAGGAATCGCCGGGCTGCACGATGGAGAGGGTTTCTGGCAACCAGTTGTTGAAGGTCGGCAGCGGCGGCGCTGTGACGGCCTGATTTTGCCAGAAGCCGCGCGTATTCCAGAGACTCAGGCGCGCACCTTGCGATTTGCTGCTCGACGTTCTGAGCTTTATCCTGCTGCGCGGCCGCGTTATAGAACTTGATAGCTTCGGCCAGCCTTGCGCACGAGGCATGCGAGCCGAGCAGACGGGTGAGCAGCGCAGGGCCATCCAGCTGGTTGTGGTGAGAAAGATTGAATGCCAACTGTAATGCTGTTTCTGATTGCGGGCGCTCTGCCAGGACGGCCATCACCTCAGCTCGTATGCCTTCAGGTTGACCGCGCTCCAAGGCATTCTCCGCCGATTTCAGCCGCGCCAGTAAAGCGGACGGCTGCGCCTTCGCAACATCTCTCCATGCAGCATCAGCTCGCGGCGAGTGCTCTTCCGCGGCGGAATAGAGCATCGCCTGAAGGTACTTGCTGTAGTCATCGCCATGGAGAACTTCCGCACGAAGCAGCGTTCCCATTCCCGCGTAATCACCGCGAAAGTAAGCACCAAGCGCCTGTATATACCTTGCCGGCAGCGCAGGCATGGAGCTCTTTCTTAGTCGTGCTATTTGGTATTCCGGATGCAGCGCGACGCTGATTGGAGCAGCGTCGGGCGTGAACTTGAGCATGATCCTATGGTGGCCAACTGCCAGAAACAGCGCAGCGGAATCCCGGGTTGGGCCCGCTGCATAACGTGCATCATGCAATAAACGCGATTTTCCATCGACGAAAACTTCGTATGTCCCGGAACTCAACACGTCAATCCGCGCGGTCCCTGCTGCCACCTCAACCTCGCTTGCACTATAAAAAATCCCTGAAGAAGCAAAATATTGGGGCAGCGCGATCATGCCATTGCGAAACCAGAAACGTTCCGGGATCGTCGTGTGCGGAGTGTTCGCCTTTGTGACAGCCGGCTCACTATCATCATCGGTTAAAGGAACTCGGTCCTGCTCGGATGCATATCGCTGGCGAAAAGACGGCTCGGTTTCCGGTAGCCACCGGCGCTCAAAATCAACGTTGTTATATCGTCCGAAGGGACCGGCAATGCGCCAGCGCGTGAGCAGCCCGCTTGAAAGAGCTGCCGTGTCCAGATCGATGTTTGCGCCATCTGACGCTGCCGCCAACAGCGCCAGCCTTAAGTTAAAAGTACAGCCGTTGTGGATTGCCGCTGCCGACTTCACTCGACGAAGGACTGCGTTAAAGGCCGAGCTATTGGCCGCGTGCTGGAGGACCCGGTTGGATGCCAGATCGTGCAGCTCCGGCACCGCAGGCAGTGCGCAAAGCCGAAGCGCTGAGTCCAAGACCAATCCAGGACGCTCCTGCAGTTCAGCGGTTTCCATCCGAACCAGAAGCCCCATCGTGTCTTTTGGAGAGTGACGCAAACGCAGCTCTGCCGCGTCTGCTGCCGCTGGAAGATTGAAATCAGAAAAAAAGCTCTGGAGCAGGAAATCAGATGTTTTTTCAGGCTGGATCTTTTGTGAAAATCCAGCAGCCGCACTCAGGCAGAGAAGCGCGATGGGGAGCGCGCGTGTCGGAAATCTCATTGGGGGAGGCTCAAACTGATTTCGTTGCGAAAGCTGCGCTCCGCCTGCAAACAGAACTGGCGAAACGCCGGATATTCCTGGGCGCTCACGCGCGCTCTTTCAAATTGCAAATGGCTCTGTACGATCACTTCGCCCGGTGATTTCTTGTAATGCAGCCGCAGCGACCCGAAAACGCTGTTGACGTTCTGATCATAGGGCAGTGACGTGACCTCAGCCCCTTCAGGCAGCGCGATGTGAATTTCTTCGTCCGTAGTCCACGGCAATGGCAGGACAAGGTCCTGTGTGCGCGTGCCGGATTCGGCAAGGGCGGCCACGTAAGAGCGCGGCATCCATGAAGAGCTAAGAGATACCACACGCTTGTATTGCGGCGAATTCAGAGCCCCCTGGAATTCCACGTTTACGCTGCTGGAAAGCACTTCAGCACCGTGGACAGCCACGCTATCCACCTTCACGCTGGGGAAAACTTCCGCTAGCTCGCGACGGAACGTATCAAGCTGCTGTTCGCGGACGGCCAAGTCATGGCGCAATCCGGGCGCATCTTCACCGCGGGTAGTGGTTGACCCGCTGAACTGGATGACGCCCTGCGTGGAAAGCTCACCGCGGATGATGTGCCGCGTGTAGTTGTCTGCAGCGTGGCTCATTGGAATGTGCCGTATCTGTGCTGCTCCGCTCAGGCTCACAGTGAGTGATAGCGCGCCTTGATCTTCAAGCGGAAGCTCGCGCCCGGCGTATTCGGCAGTACCATCGAGCCAGAGATCGTATTTCGGCACGTACACAATGGCGTGATTGAACACGGCGATAGACGCCGGTTCTGTCGCCACGTCACCCAGAGAACGCGTGCGCACCAGCGCAATCTCAGCTTCGATTCCTGCTGCTCGCAGCAACGCAATCATCAAGCTGGCTTTGTCTTTACAGTCACCAAAGCGCCGCGCATAAATCTGTGCTACCGGATAAGGCTTATAGCTATAAATGCCAAATTCCAACGCGACATAATGCGTGCTGCGCAGGACAAACTCCTGGATAGCGGAAATCTTTTCTTTGTCTGTGTGCAGCCCGCTTGTGAGCCGTGCCAGTTCACCCTGAAGTTCCTGGTCCAGCGTAAATTGTGGACGCACAAGGTCTGCATACCACGAACCAAGCTGTTTCCAATCGCCCATTGTTGAGACGTGGACATACGGGGAAATTTCCGTTGTGCCTGGACTGCGTGGCTCGCGCGGCAATGCAGGAACTGAATGCGACTCCCACAGAAAAACCTGCGAGCCTCCCCGCTCAGAGACGTTTGCGGGCGCGATCTTTTCCGCATGGACGAAAATTTTCTGCGCGGCTGGCGCAATCAGCACATATCTCTTCAACTGTTCCGGCCCGCGACCGGCAAACAGCACCAGCTCGCCAAAATATCCGTTATACGGAGCGGAGCGGCGCTTGGGCACGAGAGAATACTCCAGCTCAACCACATCCCCCTTTTCCAGTCCAGCAAAGCGAAGCTGATGCAGGCGCATGTCGTAATACGTTGAGCCCGGCGTATCGGCATATGCGGGATCACCCAAATCCTGAGCGTCCAGAATTAATCCGCTGGGTTTCCAGGCGCGGGCATGGATCACGCAGAGTTCTTCCGTGGAAGGTGAATAGCGAATCGTGCTGACGCGATGCACATCCAGCGCAGACTCAGACCCCACAAAGAAGAGCTGCTGAACATGTACGCGATCCAGACCGCTGGCAAGAAGTTCCTGCACGCGAATATCAGCCAGCGCTGTATCGGTCGGTTCCGGCGGATGAGCGAATGCATCTTTGGCCAGCATTGCGGGATCAGTCAGATATCGAGCGTCCATCGTCAGCATGTCAGGGAGCGCTGTGCTGGAAGCTTTTGCCAGCTCCTCCTGAGCTTCATTATCAAAATGAAGCTTTTCATCCATCTGGGCGAGACGGCGATGCGCGTCTGGATTCTTTTCATCCAGCGCAACCAGCCTTAGCAAGGACTTCCTGCCGCCTTCAGCGTCGCCACAATCAATCTGCACTTGCGCCAGCCGCGACCATATATCGGGCTGGTTCGGCTCCAGTCGGGAAAGAGCGATGTAATCCGCCTGTAAGTCATACTTCATGTGCCGACGTTCATGGAAGCGCGCCAGCAGTTCAAGCTGCTCACGGTTGCCGGGCGCTTCCGCCACTATGGAGGCGGCCAGCCGCGCAGCATCATCCAGCAGGTCCATCTGTTCGTAATCGAGCGCGAGCCGGGACTGGAGCCACAGCGGCCCAGGCCATTCTTTTTCCAGACGGCGGAATTCAGGCAGCGCCTGGGATCGAAGCCCCAAGTTTAAGAAGAGGCTGGCGCGGCGTTCACGAATAACAAAATCATTGGGCGCAGCTTGCGCTGCTCCCGTCAGCACGTCACGGGCTTTTTCTAATTGCTGCCGTCCCACGTAATAAGTGGCTAGCTCCACGTTCAGACGCGGGTTGGAAGGCTCAAGCGACAGCCCACTACGCAGTGTCGCAAATTTGCGCAGAGGATCGTCTAGAAGCTGGGCTGCCCGAAGCCAGCGAGTTGCTGTGGGATCCATTCCGGCTGCCTGCAACATATGGCCGGCGGCTTCAGTTGAACCAGATAGGTGCTCCAGTTCGGCGAGAATTTCGTAGGAAGCAGCGTCCTCGGCAACCCTGCGGGCTTCTGCCAGCACATGCTGACGGGATTCTGTGGCAGCATACCAGTGCTGCGCATGCGGTTGTGCAGGCGCCTTGAAAGCGCTGAGATCGTCAATATAGGCGGCCGCCTCATTCTTGACTTGATTGTCCTCTCCGGCTGAGTGTCGGACGTTCTCAAGGAAAAGCTGAATCTGGCGACGGTCATCAGTAAAGTCACGCAAACGGGAAAGGCGGTCAAGAAGCGCCAATTTTTCCAGCTTGCCGGCTAAAGGCCATTGCGAGCGCAGATTTTCCAGCTCTAAATCGTAGGGATTGCGAGATTGGGCGCAAAGCGCCAGGGACGACACCAGCAGACAAACTAGCGGCATTTGTCGCAGCAGGTTTCGCATAAACATCTTTCGGGGAAAGTCCCCTAGCCCGTGAGGGAGAATACGAGAACCCCAGGCGGCTGTTTCACCGCCCGGGGAAAATCGCAAATCAGTTAAGTCGCCTTCCTCTTTCGGCTCCGTTTCCCCCAGGTTTTTAATCTGCCGTAGCCGAAGAGTACAGCTCAACTCTTCATGATTGGGTTAAGGTGAGATAAGTATCCAGCTACATACAACTTCCAGCCATTCATCGAAAAACCTAGAGGGTAGGTAAATAGACCTTAGGAACTCCCCAGAGGCTGACATCCCGGGGTTACGCAGGTTCATCTGACTGAACGGAACTGGAGGTTTTTGGTCCCCATGGCGCGTCTGCTGCTTACGCTTTTTCTCGCTGCAGGTGTTGCCGTTACCGCAAGATCGCAGGACCTTCATCTGAGTGAATCTGGTTCCGCCGCAGTGCTCTCGCATTCGGTTTTTGCCCACGGTTACCGTCACGGCTATGAAGAGGGCTACCACACCGGAAATGCAGACGTTAGCCTGGGAACTTTGCAGCGCCGCAGACTCAAGGATTTCCATGGACTGAAACTGGGCTATTCCCAGGAATTTGGGTCCCGTAAAGTATTTGAACGCGGCTTTCTGGCTGGCCTAAAAGTTGGTTATGTTGACGGCTATTCTGGGCGGCCGTTCCGGGCTGTCGATACACTCCGATCTGTCTCTGCCTCGCTGGAAGATACGCATTCGGCACTTGATGCGCGGTTTACCCACTTTGATGACGGTTTTGTCTCCGGGTACGACCAGGGGTTTGATCGCGGCGGTTCAGACCAATCTTCCAGTGCTCAGGTGGATTTCCATTTTGTCGGGTGCGTGAATTCCCACCAGCAGAATAATCTCCCTGGCAAAGAAAGCTACTGCGATGGCTACCGTCGTGGCTTTGTCCTGGGACACGCGGACGGATTT
>Ga0207661_10002784_pt1 | contig 12050 bp, 10 predicted proteins | sample KBSC713LmetaG_FD_184337 | JGI IMG/M metagenome (GOLD analysis project Ga0207661, IMG submission 184337) | Corn rhizosphere microbial communities from Kellogg Biological Station, Michigan, USA - KBS C7.1-3L metaG (SPAdes) (version 2) | ecosystem: Host-associated > Plants > Roots > Rhizosphere ... | reverse complement strand
CTGCTCATGCTCGAAGCGGGCAATCTGCGCATTGGTCTCGGTGATCGAGGCGTTTTGAGGTAGATTCCAGTCAATGACCAATTCGGCACGGTCCGACGACGGAAAGAACTGCTGCTGCACGAATTGCATGCCGAATAGAGCGAGCGCGAAGGCCGCGACCGTCACGGCGACGGTGATCCAGCGATGACGCATGCAAACCAGAAGCAGGCGGGCGAACGTCTGCCCAAGCCTGCCTTTGGATTCATGATGGCCTCTCATCCTGGCCGGCAGAATCGTGACGCCGAGCAAGGGCGTGAACAATACCGCGACGATCCATGACACGAGCAACGAGACAGCGATGACCACGAACAAGGTGTAGGTGAATTCACCGGCGTTGCTGGTGTTGAGGCCAATCGGGATAAAGCCGGCGACGGTGACCAGCGTGCCCGTCAACATGGGAAAGGCCGTGGAGGTGTAGACGTGCGTTGCGGCCTTCTCCAGGCGATCGCCAACTTCCAGTCGCGCCACCATCATCTCGACGGCGATCATGGCGTCGTCAACCAGAAGGCCGAGCGCGATGATCAGGGCGCCCAGCGAAATGCGCTGCAGCGAGATTCCCGCATACGCCATCACCACGAATGTGATCGCCAGAACCAAGGGGATCGCGATCGCAACGACGAGGCCGGCGCGAATGCCGAGGCTCAAGAAGCTGATGGCGAGCACGATGACGACCGCTTCGAATAGGGCTTCCGTGAAGCCCGACACGGCGTGCTCGACAACGACTGGTTGGTCAGCGACGAGATGAACTCCCAGGCCGATCGGCTGCTCGGCCAGGATCTTGGACATTTCCTCTTTCAGCGCCTCGCCGAATTTCAGCAGGTTTGCGCCCGACTTCATCCCAATCGCGAGTGCGATGGCGGGCTCGCCGTTGAAGCGAAACAGCGTGGTCGGCGGATCGGCGTAGCCACGCGTGATGGTTGCCACATCTGTCAGCGGGAAGAACCGGTCGTTGACCCTGAGATTGATCGCCTTCAGGCTTTCCTCGGATGCGAATTGACCGTTGACCCGCACGCTGATGCGCTCCGGTCCCTCCTGGAAGACACCGGACGGCGCGACGGCGTTTTGCGCCTGCAGCGAAGAGACGATGGAACGGGTGTCGAGGCCGAGCGCCGCGATTTTCCGGGTCGAGAATTCCAGGAAGATCATTTCATCTTGCGCGCCGAGAATGTCGACCTTGCCAACATTCGGGACCGTCAGAACCTTCGCACGAATGTCTTCGACGCGATCGCGCAATTGCCGCTGGCTCAAGCCGTCGCTGGTGAACGCGTAGATGTTGCCGAAGACGTCGCCGAAGCGGTCGTTGAAGCCGGGACCGATCACGCCTTGCGGGAAATCGCCCTTGATGTCCGCAATCCTGTTGCGGACGCGTGCCCAGGTCGGGGCGACGTCGGCAGCCTTCGTGGTGTCGCGCAGATAGACGAAGACGGTTGTTTGGCCGGTCACGGTGACGCTCTTGGTATAGTCGAGCGACTCCAGCTCTTCGAGCTTTTTCTCGATCCTGTCGGTGACCTGGCGCGTCATTTCCTCGGGCGACGCGCCCGGCCACTGCGCGCCGATTACCATGGTCTTGATGGTGAAATCAGGATCTTCCTGCCGCCCCAGTTGCAGATACGAGAAGAGGCCGGCCGCCATGAAGGCGAGCATGAAGAACCAGACGAGCGAACGGTGTCCGAGTGCCCAGTCGGAAAGGTTGAAAGTCTTCATGGCGTGGCATCCTTTTCTATGCGGACTTGCTGTCCTTGCTTGAGGCTATGGATCCCGGCAGTCACGATCCGCGCGCCAACGGTGAGACCATCCGTTAGGCGAATGCCGCCTTCGTCTTCTGAAAGCTCGACGTTGCGGAGCGAAACCGTGCTTGTGGGAGGGTCGACGACCCAGACGAAAGTCTCTGCACCCGCTTTGAGGACGGCGGACGCGGGCACGCGCAGAACTGAGCTGTGACCGTTGCTGAGCGTTGCCGTGATGGTGCTTCCGAGCCGGAAGCTTTCGGGCGGATCGTTCAAGGCGATGCGAACGCGGCGCATGCGCGTTACTTGGTCGGCCTGCGGTGCAATTTCGCGAATTTGCCCTTCGACCTGAACGGCAGGAAGCAGCTGTGGGCTGACCGTGAACGGCAAACCGACGGTCAGGGGCACGGGGAAGTCCGCGCCGATGTCGACGACAGCTTCGCGGACGTCCGGTCGCGCCACGGTCACCACGCTCTGGCCCGGCGAGACAACTTGTCCCACTTCGGAGCTCACGGCCGTGACGACGCCTGCGAAATCGGCCTTCACCTCGGCATAACCCAGCTGCTCGATGGCCTTCGTCAAATTTGCGCGGGCGCGAGCGGCCGATGCTTGTGCACCGGCGCGCACCTGCTCGGCGTCGTCGAGCGTCTGTTTCGTCGTGGCGTCGGTCTTGATCAGGATCCGTTTCCGTTCCTCGGTCCCAATTGCGTTTTCAAGCAGGGCCTCGGCTTTCGAAAGGTCCGCTTTCGCTGACCGCACGGCGAGCTCAAGGGCGGTGGGATCGATTGCCGCAACGGTCTGCCCCTCGCCAACCAGATCTCCGACGTTGACTGGACGCGCGATGACGCGTCCCAGTACGCGGAAACCGAGATTCGTTTCGTAACGAGGCTGGACGGTTCCGACCGCCACCGTGCTGTCGGATGCGGCTGGTTGCAGGACGGCCGACAGCACAGGCCGGACGGGCTCCGGCACCTTCGCCTCCTGCTTGCATCCGGCCATCGCCAACGCCGAAGCGATGGCGCCTGCGACGACAAAAAACCGCGTTCTCATGATCGATCTCCAGCAAATGTCACGGGCTGGCCGGAGCTCAGCAGCTTGCCGCCGTCGATGACGACGCGGTCTCCGGCCTCCAACCCTTCCTTGATCAGCACTGCTCCGGCTTCGTAAGCACCGACAGTTACCGGCTTCAGCGACGCCGTCTTTGTCTTGGGGTCGACGATCCAGACCGCCGGCCTTGAGCCCGTTGCCGTTAGGGCGGTCCACGGCACGGTGATCTCCGTGGTGGGCTTTGTCCCGGCGGTGCCAGCAATGGCGCTTCCGAGCGTCATCGCAGGGGGCGGATTTTGAATCGCGACTTTCACGCGAACCGTGGAGCTCTTGGGATCGACGGCAGGCGATATCTCCCTGACGTAGCCGACGCCGGAGACGTCAGGACCCGAGACCAGCGCCAGCGAAACGCGGCCTCCCTCCATGTCGCCCAAGAACATGGATTCAGGGATATCGAAGACCGCGTCGCGCTCGCCATCTTGCGCCAGCGTGAAAACCGATTGCGCCGCCTGCACGACTTGCCCGACCTCGAGGCTTCGCGCTGTAATCACACCCGCCGCGCGGGCGTGCAGTTCGGTATCGCCAAGCGCCTCGCGGGTCGTTCCCAGCTCCGCTTTTGCCGATTCGAGCGCGCTTTGTGTGGTTCGCAATTGCTCCTTCGCCTGGTCGTAGGCGACGCGGGTGGTGAAGCCGCTCGACAGGAGGTTGCTCTGCCGGTCAAAGGTCGCTTGCGCCACGCGGAGCTGGGCCTCCGCCGCGGCCACAGCCGCGGTCGCGGCGTCAAAATCGGCCTGCTGCTCGGCCGGATCGAGCCGGGCCAGGAGGTCGCCGGCATTGACGTGGGCGCCGACATCGACCAGCCGCTCAAGCACGCGCCCGCTCACACGAAAGGAGAGGTCGGCGCGGAAACGGGCCTGGACTTCGCCGGTCAGTGTTATGGCCGCATGGCCATCCTGCGGCTGCACGAGCTCGGTGTGCACCACTGCCGCGCGCTCGACAGGAGTGGCGGAGCGGTCATTGCAGGCGCCAAGCGGCGCCGCCAGCAGGGCGAGCGCGAATACGGCGCGCAGAGGGCTCGGATTAGCCGACACGGGCGGGCGATGGATGGAATGGTGCACGACGGCTCTCCTGGAGTAATCAAACTAAACCGTATAGTTTATTTATGAGGTTGTCAAGGACCGAAAACCGGCCTTTGCAGGCAAATTGCGTTCGGCCAAAAAAGGCCGGCGCCCCGGGCAAACCAGGGCGCCAAAGGGCCGTCCGCCTCAATCAGTTTCCATGACACACCAGAACGCGTCTGGTGCCGTATCGCCTATAGGTGGACACGTAGTAGCAACCGTCGTCGGAGGAGGCATAGGATCCGCCATAGGCATAAGCCGCAGCCGCCGCGTAGGGCCAGTGCCGGTAGCCACGGCCATAGCTCGCATAACCGTTGCGGGTGTAGCTGTTAGCGCTGTAGGCCGCGGCGCGACCTTCGACACCGCGAAAATTGGCCTGGCCGCCACGCTCGAGACCATGCAATCCGCCAGCACCGTCGAGACGAGGCGGACCACCGGCGATGTCACGCGGAGGTGCGCCCGCGCCCCCACGGGGCGGAAGGCCAGCGACAGGTCCGGCCGAAGGACCACCGAGGGGAGGACCGCCGACGCCTAGACCGGGAGGAGGACCCCCGGCAGCGAGGCCGGGAGGAGGACCAGCGAGCATGGGCGGAGGACCCGGGGGAGGGCCGAACTGCGCCAGTGCAGCATTGGGCGCTGCGATGACGGCTCCGAGCAATATGCTCGCGGACAGGGTGAGAAGAGTCTTTCGCGACATTGTGTATATCCTTCGGGTCTAGAACTGTGGCTGCACGGTTAGGGGATTTGTCCGTTCGCCCGCGACTGGCAGCGAGGGCCGCGGAGGCATGGTCTTCAATCGACGACCGGTTCTGGGGCGGCGGGCGACGATTGCGCGGTTGGCGTGCTGCTCGCGCTGCGTCAAAGGGAAGTCCAGGACGAACGAGGTCGATGTTGTGCCGAAGGTGTGACCCATCCGGCCACCCATGCTTTTTGCCAGATCGCCGACGATCCGCAGGCCGCGATTAGGCTTGATCCTTGCCAAGCCCGATCCGTTATCGGTGACTCGGCAGTTCACCCAGGAACCGGCGCGCATGAGCTTGATTTTGATTTCGCCGTCGCGGCCGTCGAAGCAGGCGTGCCGGACCGCATTCGTCATCAGCTCGTAGACGGCCAGTGCCAGGCGCCAGCACCGCTCCGATTCCAGCGGCAATGTGTCGATCGACAACAGAAGGTGGATATTCATGCGGTCGAGCTTGCACCGGCACACGGCCAAGCCAAGCTTGCGAAGCTGGTCGCCTGCGTCGACCAACGCATCGCGATCCGGCATGGTCAGAATGTTGTGGACCTCGACATGCTGATGGAGCAAGTCGACGACATTGCTCAGTTCTTCCTTGGCGTCGGCGTTGTCCGTCCAAATCGCCTTGAAAGAGACGAGGTTGATGATCGAGGCGAGTTCGTTCTTGATGCGGTGGTTCAGTTCGTCCAGCAGGGTTCTTCCCCCCAGGGCGGGCGGATGCGAGATGGCATGAGACACAGCGGTTCTCCAGATATAAACTATACCGTATAGTTTATTTTAGTTGCGCTTTGATCGGTCACGTGTCAAGTCGTCATTGTCAGCGAGCTTCGCCGCTCGCGGCATCGTGAATGCAAGGGTGAAAGCAGATGGTGAGCAAACACAGCGATTCGAAACGGCCGCGCCAAGGACGGCCGCCCAAAGACCTGGCGGGCGACGTCAAAGCGCGGATCCTCGATGCGGCTCAGCGGGTATTTCTCAAGAAGGGCTATCAAGGCGCCAGCCTCGATGAGATCGCGGAGGTGGCGCCGGCAAGCAAGCCGACGATCTATGCTCACTTCCCGGGGAAGGAGGCGCTCTTCGAGGCAGTTGTCGCCCGCGTCCTCGAGGGGCTGACGAATTTCGAGGGCTTTGAGCCCAAGGGACGCACGGTGCAGGACAAGCTCGCGAGCCTCGGCAGCGAGGTCGTCGAACGATTTATCGAGGAGACGCTTGGCATCACGCGCGCAACAATTGCTGAAGCCGAGAGATTCCCGGCCTTGAGCCGCCATGTTCACGAGGCCGGGCGCGACCAGGCAGCGGCTGCCGTTTCCCATGTCCTGACCGATGCTACCCACACGCTCTCGCGCGGCTCCAAGGGACCCTTCAGCGGCAAACGAAGCCTCGCCACCGCGCAAATCTTCATGGACCTCATTCTGCTTCCCATGCTGATGCGAGCGCTAATGGGGGAGGGCGCGAAAGAACTGCGCAGTGAGTTGCCGGCATTCGTGCGCGAACGCGTCAGCTTCTTCCTGGCGGCTTGTGAAGCGGATTGGGGAAGGTGAGGCTCTCGCGCCGTTGCGCGCCGCAGCGCCGATCGGCGCGGAGATGCACCAGTTCGCGGCGAGCGGCGCAGCGAGAAGCAAGCTTTCCACCCATCAGAAATACCCTCAATAAGGGCATGGTGACAGTCTCAGCGCCGATCTGCCGACTGCAGCTCACGGCGACAGGCTTCGCTGAAATCGCGCAGCGGGTCCATCTCGTTGATCAGGTCGGGCAGGTCGACGAATGTCTTGTTCGGGGACAGATAGGTTTCAAGGATCAAGCGACCCGCCTTCTCGGCCGCTTCAATCACGGCATCGCTGGAGAGAATCTTCATGCGGGCGATGAGAGCGTAGAGATCGACAAGCTTCGAAACCTCGGACTTGTCGTTGACAAGTGCATCGGCGTATAGACGCGATGCTTCCTCGATGAAGCTCTTGTAGAGCTCCTCACGCTGGGACGTAGCCCGCAGCGTATGACGGACGCGGTCCTTGCGACGCTGGGTCACCCAGCCGGTGACAATCGATGCCAGCGTTCCGGAAGCCGATCCCGAAAACGACGCAAGTGCGGGAATGTAGAACATATCCATCTTATAAACTCCTTGTTGCTGCTCACGCGGCGCTTCTGCGCGTTCGCGCCAGATTCCGGTCGTGTGCCTATGGGCAGCCCGATTCAGTTATTTGCTTCTGCTGGCCACCGGGCCGGCGCTTTGTTCGAAAACCGATCGGCAGGCATCGCTTAGATCGGACTTGTTCTGCCTCAGGCACTGCTCGACCCTGGTAGGGTCGGGAATGTAGCCAGCGCAGAGCCTGAAGGCGTCGGGCGCACAGGCGGCCCTCTGCTCGGCGGTGCCGCGATTCTCCTGCGCGGCGACGGGTGTCGCACAAAGCAATGTTGCCACCACTGCGATACAGCGACGTCTGGTTTTCGAAATTATATCTGATCATTCCTCTGGTTGATCTTGGGTTTCGTTCCGAAGCGGGCCTGCGTAGGCAGCCGGGATTTCAGCGGCTTGCCGCACTCACAGAAAGCTGAGCGGCTCGCGTGAGCCCTTCCACTTGACAAGCGTGCCCGGCTCGTGATTTATCCAAACTATACAGTATAGTTTAGTTCGTCAATCAGAATGTCAACTAGCCTTCTCGCACCCGAGGAGAGCGCGCGAGCAGGATCAGAATCGACAAGCGCGAGAATGGTCCGAACTCGTCAGAAAGAGAGCACGAAGTGAATTTCCAGCATCGACCACACCTCATGACCGCGGAACGACGGCTGCCGTTCGAGTGCGTTACCTTGCTGTTGCAAGGCGGCGGTGCTCTCGGCGCATATCAAGGAGGCGTCTACGAGGCGCTTGCGGAAGCCAATATCCATCCCGACTGGATCGCCGGCATATCGATCGGCGCGATCAATGCCGCCATCATCGCAGGCAACCCGCCGAATTCCCGCGTCGATCGGCTGCGGGAATTTTGGACGCATGTGACTTCGAGCGCCCCTTGGGATTGGCTAGGTAACCCCTTTGGTGATTTGGCCCGGAGTGACGACACCCGCAGCCTCCTCAACCAAATGAGCGCCAATTTCGCGGTCGCGTCGGGTGCCACGGGATTCTTCTCTGCGCGAGCTATGATGCCGTGGTTCCAACCGAACGGAACGCAAGGGGCAACCAGCTTCTACGACACCAGCGACCTCAAGCGCACGCTTGAGCGCCTGGTGGATTTTGATCGCCTCAACGCTGGAATGACGCGCTTCAGCGCGGGCGCGGTCAATGTCAGGACCGGCAACTTCGTCTACTTCGACACCAGCACCCACAAGATCGCTCCGGAGCACGTCATGGCGAGCGGGGCACTGCCACCTGGCTTTCCAGCGGTCGAGATCGATGGCGAGCAGTACTGGGATGGTGGCCTCGTATCCAACACACCGCTGCAGTGGGTGATCGAGAGCGATCCCCGCCGCCAGGATACGCTCGCATTTCAGGTCGATCTTTGGAGCTCGCAGGGCGCGCTTCCGCGCAACCTGGCGGAAGTTGCCACACGTCACAAAGAAATTCAGTTTTCAAGCCGCACGCGAGCAAGCACCGGCCAATTTAAGAACGTGCACCGGGTCCAGCGTGCGCTTGACGCCCTGCTGCGCAGGCTTCCTGCTGATTTTGAGGAGAACGATGATCTGAAGATCCTGAAGTCGGTCGCCAGTGACAAAATCTACAACATCATTCACCTGATTTACCGGGCTCAGAACTACGAAGGTCACTCCAAGGACCACGAGTTTTCGCGCCTCTCGATGCAGGACCATTGGCGCGCTGGATATCACGATGCCGTCCGCACCCTGCGCCACCCCGAGGTCCTTGCTCGCCCCACAAGCCTGGACGGCGTCTTCACGTTCGATCTCGAGCGCGACGGTCGCGAATAGAACAAACTGAATTCAACACAAGGAGAAACCACAATGCAGGAAAAACAAGTGCTGGAGCGCGCCTTCGCGATGCCGCTGACCAGCCCCGCCTATCCGCCTGGACCGTACCGGTTTGTCAACCGCGAATACCTGATCGTCACCTATCGCACCGATCCGGCGAGACTGCGCGCGGTGGTGCCTGAGCCGCTCGAACTCGATCAGCGCGAAGCGCTCGTGAAGTACGAATTCATCCGCATGCCGGATTCGAACGGCTTCGGCGATTACACCGAGAGCGGGCAGGTGATCCCCGTCTCCTTCCGCGGCCGCAAGGGTAGCTACACGCACTGCATGTTCCTCAACGACGAGGGGCCGATCGCCGGTGGCCGCGAGCTCTGGGGCTTTCCGAAGAAATTGGCGCAGCCGACGCTGCGGACCGAGGTTGACACGCTCGTTGGGACCCTAGATTACGGTCCGCTCCGGGTCGCGACCGGCACGATGGGGTACAAGCACTGTGAAGCCGACCTGGCACAGGTCAGAGCTTCGCTTGTGGCGCCGAATTTTCTTCTCAAGATCATTCCGCATGTCGACGGCACGCCGCGCATCTGCGAGCTCGTCGAATACTACCTCGAGGACGTCACGATAAAGGGCGCGTGGACCGGGCCCGCGGCGCTCCACCTATCACCCCACGCTTTGGCACCCGTCGCCGAGCTGCCGGTCCTCGAAGTCGTGTCAGCTATCCACATTCTTGTCGACCTTACGCTCGGCTTGGGCAAGGTTGTGCACAATTATTTGCGGCAACCAAGTCGACAAGTGCTACGCATCAACGAAATGGCCTCGGCGACTTGAGCGCCAATCTCCTCACAAGGTTGGCTTGTGACGCAGCGTGCGCCGGCATCGGAATCACTTCCGCTTTTGCGTGCCAGATGCAGACAGCTCTGGAGCGCGGAGATTTGACGATCCTGCTGGACGAGTTCTGGCCGGCAACACTGCCGTATACTTGTCTGGCAGACAGTGCAGGCGTAGACTGATCGCACGTGAACCCGGCTTTGGGCAGACTGTGAAGAAGCCGCCTAGCGAGCTAGGCAGCTCGTCGATAGGAAAATAGGGGTTCCATGATAGTGGGTTTCGCGGTGTAGCGGTCCCCCGCTACCAAATCCAGCGTAACCCCTTGATTTCCCAGATTTGGCCGATCGATGTTTCGACACGAAGGATGTCTCATTGATACATCCGGAATCGTCGCTGATCAATTTGTCAATCGGCTTGCAATATTTGACCCCCTAAGCCGGGGGATCGGCGTCCAAAATTGGGTCTGACTCAGATCTGATGATGTTTTCTTCCGAGCTTGCGATTCTCCAACGGGGGAATCAGGACCATGCGAGCCGGCATTCGAATTTCGTCGCTTGTGCCGAGTGGGTTGGTTATCGAGAGCGTAAGTGATTCATCTGACTCGATTATTATAGCGGTCCGAGCGGAAAGCGGCGTAGCCGAGTGCCCATTATGCGGGGCGAGATCAAGCCGAATCCATAGCCGATACGACAGACAGGCTGCGGATTTGCCCTGTGCGGGCAAAGAAATACGCCTCCGCGTTATCACGCGGAGGTTCGTTTGCGAGGTGCCTCACTGTCAGCGGCGGATTTTCGCTGAACGGTTCGGGGACGATGTTCTCCCGTCCCGGTCGCGCCGGACGGCACGGCTGGATTGCATCGTCCACCATCTGGGGCTGGTACTGGGCGGCAGACCAGCAGCGAGCTTCGCCAAACGACTGATGCTGCCGGTCAGCAACGATACGTTGCTTCGGGTTGTACGACGGCGGACGGCACTTCGAACTGATCCTCTGACCGTTGTCGGCATTGACGATTGGGCTTTTCGACGCAATCGCCGCTACGGAACGATTGTCTGCGATCTCGAGCGACGACGGATTGTGACATTGTTGCCAGATCGCGAGGTCGCGACAGTTCGAGCCTGGCTCGCCGATCATCCTGGGATCAAGATCGGGTCACGCGATCGCGGTGGCGGTTATGGTGAGGCGGTTGCCAAGGCGCTGCCGGACGCCATTCAGGTCGCCGATCGTTGGTACCTGATGGAGAACGCCAGCGCGGCCTTCCTCGACGCGGTGCGCAAGTCCCTGCGCGCAATCCGCATCGCGACCGGTACGCCGACAATCACCCCCGAGCTGCTCACCTCGGCAGAAAAGCTGCGGTACGAGAGCTATCTGCGGCGAGAGGATACAAATGCGGCAATCGCGAAGCTCGCCCGCGACGGCTTGTCGATCAAGCAGATTGCCCGCCGCCTGGGGCATAGTTGCAATCTCGTTCGACAGACGTTGCGTGGCGGGCGAGCCGACGTGTTCCGAACGCGGCAACGCTCGCTCGACGCATACTATCTGTTCCTTGAGGGCCAGTGGAGCGGCGGCTGTCACAATGGCGCTGAACTCTGGCGTCGCTTGCAGGCGCAAGGGTTCCGAGGATCCTCCGCGCCGTTGGCGAGTGGGCAACACGCCGACGTCGGTCGGAAACGGCCAGCAAACAACAGCTGCAAAGGATTCCCTCGGCCAGAACTATTGCGCATCTCATGACCATCGATCGAAATTGCATGACCAAGGCCGATGCCGTAGTCAACCAGTTCCACGACATGATCCGAAAGAAGGATGAGGCCAAACTCGACGTCTGGATCGCAAACGCAAAGAGAAGCCTCGTCTCATCCTTCGCCAAGGGAGTCCTCAAGGACAGAGCCGCAGTGCGCGCTGCGATTATCCAACCTTGGTCAAACGGCCAAGTTGAAGCACAGATTACGAAACTCAAACTCATCAAACGACAAATGTACGGCCGCGCGAAAATCGACCTTCTCGAAGCACGATTGCTCGGGGCTGCGTGATCCGCGACGCTGTCACCTAATATGCGTCAGCCCCAAATTTGCAGGCCGAATGACAGTTGACCGCCGGGCTTTTCCGGAAGGGGCGCCATCCCTTACATCGTGCAAGACGTCGAAAAGACCCGCGCGGCGATCCGTCTCGTCTCGTCGCCAATCGCCTCCTCAGCGTAGAAAAGATGCGCGTTGGCTTATAACCGACCACGTGATCGCGCCGTCCTGCCTACGCCTTGCGATGATTTGACGCGCGGGCAGACGGGGACCGCATTCCATCTGAGCGCTGGGGTTTCCAAGACACTCACGGAACCGCGCAGCGGAAAATCTCTTAGAAATCAATAGCGAGGCTGTCAGAGGAAGGATGAGCGAAGACCTGTCACAGCATCGATAATCGATAATCGATTATCGATTGACATCGGCTTTACTTTGTAGATATCTCTCTCGCATTGAGCAGGGAGATTGGCTGATCTCATGATGGCCGAGTGGGACGTGTCATCGATCGAGTTACCCGCGCGCAGTTTGACGAGTGCGCTGCTGGACGGACTTCGCGCGGAAATTCTTTGCTGCCGTCTCAAGCCTGGTGAGAAACTGATCGCGGGAGCCATCGCCCACCAGCACCGGGTC
>Ga0207661_10002783_pt1 | contig 12051 bp, 9 predicted proteins | sample KBSC713LmetaG_FD_184337 | JGI IMG/M metagenome (GOLD analysis project Ga0207661, IMG submission 184337) | Corn rhizosphere microbial communities from Kellogg Biological Station, Michigan, USA - KBS C7.1-3L metaG (SPAdes) (version 2) | ecosystem: Host-associated > Plants > Roots > Rhizosphere ... | reverse complement strand
GTTTTTCGGAATAATATGATTTGTTCTGCTCCATCCCGGCTCGGCCAAGAGGGGCGGACGCGTCGTCACGGACGTTGAGGCGGGGAGCGATGGACGCTTTGGCTGTGACTGACGAGCGCAGTCGAGGCGGACGGCAAAATCGTGTGGTCCCGATCCCCCGACGCTGGGATCAACCCCCGGGTCATGAGCCTTGGGGGGACGGTGGCTAGAAAGCCCGGCACGCCGAGGAGAGCACGTATAAGCCGTAAACCACTCGCGCGGGGAAGGCCGGGTCGCTCCGGTTGAACCTGTGGTCGTTTTTTTGCGCATTCCACGGGTGCAACCAGCATCCGGTCTTCCCTGCGCCCTCCGATTTTGGAGGGGCGGAAATCTTCACAAAGCTCGGACGCCATGCGCCGCGCGAACGATTGCTCATGAGGAACACCGTCATTGCGAGCCAACGGGTCCGCGCGAACGCGCGGCCCGATGACAGGCTCCGCGAAGCAATCCAGAGCTACGTGTGAGGCTCTGGATTGCTTCGTCGCTATCGCTCCTCGCAATGACGAAGCGTCAAGGCGACCATCGGAGGCTCGACGGCTACCTCGTCGCCGGCAGCAATCTTACCGCTCTGAGGGCGGCGTCCGCCTCCATCTTCATCTTGCGCTGCTGCAAAAAAATTGCACACTCCGGGATAGCGGGCAGCTTCTGGAGTGTAGCGCCATGTCCCTTCAGACCATGCCTTCCGACACGGAACCGCGGCCCAATCGCGCCGAAGATGCGCAGGCGCAGGAAGAGGACACCCGGCTGCGCAATGACATCCGCCTGCTCGGGCGCATTCTGGGCGACACCGTGCGCGACCAGGAGGGCGCGGATGTGTTCGACCTGGTCGAGCGTATCCGGCAGACCTCGGTCCGCTTCCATCGCGACGAGGACCGCGCCGCCCGGCGGGAGCTGGAATCCATCCTCGACGGCATGTCGATCGCCGACACCGTGCGCATCGTGCGCGCCTTCAGCTATTTCTCTCATCTTGCCAACATCGCCGAGGACCAGAACACCATCCGCCAGATGCGCACCCGCTCAGTCGCCAATGGCGCGCCGCGGGCTGGAGCGCTGGCTGACACGGTGGCGATGGCGCATTCGAATGGAATTTCCAACGCGGAGTTGAAGCAATTCTTCAAGACGGCGCTGGTCAGCCCCGTTCTGACCGCGCATCCGACCGAGGTCCGCCGCAAGAGCACCATGGACCGCGAGATGGAGATCGCGCATCTGCTCGACCGCCGGGAGCGGGTGCAGCTGACGGCGGAAGAGCGGGAGGCCAGCGACGAGCAACTCCGTCGCGCGGTGCTGACGCTATGGCAGACCAATCTGCTCCGCCGGACCAAGCTCACCGTGCTCGACGAGGTCGGCAACGGTCTTTCATTCTACGACTACACGTTCCTCAGCGAAGTGCCGCGGCTGATCTGCGCGCTCGAAGACCGGCTCAGTGTCGGCGAGGCGGAGGCGAGCGAGATCGCCTCGTTCTTAAGGATGGGAAGCTGGATCGGCGGCGACCGCGACGGCAATCCCTTTGTCACCGCGGAGGTGATGCGCGGTACGCTGAAGCTGCAATCGAGCCGCGTGCTGCAGTTTTATCTCGAAGAGCTGCATGCGCTCGGCGCAGAGCTGTCGATCGCGGCGCATCTTGCTGATGTTTCCGAAGAGCTGCGCTCCCTCGCGGAGCGCTCGCCCGACACCTCGCCGCATCGGAGCGGCGAGCCCTATCGCCTCGCCGTATCCGGCATCTATGCGCGGCTGACCGCGACTGCCGAACGGCTGGAGGTCGAGATCGTCAGGCGGCCGGTGGGCAAGGGGGAGCCCTACAACAGCGTCAAGGAGCTGCAGGCCGATCTCGACGTGCTCGACCGCTCGCTGATCTCGAACAATGCGCGGGTGATCGCGCGCGGTCGCTTGCGCATGCTGCGCCGTGCGGTCGATTGTTTCGGCTTCCATCTGGCGCGCCTCGACATCCGCCAGAACTCTGCCGTGCACGAACGCACGGTCGCCGAGCTGCTGGACGTAGCAATGCCCGGCATGTCCTATCTGGCGCTCAGCGAGGACGCACGCGTGGCGTTGCTCTCCAATGAGCTGCGCAATGCGCGTCCGTTGGCCTCGAATTTCGTGAAATACAGCGAGGAAACCCAGGGCGAGCTCGCGGTGTTCCGCGCCGCCGCCGAGGCGCACTTGAAATTCGGCGACGATGTCATCCCTCAATGCATCATCTCGATGTGCCAGGGCATGTCCGACATGCTCGAGGTCGCGCTGCTTCTGAAGGAGGTCGGGCTGATCAATCCGTCCGGGCGCAGCGCCATCAACATCGTGCCGCTGTTCGAGACCATCGAGGATTTGCAGGCCTGCGCCGGCATCATGGACCGGATGCTGGCGCTGCACGATTACCGCAAATTCGTCGACAGCCGCGGCTCGGTGCAGGAGGTGATGCTCGGCTATTCCGACAGCAACAAGGATGGCGGCTTCGTCACCTCGGGCTGGGAGCTCTACAAAGCCGAGATCCAGCTGGTCGAAGTGTTCGAGCGTCATCACGTGCGGCTGCGCCTCTTTCATGGCCGCGGCGGCTCGGTCGGCCGCGGCGGCGGGCCGAGCTATGACGCCATCATCGCGCAGCCGGGTGGGGCGGTGAACGGCCAGATCCGCATCACCGAGCAGGGCGAGATCATCTCGTCGAAATATTCCAACGCCGAAGTCGGCCGCAGCAATCTGGAAATCCTGGCTGCCGCCACTATGGAGGCGAGCCTCCTGCATCCGCGCCAGCCCGCGCCAAAGCGCGAGTATCTCACCGCGATGGATCGGTTGTCGGAACTCGCGTTCAAGGCCTATCGCAGCCTCGTCTACGAGACCGACGGCTTTGTCGACTATTTCTGGAGCTCCACCGTCATCAACGAGATCGCGACACTGAACATCGGCAGCCGTCCGGCCTCGCGCAAGAAGACCCGCGCGATCGAGGATCTGCGCGCCATCCCCTGGGTGTTTTCCTGGGCGCAGTGCCGGCTGATGCTGCCCGGCTGGTACGGCTTCGGCAGCGCAGTCGAGCAGTGGATTTCAGAACATCCCGAGCAGGGGATGCCGTTCCTCAAAGAGCTGTACCGGGAATGGCCTTTCTTCCGCATGCTGCTCTCGAACATGGACATGGTGCTCGCCAAAAGCTCGATCGCGATCGCCTCGCGCTATGCGGAGCTCGTGCCCGACGAGGCGCTGCGCGAGCGCATCTTCGAGCGGATTCGCCGCGAATGGCATCTCGTGATCGAGACGCTGCTCGACATCATGGGGCAGGAGCGGCTGTTACAGAGCAACCCGCTGCTCGAGCGCTCGGTGCGCCACCGCTTTCCTTATCTCGATCCGCTCAATCACGTGCAGGTCGAGCTTCTGAAGGCGTACCGCGCGCAAGACCCGAACGAGCGGGTGCTGCGCGGCATCCAGATCACCATCAATGGGATTTCGGCGGGGCTGCGGAATACGGGCTGAACCAACTACTCGTCGTTCCGGGACGGAAGTGGCCCATCGGGGAACCATCCGGTGGCAGCTCTTCGAGGGCCCGCGTGTGCAAGATAATTCCTGTGAGATAAACGATCGTGTATATTGACATTCTTAAAAAAACTTTAGGCGAGAGTCGCAAACCGAACAAACAGCACTCCTTTCGTCGGACATAGTGGCATCCGGGCTGGTTGAAGCTCATCCAAAAGCTGGTCGAAGACGGAAGCGGGACTGCTCTCGCCTCCGCGAGCTCCCGTGAGGCACGCCAGGGTCTCGGGAACATGGTTTCGCTTGAGAACGGAGATGTTGCAGTGAGTGAAAATAATGAAGTGAAAGTCGAAGCGAACGCAACGAATGGTTTTGCGCTTCCATTGTACAGATTCCCAAAGATGGCCGGCTTGTTCGGCGAGCTTGCCGAGCAGGGAGCCGCCCGCGCACAGGAGGGCTGCGAGAAGGTCAAGGCCGCATCGGGGGAGATGGCCGAAGCGCTGCGTGAAACCTGTTCGAGCAATGCAAGGAGCGCGGGCGACTACGGTCTCAAGGTCATCGAAATCTCGAACACAAATACCGCATCAGCGATCGATTTCTTCGCCAACCTGTTGGGGAGCAAGTCGGTGACGGATGTCCTCTCCTTATCCGCGGCGCAAGCGCGCAAGACCTTCGAGGCCGCATCCGCGCAGAACAAGGAATTATGGGAGCTTGGCCAGAAACTCGCAGCGGAAACCGGCGAGCCGATCAAGAAGCACCTCGCCAAGGCTCTCCACCAGGTTAATCCCTAAGCGGCGGAGAGCAGCCCGGCCGGTTGGAACTAGCCTCGCCATCCGAGCATGCGACCCCGTGCTCGATCAACGTCCAGGTGCGCGATGCCCCCCAAAGTCAGCGCATCGACAAGAGGCGCAGATCCAACCGGCCGGTCTCTAATTTCAGGAGAAAGAACTCATATGGGTATGGTCATGGTCAAATGCCCGCAAACCGGGCAGGCGATTCCAACCGGCATCACGATCGACCGCGAGAGCTTTCAGCGCAGCCCGGTGTTTTTCCGGCGTACCCGCTGTCCGATCTGCAACACCGAACATGACTGGTTCGCGCGGGAAGCCTGGGTGGACGAGCCGAGGGGCGGGGCACCGCGCGCACCAGCCTGGACATCCATATAGCTCATCGATGATCGCCATGGAGGAGCACCATGTCGCAGACAGCCTGATCAGCGGCGAAGGATCGGTTATTTCCTCTTGGACGAAGCGGCCTTGATTTCAGCGCGGTCCTGGGCGACTCGATCGGAGCCGGGGAGGGAGCCTTCCAGCGACATCGCCTGCTCAAGTGCCGGTATGGACAATTCCTCGCAGTACATGCGATCGATCCTGCGCTGCATCAGCGCGTAGCATTCGCACGCCATGCTGTCGAGCTGCGTCCGGTCGACCTCGATCAAGCCGCGCCGCTCGGACCGGATGGCTCCTCCCGCGCGAAGCTTGCTCATCGTCAGCGTCACCGTCGTTCGCCGCACCCCGAGCAATTGGGCAAGCGCCTCTTGCGTCAGTGGAAGCACGTCGTGGGGAACGCGGTCGTGAAGCTGCAGCAGCCATCGCGCCATGCGGCCGTCCACCCGATGCAGGGCGTTGCAGGCGGCCACGTGCTGGAGCTGCAACAACAACGTTCGGGCATGCACCTGAACGACGTGCCTGATGGCTGCGCTTCGCGCATAGGCGAGGCGGAATTTCGCGGCGGAAATCCGCGATGCGGTGCCGGCCACGCGAGCAACCGCGGTTACGGACGACCGCGAGGGGCCCAGGACGGAGAGTGAGGCCAACGCTCCTTCCCACCCCATCAGCGTGGTCGCGACCGTTTCCCCGTCGGGCATTTCGACCATGAAAACGATGGCGCCGCTGTGGGGAAAATAAACCTGGTCAAGCTCATCGCCCGACCGCACCAGCACGGCGTCCGGTTCGAAGAAGATCTTCTGGAAATGCGGCGTGAGCAGGCCGAGATCCGCCGGCGGCAACGCCGCCAAGAGCCTGTTTCCAACGCCGGTCGGATGCGCGGTCACGAAGTCTTTCCCGGAACGAGCAACCAACGCACCTGACCCTTTGTGTCAACGTGCATCAATATGATTCCGCTTAACGCAACCCGCGGCGACGGTACAGACCTTTTTCGCGCAGGGGGACGCGGCAATAGCTCACATGGCACCGTCTGATTCACCCATTGGGATTTGCTTGTCATGCCCGACACTCATAAAGCGAGATCGAACCGAAAGCTTCGAGATGCATGGTGTGGTGGCATTCGCACGCCGCCACCTTGAGCCGCGATCGATCGATCTCGATCTTGCCTCGTCGATCAGATTTGATCGCGCCCGATGCGCGCAGATTGCGCATCAGGAGCGTCACGGTCGTTCGTCGCACACCGAGTATTTGCGAAATCACTTCCTGCGTGAGCGGGAGGACGTCGTGGCCGATGCGGTCGCGAAGATGCAGCAGCCAGCGTGCCATGCGGGCTTCGACCGGGTGCAGCGCATTGCAGGCCGCGCCGAGCTGCAACTGTGTCAGCATCGCGCTGATATGAGTCTGGAGCGCGCGCCGGATCGCGGGGCTCTGGTTGAGAGCGGCGCGAAAACGGAGGGCGGGAATCCGCGAGGCCGTCCCTGCCACGTGCACGATCGCGGTAATGGCCGAAGGTGAAGGCCCTATTGCGGAAAGAGAGCTGATTGCTCCCTCACGCCCGATTGCGGCAGTGGCAACCGTCTGTCCGTTTGCCATGTCGATCATCAGGGAAATGGCGCCACTGTGCGGGAAGAAGACAAACTCAGCCGCCTCGCCTGCTTGCACCAGAACCGCGTCCTGATCGAGCGTGACCGTCTGAAGGTCGCTGGCGAGTAGATCGAAGTCCGCCGGCCGCAGTGCTGCCAGGATGCGGTTCCCACTTCCGCCGGTACAGGTCACTGCGGGTAACCCGCCGTGAGCCATCTGCCACCTTCTCGATCTGGAGTGGCGCGAAACGGGCTCAAACTTTGTTTAAATCTGCTTTCTTTGGACCTACCGAGATCTGATGCACTAACGGATGCTTTTGCTCCCAACAATCAAACTCCATACGCTCGCGAACCGCGAGGCTGCTTCTACTGCTTGCAATATCCTTGCGATCCTTAGATGCAAGTGCCGTACTCGGCACAATTGCAAAATGCGTATGGGTAACACCGTACGGAGTTCCTATTCACGGCGCGTAGCAGACGCTGTTGCGATGTCGGATCGCTGGCCGCTGAGGACAACGCATCCAACTGAATTCCAATTTGCTGAAGCGATGCAATGAAGATTTGAAGTCGAAAGATCGCCGGCAGAATGCCTTGCCGGCCTGTTGAGGAGCTCAATTCCTGGTGGTGAAGCGAACGCGGGTTACCTGTGCGGTACCCCGCGTTCTCGTTGCGTCCGGAAGCGCAGCCTTCTGCCTGAAGCGTCAAGTCATCGTTGATGTTCAGGACCGCTTACGGCTTCATCGCGCCCTGCGCACTCGTGTAGACCGCGTAGAGTGACGTCGAACCGCAGATGTAGAGTCTGTTGCGCTGCTGGCCGCCGAAACACAAATTGGCGACCGTCTCCGGAATGTGGATCTTGCCGAGCAGTTCGCCCTCGGCCGTGTAGCAGCGCACGCCGTCCTCGTTCGGGTCACCCCATCCCACGGAGCACCAGATACGGCCGTCCCTGTCAGCACGTATTCCGTCGGTAATGCTGGGCTTGGGCATTTCCGCAAAGACCTTGCCGTTCGAAACTTTTCCGGCCGCCACGTCGAGGTCGAAGACACGGATATGCGACGGATTGTCCGGCCCGTCGGTGAAACCGGTGTCGATGACATAGAGCTTTTTCTCGTCAGGCGAGAGCGTGATGCCGTTCGGCTCTACGAAATCATCGACGACGACCTTGATGTCACCGGATTTCGGATCGACCCGGTAAACGTTGTGCTTCTCCTGTTCGGGCGCGGCCTTGATGCCCTCATAGTAGCCGCCAATGCCGTACACGGGATCGGTGAACCAGATCGCGCCATCGGCGGTGACGACCGCATCGTTCGGCGAGTTGAGCCTCTTGCCGTTGAACTTGTCGGCGATGACGGTGATCGAGCCGTCGAGCTCGGTCCGTGTGACCCGCCGCCCGCTATGCTCGCAGGTGATCAGGCGTCCTTCGCGATCGATCGTATTGCCGTTCGAGTTCATCGAGGGCTGACGGTAGACGCTGAGGTGACCGTCATCCTCCGAAAACCGCATGATGCGGTTGTTCGGAATGTCGCTGAACAGCACGTAGCGCCCGGCCGGGAAGTACACCGGCCCTTCGGCCCAGCGCATTCCGGTTGCGACGCGCTCAACCGCCATGGTGCCGGCGAAGGCAGGAAAGCCCGGAGGTCCAAAATTGGGCTTGGATGATTTCTTGGCAGCCTCCAGATGGGAATCCGGATAGCGGCTGCCACTCAGCGGGCCCAATGGCAGTGGTTCGGTGGCTCTGGTCGGAGCGCCGGTCTGGCCGAGCGGCGCCACGGTTTCCGCGGATGCAGCGCTTGCCGTCACGGCTGTGGCGGCGAAAGCCGCTGCACCCTTGATCAATCTGCGGCGGTTGAGGGATGGATAGTCGGGAAAGGTCAGTGCACTTGTCATGATGTCCTCCCACTTTTTTGTTGGGAGGCAATCATGTGCCCGCAATCCGGCATAAACCGGGCGGCAACTTCAGATAGTGAAAATTTCGTCCCGGTTTTTCCGAGACGAGATGATCAGATCGCGTCCCAGCTGAAAACGTCGGCGGAACGATCGAGCTTGTAGAACGACGGCTTCAGCGCCGGCATCGCATGTTCCGCGATCGTCTGCGGCGTCCAGCCTTCACTGCGCTGCACGGAGCGCAGTGGACGGTTCTGGCTGAACAGGAAGATTTCGTTCCTGCGCACGCCAAAAATCTGGCCGGTGACGTCCTTGGCAGCATCGCTCAGCAAATAGGCAGCCATCGGCGCGATCTTTTCCGGGCCCATCTGCTTGATCTTCTCGACACGAGCCTTCTCGGCATCGGTCTCGGTCGGAATGGTTCCAATCAGGCGGCTCCAGGCGAACGGCGAGATGCAGTTGGAGCGTACGTTGAAGCGCGCCATGTCGAGCGCGATTGATTTCGACAAGCCCACGATGCCGAGTTTCGCCGCCGCATAATTGGCCTGACCGAAATTGCCGACGAGGCCGGAGGTCGAGGTGAAGTGGACGAAGGAGCCGCTTTCCTGCTCGCGGAACAGCCGCGCTGCCGCATGCGCGACATAGAACGAACCCATCAGGTGCACCTTGATGACGGATTCGAAGGCCTCCACGCTCATGCGGTGGAAGATCATGTCGCGCAGAATGCCCGCGTTGTTCACGACGCCATCCAGCCTGCCGAAATGATCGGTCGCCATCTTGACGATGCGGCTTGCGGGAATGGCCTCGGCGACCGTCTCGAAATTCGCGACCGCGGTGCCGCCGCGCTTCTTGATTTCTTCCACCACTTCCTCAGCCGGCGCGGCGCTGGTGCCGGAGCCGTCGGCCGCGCCGCCGGGATCGTTGACCACGACCTTGGCGCCTTCGGCGGCGCAGAGCAGCGCGATCTCGCGGCCGATGCCGCGGCCAGCGCCGGTCACGATGATGGATTTGCCTTCGAGTGATTTGGCCATGACGTTTTCTCCCGCGTGAGCCGTTGTTCTTACCTCGCCCCGCTTGCGGGGAGAGGTCGGATTGCATCGCCAGATGCAATCCGGGCGAGGGGGACTCCCCGCGAGTCGTGCTCGTGGAGAGAGCCCCTCACCCCAACCCTCTCCCCGCAAGTGCGGGGAGAGGGAGAAGAAAGAACTGTGCGCCTCTCACATGAATTCATTTCTCGTTCGTAAAGATGATCGTGCCGCTCGCGGCAAACATGCCGCCCACGCCATGGCAGACCGAAATCTTCGCATTAGGCACCTGCGCCGGCGCAATCCCGCGCATCTGCCGCACACTCTCCTGCAGCGCATACATGCCATACATACCCGAATGCATGTAGGAGAGGCCGCCGCCATTGGTGTTGAGCGGCAGCTTGCCACCCGGCCGCGTGTTGCCGTCGGCGATGAATTTTCCGGTCTCCTCATGCGGCATGAAGCCGAGATCGCCGAGGCCGAACAGCGGCAGATGCGCGAAGGCGTCGTAGATCATGAGATGATCGACGTCCTTGTGGGTGATGCCGGCTTCCTTGAAGGCGAGGGGGCCGGCGACCTTGAAGGCGCGCGATGAGTTGAACGTCTCCATCTGGCTCACCATCGGCGTCTCCACGCTCTCGCCGGTGCCGAGGATATAGACCGGCTTTCGCGGAAAATCCTTGGCGCGGTCGGCGGAGGTCAGGATCAGCGCGCCGCCACCATCGGTGACGAGACAGCATTGCAGCAGGCGGAAGGGATAGGCGATCATCCGCGAGTTCAGGACGTCGGCAACCGTGATCGGATCCTTCATGGTCGCGCGCGGATTCTTTCCCGCCCATTCGCGCTGCACCACCGCAACCATCGCGATCTGCTCATGGGTGATGCCATGGGTCTTCATGAAGCGCAGCACGGGAATCGGAAACATGCTGGGCGGCCCGTAGACCCCGAACGGCGACTCGAACTGGCCGTTCAGGCTGTCCGGCGCCGTGGAGCGCGGCAGCTTGCCGATCATCGACCTGCCGCTCTCGGCATGCGTGATCAGCACGGTCTTGCAAAGACCGGTCTCGATCGCCGCGGCAGCGTGGCGGACGTGCAGCATGAAGGAGCAGCCGCCGACCGAGGTGCCGTCGACCCAGGTCGGCTTGATGCCGAGATAATGGCAGACCTGCTGCGGCGTCTCGACGGCGGTGGCAAAGCCATCGATGTCGGAGAGTTTCAAGCCGGCGTCGGCGATCGCATTCAGCGCCGCATCCGCGTGCAGCTGGATTTGCGACGTGTTGGGGATGACGCCGAGCTCGGTGGTCTCGGCCGCGCCGACAACGGCAACCTGGCTTCTGCGCATGGCCTTACCCCTTGACCGGACGGAACAGCGGAAGGGTGATCTTGTCGTCGAGCTTCTCGAACTTGACCTCGACCTTCATGTCGAGCTCGAGCGCCTCCGGCGTCTGCGGGCAGTCGACGATATTGGTCATCATCCGCGGGCCTTCGTCGAGCTCGACGACGGCAATGGAGTAGGGCGGCGTGAAGCCGGGCGCGGCGGGGCGGTGATTGATGACGTAGCTGTAGAGCTTTCCCTTGCCGCTCGCCTTGAACACCGAGACCTTCCTTGAGGCGCAGGACGGACAGAACGGCCGCGGCGGGAAATAGACGTGCGCGCAGGCGTCGCAGCGCTGCAATCTGAGCTCGCCGGCCTGCGTGCCGTCCCAGAAATGCCGGGTCTCCGGCGTCGGTTTTGGTTTCGCGCGCGCGGGCTCGGCCATGTCGTTTCGTTCCTCCCGATCTCTTCAATCTTGATGCGACATTTGACCAATAGCCGTCAACGGTCCATCCGCGCTGCACGCATGCCCGTATTCCGCCACCCGCACAATGGATGAGGCAGGGGTGCTTGTATCGCTGCGGTGGCGCGGTTAGAACGACCTCCAGCACCGAGAAATTTGGGAGGAATCCATGCTTAAGGTGATAGGCGCGGCGCTGGTCGCAGGCCTTGTGATGGCGACGCAGGCGATGGCCGCCGACGCGCCGTCGGAGATCAAGATCGGCACGCTCTACGCGTCCTCGGGGCGGTTCGCCTCGATCTCGATGCCGGTCTACAGCTCGCTGAAATTATGGGTCGAGCAGAAGAACGCCGATGGCGGCGTTTACGTGAAAGCGTTCGACAAGAAGATCCCGATCAAGCTCGTCTCCTACGACGACCAGAGCAATACTGCGACTGCCTCGACGCTTTATAACCAGCTCATCACCCAGGATAAGGTCGATCTCCTGGTCGCCGACTCCGGATCGGTGCTCACGGCGCCCGCGGTTGCGATCGCGCGCGACCACAAGATGTTCCTGTTCGATCAGACCGGCACGGGCGCGAGCTTCTTCTCCAAGGACAATCCTTATATCGCCCTGATGGCCGATCCCGTCTCGACCGTCTGGCCGAAGCCGGTTGCCGACTTCATCACCCATGATGGCCCGGGCCTTGGCATCAAGAAGGTCGCGATCCTCTATGCGACCAACGAATTCACGGGCACGCAGGCCAATGCCTTCCGCAAATTCGTGAAAGACTCCGGCGCGCCGATCGAGATCGTCTACGACCAGGGCATCCCGACCGAGACCACGAATTACAATGTCATCATCAACAACATCAACAACACCAATCCTGATGCCGTGATCCATTTCGGCTATGCGCCGAACGACATCGCCTTCCTGCGCAACGTCCAGGACGTGGGCATCAAGTTCAAGATGCTGTTCGCGATCTATCCCGGCCTGGAGACCGAGCTGTTGGAGAAGAACGTCGGCGCCAAGGGCCTCGAGCACGTCTGGACCTATGTGCCGCCGTCCGAGCTCGACTATCCCGTGAACTTCGGGATGAACATGAAGGATTTCCGCTCCGCCTGGGAGAAGAAATATAACGACGGC
>Ga0207661_10002780_pt1 | contig 12061 bp, 10 predicted proteins | sample KBSC713LmetaG_FD_184337 | JGI IMG/M metagenome (GOLD analysis project Ga0207661, IMG submission 184337) | Corn rhizosphere microbial communities from Kellogg Biological Station, Michigan, USA - KBS C7.1-3L metaG (SPAdes) (version 2) | ecosystem: Host-associated > Plants > Roots > Rhizosphere ... | reverse complement strand
CAACCAGCAGAAGGTCTCGCTGACGCGGCCGTTCCTGCGCGGAAACGTGAGAGTGATCCTCGCCGAGGAGCCGACCCAGGGAGTGGACGTCGCCGCCCGATTCGACATCTACGACGCCCTGCGCGCGAAGGCCGACGAAGGCGTGGCCATCGTCGTCAAGTCGAGCGACCCGCTCGAGCTGGCCGGGCTCTGCGACCGGGTGGTCGTCATGTCGCGCGGGAAGATCGTCGACGAGATCCGCGGCGACGACCTCGGAGAGCGCCGGATCGTCGAGGCGATCGTCGGCTCGCGAGCAGGGGCAGCCGGACCCGACGCCGGCCAAGGGACGCCGTCATGACGTTCGGTGCCCGGGTGGCGGCTGCGGTCTCGAGGATCAAGTTCAGCGGCGTCGTCCCCCTCGTCCTGATGGGCACGCTGATCCTCGCAGTCGGCGCGTACACGGCGCTGCGGGAGGACGCCTTCCTCACCAGCTACAACCTCAACAACCTGCTGCTCGCGACGATGCCGCTGGCACTGGTCTCGATGGGCCAGACGAGCGCGCTGCTCGTCGGCGGCTTCGACGTCTCCGTCGGTGCGCTGATGACGTTGTGCGTCGTCGTCGCCTCGTACACGATGACGCCGACCACGTCGCAGTTGGGTTTGATCCCGGGGGCGCTCGCGCTCGTGGGTGTCGGGCTCGCGACCGGGGTCTTCAACGCGGTGCTCATCCGTGTGCTCCGCCTCCCCTCGATCATCGCCACGCTGGCCACGTTCAGCATCCTCGAGGGCGCGGCGCTGCTCCTGCGCGACCATCCGGAGGGGACGATCAACCTCGATGTCATCGACAGCCTGACGACGAGTGTCAGCTTCGTGCCGCTCGCCTTCATCGGGGTCGTCGTGCTCGCCGTGCTCGCCGACGTCTGGCTGTACCGCACGCGCACGGGCCTGGCGTTCCGGGCAGTCGGCCTCGACGAGACGGCCTCGCGCCGACTCGGAATGGGAACGAGCCGAACGGTGATCCTCGCCTTCGTCGTCTGCTCGGTGATGGCCTCGATCGCAGGGTTCTACCTCGCGGCACAGGTTCAGATCGGCTCTCCGATCATCGGCAACCAGGCCCTCGAGAGCATCGCCGCGGCCGTGCTCGGCGGAGCCAGCCTCGCAGGCGGCAAGGGATCGTTCTTCGGGGCCTTGCTCGCGGCCCTCTTCCTCAGCCTGATCGACAACATTCTGCCGCTGTTCCAGGCTCCGACGGAGTACGCCGAGATGGCGATCGGCATCCTGATCCTCGTCGCGCTGATCCTCTACCAGGGGCCGGAGCTGATCGCCCGACTCCGCTCGAGCTGGGGAGGCGTGGGTCGTCTACGGGGTGCCGGCAGAGACGAGGCGCAGGCGAGCGACCTAGCGTAGCCGGCCGCGGATCTCGGCCACGATCCGGTCCGGCCCCGGGAGGAACGCGTCCTCCAACGGCGGGCTGTAGGGGATCGGCGAGTTCGGGGTGGTGATCCGCCAGGCGTCGTCGAGGTCGCCGAGGCCGTCTTCCGTCACCAGGGCGAGCACCTCGCCGGCCCAGCCGCCGGTCAGCGGCCCCTCCTCGACCACGGCGATCCGGTTCGTCTTCCGGACCGAGCCGAGCACGGTCTCGAGGTCGATCGGCCGCAGCGTCCGCAGGTCGATCACCTCGGCCGACATGCCCTGCTCGGCCAGGCGGTCGGCGGCCTCCAGGCAGTCGTGCACGCCCTTCATCGCGCTGACCAGCGTGACGTCGGCGCCCTCGCGGACGACCTTCGCGACCCCGAGCGGCTCGGGCTGATCGCCGTTCACCGGGCCGCTGGTCGAGTAGAGCCGCTTGTGCTCGAAGAACATGACCGGGTTGTTGTCGCGGATCGCGCCCTTGAGCAGTCCCTTGGCGTCGCCGGGCGTCGAGGGCGCGACGATCTTCAGGCCCGGGATGCCGGTCAGCCACGAGACCGGCATCTGCGAGTGGATCGCGCCGAACCGCGCGCCGCCGCCGACGACCGAGCGGATCACCAGCGGGCAGCTCTGCCGCTCGCCCGTCAGGAACCAGTACTTGGTCGCCTGGTTGATCAGGCTGTCCATCGACAGCGCGAGAAAGTCGCCGAACATGATCTCGAGCACCGGGCGCTTGCCGGTGACCGCGGCGCCGAAGGCGGCGCCGGTCATCGCCAGCTCCGAGATCGGGGTGTCGAACACACGCTCGGGACCGTATTTCTCGTGGAGGCCCGGCGTTGCCGCGAAGACCCCGCCGGCGACGGCGACGTCCTCGCCGAAGAAGATGACGTTCTCGTCGCGGGCGAGCTCCTCGTCGAGTGCGTCGCGGATGGCGTCTCTGAACTGGATCTCGGTCTGCACGGTCTCCTCCGGTCAGGCGGCGACGAGCGCCACCGGGCGCTCGAGCAGGGTCGTCAGGGTCTGCAGGAAGCGGGCGGCCTCGGCTCCGTAGACGACGCGGTGGTCGCACGAGAGCGCGACGTCCATCCGGTTGCGGGCGACGATCTGCCCGTCGTCGCCGACGGCCGGACGCTGCGAGACCTCGCCGACGGCGAGGATCGCCGCCTGCGGCGGGTTGATCACTGCGTGGAACCGGCGGACGCCGAACATCCCGAGGTTGGAGACGGTGAACGTGCCGTCGCGGAGCTCGTCGGACGCGATCGTGCCGGCCAGCACCTTCTTGATCAGACTCCGCGCCAGACCGGCGAGCTCGAAGATCGGCAGCGTGTCGGCGTCCGGCAGCGTCGGGACGTACAGCGCGTCGTCGGTGGCGATGGCGATGCCGACGTTCACCTGCCGATGCCGCTTGATCCGCCCGTCGGCCCAGGAGCTGTTCAGGGCCGGGTGCCGGCGGAGGGCGAGTGCGACCGCCTTGACCACGAAGTCGTTGAACGACGGAAGCGGCTCGCGGCCGAGGGTGCGCAGCTCCTCACGGGCCGCGGCGGCCGCCTCCATGTCGATCTCCGCCTCGAGCGTGAACTCGGGGATCTGCGCCCGCGACTCGGTCATCCGCTGCGCGATCGTCCGCTGCGTCGGGGTGAGCTCGACCTCGTCCTCGGCGGGGGCCGGCGACGCGGGCGGCGCCGCATCGCGAACGTCGGCGCGCACGATTCGCCCGCCGGGCCCGGTTCCCTCGACGCCCGCCAGCTCGACGCCGAGCTGGGCGGCGAGCTGCCTGGCGACGGGTGTCGCGCGGCTCCGACCGCTCTTCGGGCCGTTCTCTCCGGCAGCGACAGGCTTGAGCCTGTCACTGCCTTCGGAGCTCGCAACCTCGGGCACCGTCGCGGCCGGCTGCGGCGAACCGGGCGGTCCCGTCCCGTGCGCACGCGCGATCGTCTGCCCCAGCGCGGCGGTCGTGCCCTCGTCGACGACGATCTCCTCGAGCACGCCCTCGAACTCGGCCTCGTAGACCATCGTCGCCTTGTCGGTCTCGATCTCGACCAGCGGCTCGCCGCGGACGACGGACTCGCCCGGCTGCTTGAGCCACTTGATCACCGTCGCCTCCTCGCCCTGGTCGGACAGGCGTGGCATCGGGATCTCGAGCAGCGTCGCCCCGGTCACGCGGCCGACCCTGTCGAGGAATACTGAACGTCCGGCCCCCGCACGCCCCGCACCGCCCTACCGCTCGGGAGCGTGGTGGCGGCCGAGGACGATCCAGATCGCCGCGACCACCTCGTCGCCGTCGTTGTGCAGCCGGTGCGGGATGGCGGAGTCGAACGCGATCGAGTCGCCCGGCCCGAGCACGGTGTCCTCGAAGCCGACCTTCACACCCAGCTGACCGCTGAGGACGATGCCGAGCTCGCGGCCGTTGTGGCGCATCAGACTGCCGTCGGGGCTCGAGGAGCCGCCCGCCTCGTAGACCGCGTACAGGAACTCCACCTCCTGGTCGTTCCAGGTGGTCAGCCGTTCCCAGCGGACGCCTGAGCCGAGGTCGATCACGTCGCGCTCGTCGGCGCGCTGGACGCGACCGAAGCCGACCGGCGGCCGGGCGTCCTCGCCGGCCGGCCGCGGCACGGCAACAGGCGGCGCGCCGTCCCCGCCGGCGGGAGCGAACAGCTCGTCGAGCGAGACGCCCAGCTCGGTGACGATCGCGTAGAGCGTCCGCACCGACGGCTGGGTCTTGCCGGTCTCGATCTGGGAGACGAGGCTGGGCGAGACCTCGAGCCGCCGCGCGAGCTCGCGCAGGCTCAGGCCGCGCCGCTCGCGCTCCACGCGGAGCCGGGTGCCGAGGGTGTCCTCCCCCGCCGGAACCTGCTCGGCGACGCTCGGCCTGCCGCTCATCCCTTGAACTCGCTGAACTCGGCCCGGTCGGGGAACGGCGCCGCCAGCGCCGCCGCCTCGACCTCGCGGAGCTCGCGCTCGACGTCGTCGGCGACCTCGCGCAGCTGCTCGGGCGTCGCGCCCTGGTCGGCCGTCAGCCGCTGCTCCGCCACGAGCAGCGGGTCGCGGGCCTGCCACTCCTCCAGCTCTCCCGGGGGCCGGTACTTCCCCGGATCGCTACGGGAGTGGCCGACGAACCGGTACGTCCGCGCCTCCACGAAAACGGGGCCCTCGCCGCGGCGAACGCGGCCGGCCGCGTCCTCCGCCGCCGCCTGCACGGCCCAGACGTCCATCCCGTCGACGACGACGGCGGGGATCTCCATCGCCTCCGCCCGCGCGACGATCGAGCCCGCCGTGACGGCGTCCATTGCCGTGTACTCGCCGTAGCCGTTGTTCTCGCAGGCGAAGACGACGGGCAGGTCGAGCACCTTCGCGAAGTTGAGGCACTCGAAGAAGTACGCCTGGTTCGTGGCTCCGTCGCCGAAGAACGCGGTCGCGATCCGGCCCGTTCCCTTCAGCGCCAGTGCCGCACCGGTGGCGGCGGCGATGCTCCCGCCGACGATCCCGAAGCAGCCGATCACCCCGTGGTCGAGGTCGATCATGTTCATCGAGCCGGCGCGCCCGCCGTTGACGCCGGTCGTGCGCCCCAGCAGCTCGCCGAGCAGCGCCTCCGGCGGCGTGCCGCGCGCCAGCAGGTGCCCGTGGCCGCGGTACGTGCAGGCGACCCGGTCGTCCTCGCGGAGCGCAGCCGCCACCCCGACCGACACGGCCTCCTGCCCCGAGCAGAGGTGGGTGGTGCCGTACACCTCGCCGCGCAGGAAGAGCGACTGGACGAGCTCCTCGAAGCGCCGGATCAGGACCATCCGGCGGTAGAGGTCGAGATCGGAGCCCAGGCTCTCGACCGCTCCTGCGGCTGCCGGCTGGGTCGCCACGCGTCGTCCCTCAGTCCGCCCGGGCGCCGGTCAGCTCCGGCTCGGACGTCTCGGGGCTGTCAGGGGCGACGCGGCCGTTCAGCAGGTCGACGCCGCGGACGTACGTCCGGCCGGTGACGAGCAGCTCCTCGGCAGGGAAGCGGGTCAGCACCTCCGGTCCGGTCGGCGTGACCACGACCTCCTCCTCGATCCGCGCAGCGGAGCGCCCGTCGCTCGCCGGACAGTACGTCTCCAGCGCGAACACCATCCCCACCTCGAGCTCGACCGGGGCCTCGAGCGAATGGAGGCGCGAGATCATCGGAAACTCGTAGAGGCCGACGCCGATTCCGTGCCCGAACTGGAGCCCGAACGCCGCGTGCTCGTCGGGCAGGCCGATCTCGGTCGCCTCCGGCCATGCCTCCGCGATCTTGTCAGTGGTCATGCCCGGCCGGACGAGGTCGATCGCCGCGTCGAGCCACTCGCGGCAGCGGCGGTACGCGTCGAGCTGCGAGGGCGTCGCGTAGCCGACGTTGAACGTGCGGTAGTAACACGTCCGGTAGCCGTTGAAGGCGTGGATGATGTCGAAGAAGGCCTGGTCGCCCGGACGGAGCAGCCGGTCGGCAAACGTGTGCGGGTGCGGGTTGCAGCGGTCGCCGGAGATCGCGTTGATCGCCTCGACATGCTCCGAGCCCAGGTCGAACAGCGTCTTCATCGCCTGCGCGACCACCTGGTTCTCGGTGATCCCCGGCCGGAGCGTCCGGTAGATCTCGTCGTAGACCGCGTCGACGATCGCGGCCGCGTGGTCGAGGAGCGCCAGCTCGTCGTCCGACTTCAGCTTCCGGGCCTCGAGCATCACCGGCTGCGAGTCGACCGTGTGGATGCCGGCGGCCTGGAGCGCGAGCAGCGTGGTCATGTCCGGGACGTCGATCCCGAGCGGCTCGCCCTCGAGCCCGCGCTCGCGGAGCTCGTGGGCGACGAGCTCGGCCAGTGCGCCCGGGATGCCGGTCTCGTTCGGCATCGCTCCCCGCATCGGCGGCACCCAGGCGCGCCAGTTCTCCTCCGGCAGCCAGGGGCAGTACAGCTTGTGGTGGCGCGCGGCGGACCCGAAGTCCCAGAGGATCGGATCCTCGCCGCGCGGCAGCAGTGCGAAGCGGATGTTCTTGTCGCGCTCCCACGTCCCGATCGCCGTGCTGGTCAGGTAACGGAGGTTGTTCGGGTCGAACAGAAGGAGCGCACCGAGATCGGAGGCCTCGAGCGACGCCTTCGCCCGGGCCATTCGATGACGGCGGAGCCGGTCGAAGTCGACCCGCTGCTCCCAGTCGACCGCCATCCTCGCGCCGCGCGATGCGATGTTCATGGCACTCCCTTCGCCGTGTTCAGTGATTCTGCACATCGGCTGGAGCGGCGTCAAACGCCACACGACACGGAACTGCGGCCGAAGCCGTAGGCTCCCGAACGGTCCTCTCGAGCAAAAGACAAGGAGCCACCCATGCCCCCGCGCACGATCGTCGACACCGTTCTCCCGACCACGATGGTCGGCTCGTACCCGCGCCCCCACTGGTACACGCAGCAGCTGCTCGGCCGCGACGTGCGGGTCGCGTTCAAGGAGGTCCGCCACGAGGAGGCCTACCACGACGCCACCCAGGTCGTGATCCACGACCAGGAAGAGGCCGGCCTCGACGTGGTCACCGACGGCCAGATGTCGTACGACGACTACGTCGGGGTGATCGGCTCCTTCTGCTGGTACATGTACGAGCGCATCGGCGGCTTCGACCCCGCCCGCGAAGAGCATCCGTCGGTCACGGCCGAGAGTGACGAGAACACGGTCAACGCGCTGCTCACCGACTGGGGCGGCGTGATCAACTCGGGGCCGGTCACCCACGGCCCGATCCGGCTCGTCGACCTGTACAAGATCGCCAAGCAGTACACGGACAAGCCGATCAAGGTGTCGGTCGGAGCCGGGCCGGTCAACCTGGCGTGGCACGTCCACTTCCAGCACTACAAGGATCCGCAGGAGCTCTGCTACGCGCTCGCGCCGATCTTCAACGCCGAGATGAAGGCGCTCGTCGAGGCCGGGGCGGAGTGGCTCCAGCTCGAGGACCTCGGCGCGTGGCTACCGCTCTTCACGGGCGACGAGGCCGACTACGAGTGGATCCGCGACGTGATCGGCAAGTGCTGCGAGGGCGTCGACGCGTTCATCGGGTGGCATTTCTGCTTCGGGAACGCCTGGGGCAACGACATCCTCAGCGCCAACTTCCCGGACGGCTATCAGACGGTCCTGCCCCACTTCTTCGAAACGCCCGGGATCGACCAGTTCGTGCTCGACTACGCCAACCGCGAGATGGCCGGCGTCGAGTTCCTGGCGAACCTGCCCAAGGACAGGGAGGTGCAGGTCGGCGTCCTCGACATCCGCTCGATGATGATCGAGACGCCCGAGCAGGTCGCCGCGCGCGCCCGGAAGGTGCTCGAGCACGTCCCTGCCGACCGGGTCACGCTCGCGACCGACTGCGGGATGAAGCCGCTGCCGCGCACGGTCGCGCGGATGAAGCTGAAGTCGCTCGCCGAGGGTGCGGCGATCGTCCGCGGCGAGATCTAGGAGCTGGGCCCGCCACCCGGGCCGTATCCGTCAGGGCTCTGACCCGTAGGGGCAGAGGCCGCGTGTCGAGACCGCGTCCGGCTTCGGCCAGGGCGGCGGTGCGCTACGCCAGGCCGAGCAGCCGCACGGCGTTCTCCTTCAGGACGAGGGGCCGCACCTCGTCCTTGAAGGGCGCCTGCTCGAAGTCGGCCAGCCAGCGCTCGGGCGTGATCAGCGGGAAGTCGGAGCCGAACAGCACCTTGTTCTTGAGCTGCGTGTTCGCGTACTGGACGAGCTGCGGCGGGAAGTACTTCGGCGACCAGCCGGAGAGGTCGATCCACACATTGTCCTTGTGCAGGCAGATCGAGATCGCCTCGTCCTGCCACGGGAACGACGGGTGCGCGAGCACGATCTGGAGCGACGGGAAGTCGGCCGCAACGTCGTCGAGGCACATCGGGTTCGAGTACTTCAGCCGCAGCCCGCCGCCGCCGGGAACGCCGGTGCCGATCCCGCTGTGCCCCGAATGGAAGAGCGCGGGCAGGCCGGCGTCCGCGATCGCCTCGTACAGCGGATAGACGCTCTCGTCGTTCGGGAAGAAGGCCTGGAGGTTCGGGTGGAACTTGAAGCCCTTCGCGCCGGCGGCGACGAGGGCGCGGGCACGATCCAGCGCGTCGGGGCGCGCCGGATCGACGCTGACGAACGGGATGATCACGTCCGGGTTCTGCGCCGCCGCGTCGAGGATCTCCTCGTTCGGGATCGGCGCGATCCCGCTGCGCGACTCCCAGTCGACGGTGAAGAGGACGGCGGCCAGGTTCCGCTCGCGGTAGTACGCGGCGACGTCGTCGACCGTCGGCAGCTCCTGGTCGCTCTTGAAGTACCGCCGCGCCGCCGCCCGTAGCTCGGGCGGCATCGGGTCGTGGCCGTCCCGGGTCAGCTCCGTGTGGACGTGGACGTCGATCGCAGTGACGGCTACGGGGTCGATCACGGCGAGACCGTACCGAGCCGGTCCTGGAGCGCGGCGCCCCAGGCGAGCAGGTCCCACTCCGTCCCCGGCGCACCGATCAGCGAGACGCTCGTCGGCAGGCCGCTGCGGCGGCCGACGCCCGACGGCAGCGCAACGACCGGGAAGCCCGTCCAGTCCCAGTAATGGGTCAGTGAGAGGTCGTCGAGGTCGCTGAACGCCTCGTCATAGCCGGGCCCGCGCACGGGCGCGACGATCGGCAGGGTCGGCTCGACGATCGCGTCGATCCGGTGCCCGGCCAGCCAGTCGCACCAGGCGGCGGTGTCCTCGGCGCGTCGCAGCTGGCCGGCGACATACTCCTCGGCGGTCATCGCCCGCCGCTCGGCGTGCTCGAGCCGCGCGCGGATCGCCTGGCGGTAGTCGGCGCGCCGGTCGTCGAAGCGACGGTGGTACACCAGCATCTCGGTGAGCACGAGGTCGAAGAACTCGGTCAGCACGTCCAGGTTGGCCGCCGGGGGCGGCGGCTCCACGCGCTCGCCCGGCAGCTCCGCGAGGGCCCGGTCGAACCCGTCGGCGACGTCGGGGTCGAGCTCCGCGATCCGGGGGGAGACCGCGTAGCGGCGCAGCGGCCGCCGCTCGTCGGGGACGTCGAGACCGGCGAACGCGACCAGCAGCGGCTCGCAGTCGGCGACCGTACGGGCCATCGGGCCGGGATGGTCGAAGGTCGGAGCGAGCGGAACGATGCCGCGGAGCGACACGAGGCCACGGGTCGGCTTGATCGTCGACGTGCCGCACTCGGACGAGGGGATGCGCAGCGAGCCGGCAGTGTCGGTGCCGGTGGCGGCAGGAACCTGCCGGGACGCAAGCGCGGCGCCGGAGCCGCCGCTGGAGCCGCCCGCCGAGCGCTCGAGCGCCCACGGATTGCCGACCTGGTCGGTTGTGCCGCCACAGGCGAACTCGTGCGTGTGCAGGTGGCCGAGCAGCACCATGCCCTGAGCGGACAGCCGCGCCCAGACGTCGCAGTCACGCGCGGGGACCTCCTCGAGGACGCTGCTCGACGCCGTCAGCGGCTTCCCGGCAACGGCGTAGAGATCCTTCAACCCGATCGGCACGCCGCAGAGCGCCGGAGCGCCACCTGCAGCAAGGCGCTCGTCGGCCCGGTCCGCAGAGGCGAGCGCATCCTCCTCGTACACCCGCACCCACGCGTTGATCGAGTCCGGGTCGCCCTCGTGGCTGTGCGTCCCGTCGCGCTCGCGAATGCGCCCGAGGCAGGCTTCCGTCAGCTCGCGAGAGGAGACATCGCGCGCCGCGAGCGCGCCCGCAACTTCACGAACGCCGAGGTCGGCCGGGTCGGTCACGGCCCGTGGTATACACGGTTCCCCTCATGGGCACCGTCCGCGACCAGACGTTCGACCTCCTCCGGCGCCGCGGGCTGACGACGCTCTTCGCGAACCCCGGCTCGACCGAGGTCGCGTTCCTCACCGGGTTGCCCGACGACTTCACGTTCGTGCTCGGCCTGCACGAGGGCTCGGTCGTCGGAATGGCGACCGGCCATGCGATTGGTCGGCGCGAGCCGTCGCTCGTGCTGCTGCACACCACGGCCGGGCTCGGCAACGCGGTCAGCGCGCTCGCGACCGCCCGTGTCAACCGCGCCCCTCTGGTCGTCCTCGTCGGCCAGCAGGACCGGCGGCACCTGTCCTATCAGCCGTTCCTGGCAGGAAAGCTGGCCGGGCTCGCCGGTGAGTACCCCGTCGCGGTCGAGCAACCGGTGACGGCGCAGGACGTCCCGGGCGCGATCGAGCGCGCGTACCACGCGGCCACGACGTGGCGGGGCCCCGCGCTCGTGATCGTGCCGATGAACGACTGGTCGGAGCCCGCCGACGAAGAGCGCGAGCCCGCCGCGGCCGTGGGGACCGTGCACCGTGCCGCAGCCGCGGCACCCGAGGCGATCGACGCACTCGCGGCGTTCCTGAACGAGGCAGAGGCGCCCGCCCTGGTCGTCGGCGCGGGCGCGGACGATCGCGAGACCTGGTCGGCGCTCGTCCGGCTCGCCGAGCGCCTGGTACTTCCCGTCTTCCAGGAGACGTTCGGCGCCCGGGCGGGCTTCCCGCAGGATCACCCGCTCTACCTCGGCACCCTGCCGGCCGACCGTCCACGCCTCCGGGAGCGGCTGGCGCCGTACGACACCCTGCTCGTCGTCGGAGCTCCAGCGTTCCGCCAGTCCGGATTCGCACCCGGCCGCCTGACCGCAGAGGGCACCCGGATCGCTGTCGTCTCGGACGATCCCGAGGAGATCCACCGCAGCCCGGCCGAGCTCGCCGTCCTCGCACCTCCCGCGGCGGTGTGCCGTGAGCTCGCCGCCCGCCTGCCCGCGCGCGACGCGGCCCCACCGGAGCCGCTGGTCGTGCCGCCGGGCCCGGATCCACCCGGCCCCGGCGAGCCGCTCGCCGCGAGCCACGTGCTCGCAGCGCTCGCCGAGCGGCTCCCGGCGGACACGATCGTGCAGGAGGAGGCGCCCGTCGACCGCCCTGAACTCGCCGGCCGCCTGGCCGCCCGCCAACCGCTCGGATATCTCAGCGCTGCCCATGGTGGGCTGGGCTTCGCCCTCCCGGGCTCGACGGGCCTGCGGATGGCCCTGCCCAACCGCCCGATCGTCGCGGTCGTCGGCGACGGTTCGGCGATCTACCAGATCCAGGCCGTCTGGAGTGCGGTCCACTACAACATCGGAGCCGTCTTCGTCGTCCTATCGAACGGTGGCTACGCGGTAATGGACGTGCTGGCAGAGCTGCACGGGGGGTCTGGGCCGTGGCCCGGCTTCGGCGAGATCGACCTCGCCGCGGTCGCACGCGGATTCGGGTGCCCCGCCCGCCGGATCACGACCTACGACGAGCTGACGACGACGCTGGACGAGGTCGTGCCGACGCTCCCGGACCGCACGGAGCCACTTCTGCTGGACGTGGTCATCGAACCGACGCAGACGTTCAACTACTGACGCCTCCTGCGCACTCGCGCTTTCGAATATGTCGAACAGTGTCTTGCATAGGGGCGCGTTCTGTAAGAGGATTGGCGCCGCGGCATCCCGCCTGTCCTGCCTGCGAGATGCCCGGTCCAGCCCCCGGACGTGGGAATCCACAGCTCAATGAAAGAGGAGGAGGAGGGATGAAGTTTCGCAGGATTGCCTTGGCGGTTGCGCTGCCGGTCGCATTGATCACCGCGGTCGCACTCGCCACAGGCGCTACGGGCGCGACGAAGGTCGGCTCGGGCACTGCGTCGGCAAAGAAGAGCGTCTGCGGCCTTGGCAACGGG
>Ga0207661_10002779_pt1 | contig 12062 bp, 15 predicted proteins | sample KBSC713LmetaG_FD_184337 | JGI IMG/M metagenome (GOLD analysis project Ga0207661, IMG submission 184337) | Corn rhizosphere microbial communities from Kellogg Biological Station, Michigan, USA - KBS C7.1-3L metaG (SPAdes) (version 2) | ecosystem: Host-associated > Plants > Roots > Rhizosphere ... | reverse complement strand
GACCTTCACCTCCCGAGAATGCACCGGCTGCAAGGCTGATCCACGGAGAACGCTACCGCTAAGACGTCGAACCGACTGCCGTGACATGGGCACTCGACCGTCGTTCCTTGGAGTTGTCCCTTCGCGAGCGAGCATCCCCTATGCGTGCATTTCCGGCCCGTACGCGGAAGGCGAAACTTCTTCAACTGGAGAGAACAGTGTCCAGCGTGCGGGCGCCTCGACAATGAGGCAGACGTACTATCGCTCGCGACGCCTACGGCTCATTTCTGAAGAACGTCTCTCGGTTTCTTCACGAGTTCTTCATACTGGTTCGGCTAGCTTCGTTATCGAGTCACTGAAGTTGGAATTCAACTTGGTGATCCACTCCCACGATGCGCATACGATCAATGTCCAATCACCGGATGCATTCGAGGCTTCTGTACGAAGGGACGATGTCGCGGCACGTTGCGCGCCGGACATCGACCGCCGTCATCGGACGCAGCGTCGTGATTCGTGAGGCGGGTTATCGGACCCGAGTTTCGGCCAAGCGCGACTTGGCGGGTCGTGCCACCGAGCGATTCGTCGCCATCGGATGGCTCGCCCGAAGGACGCACACGCACGGAGTGCACGTGGCAGGGAGAACAATGACGCATCGGACGCTCGGCCACGGTCCGAGCGTCGATAGCGCCTGATCATCCCGCCACATCGACGAGGGCTAAGCAACGCCCCGCCTGCACTCTACCGCAGGCGGGGCGTCGTGTCATCGGCGTCCGGGCTTACCATGCACAGGAGAAATCGGATCGTGACACTCTCGCTTTTGTTCGGCGGGTCCTCGACGTACCGGCTGGTCCACGATGGGCTCGCCGTTGGATGGTTGGTTGGAGGTTCGCTCGTCTTCACGGGCTTCGATTCGCTCGCGGAAGCCGAGCGCGCGAGTGATGCGGGATATGTCGCACTGCTCGACTGGTTCGGGGGTGCCGGCGATGCCACCGACGAAGAAAGAGCGAGAATACATGTCGCCATCGATGAGAACGACGTGTCGGAATGGATCGGGCCGAACGGCAAGGCGCTCGCGCGCATCATCCGGCTCGTCGAAGACGATGGTTTCCTCGTCGAATTCACGCTTCCGCGGGACGTTCATACCGTCGCGGCGGCGCGCGCGGCGTCGCGGATGTTCGACGCGATGCACTCGACGATGCACGCCGCATGGCCGCGCGCAACGCGCGTCGACGAACGGAAGATTGTCGCGAAGGGCTGAACCCAGGCCACAGAGCATGACGCCAGGCACGGCCCAGAATACTTAACGATCACGAGGACTTAACATGATGCAAGCGTCCGAGCTGTTCTCGCTGGCGCGCGATTTAGCGCACCTGAAGGTATTGAGCGTCTACATCGACAATCGAGTCGTCGATCCGTCAAGGCGTTTCGCGTGGCGTGCGGACCTCGCTACGCGCCTTCGCAAAATGCGCGAGGAGATCACTGACGCGGCGGAACGTGCGCAGTTCGACCGTGCGGCAGCATTTCTCAGGGAGACTGTCCCGCAACCGGGAGGCATGTGGGCGGCGCCGGGATGGCTGGCGTTCGCGACAGACAACCGGCTCGTCGTCATCGGTGAGCTGCCGGGACGCGTCGAGACGCTCGTGGCGTGGCAGCAAGGGGCTGTGATCACACCGTGCCTCCGCGCGATCAAACACGAGTCTCCGGTCATCGTGGCGTTGGTGCGCTCACGTACCGCGCGCCTCTACCGCTATGTGCACGGCGCGCTGGAATTGCTCGAGGCAATGGAAGCGCCGGCGTTCGAGAGACCGGTCCGTGAACGTGGCGTCCGGAGCGAACGTGCGGGGCGTGGCTATCCGGCACCGCGAGGCGCCCTCAAGACGGAGGTCGCGCACGAGCGGCAGGTCGCACAATCGCACCGGCTTGCGACGACAGCCGCGGCGCGCCTGACTCTGCTTGCAGCACGAGATGGCTGCATCGTAGTCGGGGGTCTGCCACAGCAGACTCGGTTCGTGTTCGACGCGTTGCCGCGACAACTGCAGCAACGCACCATTGTCTCATCGGAGCTGGATGGCGCGCCAACGCACGACGCGATCGTGCGTGGTGCGAAACACGGCGCGCGCGAGTGGCGCTCCCGGCGGGGGCGTGGTCTCGTTTCCCGAATCTTCATTCATTCTGGACCGCATAGCGTCGGTGGCCTGGCCGCACTCGAGCGGGCGCTGTACTTGAAGGCGGTTGACCTGCTGCTGATATCACCGCGCTTTCTCCATTTGGAACGCGCTCGCGCGGAGCGCCTCCTCCTTGCAGCAGTTCAGCAAGGAGCACAGGTGGAAGTGTTGTCCGGCGACGCCGGCACGCTGCTCGACAGTGTCGCCGATGGTGTAGGCGCCCGACTGCGGTTCTCAGTCGACGCGCGGGCGAGCCGCTCTGCGGCGTTCAATCGCCCGGCGATGACGACCGCGCCACGTGCATCGTGAAGATGCGCTACGCGAAGCCACGAGCTGATGGCGCCGGCTTCGGCGAGGGATCTGCGGAGTCGGCAACTGACTCTCATCATCATAACCTTTAATCCCAGTATCATGTCATTGAGCATTTTTGAATTTGGTGATGGACATTTCCGCCTCTTCCGTGATGGGCGCGAAGTGGGCTGGGTGGAAGGGCGAGCCGTCGGATTTCTCGGATTCGACACCGAGGCTGGAGCCTACCACGCGGCAACGGTCGCCTACGATGCATTGAGCGGTTGGCTCGCGCGCCAGTCCCGCGAACAAGCGGTGCCGCGCCGTCGGTTGCAACTCCGAGTCGAGAATGGCGAGCGTCACCTTACAATAGGTGGCATCGCGATCGGCCGGCTCCTCTCGGGATCAGATGATCGCATCGCGAACGGTGGGTCGCGCGGCTTCGAGTTGACGCTGCCGCCCCGGATTGGTGCAGCGTTGAGCGCGGCCCAAGTCATCGATCAAGCGCTTACCCGACACCAAAACCTGCGCGAACTGGAGACCACGAATACGATCGGCGCTCCGGAGGCGGTGTTCTGAAACCGTATCGAGAATACGCTGGGGATGCCGACGATCGTATGGTCGTCGGCTTCCACACCGGAGGTGATATGAGAACAAGAATGAGAACTCTCGATATATTGGCCCAGTTCCATTCAGCCTGATTCCCCAATCCGGGCCTCAACAACGATCACACGCTTTCAGGAGCGATATATGTCAGCCTCACGAATCACCACTCGGATGCCTCTTCCGCCTCCGCGCCTGTTCCAACTTCTGGACGGAACCGGTCCGGTCGGATTGATCGATGCGAACCGGGTGCAGTTCACGGGATTTCGTGATCCGAGCGAAGCGTCCGGGGCCGCATGGGTGGCGCACGTCGGACTAGAAAGACGCCGAGCGAAGGGCTCGCATGACGCCCCTCCAAGTTTGGAATCGCCGCGCCTGTTTCTCGTGCGAAGGGCCGCGCACGAGTGGATCACAGCGGGGGGACAAGTGCTTGCGCGGCTCGTGCGTCCGAATCCACAGGACAATTCTTTGCACTCAAACCAACCTGCGGCGGTCTCGGCACGGTGGTTCGGGATCGAGATCGCGTTTGCGCCGGACGCCTCCGAGCTCGCTGTCTTTAGCGGCGCGCAGGTGATGTACCTTGCGCTGAGAAGCTCGCGCCTAGCTTGGAGCGCTCGAATGCACGGCATCGCGCTGGACGTCGCGCCTGTGCCCGCCGTACTCAGCGCGGACGAGCCGCGCATCGCGCTCCAATCGGGAGGCGCGCGGCGCACGGCTTACGGAAGCATTGGAGGTTGAGAATGCGTGCACCCGATGAAACAACAGCAAGAGAGCCTCGTGTGAACGAGGTAGCCGACGAGGTCGATGAGGCGTCGCGCGACAGCTTCCCGGCAAGTGATCCGCCGGGCTGGACCGGACTTCGACTCGGCGCACCGCCGTCCACGCCCCCGGCGCCTGCGAGGCAGGAAGAAGCAATCGCGAGAAACTGACGGTCGGGCGTGCAGCGATGGCCCGACTCAGTGAGAGGTCCGAATTGCACGACACCTCCGTTTCGCCGCGGCAGGAAGCTCCGTGCATCACTAGAGAAGCAGCGAGATTCGGCAGGCGTCTCGAAGCAGGCATTTACCCACTCTGCGACATCGTCCAGTAGACGCTCCGCTGGGCGGCCGTCGAGTGGCACACCTCCCACGGCATCGAGTTCAGCGACTGCGTCGCTGCTCGAGGGCAGCGCCGGCTCGGTCGTAGCTATCTACGCGCATCGAAGCAAGCAACCTGGTAGCCATTCCTCAATCAATGATGGCGTCTCGATACGCCGAGCGGCAATGAAACACCCGTACCATAGATGCACGCTTCCGTACCGACGACAGCGCCGGGCTCGACGAGTATTGTGTTATGCGATCATCTGCCGCCGACACAAAGCCTAACGTGCCGGCGCCGTAACGCGTCTCCGTCGTGTAATGCGTGGCCTCTGATACTGCTCTTAGTCTCGCTCCTATGGCATTCGCATGCCGCCGCTAACGATTCGGCCCCCCTCGGGACATACTATCTCTTCTGCGTGAGCCGCCACGAGACTTGAAAAGGAGTTGGCAGTGGCCCCCACAGAAAGAGACAGTTCATCGGAGCGCATTCGCACTTCGACGCTCTTCACTGAGCTCGAGCGGGGGAGGTGGCTGAACTACGGCCGGCTGAATTCCCCGAGCTTCCTGCCCCTCGCGCTTGTTGTTTTGGCGCTGCTCGGGTCCGTTGCTGTCCCGGCGCGCCAAACGTGGGTGATCACGAAACTGCTTCGAGAAACGACGGAGGTCCTTGCTCCGGCTCGTCTGTTGCTGGCCCAACTGGAATCTGGTTTGGCCGAGGAATTCGGCGCGTTTCAGGGCTATGCGCTTTCCGGCGACAGCGTGTCGCTCGAGCGATATCGATTGGTTGGAGCAGACAACGAGCGGCGGCTCGTTGCGCTTCAGCATCGCGCCGCTGCGCTCCGATCGTTCGCCCCCGATGTCGAGGCCGTAGGGCAACGGCTTCACGATTGGCGGAACTATAGCGCGAAACTCGCGCGGCGCGGCCGCACCTCCGCGCAACTCGGCGCCGAGGTTCACGCTGTACAAGAGCGATATGACACGTCCGTCGCCGCAATCGCTCGTTTGTCATCCGATCTGTCGGCGAATGCTTCCGCGCGGGATGTTAGAGTCCGCGAATTGGAACACTTGAGCCTCATTTCCAATGCCGCACTCGTCTTCGTCGCGTTGGTGGCGCTGTACGCGGTCGCGATCCTCACCGTGCGCGAACGGCGACTTGCTGCTTCACTCAGGCGTCGTGTCGAGGAAGAGACCGCGCGAGCGCGGCAAGAGGCCACACTTCGAGAAGCCGCGGAGGCCTTTGCCGGTGCGTTCACGATGGAGGACGTAACCACACGGATCGCACACGCAGCGCTGGTGGCCGTCGATGGGCGAGGGGCGTTCGTCGAGCGAATTGTGAATTCTCCACACGAGGCATCGCAGGTCCTCGAGGTTGCGGCGGTCGCCGGGACCGGAGTGCCCTCGCTCGAGAGCTCGCGGATGTTCGCCGGTTCATACGCGGAGCAGGTATTGGCAACCGGGGAACCCACAACAATCCCGAACTTCGACGACTCTCCCCAATCTGCGACGGATGAGTTCCCGAACGAGGCGAGAGGTTCGGCGATTGTCGTGCCGCTCGTTTCAGGCCGAACGCCGCTGGGGGCGCTGTTTGTCTTGACTGGTCGGCAGCACGCTCGGGCGGATGACGTCGGGCGCGCCGCGATCTTCGGACACCTCGCGGCGCTCGCGTACGAAAAGGTCAGCCTACTGGATGAGGCGATCGATGGTCGACAAAGGTTGGAGCGCGTCATCGCCAGCCGCTCGCGTTTGATGCGTGGATTCAGCCATGACGTGAAGAACCCGATCGGGGCAGCAGACGGCTATGCCGCATTGTTGAGCGAAGGCGTCTATGGTGAGCTGAATCCGCGACAGGAAGAAAGCCTGGCGCGGATGCGCCGATGCATGCACGACGCGCTTTCATTGATCGATGATCTTCACGAGCTCGCGCGCGCCGAAACCGGGCACCTCGCGTTGCAGTCGGAGCCGGTAGACCTCGCAGATCTGCTCCAGGACATTGGCGAGGAATACCAGGCGAGCGTAAGCGCGAGCGGCCTCTCTTTTTCGGTGAATGTGGCTCCCGACCTCCCGATCATTCGAACGAGTCGATTGCGTGTGCGTCAGATCCTCTCAAACCTGTTGTCCAACGCAATCAAGTATACCGATGCTGGCTCGGTAGCGGTCCGCGCCACGTACGAGGCACAGGCGCCGTTCGCGGACACTCGGGACTGGGTGGCGGTGGAATTCTCGGACACTGGACGGGGTATTCCGTCCGAGAAGTTCGATTTCATCTTTCAAGAATTCAGCCGGATTGGAGATACGGCGAAGAGTGGGGCGGGCCTCGGCTTGGCGATCAGCAGATTACTCGCGCAAGCACTGGGGGGCCACATCACCGTCACCAGTGAGCTCGGTCGCGGATCGACGTTCACGTTGTGGTTGCCAGCGGACGCGTCGCGTCGTGCCCAGAGAAACAAGCCGGCAAGTCAGAACATTGCGGCGACAATGAGAACCTAACGATAGCGTAGTGAGGCGCAGGCATCGTAGGTGCCAATCAAAAGCCCTCGCCCTTTGCTTCGCGTGCCTGACTTCCGACGGGCCGAATGCGCGACCACATCGTGTAGAAGAACAGTGTGAGCCCAAAGACCTGCGATATTCGGCGCCGACAATTCCAACGCCCAACCCGAGTGCTGGCAGCGAGGGCCGAGGCAGTTCGCCTCAGGTACGCCACGGACGTTACTGGTGTGAGTTAAAATCGCGGCGCGCTGCCCAACTCGAAATCGCCCGCCAAAAACGCACGAGCAGCGAGGAGCTTTTGTGCGTCGCAGCGCGTCGCTCCCCGGTTTGCGGCGATATCGGCGCTTCAAGTTGCGTGTGGATACTTGTCGCCTGCCTTTTAATCGTGTGGTCGATATTTGGTGCGCGAGCCTTTGCGAGCGCCGTCGACAGCGACGTCATTGCACTCTGGTACCGAGTCATGATCCTTGCCTCGTCGAGGATGGTTGTATGACAGTGTAGTCATCAGCCTATCCGCCGTCGCCGGTACGGATGTCGATCACGATGGTACGCAAGAATCATCGCGAAGGCTTGCGGCCGTCGCCGGGGCAGCGCGAGTTCGACTCCCCTCCATTTGGGTCCGTGATCGTCTAGCGCCGAAACGCGCTTCTCAGTGCATGGTACAAATGCTTCATTGTCGACCCGCGACGGGAAGTACGATCATGCGTCTGTACTTCTTCCTTCAGCGCGCAGCTGATCATCGATGTAGAGAGGCGAACATGAGAACGCTAGATGCGGTAGGTTGGCCGCGAACGCTCGCGCACGATACGCGACGCGAGGGCATCAGGTTGGGTCTGTTGCTCGCGACGGCAACGTGGTTGTGGATCGCGATCGTCGATCTTGCCGCCGGGCATCCGTTTCACACTTTCAGTATGCTCGGCGGCGTATTGATCTTCACCGCGGTGCACTACAGCTTGAACGTCATATACGGGATGATCCTGCTCTCTGCGATTCACGGGGCTGAGCGTGCGCCGAGTCTGATCATCGCGGTCATTTTCGGGCTCGTAACCTTCGAAGGGGCCTTCGCGATGTTCACGAACATCTTGGTCGACTATTCGCTCGGCGACACGGCCTGGTTTGCAATTTTCGGAGGAAGCCTGATCGCAACCGCCCTGGCCATCGCGCTCCTTTCTAGAACACATCCGCTCGCGGCTCGTCTGCGGCAAGCGGAGGAAGAACGCTGATGGCATCGAGTGCGGGCAGGTCATTGAAGAAGGCTGCGCACTTGATGCGGGTGCAGCTTGGAATCGGCTGTGCGGCGCGTACGATTGTCGTGTAATAGATGCTTACGAAGGGCTGGGATGAGGTTCTGTAAAAGGCCACCGAGTTCGGATTGCGGCCTTCGTAAGCAGCATCAGGATGGCCGCTCTCGCATTTTGAAAGAGGATTGCGATCATGTCACCGGTACAGCATCGCATCAACGGCGCCGCGCTTTCATTCTCTCTCGAGGATGAACTGCGCCTCCTTCGGGATGAACTCGCAAAGGCGCCGGAGCGCATCGGACGAACGCTCGTCAAAGACGGTCCGCTGCGCGTGACGCTTGTCGGAATCCGAGCGGATGGCGGCATGCGCGAGCATCGCGCGGCGGGACCGGTGACAATCCACGTACTCGAGGGCGAGATAGAGGTCACTGCCGCGAGCAGGAAATGGCCACTTCGAGCCGGTGAGCTACTGGCGCTCGATGCCGGGGTGGTGCATGCGGTGACATCCAGGCCGGGTGGCATTTTCCTGTTGACGGTCATGCATGGCGACGATGATCGTCCCTCCAAGACTTCCTAGCGACTAGAAGCCCCGCGACATATCTCGCTAGGGCTCGGTCCCCGTCCCGTGTTCCATTTTCAACCGGTGATGTGTTCCGTTTTCAACCGGCGTTGACAATTAAGCGGGGCATTCAAGCGGGGCATTCAAGCCGTATTTGGCCGTCGTAGCATTGGTCGCGAACGACGGCCGATGGTGCAGTCTCAGGTGCAGTTTTTTGCGGCAGAGTGCAACATCGTCACCAAGGAAGTTGGGCGCCGACGCTCGTTCCTCCCATGGAACACAACGGCGTGTTGGTTTATGTTTTGCTCCTGAGCCGAATGCGGTCAGGGGTCGCGGGTTCAAATCCCGCCGTCCCGATGGCGACAAATGAAAGCCCGACAGCCAATTGAGCTGCCGGGCTTTTGTCTTTCTCAACACCCCGGCGCTCTATGCACTTCGTCCGAGGGACCTTACCGACCGGGCGTGAGCGTGCGTGACGCTTGTGCAGTGATCGACGGGATCGAGCCTCCGACCAACGTGTACACCTCGTCGTCGAAGTCGGCTGGATCCTCGTATTTGACGGACATCATCCCGGCGTTCACGGTCCCAGTCGCGAAGTGGCCACCGCGTTGCTGATAAAACGTCGACAGCGGATACGACCCTGGCTCGAGGTAGAAATCGATGCCAGCGGCGCTCCTGACATAAGTCGCGCTTGAACAAATCGTCGCGGGAGGCGGCACCGGCGCGGCGTCGTACCCGAGCTCCCAGGTCCCGTTCTCGGCGAGATAGTAGTGGCCTGCGGTGATCGTGTAGCCCAGGGTACCGCCTGTGGAGAACGGAACGGCGTGATGAAAGACCGAGTCCAGGCGGAACGCAGCGATGACCTTCGCTGGCGTGGCAACCTTCGCAAAGAAGGAGATGTAAGATCCGGTCGCGAGCGATGCGTACATGATGCTCACGCCGGTGGCGTTGCCAACTGTCCACGCGCCCGCGCTCGCGACCCCGGCGCTGTCCGTGCTAGCCGACGCGTGTTCGACTGAGCCGCCACCAGAGGCAACGGAAAAGAAGACGGTGATGTTGCTCGCCGGGACACCCTTGCTATCGGTGACGATGACGCTGGGCCCCGATGCGACCTTTGCTCCTGGAGCGTTGCAGCCGCTCGGAAATGGCTGTGCCGGAGCGATCGACAGCGTAGACGATGACGGCGGAGTCGGCGGAGTCGGCGCCGGGGTCTCCGGCGGTCGGGTGCCGAGGACAGCCGTAGGAACGTCGTGTGTTCCTCCACACGCGAGCCCGAACATCGACGTCGCTAGGAGTACTCGACCGCAAAATGCACGCATGCCAGCCCCCCGGTCAATCGGACCGCGACATTATATGTGCCGTTCACGCACCAGCCGAATGCCGTACACGCACCAACCGATCGCAGAACAAATCACGCGATAGCGTTTGAATAGTCAAGACCGGGCGGCGGACCGCGTCGTAAACACCGACGACAGGCTGAAAGCGTTGCTCTATGACGCGCTTCCCGTATGACTGCTGAGCGAGCCATACGGAAAGAGACGCGACTATGAACCGACAACGAGACAGTAGTCCATGGAGAATGAACTCATTCATCTCCAGCTCGCAAAAAGTTGGGATTGCTGACGTGCGTTAGCGAGCAAAGATGAGCGATCTTTAATTACAGCGTCATGATTGCCGCGGCCTGACGCGAATCCGGCGATCGGCGAATGCCCACTCTTGCCCGCTCCACGCGCCATGACGGAGCTCGAGCGCGACGGCGAGACTCGCGAATCCCGAAGGCCTGGACCCGCCGCCACGCGCGCAAGCTGCGCGAGCGGGTCACTGCACATCGAATCATACGCCGAGAATGATCTGGCTTCCGCTATGTACCTGACGCGGCTATTCCGTTTTAGTCGGGCATGAACTCCGCTGGGAAACGAACGTGGGCGAACTTCACAGACGCGCAATCGACCGGGCAGCAGATGCGGCGTAATACTACGTACATTATTAATTGTTAATATTATAACCCATAAGCCTTTACTTGATCGCCAGGTTCGACCGTCTTACATTTGCCCGCGCTGCAGGGGGTACCGTCAGGACGATGGAAGGAGGTTTACCTAACCGCCGGCGATGCCGCCGTGGTTTAGGAAGTCTGCATACCCGATCGGAAAACGAAAATGAAAGCGAGGGTATTCTCTGCATTGGTGCTCGGCACTACAGTGGTTGTTGCTTGTGATCAGGTCACCAGATCCGTGACTCCATTCGCTCCGAGCAGTCGACCGATGCCAGCGGGCGTTGCGTCGAATGCTCTAGTCTCGGGCCTGTTGCCGCCCGGACTCGCGGTGCCAGAGGGGCAACCGCTCTTCGGGTCGCCGACTCCTCCCAATCGCGCAAAGGGAGAGGTCGTCCGCCTGCACGACGCTCGAAACGACCACACCGTCCCCGCGCCGAAGGCTGCCTATGAGCTGCGACGCCGCGGCGCGGGAAACGCACCGAGTGCCGGCGACGGCGATCAGGGGCTTCTGATGGCTTTCAACAGTCCGTCATTTCCGACCCTCTACGGCGTGATGTATAACGCAGAAGTCGGGTTGTCTCGCTCACTGCCTGCTGCACTCCACGGGTCGCAGAGTCTTACGTATGCCCCGACTTTGATGCCCCCTCATTCGTGCATAGAGGGAACCATCATTAGCAGTCGGCTCCTACCCGATACGGGAACGCAACATCTATTCGGATTCGAGGACCAATGTACCACCGGCAGCCCGTGGCAGCCGTGGATTACAATGGACGCCACGTTTCAAGGCAAGTATGTCAGGACGATGTCAGGTAAGTCTGTAATGACGTACCTCATCGAAACATCGTCCGCCATTACGAGTCCTCAATGCTGGTTTCTAGATGTCTATAACTACACTGCCTAACCGTGTAGTCAGTGCTGTCTTCACTCAGACCCTTCGTGACCTTCGACCTCGATGCGGCTGTCGTATTGCAGCTGAGCGATATCCAATATGAAAAAAGCCAGCATCGCTGGCTCTTTTCGTTTGCGTGATTTCGGAAACTCTCACGGCCGTTTTGGTGCAACGGGTCGAGAGTCGATGAAGACGAGATTAGTACCGCGGTAACTCTCTGCCATTTTCGGTCGTGGCCAACCGCACTTGACATTGTTAACACCTTGTCCGGCCATTTCTCCGACACTCATGTCGCGGATCTTGTCCCACATGCGATTAGCCGCCTCCCGTTCATCGCTCCGCCACAATGTGTCGTTCATACGAGTCATGGCTGCCGTTGCAGGTTCCACTCCATACCGCCACGGCAGGCGACCTTCCTCGCAACGAACGAGGAACATGATCGATACAGGCTCCGATGCAGCCAGCATCCGATGATAAAGGCGATAAAGGGAATCCGTGTTGATTGATCGCGAGATCGAATCACGAACAATCGAATCGCGTGCCCATTTGGTTGAATCCTGGATGTATTTCGCCGTGTCGCGTCGCCAGCGCGCCTGCTCCTCTGGCGTCGGGTTGCGGTGGTTTCCGCCCTGGCACGCAGCGACGCTCGGCAATGCCGCAATGAAGGCAGTGCGCCTCACGCGTTTCAGGGTTTGCAGGGCGATCTCTGCGAGGATCATGGGCCGCCTTTAGTCTTTCCGCCGTTCGCGCGGACGCTTGTGGGCCCTAACCGGGGTTTG
>Ga0207661_10002776_pt1 | contig 12063 bp, 12 predicted proteins | sample KBSC713LmetaG_FD_184337 | JGI IMG/M metagenome (GOLD analysis project Ga0207661, IMG submission 184337) | Corn rhizosphere microbial communities from Kellogg Biological Station, Michigan, USA - KBS C7.1-3L metaG (SPAdes) (version 2) | ecosystem: Host-associated > Plants > Roots > Rhizosphere ... | reverse complement strand
TGTGCTCCCGCCGGTGCTGCACGGCCAGCGACTGCTCGGTCGGCGCGATCGGGAACTCCAGGTGCACCACGCCGTCGGCGTAGCCGCGCTGGATCTGGTACCCGGCGTCGGCGAACACCCGCAGCATGCCGCTGTTGACCGGCAGCACCTCGGCCAGGAACCGGGCCACGCCGGCCTGCCGGGCCGCGTCGGCCAGGTGCTCCAGCAGCACCGAGCCGATGCCCCGGCCCTGGTGCGCGTCCTCCACCACGAACGCGACCTCGGCCTCGTCCGCCTCGGCACCCAGCCGCTCGTACCGGCCGACCGCGATCAGCCGGCCGCCCGAGGACACCACCAGCGCCTCGCGGTCGCGATGGTCGACGTTGACGAACCGGTGCAGGTCCCGCTCCGGGATCCTCGGGTACGGCGAGAAGTAGCGCAGGTACCGGGTGCGCTCGGAGAACCTGGAGTGCAGGTCCACGATCGCGTCCGCGTCCCCGGGCCGGATCTGTCTGATGTGGACAGTCGATCCGTCGGCGAGGAGCACGTCGGCGTCGCGGGCCATGGTGCTCAGTCCCGCGGGTCGTACGGATCCAGCCCCAGCAACGGGAAGACCGCCTTGCGGGTGGCCAGGATCGCGCGGTCCAGGGCGTCCGGTTCGCCCGAGGGCTGCCACGGTGTCCACTGTGGAGCGATGCCGTCCGTCATCGATACCGGCGCCTCCCGGCTGGGCCGGCGCCGGTGCGCCAGGTTCTGCCAACTGTCCGGGATGGGCGTGGCCGGGTCGATCGCCTCCCCGGTGACGATGGCCAGCAGGTGCGTCCAGGCGCGGGGGACCGCCTCGACGATCGCGTACCCGCCGCCCCCGGTGGCCACCCACCGCCCGTCGCACAGCTCCTCGGCCAGGTCGCGCAGGGCGAGGTACGCGGCGCGCTGCCCGTCCACCGTCAGCCGCAGGTCGGCGAGCGGGTCGAGCCGGTGCCCGTCCGCACCGCACTGGGTGAACAGCAACTGCGGCCGGAACGCGCGCACCGCCGACGGTACGACCGCGTGGAAGGCGCGCAGCCAGCCGGAGTCGCCGGTACCGGGCGGCAGCGCCACGTTGACCGCGCTGCCGGCGGCCCCGTCGCCACCCGTCTCGGTCGGGAAGCCGGTACCCGGGAACAGCGCCAGCGGCGTCTCGTGCAGGCTGACCGTGAGTACCCGCGGATCCCGGTAGAACATCTCCTGCACACCGTCCCCGTGGTGCACGTCGACGTCCACGTAGGCGATCCGCTCGGCGCCGAGCGCGAGCAGCCGGGCGATGGCGATGGCCGGGTCGTTGTACACGCAGAACCCGCTGGCCCGGTCGGGCATCGCGTGGTGCAGCCCGCCGGCCACGTTGACCGCGCGCCGCTCGGCGCCGGACCAGACCGCCTCGGCCGCCGCCACCGTCGCGCCGGCCACCAGCGCGCTGGCCGCGTGCATGCCCGCGAACACGGGGTTGTCCGGCGTGGCCAGGCCCCAGCGGGTCAGCGATGCCTGCCCGTGCTGAGCGTCGGCGGGCGGCCGGCTGGCCGCGCGTACCGCCTCGACGTACTCCGCGGTGTGCACCAGGCCCAGCAGCGCGTCGTCGGCCGGCTCGGGCGTGGCCATCCGCACCCCGGGCCGGTCGAGCACACCGAGCTCCCGGGCCAGCGCGACGGTCAGCTCCAACCGCACCGGATCCAGCGGGTGGTCGCCCAGGTCGTACCCGAGCAGCCCCTCATCCCAGACGACGAGAGCCGACCCGCTCATGCCCGCTCCTCGCTACGCTCGGACCGGTCACGAGGCACGACCGCGCTGAGTCCACGATTCGCTCGCTGACGCTCGCTCATGCGACCGGCCGGGTGGGATCGGTGATCCACTCGCTCCACGAGCCGACGTAGAGCGCCGGATCGGGGTACCCGGCGACGGTCAACGCCAGTACCGTCTGCGCCGCCGTGACGCCCGATCCGCAGTACGCGCCGACGGGGCCCGCCTCCGGTACCCCCGCGGTCCCGAAGCGTTCGCGCAGGCCGGCCGGCGGCAGCAGGCGGCCGTCCGCGCCGACCAGCTCGGCGGCGGGCACGTTGACCGCGCCCGGGATGTGCCCGGCGACCGGGTCGATCGGCTCGGTCTCGCCCCGGAACCGCGGCCCGGTACGCGCGTCGACCAGCGCCCCGGCCGTGGCCGTCGCGGCGGCGCCGGTCGCGTCCAGTACCGGCATCCCGCCCGGCCGCACCGTTATGTCGCCCTGGGCCGGGGTGACCTCGCCGGGCTCGGTCGGGTGCCCGGCCGCCGTCCACGCCGCGAAGCCGCCGTCGAGTACCCGCACGTCCCGCAGGCCCACCCAGCGCAGCGTCCACCACAGCCGCGCGGCCGGCAGGCCGTCGCCGTGGTCGTAGACCACCACCGGGTACCCGTCGCGGAGCCCCGCGCCGCGCAGCTCCCCCTCCAGCCGCGCCGGGTCCGGCAGCGGGTGCCGGCCACCGGCGCCGGGCGGCCCGGTCAGCTGGGCATCCAGGTCGAGGAAGACCGCGCCCGGAATGTGGCCGGCGAGGTAGTCGTCGCGCCCCGGCGGCCCACCCAGCCGCCACCGCACGTCCAGCACGATCGGCGCGGGCGGGCTGGCCAGCCGGTCCGCGAGGTCCACGACGTCGATGAGTGCGCCCGGTGCCTTCACAACGACAGTCTGTCCTACCGGCCGGGCAGCATCGAGCGCTGGGCGGACGCGAGACGTGAACGACCTGGTCGATTCGGCCGCGGGGTAGCGCCCCTCAGCTCCACCTGAGTACCCGAGCTGAGCCCTGGGTGGGCACGACGCCCTGGGTGGGCACGACGCCGTGTTCGGCAACGCCGGAGCTGGTCTCCAGGACCGGGGTTTCCTGGCCGGCGTTGGCCTCGCCGGCAGGCGAGTTCGCGTCGGCGGGGAATACCCCCAACCGCTCCGGCTCCGGTTCGGGGAGGACCAGGTTCGGGCGTCGGCGATTGCGCCACGTCCACCCCTTGAGCGACATCGCCGGTCGTTCGATCAGATGCCACGATGCCGCTGCCAGCGTGGCAGTAATGACTGTCGCGATCCACAGGTACGCCACCATGCCGAGCCTCGGTATCCCCGCGAGCGCGAGGATCTGTTGCACGGGGAACGCGTAGATGTAGAACCCGTACGAATAGTCCCGTTCGCGGCCGACACCGCGGAGCCGGCGAGGTAGTCGAATCGCCAGCCAGATCACCAGGTAGGCGAACGCCGGATACCCGAGGACGGCGAATGCGCCGAACTGGAGCGTGCCGATGACGATGACGCAGGCCAGCGCGGCCAGGCCGGTGTGGAGGGGGATCCGATCCCGGTAGAGGTAGCAAAGCGCGCCGAGAAGGAACATATAGGACAGGTACATCAGTGGGTGCAGTTCAAGAGGCACGACGGTGAAGCTGATGCCGAGGACGGACCCGGTCGGCCCCTGCGGACCGGGCACCGCGGGCGCCGTGAAGAGGTAGACGAGAGCGGTGAGGAACGCGACCACCCCGACCGCGAGCAGGACCCACCTGCGTCGGAGTACCGCGGTGGCGGCGAGAGCAGCGACCGCGAGGTAGCACAACGCTTCATACATCAGGGTCCACAGCGAGCCGTTGAACGCCTTCTGACCGGTCAACCTGCCGAACGGGGTGTTCAGAAGCAGCCCGCCGACGTGTGGCTGCCGGATGGCCAGGCAACAGTTGTTCAGGACGTACGCCAGCGACCCGTCTGGCGCGGTCACCGTGCCCCTCACGGTGACGTGTTCGATCAGGGCGACCGATGGCGCGACAACCAGGCCGACCACCAGCAGGCAGACCCAGTACCCCGGCAGGATGCGCAGGGCGCGGTGCCACAGGTAGCGGCCCGCCGGCAGCCGGTCTGCGCTACGCGTGATGAGAAACCCGGAGATGACAAAGAAACCGAGCAGCGCGACCTCGCCCAGCGATGTCTGCCCATGAGTGCGGTACAAGCCGGGATCTAGTACGCCGAATCCGAGCGGACGCGCGTGGGAGACCAGGACCGCGAATGCGAAGACGAGCCTGAGCAGACTGAATGCGTTGTCAGAAGGTTGGAAGGCCTCGCCTAACGTCCGTCGCTGATGACAAGGTCGTTCGCGCACCTGGCTTACCCAAGCATCGTGGCCCAGGGCTGTCAAACCGCACCCCGCTCCCGGCCGGCCCCTGACCAGGACAACTGGCTGCCGAGGCGCGACTTCCGACTCGGCGTCCCGGACTTATCCCTCGGCCTCCGCTTACTACCATCGAAGCGGACAGACCGCCCGTTCTGGCGGGCGCGGGCCAGTGCACGTGGCGGCCGGTTGGAGGGCTGGGCAGGTACGATCGACGCCTGGGGAGGAGCGCACGTGAACGACCTTCTGAATAGGACATCGCAGCGTCCTCGCTGCCTGAGTGGCGTGGGGTGGTGACCAAGATCAACGACCTGGTCGATACCACCGAGATGTACCTGAAAACCATCCTCGAACTCGAGGAGGAGGGCGTCACGCCGCTGCGCGCCCGGATCGCCGAGCGCCTGCACCAGAGCGGACCGACCGTGAGCCAGACGGTCAACCGGATGGAGCGGGACGGACTGCTCACGGTCGAGGGTGACCGGCACCTCCATCTGACCGCGGCCGGCCGCGAGCACGCCGTCGCGGTCATGCGCAAGCACCGGCTCGCCGAGCTCCTGCTGGTCAACGTCATCGGGCTGCCCTACGAGGAGGCGCACGAGGAGGCCTGCCGCTGGGAGCACGTGATGAGCAGCTCGGTGGAGGCCAAGGTGTGGGAGCTACTCGGCCGGCCGACCCGCTCCCCCTATGGCAACCCGATCCCCGGCCTGGCCGAGTTCGACCAGGCGGCGGCCAGCCAGCCGGTCGGTGACGGCGAGCGCAACCTTGCCTTCCCCGGCCTGACCGGCGCGGTGGTCATCAAGCGGATCTGCGAGAGCGTGCAGACCGACCCGGGCGTGCTGCGCCAGTTGCACGCGGCCGGCGTCGACCCGGGCGCGACCGTGGTGGTGGCCCAGGACCGCGACGAGGTGGTGGTCGGCCAGTCCGGCGGGCAGATCCGCCTGCCCCGCGAGGTCGCCTCGCGGGTGTTCGTATCGGTCTGAGCCCGACGGCGAGTCTCACCCGGTCGCGCGGTCTCACACGGTCGTGAGGTCGATCTTCCTGGCCAGCTCGAGGAGCTTCGGCGCCAGCGCGTTGACGTCCGCCACGGCCGAACCCTCGGCCGAGTGGTAGCGCAGCAGCATCAGCCGCTGGTTGGCCGACAGCCAGCCGACCTCCAGCCCGGGCCCCACGCCGGCCGCGGCCGGTACCCCGATCTGGTACCCGATCTTGCCCACGTTCGACAGGACGGTGGCCCCCTTGGGTACCACCGACGTCCGGAACACCGACTCGTCGGCCACCGTGGCGGTGACGGCGAGCGTCAGGTCCGGTTCGTCGGCGCCGGCGGGCTGGAGCACGCAGGTGAAGGTCGCCCCGTTGGTGGCCGAGGCGGCCAGCGCGAACCGCGCGCCCAGCTCGGCCTCCACGACGTCGTAGTCGAGCAGCTGGCAGGCGCCACCGGCGAGCGCTGCCGGCGGCCGGGTCGCCGAGGCGGCCGTCGTCGGCGCCTTGTCGGCCACCGCGTTGGCGTTGCCCGAGCAGCCGGACGCCGCCAGCAGCGCCCCGGCGGCGAGCAAACCGACCGCCACCCAGCCGCCGCGCGCGACGGCCCGGTCCGACGCGGTCCGGCCTGCGCGACCCGACGCCTCAGTCAGGAAGCTCATCGGCGATCCGGCGGGCGATCTCCAGCGAGCTGGTCGCCGCCGGTGACGGCGCGTTCAACACGTGCAACTGCCGCTCGTGGCGCACCAGCAGGAAGTCGTCCATCAGCGCACCATCCCGGCCCACCGCCTGTGCCCGTACCCCGGCCGGCGCCGGCACCAGGTCCTCGGTCGTCACGTCCGGTACCAGGCGGGCCAGGCTGGCCGCGAACCGCCGCCGGGACAGCGAGCGGCGCACCTCGTCCACCCCGGTACCGAGGTGCCGGCGCGCCAGGCGCCACATGCCCGGGTACCGGGCCGTCTCCGCCAGGTCCCGCAGGTTGATCCGGCGCCAGCGGTACCCCTCGCGGGCCAGGGCCAGTACGGCGTTCGGCCCGGCGTGCAGGTGCCCGTCCACGGTCCGGGTCAGGTGCACGCCGAGGAACGGCAGGTCCGGGTCGGGTACCGGGTAGATCAGCCCGCGCACCAGGTCCGCGCGCCGGATCGTGAAGTACTCGCCGCGGAACGGGATGATCCGTACCGGCGGTGTCACCCCGGCCATCCGGGCGATCCGGTCGGCGTGCAGCCCGGCGCAGTTGACCAGCGTGTCCATCGGCACTTCGCCGGCGGTGGTGTGCACCCTGTCCGCGCCGATCGAGGTGACCCGCACCCCGGTGCGCACCTCCCCGCCGCGGTCCACGATCAGCTTCGCCAGTACCTCGCACACCGCCCCGTAGTCGGTGATCCCGGTCGACGTGATGTGCAGCCCGGCCAGGCAGGCCACGTGCGGCTCCAGCTCCCGTGCGGCGGCCGGGTCGACCAGCCGCGCCGGTACCCCGTTGGCCTCGGCGCGCTGGGCCAGCGTCTGGAGCCGGGGCAGCTCGGCCTCGCTGGTGGCGGCGATGAGCTTGCCGGTCACCTCGACCGGGATGCCGTGCTCGCGGCAGAACTCGACCATCGACCGCGCGCCGGCCACGCACAGGTTCGCCCGCAGGCTGCCGGGCCGGTAGTAGACGCCGGAGTGGATCACGCCGGAGTTGTGGCCCGTCTGGTGGCCGCCGACCCGGTTCTCCTTCTCCAGTACCGTGACTGTCGCATGTGGACGGTCGAGGAGCAGCCGGTGGGCCACTGCCAGGCCGACGATGCCGGCGCCGACGACGACGTACCGGGTTGCGCGCACGGGCACACCCTACCGGCGCGGCCCCGGAAAGCCAGCCCCTCGACCGGGCGATCATCCGGCCGCGAGGAGCCGGCTAATCCTCGAAGGCGACCCGCCAGCGGGCGCCGGTGTGACCCGGCCGGCGGATCTGCGTGGACAGCACCGAGGCGACCAGCGCGATCCCGCCCGCCGCGTAGAACGCCGCGTTGTAGTTGCCCAGGTTGTCGCGGACCAGGCCGGCCGCGGTGGCGGCCAGCGCCGCGCCGAGCTGGTGCGCGGCGAACACCCAGCCGAACACCACCGGCCCGCTCGCGCCCCACCGCTCCCGGCACAGGGCGATCGTCGGGGGCACGGTGGCCACCCAGTCCAGGCCGTAGAACAGGATGAAGATCAACATATTCGGATGGGTACTGGCGGCGAACAGGTCCGGCAGCACGAGCAGGGACAGGCCGCGCAGCGCGTAGTACGCGCCCAGCAGCGCCCGGGAGTCGAACCGGTCGGTGAGCCAACCGGAGAAGATCGTGCCCACGATGTCGAAGACCCCGACCAGGGCGAGCAGGCTTGCCGCCGCGGTCTCCGGCATGCCGTGGTCGTGCGCGGCCGGGATGAAGTGGGTGCCGACCAACCCGTTCGTGGTCGCGCCGCAGATGGCGAAGCTGCCCGCCAGCAGCCAGAAGGTCGGGGTACGGGACGCCTGCCGCAGGACGGTCATCGCGCGCCGGGCCGCGCCCGTGCTGGCAACCGGCACCACCTCGGGCTCGTCCGGGTCGGCGCCGTAGGCGCTCAGCCCGACGTCGCGCGGGTGGTCCCGCAGCAGCCACAGGGCCAGGGGCGCGACGAGCAGCGCGCCGCCGGACACCACCAGGGCCGCCGAGCGCCAGCCGTGCGCGCCGGCCAGGTAGGCGAGGATCGGCAGGAAGCTCAGCTGCCCGGTCGCGCCGCCGGCGGTCAACACCCCGGTCACGATGCCCCGGTGCTTGACGAACCAGCGGCTGGTCACGGTCGCCACGAAGGCCAGCGCCATCGAGCCGGTACCGAGACCGACGAGCACGCCCCAGCACAGCACCAGTTGCCAGGCCGCGGTCATGAAGACCGTCAGGCCGCTGCCGGCCGCCACGAGTACCAGGGCGGCGGCCACCACCCGGCGGATGCCGAAGCGCTCCATCAGCGCCGCCGCGAACGGCGACGTGAGGCCGAACAGCACCAGGTTGACCGAGACCGCGGCGGAGATCTCCCCGCGGGACCAGCCGAACTCCTGCTGCAACGGCGTGATCAGCACGCCGGGGGTGGCCCGGAAGCCGGCCGCGCCGACGGTGGCGACGAACGCCACGGCGGCCACGAACCAGGCGCGGTGGATCTTCGCGGCGCGGCGCGCCGGAGCCTCGAGAACGGTCACGCGCCAATGTTCGATGATCGGCGAACGATCGAGGAGTGGCCTGAACGCCAACATGTGAAAGAATCTGGCCATGTCGCTACCCACGCCAGGTCCCGCCCCGATGGGTACCCACGAGGTGGCGGTCCTCGCGCTCGACGGCGTCGTCGCGTTCGACCTGGGGGTACCGCCGCAGGTCTTCTTCGCCGCGCAGAACCACGACGGTTCCCGGCCCTACCGGGTGCGGGTGGCCACCCCTGACGGCGCGCCGGTGCGGACCTCGGCCGGCTTCGAGGCGGTGGCCGGGCACGGGCTGGAACTGCTCGACGAGGCGGACACCGTGGTCGTGCCCGGGATCATGCACCAGTCCCCGACGCTGACCGGCACCCCGGAGGTACGGGAGGCGCTGCGCCGGGCGGCCGGCCACGCGCGCGTCATGTCCATCTGCACCGGCGCCTTCCTGCTCGCCGAGGCGGGCCTGCTGGACGATAGGCCGGCCACCACACACTGGGCCTACGCCGACGACTTCCGCCGCCGGTACCCGCGGGTGAAGCTCGACCCGGGCGTGCTGTTCGTCGACGACGGCGACGTGCTCACCTCGGCCGGGGTCGCGGCCGGCATCGACCTGTGCCTGCACGTGATCCGGCGGGACCACGGCAGCGAGGTCGCCAACCGGGCGGCCCGGCGCTGCGTGGTACCGCCGTGGCGCGACGGCGGCCAGTCGCAGTTCATCGAGCGGCCGCTGCCGCAGATCGGGGACAGCGCGACCGCCGCCACCCGCTCCTGGGCGCTGCAACGGCTGGACCAGCCGCTCGACCTCGCCGACCTGGCCCGGCACGCGTCGATGAGCATCCGCACGTTCACCCGCCGGTTCCGCGACGAGACCGGGATGAGCCCGGGCCGGTGGCTGCTGCGCCAGCGGGTGGAGCACGCGCGGCGGCTGCTGGAGGGCACCGACCTGCCGATCGACGGGGTGGCCCGGCAGGCCGGCTTCGGTACCGCGGCTTCCCTGCGCCAGCACCTGCACACCGCGGTCGGGGTGGCACCGGCCGCCTACCGCCGCACGTTCCGCCCGGTCAGCTGAGGGCGGACGCCGGCGGGCCCGCCTCCGGCGGGTAGGGGCAGTGCCGGCAGCCACGCCCGCAGCAGGTGCCGCGCTCGGCCAGGAAGGCCGCGGTGAGCACGAACAGGCCGCTGTCCGGGTCGAGGTAGCCGGCGTCGCCCGCGGCGACCGCCGCGTCGTGGCTCGCCATGATCTCCGCGTACCGGGGGTGGTCCGGCGGCAGCCGGTCGGGCTTCGGCCGTGACCGCTCCCAGGCGGCGCTCACTCGCCGGTCGCGCCGTCGACGCGCTCGCGCAGCAGGTCCGCGTGCCCGAGGTGCCGCGCGTACTCCTTGATGAGGTACAGGTAGTGCCAGCGCAGCCCGTCGTCCAGCGGCCGGGCGGCCATCACCTCGCGGGACCGTTCCCAGTGCTCGGTGAAGGTGACCAGGTCGGCCTGGACGTCACCGGGCGTGGCTTCGTCGAAGTCCGCGTCCGGGCGCTGCGACGTCACGTACCGCAGCGCCAGCCCCGGGTCGGCGAGCCGCTGCGCGTACGCCCGCTCCATCTCGGTCAGGTGCCGGACCAGGCCGGCGAGCGACATCGTCGACGGGGGGCAGGAGCGCGCGGCGAGCTGCTCGTAGCTCAGGCCGGCGCACTTGCGCACCATGGCCAGCCGGTAGTAGTCCAGCCAACCGTCCAGCAGGGTGCGCTCGTCGCCGCCGCGGGACGGCTCGTTGGCCGCCGGCGGTTCACCGCCGAGTTCGGGGTGGTCGGGCAGCGTCACACCGCCGACCCTATCCGGTGGTACCGGCGGGCGTCCGGTGCAGGATTGTCGCGTGGTACTTCGGCTGGTACGGGATCCCGAGCTGACCGAACGGCTGCGTGAGGACGTCGTCGCGCTGTGGATCGCGGTGACCAACGCGGGTGGCGCGGTCGGCTTCGTCGGGCAGGTCGGGCCGGCCGAGGTCGGCCCGGTCGCGCGGCGCGCCTTCGCCGGGGTCGCGGAAGGCCACGACCGGCTGCTCGTCGGGTACGCCGGGGACCGTCTCGTGGGCCTGCTGGTACTCGTCGGGCAACGCTTCGCGCTGGCCGAGCACTGGCGGACCGTGACCCGGGTGATGGTCCAGCCCGACCTGCAGGGCCGGGGGTACGGGGCGGCCCTGCTGCGGGAGGCGGAGCGGATGGCGCGCGACGCCGGCTGGGACGGGCTGCACCTGACGGTACGGGCGGGTGCCGGCGTGGAGCGGTTCTACGCGGGGCTCGGGTACAAGGAGGTCGGCCGGCTGCCCGGCGCGATCCGGGTGGCCCCGGGCGACGACCGCGACGAGATCCACATGTGGCTCTCGGTGGGCTGAACACACCGTGTCGTCGCCGTCCACTGTCGCCGGTCTGGCGGACATTCTCGACGGACCGCCCTGACAACGGCATTTGTGGTGAAATGGACTTCACGCGATACCGGAACGGATCGCCGCCCGCCACCGCAGTCGCCTGGAAGGTTGTCATGAGCACCACGGAAGCGCCATCGGCAGTGTCCACCACAGCGCCCGCCAACGGCAGCGACGCCCGTACCGCGCCCGACTCCGCCGGGCCGCACCCGGAGCCGGCGCCGGCCGAGCTCGGTACCGCCGAACTCGGCCCGACCGCCGAGTTCGCGCCGGCGGCCGAGTCGGCGCCCGAGGGGCCGGCGCCGGTACCGGCGGCGTCCGCGGCGTTGACGCCGACCGCCCTGGCCTCCCCCGCGTCGCCGGCGGCACCGGCCGCGCCGGCCGCGCCGGCGTCCACCGGGACGGCGCCGCAGGAGGGCATGGCCAGCCTCACAACCCGCGTCGGTCCGGTCGCGCCCACGGAGCCGGCTCCGGCCGGCGTGCCACAGCCGCCCGCCGGCCCCGCCCCGACAGCGCCGACCCCGGCACCGACCGTGCCGGCGGATGCGACGGCCCCGGCGGTGTCGCCGGCCCGCACCCGCCGGCCGATGCGCGCCGACGCCCGGCGCAACTACGACCGGTTGCTCGCCGCCGCCGACGCCGCATTCACCCAGCACGGCGCCGAGGCGTCGCTGGAGGACATCGCGCGCCGGGCCGCGGTCGGCATCGGCACGCTGTACCGGCACTTCCCGACCCGCCAGATCCTGCTCGAGGCGACGTTCGGCGGCCGGCTGGACGCCCTGCGCGACGAGGCGGACGCGCTGGCCGACGCGGCCGCCCCGATGCCCGCGCTGACCACCTGGCTACGGTCGCTGCTGCGGTACGTGACCGAGTTCCGCGGCCTATCCGAGTTGGTCATGACGACCATGCGCAACCGGGCGTCGGACCTGCACGCCTCGGGCGCCGGGATGCGCCGGGCGGGCGGCCGCCTGCTGGCCCGGGCCCAGGCGACCGGCGAGGTGCGACCCGAACTGGACGACGCCGACCTCATCCTGATGGTCAACGGCATCGTCTGGGCCGCGGAGCGGGTACCCGGCGAGGACCACGCGGAGCGGCTGCTCTCCGTGATGATCGACGGGCTGCGCCCGGGTCGCCTCGCCGCGGCCTGACTCTGCAGCGTCCACAATGGAGTGAACGCCACAGCCGCAAGGGTCCCCGTCGCATCGTGGCGGCGGGGACCCTGCGCGGCTTTAGCTTTGGCTCAGCTGCAGCCGCTGGTGGAGCCGCAGCCCTCGCAGACGTAGCAGCTGCCCGCCGGGCGCATCTTGGTACCGCAGGTGAAGCACAACGGTGCGTCGGCCGCCTTGCCCTGTACCAACTCCAGCAG